>OODG01002615.1_pt1 | contig 10628 bp, 11 predicted proteins | sample 1671621 | NCBI WGS metagenome assembly OODG01 (sample SAMN06348175, study PRJEB24527) | human gut metagenome | biome: human gut; feature: ankylosing spondylitis patient; material: feces | host: Homo sapiens | place: China | collected 2015-10 | reverse complement strand
CCACCAGGGCGTCGCAGCTGCTTTGCTGCGCGGCCCGCACGATCTCTCCAAAGCCCAGCCCGCTGCACAGCTCCTTTTGAAGCTGGTTGACCAGCCACATGCCCATGATGTTTTTCTGATAGCGGTTGTAGCCCACGCCGCCCTCGTTGGACCAGTTGGCCTTTTGGCTGTTTTCGCCGGTGAGGGGGCACGGGGTCTTGACTCCCAGCAGCGACCAGGTGCCCGACGAAAGATAGGGTTCATTTCCCTCCATGGGGATGCCCTCCACCGCCGAGGCGGTGTCGTGGGCGGCGCAGAGGACGCAGGGCATCCCCTCGTATTCCCCCAAAATCTTCCCGGGCCTGGTGAGTTTCGGGAACAGATGCGGGGGAAAGCCCATCGCTTTCAGAATCTCATCGTCGTATTCCCCGGTGGCCGCGCTCACCAGGCCGGTGGTGGTGGCGTTGGTGTACTCCCGCGCTTTGATGCCGCACAGTTTCCAGAGCAGGTACTCCGGCAGCATCAAAAGGTCGGTGGCTTTCTCCAACCGCCCGGCCAGCTTGTCGGCATAAAGCTGATAGAGAGAGTTGAATGGCTGGAACTGGCACCCGGTGCGGCGGTACAGCTCCGCAAAGGGCATCCGCTCATGCGTCAGCGGCACGGCGACTTCGGTGCGCCCATCCCGGTAGGCGTAGACGGGCAGCACCTCCCGGTCCCCATTCAGCAGAACATAGTCCACGCCCCAGGTGTCGATGGCAAGGCTGGCGATAACCGGGAACCGGGCCTTTGCCGCCGTGATGCCCGCTTTCACCTCCCGGAGCAGGGCCCCGGTGTCCCACACCAGATGGCCCTGCTCCCTACGCACGCCGTTGGCGAAGCGGTAGACTTCTTCCGTGCGCATTTGGCCGTTTTCCATCCAGCCCACGATGTGGCGCCCGGAAGATGCACCGATGTCGATGGCCAGGCAGTATCTCATCTTCATTCCCCCCTGACCATGCGCAGGACGCCCCGCAGGAAATGGCCGTTGGCCATTTCCAAAAGGCCCTGCATCAGGCCGTCTTTCATGCCGCCGGAAATCTGCATGCTGCGCAGCGGCGAACCCGCCGAGGAGGCCATCAGCATGCGGAACTCCGGGTTTTCATAGTCTTTTTTGCCGCCGAAGGAGCGGGCGATGGTGTTTTCCACCGCGCCGTAGAACAGCTTCATCACCAGCGACGCGTCCTTCATCTCCTCCACGGTGTTGTCCATGGTGAAGCTGCCCTTTTGGGGCGTTTGGGGCGCATAATGCCGCCCCAGCATGGCCTCCCATTCCTTTTGGCGGGGCTTGCCCTTGCAGCTTTCGTACCAGCTGCCCGCCTGCCATGCCGGGGCCGCCAGCTCTTCGCCCGCCTTGTCGACGGCAGCGCTCAGGCCGCCAATTTGCACCGTGTAGCGCCCGGCGGGTACCCGCCAGCCGTCCTGCCAGAGAGCAAAGGCCCGTTCGTCCAGCGCAAATGTCACGGTTTCGCTCTCGCCGGGCTGCAAGAACACCTTGCAAAAGCCTTTCAGTTCCCGCACCGGGCGATGCAGCCCGCCGGCGGGCGGCGCGATGTACATCTGAACCACCTCGGACCCGGCCCGCGCACCGGTGTTTTTCACCGTCACATACGCGATGCCGCCCGAAACGGCCAGGTCGGAATAGGCAAAGCTGGTGTAGCCGAGGCCAAAGCCAAAGGGCCACCGCACCGGGACGCCCGCCTTGTCGTAGAAGCGATAACCCACATAGACGCCTTCCTCATAAAGCGCGTCCTTCGTTTTTCCGTAAATTTCCGAAGAGGGCACGTCGTCGTAGGCAAGCGGCCAGCTTTCCGCCAGGCGGCCGCCGGGTTCGGCCCGGCCGTAGAGCAGGTCGGCCACCGCTTCGCCACCGGCCTGGCCGGGCAGGCCCATGTAAAGAATAGCCTTGACCCGGTCTGCCCAGGGGCACTCCACCGCGCAGCCGCACAGCAGCACCACAATGGTGTTGGGGTTCGCTTTGGCCACGGCTTCGATCATGCGAAGATGGCCCTGGGGCATTTTCATATCCGCCCGGTCAAAGCCCTCCGACTCAAAGTGGTCGGGCAGGCCATCACCATTTTAAGATGGCTGTATTTGTCGTCTGCGTCCTGGCAGCCGATCTTGCTGAACAGGTCAGAGCCGCTCCAGCAGATCAGTGCGATCAGAGAAAACCAAAACCACATAAAAAACTCCTTATTCTATCATGTATAGCAAGACCTGCTATACGATAATGTACATTATTCAGAAAGTAAAAGTATAAACAACGAACATAAAATGCACAGAAAAAGGAGGCGGACGCCGCCGAAAGGGATGGTTGGGGAGAAACATACGATTTCCTCCATGGTTTACATAATTATAATGAGATCAGGCCGGCCTCCAGCATTTTCTGCAGGCTCATCAGGATGCCCAGCTTGGCGTGGTACCAGGTCAGCCCACCCTGGAAATACACCGCGTAGGGCGGCCGTGTGGGGCCGTCGGCGGACAATTCTATGGAGCTGCCCTGCACAAAAGCACCGGCGGCCATGATGACGTCGCTGTCATAGCCCGGCATAGGGGCTGGCTCCGGGGTGACATAGCTGTCCACCGGCGCGGCGGCCTGTATGCCCTTGCAGAAGGCGATCATGCCCTCCCGGCTGCCCAGTTCCACCGCCTGGATGATGTCGTGACGCACCTCAGAAGCGCCTGGAATGACATGAAAACCAAGTTTTTCATAACAATTTGCGGCGAATACAGCACCCTTCACCGCAGAGGCCACCACCGTCGGCGCCAGGAAAAAGCCCTGGTAAAATTGGGTCAGCAGCCCCAGATTTGCGCCCACCTCCCGGCCAAGACCGGGGGCGGTGAGCCGCCGGGCACAGCGCTCGATCAGGTCGGCGCGGCCGCAGATATAGCCTCCGGTGGGGGCCAGCCCGCCGCCGGGATTTTTGATAAGGCTGCCTACCATCAGGTCCGCGCCCACGTTCACCGGCTCGATCAGCTCTGTGAACTCGCCGTAGCAGTTGTCCACCATACAGATCACGTCCGGCTTGCATTGTTTACATAACGCAATCAACTCGCCGATCTGCGCCACCGAGAAGCTGGGCCTTGTAGCGTAGCCCTTTGAACGCTGTATCGTGATAAGTTTTGTTTTATTGCTTATTGCCGCGCAAATTTTATCGGTATCAAACGACCCGTCCGGCAATAAATCGACTTGACGATAACTTACCCCGTATTCCTTCAGTGAGCCCACCGACTCCCGAATGCCGATGACTTCTTCCAGTGTGTCGTACGGCCCCCCCACCGGACTCAAAAGTTCGTCCCCCGGCAGCAGGTTCGCGCCTAACGCCAGCGCCAGCGCGTGGGTACCACAGGTGATCTGCGGGCGAACCAGCGCCGCCTCCGCGCCGAAGCAGTCGGCGTAGACGCGCTCCAGCGTGTCGCGTCCCTCGTCGTCGTAGCCGTAGCCGGTGGAGAGGTTGAAATGGTTGGCGGCCACACGGTTTTTCTGCATGGCGTTGATGACCTTCAGCTGATTAGCCTCGGCGATGGCGTCGATGGCCGCAAAGCGGTCCTTCAGGTCGGACAGGATCGTTTCGCTGAAAGCCAGCACGTTTTCGCTGACGCCCAGCGCCTTATATGCTTCGTTCATAGTTCACCTCAGTTGGGAAATTGTACGCCGTTCAGGCGCATAATGAGTCGGATGGGATAGTCCCGATCCAGATAGTTTTTCTCGTACCACTCGAAGGTGGCGATGGGTGCGTGCATAAGCTCCGGTGCCTCGCAGCGAAAGGTCTCGAAGGTATTTCTGTCGCCGCTGAGCAGGGCGGCCACCACGTCCAGCCGTCCCTCATCCGCAAGCCGCAGCAGGGCGTGGTCCATAGCGGCGGCACAGCCCTGCTCCTCCTCGTCGGCATACGTCTCCCGACGGCCCAGCCAGTAGAGGAACTCCTCCGGGTCCAGGTCCAGCTTGGTGGTGATCTGGCTGAGCTTGAAAAACTCCTTGCGGTCCATGCGCTTCAGCACGTCGATCAGATACTGCACAAGACCGTCGTCCATGGCAATGCAGTCCAGAAACACCTCAAAGGCGTGCTTGTTGGCATCGGGGTCGGGGGTCGCGGACTTTTTCTCCGCGGCAGGGGCTTCCTGTGCCTTATCCGCGTTTTGAAGAAACAGCTCAAAACCGCAAAGGTCGCCGCTTTCGGCGAACAGCTCCTCCGGAAGCACCGTGCCGTCCTGGGCGGCGCAGGCGCGGACAAAGGCGGCCATGCCCATATCCTGTAGCTGCTGGCCCAGCGCCTGTATGCGGGCGTTCTCATCGCCGCCTTCCGGCAGGGTGATTCCCTCCGGGGCAGGACGCGTGCCCTCCCATACCTCGGTCATATAGCGCAGATAGTAATCAAAAAGGGTCATAGTTCTCCCTCACTTTCCAAATTGGAATTGTATCATACAGCGCTTGCCAATGCAAGAAATATCGGGTATGATAGGGGAAAACCGTGAAAGGAGCCGCCTATGGAAGCGTACTATGTCTATATGCTGCGGTGCCGTGGCGGAAGCCTGTACACGGGGATGACCAACGACGTGGCGCGGCGGATGGCCATGCATTGCAGCGGCAGGGGCGCCAAGTACACCCGAGCCCACCCGCCGGAGGCACTGGCGGCACTGTGGCGCTGCGGGGACAAGATAACGGCGTCGCGGCTGGAATACGCCATCAAGGCGAAGCTGACCCACGGGCAGAAGAAGGCGCTTGCCGCCGCGCCGGGGCGGATAGGGGAGTGGTTTCCTGCGCTTCCCGCCGAGGCGGTAACGATGCTGCCCGCGGGGAAGGAATTTCCAATTTTTGCAAATCAAACGTAAGCGCAGTTACCGGGAATGATAAAATTGGGCTTTTTTTACAAAATGCTCTGGACAAACCGGAAATTCTTGCTATAATGAAGCTATCCGCAGAGGTACCTCTGCTTTTACGTTTTAATGAGGATTAAAACGAGCGCATCTGCGGAAATCTGAACATAACGGGGTAGGAGACATGAAGAAATTGTTGGCAACGATACTGGCGCTGGTGATGGCGCTGGGACTGTGCAGCGTGAGCTGGGCGGAGGATGTTTATACTTACGAGAATGGTGAGTTAAAGAAAAATGGTACGGCAATGACTGCTGATGAGGTCAAAGCATTTAGCGGTGTTAATGTCATTGGGTTCAAGGACCACGATACTAGAGTTTATGCCACTGTAGAGGAAGCCTACAATGAACTTTCAAGTTTGACAATAGGTGCTGTTGGTAAGGAGGGTGTGGTTGCTGATGATAGTAAGGTGACCGGCTTATATAGCCAAATTGATGGCCAATACATTTCTATTCAGTGGAACATTTGGGGCCAACAAACTTTGCCGACTGGATATACGCTGTCGCTGGGCCGCGAACAGGGCTATTTAGGCAGCTATTATCTGCGTAACCTGACGGTGAATGGAAAGAATGATGCTGCTCAGCTGACTGCATCTACAATAACCGTTCCGTGGTCTTACCAATATGCGAGCAATGATATCGAGAGCGTGATTCTCTCTATCTCCAATCTGAAGCTGCTGGATTCTGACACAAACGGCATCCAAATCGCGCGAAACGGGATTGGCCTTGGCGGTACGTTTACCTTCAATCTGAATAACTGCAAGGTAGACGGCGGCTTCAATATGAGTGGTGCATATCAAGGCAACTCTGTTTGGAATATTTCTGGAAATACCTTTATCTGCCGTTCTGGTGGGTATAGTACCTATCCGCTGATGCTGAATGGGACGGCAAAAAGTGACGTGGAAAAAGGAAGAAAAACTGTATTGAATTTTACGAGAAATACGGTTTCCGGATATATCCGCGGGTTGAATTTTAATGCTTATGCAGGCGATTTAGTCGTAACGGGAAATGAGATTACGCCGGGTGCGGGATATTCGGCAGTTCAAGTGTCCTGCTGTGATACGGCGCGTATCGAAGGGAATAAAATCCATTTGAACGGCGGCAACGTGCTGACGATTCACGAAAGTTTTGTTAATAGAGATGCAGAAGGGCCCGCAGAGATCACAGTGAAAAACAATACTATTGACGGTAGCGGTTATGCTGTTTATGACGATGTGACTGCCAGCGGAAAGGCGTATGGTGAGGGAGAAACCGATGCCAATGTGAAACTCGTTTGGGAAAACAACCCGTGCGCTACGATGAAAACAGACACGGGAATTAAAGGAGGTGCCGTTAAAGCGACAGCGCCTGCTATTGCCCAGATAGTCAGTGCAGGGTCTACTCCCTCCACCGGCGGCTACTACTACCACCCCACCACCGACACCAAGGCGGACGAGACCAAGGGTTCTCCCAAGACCTTCGACGCGGGTGTGGGTATCTACGCCGTGGCGGCTGTCCTGTCCGTCACCGGCATGGCATGGGTCGGCAAGAAGCGGCACTAAGTCAACAAAAAAGAAAGCCCGTATGGGCTTTCTTTTTTTGCGTGTCAGTCGTCCAGCTTGCCCCGGGCATGGAGCACATCGTCGGGGGTGATGGTCATCAGGTCCTCGCGGGTGACGGTCGGCATCTTGGCCAGACGGTTGTTCTGGGCCACCAGAATGTGCTCGAACAGGTTGCGGACGCCGCGGGCATTGCCGAAGCTGGGGTCGGCGCTCTCCTCGGCGATGTAGTCGCGGACCAGGGGCTCGGCCTCCGGCGCGAGGACGTAGCCCTTGCCGCAGCGCATTTTGAAGATCTCGAACATCTCCTCCGGGGTGTAGTCCTCGAACAGCAGAAAACGGTTGAAGCGGCTCTCCAGACCGGGGTTGGAGTGGATAAACCTGTCCATCAGTTCCGTGTAGCCCGCCACGATGACCACCAGGTCATCGCGGTGGTCCTCCATGGCTTTGAGGATAGTGTCGATGGCCTCCTGACCAAAGTCGTTTTCGGACTTGCCGTTGAGGGCGTAAGCCTCATCGATGAACAGCACGCCGCCCATGGCCTTTTCAATGACCTTCTGGGTCTTGAGGGCGGTCTGACCTACGTAGCCGGCCACCAGACCGCTGCGGTCCACCTCCACCAGCTGGCCCTTGCTGAGAATGCCCAGACTGCGGTAGATGCGGGCCATCATGCGGGCCATCATGGTCTTGCCGGTGCCGGGGTTGCCGGTGAAGACCATGTGGAGCGACATATCGGTGGTGGGGAGGTCGTGCTGCTCGCGGAGCTTGTAGACCTGGACCATGTTGATGAGGTCGTGGACCTCGTCCTTGACCACGTTCAGGCCGATGTAGGTGTCCAGCTCGGCGAGTAGGTCCTCGATTTTTTCCGGAGGCGGAAGCTCCTCGGCTTTTTCGGGCGCGGCATCGCCGGGCTTGGCGTCGGCGGTGGGGGGGACGGGCTTTTCGGGCTCGGCAGGCTTTTCGGGGGCGGCGGGGGCCTTGCCAACGTCCTGGAAGGGCGTGCCCCAGAAGTCACTGCCCATGCGGCGGACGTTGTTCTCCGTCATGGAGCGTATCACGTCCAGCTGCTGTAAAATGATCTGATCTTTCTTATCCATAGTGGCACCTCTCAGTGAAATCGGATATGCCGCGTGGCACGCAGCAGAAGCGCAGTGATGAAGCCGGTCAGCGCACCGGTGAAAAGGGATACGGCCAGCAGAAAGGGGAGATAGCCCAGGACCATGGTGCTGCCAAGGGTGATGACCGCCGCGGCCATCTGGCCGATGTTGTGCGCTGCCGCGCCGCCGATGGACACGCCGTAGACGCTGAGCTTCGGCAGACGCCGCAGGAATATCATCACCAGCATGGCGGTCAGTCCGCCCAGCACGGAGAACAGCATGGCCGACAGGTTTCCGGCAAACAGTCCGCCCAGCAGACAGCGGGTCAGCAGAATGGCCAGCGCCGCGCCGGCACCCAACTGATACAGGGCGAACACCGTCACGATGTTGGCAAGCCCCAGCTTCACGCCGGGCAGGGGCACCAGCAGGGAGATGGGGAACAGCCCCTCCAGGGTACTGAGCCCCAGCGCCAGCGCGGCCAGCACGGCGCAGAGGGCGATGTTTTTTGCTGTCCACTTCATGTGCTCACCCCACGATCACGTCAGGCGCGTCCGGCGCGGACGCACCTTCCAGGTGGACGACCACCTGGGCAGGCAGGCACACGATGGACTGCCCGGCGCGGGAGATGGCCCCGGTGTGGACGCAGTCCCGGGTGGGACAGTCGCTGTCGGTCACGGAGACGGCGCCGCCCTCGGCGGCAATGTGCAGCGTATAGCCGCGGCTGGTGACGGTGGCCTCGGTGAAGTCGGACAGGGGGACACGGCGGACCTCCTGACCGGAGATGTCGATGACCACGGTGAGGGCACCGCTTTGGTTTTTGGGCAGATAGAAGCACAGCGCGGAGACGACGGCCAGCAGCACGACCGCCAGCGCCACCAGCGCATCAAAGCGGTTCCATTTCAGTTCAGGAGGCGAGGAGCTGGTAGACATAGGCGGTTCCGTCCTTTTCGTTGAAACAGTCAGCCAGGCCGGGGGTATAGACCACGCGGCCGTCCCGGGTGATGAGCACCATGTCAAAGGACATATCCTGGGAGCGCCAGAAGTCCACGGCGGCCTGCTCACCCATAACGTACAGGGCGGTGGAGTAGGCGTCGGCACGGGTGCCCTGCCCGCCGAAGCCGCCCCGTGTGACGACGGAGACGCTGGTCAGGTCACTTTGGACGGGATAGCCGGTCTTAGGATCGAGAATATGCTGGTACACCGTGCCGTCCGGCGCGGTGAAATAGCGCTGGTAGCCGCCGGAGGTGACCACAAAGGCATCCGACAGGCTCAGGGTGCAGACATAGCCCTCGCTGTCGGCGGGATCCTGAATGGCCACCGACCAGGGCTTGTTCTGGGCGTTGGTGCCGTAGACGTACACGTTACCGCCCAGATTGGCGCAGCCGCCGGTGAGGGCGCTGCGGTGGAACAGGACGGCGGCGCAGTCGGAGGCGTAGCCCTTGGCGATGCCGCCCAGATCGACGGAGCAGCCCTCATCCAGAGAGATGCTGCAAAATTCGGACTGGTGGACGTGCTCATAGCCCACCAGAGGCAGCAGCGCGTCGATCTCCGCCTGAGAGGGGACGCGGGGACTGTCGGAGGTGATGCCCCACAGCTCCACCAGCGGGGCAATGGTGATATCGAAGGCACCGTCCGTTTCCTGGCTGTGCTGTAGCGCCCACGATAGCAGCTGCGCACCGTCCTCGTCCCAGACGGCGGAGCCGTCACGGTTCAGACGGGAGACCTCGCTGGTGTCCACCGTGCGGGAGAGGGAGGATTCCAGCGTGTTGACGGTGCGGCTCAGGTCAGTCAGCACGTCATCAGCGCCGTCGCCGATAGCCACGAAGGTCATGTAGGTGTCCATGGCGAAGAGCTCCAGCGTCTCACGCTTCTGTGTGCCGCAGGCGGCGAGCGACAGGGCCATCAGCGCGGCCAAGATAAGGCAGGCAAATCGTTTCACAGCTCCCGCCGCCCTTCCAGCGCACGCATGAGCGTGGCGTCGTCGGCGAATTCCAGGTGGCCGCCCACGGGAATACCATAGGCCAGGCGGGTGACCTTGACGCCGAAGGGCTTGAGCAGCCGGGCGATGTACAGCGCCGTAGCCTCGCCCTCGGTGTCCGGATTGGTGGCCATGATGACCTCAGTGATGCCGCCCTGGGCCACGCGGTCCAGCAGGGATCTGATGTGCAGATCATCGGGACCCACGTGGTTCATGGGGGACAGCACACCGTGGAGCACGTGATAACGACCGCGGTACTCCCGGCTGCGCTCGATGGCGATCACGTCCCGGGGGTCAGCCACCACGCAGATGGTGGTGTCGTCGCGCTTCTGGTCGGCGCAGATGGGACACAGGCCGCCGGCGGTCAGGTTCTGACACACGGGGCAGAGGGTCACGTTGCGCTTGGCGTCCATGATGGCGTCGGCAAAGGCCCGGGCCTCCTGCTCCGGCAGGGACAGCACATAGAAGGCCAGCCGCTGGGCGGATTTATAGCCCACGCCCGGCAAGCGGGCGAACTGCTCCACTAATTTTTCCAGCGGAGCGGGAAAATACTCCATAGGATGTTACCCTCTCAGTTCTTTGATCTTGGCGGGGATGTCCGCAGCCTTGTATACGGCGCTGCCGGCCACCAGCACGTTGGCGCCGGAGGCGATGCAGAGCTTGCAGGTGTCGCCATCCACGCCGCCGTCTACCTCCAGTTCGCAGGCAGGGTTCATGGCATCGATATAACCGCGGATGGCCTGTACCTTGGGCATCATATCGGCCATAAACTTCTGACCGCCGAAGCCCGGCTCCACGGTCATGACCAGGATCAGCTCCACCCTGTCGATAAAGGGCAGGACAGCGCTGGCCGGGGTTTTGGGCTTGACCACCACACCGGCCTTTTTGCCCTTGGCGTGGATCTTGTTGATGGCGGAGAGAATATTCTCCTCGGTGTCCGCCTCCACATGACAGGTGACGATGTCCGCGCCGGCGTCGCAGAATTGCTCTACATAGCGGACCGGGCGATCGATCATCAGATGGACATCCAGCGGCAAGTCGGTGGTGGGACGAATGGACTTGACCACCGGAATGCCGATGGAGATGTTGGGCACGAACAGGCCGTCCATCACGTCCACATGGACGT
>OODG01002611.1_pt1 | contig 10634 bp, 9 predicted proteins | sample 1671621 | NCBI WGS metagenome assembly OODG01 (sample SAMN06348175, study PRJEB24527) | human gut metagenome | biome: human gut; feature: ankylosing spondylitis patient; material: feces | host: Homo sapiens | place: China | collected 2015-10 | reverse complement strand
GCCGCGCCTCCAGCGCCTTCTTTGTTGCGGCCTCCGCCGCCGGGAAGCATTCCGCCTCAACCTGCGCAATCGCGTCCAGATCGGAAAGCTCCGCTGTTCTGATTTCCATGGTATCATCCATCCTCACGTACTTGAGATTCAAAAAAGAAAGAGCCTTGAGACAAATCTCAAAGCTCTTCTTGGCAGGGGATGAGGGATTCGAACCCCCGCAAACGGAGTCAGAGTCCGGTGTGCTACCGTTACACAAATCCCCTAAATGGCCTCTTGCCGAAGCGCATGATTATTATAACGATTTATTCTGAAAAGTCAAGACTAATTTTTCTTTTTTTGCAGAAATTAAATTGAGATGGAAACTGCAATTCTGGATTTCGGCGGAAAAGCAGGACTTTTTTGCCGATACACACTTCTTTTTTCTCGAAAAACGGAGAATTTCTAATTCATGACAAGGAAAACAGACTTTCTTTTACATACGCCATGCGCGGTTTCTTTCCGGCTCGGCGGGTCAAGATAATGGCGCTGAGACTTTTGCGGAGAGGATGAGAACATGAGGCGGAACATTTTTTATAGAAAAATACCGGCCGCGCTGGCCGCGTTCGTTCTTGCGCTTGCGCTGTGCTGCCAGACTGCCGCAGCCGGACGCGCGCTGGTTCCGGGCGGATATACAGTCGGCATCAAGCTCTATGCGGAGGGACTGATGGTCACGGAGGTAGAGAGCGGCACACCTGCGCAGCAGGCGGGGATCCGGAAGGGCGATGTGATCATTGCGGCGGACGGAAAGAAAACAGACAGCGCGCAGGCGCTGCTCGGAAGCATTCAGAAAAGCGAGCCGATTGTCGTGGAACGCGGCGGAAGGGAAGCAGAGTTTCTTGTCACGCCGGAAAAAACGCCGTCCGGCTACCGGCTCGGCGTTCTGGTACGCGACCATATCGCGGGGATCGGGACTGTCACCTATTATGACCCCGAAACCGGAAGCTACGGTGCGCTCGGCCACGGCGTCAGCAGTCTGGACGGGACGCAGCTTCTGATGATGCAGTCCGGCTATCTGGTGCGGTCGAGCGTTGCTGAGATCCGCGCCGGTACACGCGGAACGCCGGGGGAGCTGCACGGACTTTTCGATGTGACGGACACGGTGGGAACCGTGGACAAAAATACAGCCTGCGGGATATTCGGCACGATGACCCATCCGCGTCAGGGGCAGACAGTCGAAACGGCTCCTGCTGAGTCGGTCGTGACCGGCCCGGCGGAGATCCTTTCAAATGTCGACGGCGATCAGGTGCAGCGTTTTGCCATCCGCATTGACCGTGTGGATGCAGACGCGAAAAATGGCCGGAACCTGCTCATTACCGTGACGGACGAGGCGCTGCTTGCCAAAACAGGCGGTATCGTGCAGGGAATGTCCGGCAGCCCGATCCTGCAAAACGGACGGCTGGTCGGCGCAGTCACGTACCTCTGGCGCACCAGTTGTTCCGCCAGGAGCATAGCTGGGCAACTACGTACGGATCGGATAAACGCTGAAAGCATCTAAGCGTGAAGCCGACCCAAAGATAAGATATCCCATTGTTTCAAACAAGTAAGACCCCTTGAAGACTACAAGGTTGATAGGCACGATGTGTAAGTGGAGTGATCCATTCAGCAAGCGTGTACTAATAGGTCGAGGGCTTGACCACAATTCGCTTGAGACTTTTAAGTCAACGAAAAAATGTTAGCAGTGATTATTCAGTTTTGAAGGCACGTCCTTCTAAGAAATACTGGACAGATACACAGAAATGTGTTATACTGATTCAGTCAAATCGGTCGGTGTCGATGACGGTAAGGTTCCACCTGTTCCCATTCCGAACACAGAAGTTAAGCTTACTTGTGCCGAAGATAGTTAGCTGGAAACGGCTTGTGAAAATAGGTAGTCGCCGACTTAACAAAAAGCTCTGAGATGAAAGTCTCAGGGCTTTTTTGTTGCGTTTCGGGACAAAAAATAGTATTATAAAAGCAGAACTTTATACTTTCTACAGATTTCCCTGTTACACTGAATGCACAAGGAAAGGAGAGTCTGTATGGACAAATTAACGAAAAAAGGGCTGGACGGTACCCAGCTCAAGACCATTGCACTGGTGCTGATGGTGCTGGACCACATTCATTATTTCTTCGAGTTCACCGGCTGTATTCCGACGGTGTTCAGTATGCTGGGGCGGCTCAGTGCGCCGCTGTTTCTGTTCTGCACGGTGGAGGGCTTTGCCCATACCCATGACCGCAAGCGGTATTTTATCCGCATCTGGGCTATCGGCGCAGCCATGGCGGCGCTGGAATTTTTTATGATTTACGCCAAGGCCTTCCGGCGCGGGGATGGCTTCTACCCGCTGAACGCTATTTTTCAGGATCTGATGCTGCTGTGCATCGTCTGGCAGGGCATCGACTGGCTGCGGGAGAAGAAGCTTGCAAAGGGCATTGCTGCCATTGCTGCCGTTTTGTGCTGGCCGTATGTGGTGGTCGTATTTCTGCTGCTTTTCCCCGGGGTGCAGGAAATGCCCATTGCTTCGACAGCCGTGGCCTTTGTCATCACCAGCCCGCTGCCCATGTGGAGCAGCATTACGGACGGCAGCTGGAGTTTTCTGCTGGGCGGTGTGCTGCTGTATGCCCTGCGGGGGCATCGCCGCGTACAGCTGACGGCATGGGCACTGGTGATTTTCCTGTGTGATTTTGCGCTGAACTTTGGGATGGCTTGCCGACAGGAGGGTTTTGTCTGGACGCAGATGTTCACCGACTACTACGAGTGGTTCGGGGTGGCGGCGGTGCTGCTGATGCTGCTGTACAACGGCCAGCGGGGCAAGGGCCACAAGCAGCTGTTCTACTGGTTCTACCCGGCCCATGTGTACCTGCTGTATGGGGCATCCTGCCTTGTTTATAACGTGTTGAGGTGATTTTGTGGCAAACATTCTGGCAGTGGATGACAATTTAGAGCTCTGCAAGCTGATCCGCACCACTTTGGAGCGGGACGGCCACCGGGTAGAAACGCGGCAGGCGGGCAGAGATCTGACCGAGGCGCTTTGCCGCTGGGCAGACTGCATCCTGCTGGATGTGATGATGCCCGGGGAGGACGGCTTTGCGGTCTGTCGGCGCATCCGCAGCCTGACCGAGGTGCCCATTCTCTTTCTGAGTGCCCGCACCGACGAGGCTGCTGTGCTGGAAGGGCTGGGCATCGGGGCAGATGACTTTTTATCCAAGCCCTTCCGGGTGGCAGAGCTGCGGGCGCGGGTAGCGGCGCATCTGCGGCGGCAAAGCCGCACCCCGGCGCACCGGATGGTGCGCAGCGGCGTAGCCTTTGACCTGACCGCCCGGAGCGCGGCGGTGGAGGGCACAGTGCTGCCGCTGACCCGCTCGGAGTATGCCATCTGCGAGTATCTGGCGCTGCACGCCGGGCAGACCTTTACCAAGGAGCAAATTTACGAAGCGGTTTTTGGTATTGACGGCACTGCGGACGACACCGCCGTGACACAGCACATCAAAAATATCCGGGCAAAGCTGCGGGCGGCGGGCGTGCCGGAGCCGGAAAAGCTGCTCAATACCGTATGGGGCGTGGGATACCGATGGAAAAGCGAAGACTGACTTCTCTGCGCAGCGTGCTGCTGCAATATCTGGTGCGCACGGCGCTGGCCTGCCTGCTGGTCGCGGTGGTGTGGCTGCTGGCGCTGATGCTGTGGATCCAGAACGGCGGGCTGTTTCTTCCCGCGAATCAGGCTGCACAGGCCTGCCAGAAAGCCGCACAGGACGTTTTGCCGGGCATGACCGCCGCCACCTTTGACGAGACGCAGCTGGACTCCTTGTGCCGGTACGCCCTGTTTGCCGCGCCGGACAGCAGCAAGGTGCTGGCTACCAACATGGATGCCGGGCATTTGCAGCGGGCAATAGAGAACCGGCAGGGAAAAACCCGCTGGCATTTTGGCTACACGCAGTATTATATGACGTCAAAATTGCAGGACGGAACGGTTTGCCTGCTGCAATTTGACTATGCCGTGCCCTACGCCGACCCTGCGCTGCGGGGTGTGCTGCCGGATATGCAGACCGTGCACTGCATTCTGGGCATTCTGCTGTTGGTAGGCGCGGTGGTGTGGAGCACCCACAGGACCGGGCGCTTCCTGACCCGGGAGACCGAAAAGCTGACCGCCGCAGCACAGGCGGTGGCGCGGAAGGATCTGGATAGCGCGGTGTTTTCCGGCGCGAAGGTGCGGGAGTACGAGAGCACTTTGCAGGCATTGCAGACCATGGGTGATGCACTGACCGGCAGCTTACAGAAGCAGTGGGCCATGGAGCAGCGGCAGCGGGAGCAGATCATTCAGCTGTCCCACAAGCTGAAAACGCCGCTGACCATCATCGAGGGCAACGCGGAACTGCTGGCAGAGGATGACGATTTGACCGCAGAGCAGAAAGCGCAGGTAGAGTCTATTTTGCAGGGCGCAGAGCAGACCCGCACCTATCTTGGCAAGATCCGCGCCGAGGTGCAGACCCCGCTGCGCTATAAACGGAATGTAGAATAAAAATAAAGGGGCTGCTGCACGTTTTGTGCAGCAGCCCTTTGTTTGTATTTACTGTTTTGCCAGCTGTTTGTCCAGCCATGCGGCGATGTCCCCGAAAACCTCCAGCTTGTTGGTTTCCACCAGCAGCTCGTGGCGGGCACCGGGGTAGAAGATGCTTTCAATGTTCTGCACACCGGCGTCCTTCAGGCTCTGGATGGCGCGGCGCACGCCCTTGCCCTGCTCGCCCACCGGGTCGGCATCGCCGGAGAGGAAGAGCAGCGGCAGCTCCTTGGGCATCCGTGCCAGAAAAGCCGGGTCGTGCAGGCGCAGGATGCCGCTGAACATACTATAATAGGCGTTCAGCGTAAAGGTAAAGGTGCAGCGCTCCTCCGCCAGATACTTGTCCACCTCGGCCTGGTCGCGGTTGAGCCAGTCGTGGGTGGTGCGGCCCTCCAGCCCCTTATTGTAGCCCATAAAGGAAAGGTTGGCCACAAGGTTGCTGCGGTAGTGCCAGCCATGGAAGGCGGCCAGCACCCGGCAAAGGGTCTTGGCAACCTTGACCAGCGCCTTGGGCTGGAAACCTGTGCCCATAATGATGGCACCGTTCAGCTCCCGGCCATACTCGCACAAATACTGCCGGGCGTAGAACGAGCCCATGCTGTGCCCCAGCAAAAAGTAGGGCAGGTTTGGGTACAGCTCCTTGGTCAGCACGGTTACGGCGTGCAGGTCGGCCAGTACGGCGCGGTTGCCGTCCGGCTCGGCAAAATAGCCGTAGTCCTCCTTGGTGCGGATGGATGCACCGTGCCCCAGATGGTCGTGGCCGGTGACCAGAATACCCCGGTCGGCCAGATATTCTGCCAAGGGGCGGTAGCGGTCGATATACTCTACCATGCCGTGAGACAGCTGCAGCACCGCCCGCACCTGCCCCTCCGGGACGCAGCGAAAGCCGTGCAGGGTGCGCCCCGGCACGGTGGAGGGAAGGGTAAAGTCGATGAACTGACTCATGAAAGGGGCCCCCTTTCTGCGTTACAGTGCGCTGAGCTTGCGGCGGCAGGCGCTGCAGATGCAGTAGCCGCCGAACTGGATGGCTTGCTCGTCCACCTCGCCGCAGAAATCGCAGCTGCCGGCGGGGCGGTGCTTTTTCAGGACGATGGCGTCCCCATCCACAAAGATCTCCAATTTGGTGTCGGTGTCGAGGTGCATACTAGTGCGCAGCTCCTTCGGCAGAACGATCCGTCCCAGCGAGTCAATGCCGCGAACGATGCCAGTGCTTTTCATAATGTGTCATTCTCCTTCACTATTCCTTATTCCTTTTTAGCAACCACTGACACAATAGGAAAATTGTGCCAGCGCCGATAAGCTTAGTATACAAAAAATAACACCTTTCGTCAATGATTGCGTGCGGATTCGACAAAAAAAGACCTTTTGCACATAAAGGTGGGGGAGATTCTCTCCGTGAAAAAAGGGGTTCTGAAAAGCCTGCAGGCTTTTCAGAACCCCTAAATTACAAATAATTCTTTCTCGCCGTCTCAGCTCAGTTCCACAGGGGCTTCGGGCTGGTTCTCCACGCGGGCGCTGGTGCGACCCTCGGGACGGATCTCTCCGGCGGCGGTCAGCGAGATCTTGGTCAGGGTGGGGCCTACCAGCTCGTACACCAGCACCGAGAACAGCACCACGTTGCGCACCATGTGGCCGTCCGACAACTCGGAGGCAGTGGCAGCCATGCCCAGCGCCACACCGGCCTGCGGCAGCAGGGTGATGCCCAGATACTTCTGGATGGCGGGGCTGCAGCTGGTGGCGCGGCAGCTCAGGAAGGAGCCGCTGATCTTGCCGGCAGAGCGCGCCACAATGTACACCACACCGATGAGCAGCACCATGGGGTTGGTGAGGATGGTCAGGTCCAGTTCTGCGCCGGACAGCACGAAGAACAGGATGTTGATGGGGGACACCCAGCGGTCCAGACGGTCCATCAGTTCGTCCGAGGTGGGGCAGACGTTGCAGAACACGGTGCCGGTCATCATGCACACCAGCAGCAGCGAGAAGCCGCAGCGGGTGCCATTGATCTCAAACTCGGTCATGGACAAGCCCACGGTCAGCAGCACAAAGGCCACCGACAGGCTCATGCGCTTGGAGCGGGAGTGGAAGTAGACCTCCAGCAGGTTCAGCAGGTAACCGGCGGCAGCGCCCAGCGCCAGCGAGAGCGCGATCTCCAGCAGCGGCTCCAGCACCACGCTCATGGGGTCGATGCGGCCCTGCTCCAGCGCATTTGCCACGCCGTAGGAGGCCGAGAACAGCACCAGACCCACGGCGTCGTCAATGGCGACCACCATCAGCAGAAGCTTGGTCAAAGGGCCGTCGGCCTTGTACTGCTTGACCACCATCAGGGTAGCGGCAGGGGCGGTGGCGGCGGCGATGGAGCCCAGCGTGATGGCAGAGGCCAGTGAGATGACGTCCGGGCGGGCAAAGTGCAGGGCAACAAGGGCGATATCCACCAGCGCGGTGGTGATCACCGCCTGCGCAACGCCCACGGTCACGGCGCGGCGTCCCATGTGCTTCAGGGCGCTGAGCCGGAACTCGTTGCCGATGACGAAGGCGATAAAGCCCAGCGCCACCTGTGTGAGGATGCCGTAGCCCTCCACGGCAGCAAGGCTGCCAAAGCCAAAGCCGAAACGGCTCAGCCCCAGCCGACCCAGAAAGAAGGGGCCCAGCAGCAGGCCGGTAAGCAGGTAAGCGGTGACGGCGGGCAGACGCACGGCCTTGGCAGCGCGTGACATGAGCAGGCCGGCGATCAGGGCAAGGGACAGACAGATCAACATTTGTTCCATAATGTGGTTTGTATTGGGTGCGCAGCCAAAGGCCGCAGCACTCGGTTCCTCCTTGTCAAAAAAGTATCGAACTCCCGTGTGAAATCCAGCGCGGGGTCCAAATGGGAAAACGTATCCAGTATACCGGAACAACGGAGGAAAAGCAACCATCCTGCGCGTTTCATACATCTTTTGAGACGAAAAGACAGAAACAGGACGAGAAAGGACGGAATACAAGCAGTTCGGCTGCCGTTTTCCTTTACGACCCCAGCCGTGAAAAAGGGATAGCGGAGCGCCCGCAGGCGTTCCGCTATCCCGAAATATAAAATATGCTCTTAGTTGAACTTGAAGATCTTGCGCAGCTGGCGGTAGGTGGCTACGACCACCTTGTCGCCGCCGGGGAAGTGCAGGTCGGTCAGGCCGCCAAGGTTCACGCGCACGGCGCGGTAGACGCCGGGGGTAACGTGATCCTTGAGGTACTGCCACAGCTCTGCCTTTTTGGCGTGTGCCTCGGCGCTGCCGTCCAGCAGCAGGAAGATGTCGCTGACCGCCATCATGACGGACAGGTAGTGCACCATGTAGGCGCGCAGACGCTTCTGACCTTTGAGTGCGTCCAGATCCTGACAGTCGATCATGTGCCGGGTGACCCGCAGCTGCTGATCCACCCGCTTTACCATGATGCTCTCGTTCACGCTCTGGTCTGCGCGGCCGATGAAGTAGCGGTACAGATCCAGATCCATATAGTACATGCTCTTGACGTAGGGCAGGGGCTGGTACACAAAGATATTGTCCACATAGAAGGTGTGCTTGGGCAGCACCATGCCGCACTCACGCAGCACCTCGGTGCGGTACATGACCGAGTGCATCAGCAGGTTCTGATCCGGGCGGAAGTGCCGGACGTGCACCCAGTCGAACAGGCGGTTCTGCGGGAACACGTTGGTGTAGCGCACGGTATGGCTGGTGCCGTCCTCCACATGCTCGTACACATAGTTGCAGATCATCAGATCCGGCGCGGTGCCGCGGGCAACCAGTGTGGTCAGGCGCTCCAGCACCTTTTTCAGGGCGTCGGTGTCCAGCCAGTCGTCACTGTCCACTACCTTGTAGTACAGGCCGGTGGCGTTGCGGATGCCCTGATTGACGCCTTCGCCGTGGCCGCCGTTCTCCTGATGGATGGCCTTGACGATGGTGGGGTACTTTGCGGCGTACTCGTCGCAGATGGCGGGGGTGTCATCCTTGACGGAACCATCGTCCACCAGAATGATCTCGGCCTGCTCGCCTGCGCTCAGCAGCGTTTCGATGCAGTGACGCATATAGGCTGCGGAATTGTAGCAGGGCACGGCAAAGGTGATAAGTTTCTGCTGCATATTATAAATGCTCCTTTTTACGTTGCATGGTCCATGCCGGGCAGTCTGCGGGGTGGCATGGAGATATGTGTTCTCATTATAGCATTTTCGCGCCTGAAAAGCTATCCTTCCCGGGCAGAAAGAGCGCTTATCGCACACTTTTGCGCAAAGTGACGCTTTTTTCTGCCCAAAGTGCCGGTTTTGTGGTATACTGATAAGGTTTTGAGCGTTCTGCACGTCAGTGCACCTATATATATAACGGAGGAAACCATGGAAAACCCGCACAGTATCCTGAAAAAAGTTTTCGGCTACGACAGCTTCCGCCCCGGGCAGGAGCAGATCGTCAGCCGCCTGCTGGCCGGGCAGGATGTGCTGGCGGTCATGCCCACCGGCGCGGGCAAATCCATCTGCTATCAGGTACCGGCGCTGCTTTTGCCGGGCATCACCATCGTGGTGTCCCCGCTGGTCAGCCTGATGAAGGATCAGGTGGGGGCGCTGGTGCAGGCGGGCGTGGCGGCGGCTTTTCTGAACAACAGCCTAACCGACAACCAGAAGGCGCTGATGCTGCACCGCGCCCGGGAGGGCTGGTATAAGATCATCTATGTAGCACCGGAGCGGCTGGAGATGCCGGGCTTCCAGCGGTTTGCGCAGGAGCGGCAGATCAGCATGGTCACGGTGGACGAGGCACACTGCATCAGCCAGTGGGGACAGGATTTCCGCCCCAGCTATCTGCGCATCAAGGCGTTTGTGGACAGCCTGCCCAGCCGCCCGGTCATCGGCGCGTTCACCGCCACCGCCACCGCCCATGTGCGGGAGGATATCCGCACCCATCTGGCGCTGCAAGCGCCCTACGAGGTGACCACCAGCTTCGACCGCCCCAACCTGTACTTTGAGACCCGGCGGGCGCTGCCCAGCCAGAAGCCCAAGGAACTACTGGAACTGGTGCTCAAGGAGGGCGATCATGCGGGCATCGTGTATTGCAGCACCACCCGGCAGGTGGACGAGACGGTGCAGCTGCTGCAGAGCCGCAGCATCCGGGCGGCGGCTTACCACGCAAAGCTGGATGCGGACACCCGGCGGCAGAATCAGGACGACTTCCTCTACGACCGGGTACAGGTGATGGTAGCCACCAACGCCTTTGGCATGGGCATCGACAAGCCCAATGTGCGGTTCGTCATCCATTATAATATGCCCAAGGATCTGGAAAGCTATTATCAGGAGGCCGGACGCGCCGGGCGCGACGGTCAGCCCGCCCGGTGCACCCTGCTGTATTCCGGCACCGATGTGCGCACCATCCGCTTTTTCATCGATAAGGAGCGGGAAGCCGACAACGGTCTGCCCGCAGATGTAAAGGCCGAAGCCGCCCGCAAGGCAGAAGAGCGGCTCAAGTACATGACCTTCTACTCCACCACCCAGCACTGTCTGCGCGGTTTTCTGCTGCAATACTTCGGGGAGGCCGCGCCCAAAAAGTGCGGCAACTGCTCCTGCTGCCTTGCCGCCGAGCAGGAAGCCCAGTTGCAGGTGGAGTACGCCCGCCGCCGTGCCGCCCAAAGCGCCGACCGGCTGGAAAAGCCCCGCCGCGCAAAGCCCGCCGCAGCGGGCAGCCTGAGCGAGGCGGACGAAAAGCTGCTCAACGCCCTGTATGCGGTGCGCAAGCGCCTTGCGGGCAAGCAGAACCTGCCCGCCTTTATGGTGTTTAACGATGCCACCCTGCGGGAGATGGCAGAGAAAAAGCCCATGAGCATCGACGAGCTGCTGAACATCGGCGGCGTGGGCGAAAAGAAAGCCGTCCGCTATGGCAACGCCTTCCTGCGCGTCATCGAGGACGCCGTGGGCAGCCGGGAATGAGAAAAGAAAGAAGCCGTTGCACAGTCTGTGCAGCGGCTTCTTTTAGTGCCGGACGATTTCGAATGGCCTCCGCGTTGCTTTGGCCATATTCAGCGGAAGAATTATTTTTAATAGAGCGTTTGTCGCGGCCTGCG
>OODG01002610.1_pt1 | contig 10636 bp, 5 predicted proteins | sample 1671621 | NCBI WGS metagenome assembly OODG01 (sample SAMN06348175, study PRJEB24527) | human gut metagenome | biome: human gut; feature: ankylosing spondylitis patient; material: feces | host: Homo sapiens | place: China | collected 2015-10 | reverse complement strand
TATTTTTGCGATCTGGCATAAAAAAGAGCCGAGATTTCCCAAAAGCAGGAAATCTCGGCTCTTTGAGCGCTGTTTTTTTACAACGCCTTTTTTCTGCATGAATGAAAGCAGCTACAGACCGCCAGCCTTTTGCAATGTGTGATTATTTATCCTGTGTGGAAAGTATCTTTCTAGTCTGAGGTATCTCAAAAAGTGCAAACGCACCGATAGCTGTGAATATCATTTCAGGAAGCATATATGAGCCGTTGTAAAGCAGGCTGTAGAGTACGCTGTTGTCCGTTGAGAAGCCGTCCCACAGTGCGCCGAATGACTTCCAGATAACAACGCCGCTGATGAAGTGGCAAACAAATCTCAGGAAAACTGCTATCATTGTTCCTGCTATCCAGCCCACTGCGCCTTTCTTTCTGAACATTCCTGCCACACCAAGAACTGTGTAGGCTGCAAGATAGTCAATGAATATGCAGGCAACGAGCATTATAGGAGAAAGTCCCCAGCCGAAAAGTCCGTCTGTGATACCCTGAATGAACTGAATGAGAGAGAAAACAAATGCCGCTCCAAGACCCTTTGCTACGCCATGCTTAATGCTGAAAACGGCTATAGGAAGCATGGAGAGCAGTGTGATAGAGCCGCCCCAAGGGAGCTTGTATACTCTGATAAAGCTAAGCACTGTTGCCAGTGCCACCATTACTGCACCCTCGACCAATGTGAGTGTTTTTGAATTTTTCATATTATACCATTCCTTTCTGCGTACAAAAAATGCGTATGCCTGATAAAAGGGCACACGCATAGATATACACACTATTTTCCTACGCTGGCATTACCCATATCAGGTGCGGTCAGAACATCAATTTGCTCTTTCTCAGCCGAAAAACATTCAGCTCCCGTGTTGTTTTATGTACTATTGTTATTATACTGCTTTTTTCGTGGATTTTCAATAGCTTTTTAGATTTTTTTCACCTAAATTGTATGGAAATATAAATATCTGTCACAAAACCGCATTTTATTATTAGTTTTGTACATCTTTGCTGAGTATCTCCTCTATGTTTTCAAAAATAAATTCCTGCGCCTGCTTTGGAAAAAGTATCGTCTTGTAGCTGTTTCCAAGCTGTGATATTTTTTCACGCTCTATTATTCCTGCTTCAGGGGAAAGTATTGTAGTTTCAAGAAAGCCCCTGCCGTTTGCACCGTCTTTTGCAAGATAATTTTCACCTATGAGCCATTCTTTTATGGCAAGTTTTATGCTTCTTATATCGCCGTCTGTGCCGAGCTGATAGAAAATGCTGTCGCATACCTCTGAAAGGTTCATATCCTGTTCCTTGCCTGAAAGCTCACCTGCGTGGGCGATTATATATTCCTTTGTGCTTTGACCGCCTTCCGCCACCTGTTTTTGCAGATAGCCCTCTGGGATATATTTATAACCCGAAGCAGCGTCAGGATTTTCCTTGAGATATTTCTGTATCTCAGCTACAAAGTATCTTCCATAACGTTCCTGCTTTGACTTGCCCACCCCTGAGATATTCAAAAGCTCCGTCTGCGTCTTAGGCAGCTTTATACACATATCACGCAGTGAAGCGTCTGTAAGAATGATATATGCAGGCAGACTCGCCTGTGTCGCAAGCTTGCTCCGCACTGCTCTGAGCCGCCCGAAAAGCTCCTTGTCGAATGTCGTAACTTCGTCCCTGCCAATCTTTGTGACCGTTTCGCTCTTTGGCTTTTTCTTTGGAAGGCGTATTGTAATAGTCTTTTTGTCCATTAATATTTCTGCAGACCTTCTTGTAAGGATAAGCACAGAAAAATCCCCGTGTGAAGTCTGTGTGATGTAATCATCAGCTTCAAGAAAAGCTATGAGCCTGCGGATATAGACCTGCGTGGAGTCTTTCATTATGCCGTATGTCGAAAGAGTGGAAAGGTCAAAACGCTTTACCTTTTCGGAGTCTGAGCCTTTAAGTATCTGTGCTATGACACCTGCTCCAAAAGAAAGGTTTCGCTGGTGAAGTCTATAAATGCAGGAAAGCACTTTCTGACAATCCACAGACACGTCAACTTCTTCTGTTTCTCCGAAATCACCCAAACAGCCTGAACAGTTCTGACAAGGCTTGTCCTGCTTCTCACCGAAATATCCAAGGATAAACTCTCTCAGACAGCCACTTGTGTTGCAGTAATCGGTCATCTTTTTCAGACGCATAAGATCACGTTTGCGTATCATTTCAAGAGTGTCATCGTCAAGGTCGGGATTGTCATGAGAATTGTTTATAAGAAACTTGTTGGTCGCAACGTCCTGACCGCTGTAGAGCAAAATGCACTTTGCTTCGTTGCCGTCACGTCCCGCTCTGCCTGCCTCCTGATAATAGCTTTCAATATTCTTAGGCATATTATAATGTATGACATAGCTCACGTTTGATTTGTCTATTCCCATGCCGAAAGCATTGGTCGCCACCATGATCTGGACACGGTCAAAGATAAAATCGTCCTGATTTTTACGCCTTTCCTCATCAGAAAGTCCTGCATGATAGCGTGAAGCGTTGTAGCCGTCGGCACAGAGCTTTTCACACACGCTCTCAACATTTTTTCTTGTGGAGCAGTAGATTATTCCGCAGTTGTCCTTGTATTTCTCAACTATCCTCACTGTTTCACTGTATTTGTCATGAGGGTGAGAAACGCCAAAGTAGAGATTTTTTCTGTCAAAGCCTGTGGTTATGGTGAAAGGGTCACGTAGTTCAAGCATTTTGATAATGTCCGCTTTTACTTCTGCGGTGGCAGTGGCGGTGAATGCACTGACTATGGGACGGTAGGGAAGTTTGCCAAGAAACTCGGGTATCTTCATATAGGAAGGTCTGAAATCCTGTCCCCACTGAGAAACGCAGTGGGCTTCGTCCACCGCAAGCATGGATATCTTCACCGACGAAGCCAGTGACAGAAACGATCCTGTCATCAGCCTTTCAGGTGCAACATATATTATCTTGTACATACCACGGGCGGCGTTTGATATAGCTATTTCATACTGTGCCGCCGTCAGTGACGAGTTCAGATACGCTGCCCTCACTCCCGATTGTATCAGCGAGTTCACCTGATCTTTCATAAGGGATATGAGAGGCGAAACAACTATGGTTATCCCGTCAAACATAAGAGCAGGTATTTGATAGCACATAGATTTGCCTGCGCCTGTTGGCATAACTCCAAGGCAGTCACGCCCTGCAAGTATGCTGTCTATGATCTGCTCCTGACCGTTTCTGAACTGAGAGTGTCCGAAAAAGTCCTGAAGCACTGAATACTTATTGCGAAAATCTGTCATTTTATCCTAACTTTCCATTGTGTGTATGCTTATATTATACTACCAAAAACCAGCTAAGTCAAACAGATATACAAAATTCCATGCACGATTTTGTAACATCTTTTTCTTAGTCGCTATTGTAATTTTATCGGGATTATGTTATAATAGGCTTGATAAATAATTAGTTATAAAAATATAAAAAATTAACAAATCTCCAAAGGAAGGATTGTCTGAACACAGTCGTATATTCAGGCATGGTGAAGATCATGGATATGGAAAATAAATTGTGGCAAAGCTATTTTGGTGCTGTCTGGGGAAAGGTTTGTTCAATATGGCACAATATCGGCGGGTTTGTTATGGACGAGAAAAGCGGAGAGTTTTATGCCGATGAAAACTGTCGTGTTCTTATGGGACTTAGAGAGAACACAGATTATGACAAGTTCAGAGATATAGTTGCATTGAACGGCGGAGGACGAGATCTTGGCCTGCCGTTGTGTATAGAACTTCTTGACACTCCAAGTGGCATTACCGCCGGAATAGTGTATCTGTCGAAAGAATATATGTCAAAAAGTGTTTTTGAAGGGATCGACATTATACCACAATCAGAGCTTGTAAGACTTCTTGATGGAATGACACGCTCATCATTGCTTGCTCTTGTAAGATTTGATGGAGCAGGGAAGCTTTTGGATTCAGACTACTGCATAGGGGAGGCACTTAAGGCGGCTGTTGCGGTTTTGCCTGAAAATACTGTGACGGCATTCAATTCAGACGGTCAGTTTTGGATATATGTTCCACGCTTTGGAGGTAAGCCTGAGGAATTTGCTGACAATATACGTAAAGCGGTGAAGGAGTGTTGCCTGCCAGATGAATTTGGAGTGAGATCGTCTTCAAATCATTCGCTGTCTGTGACGGCAGGCATAAGCAGCGGCTTTGAAGTGCCAGCAAGACTCATGCACGCAGCAGGCTTTGCACTCTATGAAGCTAAGGCAAAGGGTGCAGGCAGTATTTGTTGCTTTGATCCTGAAAAATATGCAAAGCAGAAGAGCGATATCGAGAATATCAGGGCTTTTTCAGAGCTTCTTGATAAAAATCTGTTTACATATCATTTTCAGCCTATCGTTAGTTCTTCAACAGGCGAGATAGTCGCTTATGAAGCGCTTATGAGAACAAAGGGAAATATAGCACTCAATCCGCTTCAGATACTCAACTGTGCTAAAAATTTCGGCAGACTTTACGATATAGAGAAAGCTACACTGAAAAATACTCTTAAATATCTCAGCAAGCATCAGCTTGATTTTGAAAACCGCAGGCTGTATATAAATTCAATATCATCTCATGCTCTTGACGATAAGGATTTTTATGCGATCGTCAATGACTATGGCGAACTTCTTGAAAAGGTCGTTATCGAAATGACAGAGCAGACAGAGATCAGCGAGGATGACCTCGATAGAATAAGGGTGCGTCTTGAAAAGAACAATATGAGCCTTGCTATTGACGATTACGGCACAGGCTACTCAAATACATCGAATCTTCTGCGATATGATCCTGAGGTTGTAAAGATAGACCGTTCCCTCATTTCTGGCATTGACCAGAATCCTAAGGCTCAGAAGATAGTTTCAAAAATGGTGGAATATTTCCATTCAAGCGGATATACCGCACTTGCAGAGGGCGTTGAAACAAGCGAAGAACTTAAAACCATGATATATTTCGGCGTCGATCTTATTCAGGGTTATTATGTTTCTAAGCCGAAGCCTGTGCTTATCCACGATATCTCGGAAAATATCCGTGAGGAGATAGTGGCTTACAGTATCGAGGCTGGAGATAAAGATAAAAAGGTCTTCCACGCTGAGGATAATGACGTTATCGACCTTGCTGAGATGTATAAAAAAAGATATTCTGACATTTTTCTCGGCACAGGTACATTTACTCTTTCAGGAAAGGCTGAGGACGATTGTGCGGTGCCTCTGTCTGTGACAGTTGGTAGTGGCGTTGATTGCGTCATTCACTTGAAAAACGCATGGCTCACTACATATGGTGAACTGCCGAACATAAAGCTTGGCACTGGCTCTAGAGTAAGGATAGTGTGCAGCGGTGAAGATCATATAGACGGCAGAGGCATTTATGTCCCTGAGGGATCGTCGTTAGAGCTTGTAGGCTCAGGTGAGCTTTATGTCAGATCAGAGTCGAAGGATTGCTATGCAATAGGCACTGACAGCAGGCAGCCTTGCGGAAGGATAACTGTCGCAATGACAGGTATTCTTGATATAACTGCAAATGGCGACAAGTGCGTCGGAATAGGCGGAGGAGGCTGCAAAGATGGTATTGTCATTGCAGGCGGTGATATAGCTGTAAATTGCAGTGGCGATAGGTGCGTTGGTATTGGAAGCATCGATGGCGACGCAGATGTGACTATATCAAACTGTGGCTGCAGACTAAAGCTTGCGGCAGGAATGTCAGTGGGCATTGGTGCCGTAAAGGGCAGTGCTGATATAAGCATTTCAGACTATAACATTAGCTGTGTGCTTTCGGGAAATAATCTGACTGCAGTGGGAGTTATGAGTAACGGGACCGGAAAGATATGTATTCTTGATGGCAGGCTCAACATTTCCATGAAGGGAAGAACTCTCAACTGTGTGGGAACAAGGGACGGCGAGCTGGATTGTGAGCTTAAAAATACTGTCTTTACGCTTTATTGCGAGGGCGGTTCTGTTTCAGGTGTTGGAGATAAAACTGGTAAAGGTGACGTGACAGCACAAACCTGTCAGTTCGACGTAATGTTCCTTACAGGCGATGGCTGGTGGCTTGGAAGTCCGAATGGTACGCTTTCAGTAGTAGACTGTAAGAAAAATATTAAGATAAACGAATAAGGCAAAGCACATAGGCGTGCCTTGTGTGACGCTGCTTTAGATCGTCTGAAGCAGCACGGCTGATTTGTACGGAGGATCATGAGATGATGAATGATACTGCTAAACGCAGACGTATAAAAATAGGACTTTTGGTGAGCCACCTTGAAGATGATTTTGACGATGCGGTTGCAGAGGGCGCAATGATAGGCGCAGAGCAGTGCGACGCCGACCTCGTTATTTTTCCAGGCAGATATATAGATGGGATCTATGCCGATAAGCTCAGAACGGTGTATGAGTATCAGTATAATACTTTGTTCGATATGGCGGCGGCAAATAAGTTTGACGTTCTGCTTGTGCTTATCGGCACACTTGGAACATATCTTGACAACGAGCATAAGGCTCAGTTTCTGAAAAAATTTGCTGGAACGCCTGTTATAACTATAACGGCACATATTGATGGTTATCCTTGTATCATGCTCGACAACAGAACGGGAATGAAGGAGGCTATAGAACATCTTATAAAGGTGCATGGCTGTAAAAAGATAGGTATGGTAAGCGGACCTAAAACAAGTGATGACGCCCTTGAAAGACTTGACGTTTATAAGGAAACTCTTAAGGAAAATGGTATCATCTATGATGAAAAGCGTGTTGCATATGGCAATTTTTCGAGATTCTGTGTTGACGAAGTCGGAAAGCTAATTGACGATAATCCGGAGCTTGATGCTATCGTTTTTGCAAACGACCAGATGGCAATTGCGGGCTATAAGGCTATGGAAGAGCGTGGGATACGTCCTGGTAAGGATATCCTTGTGACAGGCTTTGATGACGATCCAGTGGCTGAGGAGCTTAATCCGCATTTGACGACTGTCAAGGCTGACCCTTCTGAGCTTGGCTATCATGCCGTTCAGGAGGCTGTGAACTATGTTGTAAATAAGGCTATAAACAACGATAAGATCTCTTCAGAAATGGTAAGAAGAAATTCCTGTGGATGTCAGGGCAACTCAAAATTAAAGACCATATCTTTTGGACGCATATCAGATGATCCGGAAGCGTTTGCAAGAAGAATGGGACAGTTTTTGTTCAATAAATACAGTGCAAGTGAAACAACTGCGAAAATGCGAGAAAATTACGTCAAGATAATATATGCTCTTGATGATTATGCCCGTGAGGAAAATCTTGATAATGAGATCAAAAAAGACAAAGTATTAGAAATGATCTCAATTCTTGCCAGTGAAGAATTTTTTAGGTTTGTGAGCGTTGATGAGCTTTATGCTTCTGTTGAGTATATTCAGCAAAAGCTTATCTCTCGTTTTGACAACATGGAGAAGCATTTGAAGTTAAATCAGACTTTTATTCAGATATACAAGATACTGGCAGAACGCAATGCGAATTACTGTAAGGAAAAGCTTGAGGATAATGAGTTTCTTGCATGGCAGGCAAACTCCATCACAAGGGATATGCTTGTGTTTGAAGCTTATGATGACAGAGCATATGAAACTGTTGTGGATAAGCTTACGAGGCTTCATATGGAATCAAGCTTTCTGTTCAGCTTCGAGCCTGCCCTTATTCACCTTGGCACAGATAAGTGGCAGCCGCCGGAATATATGTATCTCAAAGCCTATCACAATGGTTCTGACGCTATCCAGCTCCCACATGAAGAGCAGGCTGTAAAGTATACAGAGCTGTTGTCTAATAAGTATTTGCCAACAGACAGACGTTATACATTAGTGGTATCACCATTGTTCTCTAACGAGGAGCATTACGGAATACTGATGTGTGAGATAAAGCATGAGTATTTTAATTATTTGCAGTCGGTGACAGTTCAACTTTGTGCGGCACTTAAAATAATAACCTTGATGAAGCAGCAGGCTGTTACCCAGAAGCAGCTTAAAAAGAGCCTTATCGAGATCAAGGAAAACAATGAGCTTCTTCGAGATCTTTCAAGGCAGGACGCTTTGACGGGTTGCTACAATCGAAGGGGATTTTTTGAGGAACTTCGTAAAAGACTCAGCAATGACAAAAACGAGGGTGAAAAGGCTATCATGGTCTTTGCAGACCTTGACTGTCTGAAAACCATAAATGATAAATTTGGTCACGAGGAGGGCGACTTTGCTATACTATCTGCGGCAAAGATACTTAAACACTCCTTTGGCAACAGTGAGATAGTGGGTCGTATAGGTGGCGATGAGTTCGTTGTATGCGCTTTTCTTGATAACGCAATAGATATCCCGTCAATGAGAAACCATATAGAAGCGGTCACAAGAGAATACAATATTAAATATGCCGCCGATAAGCCATATATAATCCATACGAGCGTAGGCGTTTATCCGTTCGTATGCAGTGCCACGCTTGAGATAGGAGAGCTTCTCAGCCATGCTGATATCCTGCTTTATGAGGAAAAAAAGCACAAGAGAAGTATTCTTAAAAGCGATTATGAATAACATTTGCAGGCTGTCTGAAAAAGGCAGCCTGTTTTTTGCTTGACAAAATATAATGGCTGTGATATAATAAAACATATTTTACGAAAGGAGCGTCGGATGACATGAGAATTACAAGAATATGGGTGAGAAACTATTAAACCGAATATCAGGCAGGTGCATTGGCACAAGCCGCTCCGACTCTTCCGTATAATGTTTTGGTTACACGCCTGAGGGTGTGTTTTTTTATGCCTGAAAAAGCCGAAGAGCGGCTTGATAACAGACATTAGGAGTGATTAATATGGCAGAAATGTTTGACAACACAATAAAGAAAGACCGTGTGCTGCTGGCGGCAGTGGACACAGGTTCGTATGACGTGGAGCTTTCTCTTGATGAACTTGAAGAGCTGACAGAAACAGCAGGCGGTGAGGTGATAGCGAGAGTGACGCAGAAAAGGCTGTCCTTTGACAGCGGTACCTGCATAGGCTCAGGCAGGCTTGAAGAAATGGCTGAGATATGCAGAAATGAAAATATCGACAGGATAGTTTTTGACTGCGAGCTTACAGCCACACAGATAAGAAATATCGAGGACGTGTGCGGCGTTTTCACTATTGACAGAACTATGCTCATACTGGATATCTTTGCTCAGCGTGCGACTACTCGTGAGGGCAGATTGCAGGTAGAGATAGCACAGAACAAATACAGACTTCCAAGGCTTGCAGGCATGGGAACTAATATGTCACGTCTTGGCGGTGGTATCGGCACAAGAGGTCCTGGTGAGTCGAAGCTTGAAACTGACAAGCGACACATCAGAACACGTATTGCGGCACTTTCAGACGAGCTTAAGGAGATAGAGAAGCGTCGTGGGCTTATGAGAAAACGCCGCAAGAAAGACGGTGTTCTTACAGCGGCGATAGTGGGCTATACAAACGTGGGCAAATCCACACTGCTTAATTATCTTACAGAAGCGGGCGTGCTTGCAGAGAACAAGCTTTTTGCGACTTTGGAAACAACATCAAGGGCTATAGAGCTTCCTGACGGCAGGTCGGTGACGCTTATTGACACGGTTGGACTTATCAGACGTCTGCCGCATCAGCTTGTGGAAGCTTTCAAATCCACTCTTGAAGAGGCGGCAAGTGCGGACGTTATAATCCATGTGTGCGACGCCTCGGCTGATGACTGCGAGGAGCAGGCAAAAGTTACCCTTGAACTGCTCAAAGAGCTTGGCTGTGAGGGAATACCTGTGGTGACAGTGTTCAACAAGTGCGACAAAGTTCCTTATATAAACGAGCTTGACACGTCTGGTGAAGCGGTGAAGATATCCGCCAAAAACGGCACAGGCATTGACAGCCTGCTTGCGGCTATACAAAAGGCATTACCCGAAAACAGCGTAAGATGCAGGCTTCTTCTGCCTTTTGACAAGGCGGGTCTTGTGAACACCATAAGGCAGGAGGGCAGGATATTCAGCGAGGATTATACCGCTGAGGGTATCGTTCTTGACGCTCTTGTGGATATTAAGGTCTATCATCTTGTGGAAAGCTATAAGGTGAAAAACGAAGAATAAAGTGTTTTTCAAACGTTAAAAAAATGTAAACTCTCAGCAGGACTATTGACAAGCCCTGCCTGTGAGAGTATAATAATCGTGGTTAGCAATAACAAATAAATCGAAAGGAAAAAACAGAATATGTCTACTGTTATCATGTCTGCAGTCTTTACATACTTCTTTATGAGCTTGAGCTACTTTTATGGCTTCGAGTTTTTTTGGCGTGTGAAGAAAGCGACGAGATCAGAATAGGCGTATAGAGAAGTTTCTGTTTTTATATATGCGTTTATTATAAGCCGTGGCTTTCTTGTAAAAGAATGTCACGGCTGTTTTTATTGCCTATACAAATTTGATTTTCGGAGGAAAGTAACATGATCATCGTATTGAAAAACAATTCACAGGAAAAACAGGTAGAAGAGCTTTTGAACTGGCTCGACCAGTTCCATGTATCGACGAATCTGGTAGAGGGCGTTCATTCAAATGTTATCGGTCTTATTGGCGACACAACTCAGATCGATATAGAAGCAGTTCAGGCTAAGGAATGTGTTGAAAATGTACA
>OODG01002582.1_pt1 | contig 10719 bp, 6 predicted proteins | sample 1671621 | NCBI WGS metagenome assembly OODG01 (sample SAMN06348175, study PRJEB24527) | human gut metagenome | biome: human gut; feature: ankylosing spondylitis patient; material: feces | host: Homo sapiens | place: China | collected 2015-10 | reverse complement strand
AACATCGCCCAGACGGTGCTGGAACGGGCCACCTGTCTGCGCCGGGTGTACGGGGCCATCATTGTGAAAAACGACGAGATCATCTCCACCGGCTACAACGGCGCGCCCCGGGGGCGGCGCAACTGCGTGGACATGGGCTACTGCACCCGGGAGCGGCTGCAGGTTCCCCGGGGGGAGCGGTACGAGCTGTGCCGCAGCGTCCACGCCGAGGCCAACGCCATCATCTCCGCCAGCCGCCGGGACATGGTGGGCGGCACCCTGTACCTGGTGGGCCGCAACGCCCAGACCGGGGAGCTTCTGCCGGACGCCACCTCCTGCCCCATGTGCCGCCGCCACATCATCAACGCAGGCCTGGAGCGGGTGGTGATCCGCCGCACTCCCACGGAGTTTCAGGTGGTGGACGTGCAGGACTGGATCGACAGCGAGGACGACGTGCCCCAGGCGTGAGACAAAACGGGAATTCACCGGCGTGTGCCGGGAAAATATATGGGACGAAAGGGAATTGCGATCATGTTGGACGAGAGAAAAGAGGAGGCATTCTGTACCATCCTGCGTGAGGAGCTTCAGCTGGCCACCGGCTGCACGGAGCCCATCGCCGTGGCCTATTGCGCGGCCCGTCTGCGCCAGGTGCTGGGGCAGAGGCCCTGCCGCATTCTGGCGGAGGTCAGCGGCAACATCCTGAAAAATGTCAAATCCGTGGTGGTGCCCAACACCGGGGGCCGCCGGGGCCTTCCGGCGGCCATCGCCGTGGGCATGGTGGCCGGGGATCCGGAGGCCCGGCTCCAGGTCATCGCCCATGTGACGGAGGCAGACGCCCCCGCCATCGGGGACTACCTGGACAGCACGGACATCCGCATCGACTGCCCGCCCACCCCCCGGATGCTGGACATCCGGCTGACAGGCTGGGCGGGGGACCACAAGGCCGTGGTCCATGTGGCCAACAACCACACCAATATCATCTATGTGGAGCGGGACGGGGAGGTCCTGCTGGAAAAGCCCCACTCCGACTCCGCCGAGGACAATTTGCAGGACAAGAGTGTGCTGAACGTCCGGGATATCCTGACCTTTGCCGAGACGGTGGACGTGTCCCGCATTGAGGATTCCGTGGGCCGGCAGCTCGAATGCAACACCGCCATCGCCCGGGAGGGCCTGCGGGGGGACTGGGGGGCCAACATCGGCTCCACCCTGCTGCTCTCCGGCGGCGACGTGGAGACGGAGGCCCGGGCCTGGGCCGCCGCCGGGTCCGACGCCCGGATGAACGGCTGCGAGATGCCGGTGGTGATCTGCTCCGGCTCCGGCAACCAGGGCATCACCGCCTCCGTCCCCGTGTGGCGCTACGGCGTGCAGACGGGCCGGGACCGGGAGACCATCCTGCGGGCGGTGTGCCTGTCGGACCTGATCACCATCCACCAGAAAACCGGCATCGGCCGCCTGTCCGCCTACTGCGGGGCGGTGTCCGCCGGGGTGGGGGCAGGCTGCGGCATTGCATGGCTTCGGGGCGCGGACTATGAGGGCATCTGCCACACCATCACCAACGCCGCGGCCATGATCTCCGGCTGCATCTGCGACGGGGCCAAGGCCAGCTGCGCCAGCAAGATCGCTATGGGTGTGGAAACCGGCATTCTGGGCTATAACATGTACCTGCGGGGCAACAGCTTCCGGCCTGGCGACGGCATCGTGGGCCGGGACGTGGAGGAGACCATCCGCAACGTGGGCATCCTGGCCTCTCAGGGCATGAAGGAGACGGACCGGGTGATTCTGAAGATCATGACGGAGTGATTCCATATGCTGCGCAACTATAAATTCATCATCGCCTATGACGGCACCCGCTTTTTCGGCTGGGAGCGCCAGCCGGGGCGGGACACCATCCAGGGGAAGCTGGAGAGCGTGCTGACCCGGCTCCAGGGCAGTCCCGTGGAGATCATCGGCGCCGGACGCACCGACGCCGGGGTCCATGCCCGGGCCATGGCGGCCAACGCCCAGCTGGACGTGGACCTGTCCCCGGAGGAGATCCGGGACTATATGAACCGCTATCTCCCCGACGCCATCGCCGTCCGGGAGGTGAAGGAGGCCGCCCCCCGGTTCCACGCCCGGTATAAGGCCCTGGGCAAAACCTATCGCTATGTGTGCTTCGACGGACCGGTGAAGCCGGTGTTCGACCGGAAATACGTCACCCTGCTGGACTATCGCCCGGACGTGGAGCGGATGCAGCAGGCGGCGGCATATTTGCAGGGGGAGCACGACTTCGCCAGCTTCTGCGGCAACCCCCGGATGAAAAAATCCACCGTCCGGCTGGTGGACAGCATCACCGTGGTGCGCCAGCGGGACCGCATCGTGTTCACCTTCCACGGCACCGGCTTTTTGCAGAACATGGTCCGCATCCTGGTGGGCACGCTGCTGGAGGTGGGCCGGGGGACCCGGCAGCCGGAGGATATGCCCGCCCTGCTGGAGGCCCGGGACCGCCGCCTGGCAGGGCCCACCGCCCCGCCGGAGGGCCTGTGCCTGATGAAAGTCGACTACTGATCGTAATATCCGACAGAAAAATTACTTGTTGTATCAAAAAATCCCGCCTTCGCGCGGGTGAAGGAGCCGATATGGAAGAATTGCTGCAGCAGATCCTGCAGGAGTGCCGCCCGTACACCGGGCAGGGGGCCCTGGCCTCCTATATCCCGGAGCTGGCCCGGCAGGACCCGGACCGCCTGGGCATTGCCATGTTCCACAAGGACGGCAACATGGTGGAGGCCGGCGACAGCCGCCGCTGCTTCACCATCCAGAGCGTGATGAAGCCCCTTTTGCTTCTGCTGGCCCTGCAGGACAACGGCCGGGAGACCGTCCGGGCCCATGTGGGGGTGGAGGCCACCGGCAAGCCCTTTGACGCCATCAACGTGGCGGACAACGCCCTGCTGGCCAAGCACCTGAACCCCATGGTCAACGCCGGGGCCATCCTCATGTGCCAGCTGGTGGGGGGCGAGACCTATGACCAGCGGTTTGCCCGGCTGCTGGGCTTTATCCGCCGCCTGGCCGCCAACGAGAAGATCGACCTGGACGAGGAGGTCTACCACTCCGAAAAGGCCACCGGCTCCAAAAACCGGGCCCTGGCCTATCTGCTGAAGGCCCACGGCCTGATCCGCGGGGACGTGGAGGAGCTGCTGGACTGCTATTTCCGGGCCTGCTCCATCCGGGTCAGTGCGGCGGACCTGGCCCGCATCGGCTGCGTGCTGGCCTGCCACGGCCAGCTGCCGGACGGCCAGCGGCTGTTCCCGGCGGCCTATGGCCGGTTCGTCAACGCCAACCTGATGACCTGCGGCATGTACGACGGGTCCGGAGACTTCGCCATCCGGGTGGGGGTTCCGGCCAAAAGCGGCGTAGGCGGCGGCATTATGGCTGTGGTCCCCGGCCGCATGGGGGTGGGCCTGTTCGGCCCGGCCCTGGACGAAAAGGGCAACAGCCTGGCCGGTATCCGGGCGCTGGAGCTGCTGTCCGCCCGGCTGGACCTGAGCGTATTCTAAAACTGCTTAAAAAGTCTCACAGAGTTTGCCGCCCGCAGGCGGCAAAGCAAATGCAATCCATTTTCGCCCGGGGCGTGTACCTGGGCGAAAATACTTCTCAGTCTGCAAGTGTGGAATTTGTTCGCTTTCGGCGAACAAATTATGCGCGCGGCAGACTGCAAGCCTTTTGTCAAAAAAGGGCCTTGCCCTTTTTTGACAAGCTCAAAGGCCCCCGCCATCCGGCGGGGGCCTTTGCTGTTGTGCTATGGCTTGCTATGGGGTGGTCCGCTTAGCTGTTGCGCTTTTTGCGGGACACGATGACCAGCACCACAGCCAGAGCGGCAGCGCACACCAGGACGATGATCCACATGGTGGTGTTGCTCTCGTCGCCGGTCTTGACGCCGGGCTGGGTGGGCTGATCGGGCTTGTAGTTGGGATCGGTCTCGCCGCAGACGGTGCACTTGCCGTCCTTATAGTCGTGACCGGCAGCGGGGATGACCCGGGTCTCCACTTCGCCGCAGGCGGAGCAGGTGCGGGTCTCCAGGCCGTCCTGGGTGCAGGTGGGGGCGGTGGTGACCACCCATTCGCCGAAGGTGTGCTCATGGGCGGTGCAGACCACGTCGTTGCGGTCGCGGATGCGGATACGGGGGGCCATCTCGGTGCCGTCGGCCAGGACGAAGGTGTTGTCGTAGGAGGCCAGGCCGGTGGCGGAGATCTCGCAGCCGATGGACAGGTTCTTCACGTCATAGGAGGTGGTGATATAGCCGTCGATGAACACCCGAGCGATCTTACCCTCGCTGTCGCGGACCAGGATGGTCTGCACCAGGCCGTCAGCCATCTCATAGCCCACCACGAAGCCCTTCAGGGTCACCAGCTGGCCCAGGACGGAGCCGTCGTTGATCTGGGTGGAGGTGACGGTCTTGGGGGTGACGGGAGTGGTCTCGCCGATCTTCTCGATGGAGGAAACCTGCAGCTCGTTCTCGCCCTGATAGGTCTCCGTCACGCCGGTGACCCGGACCACGTCGCCGATCTTGAACTCGCCGGCCACGGGGAAGCAGTTGATGCCGCCGGTCTCATCCTGGACATAGATGCAGTCGAAGAAGGCGGTGGCCTTGTCATAGCCGGAGGCGTTGGAGGTCACGACACCCTCGATGGTGTACTTGTGACCGGCCTCGGTCTGGGCCTGGACGGTGGCGATGTCGGTGACCTTCACGGGGTTGATGGCCCGCAGCAGGTTCTCGCAGATCTTATAGTTGGAGTAGTTCTTCTCGGAGCCGTTGTCGCTGATGGTGGCCTGGACCTCGAAGTTGGACATGAAGGCCGCGCCGGACACGATGATCAGACCCTTGCCCTCCAGCTGCTCGCTGGCCATGGCCAGCAGGCGGCTGTCGTTTTCGGCATAGGCGTACTTGGGCACGTTGGCACCGCCCAGGCCGTCCTTATCCACGTCCACGGAATAGGTGGTGCTGTGGGCGTATACCACCGGGGAAACGGTGGCGGGCAGGGTGGAGGTGGGCTTGCCATCGGCGTCCACGGCATACACGGAGGCGCCGCCATAGTGGCTGAATACCTCGGTATACAGCCGGTCATAGGGGTGCTCGGCGTCCACGATGACACCGTCGGTCAGGAAGCTCTGGCCATAGGTGTTGAAGTACAGACGCCACTTGTCCACGCCGTCGGCCGCGCTGCGGACGTCGTCATAGGTGGCGTCGTCGCTGATGCGCAGGCTGGAGCCCAGGGCCTGGAGCACCTCGTTCTGGGTGGCGGCCATGTGCTTGATGGCGGGGTTGTTCTGGATCACGTCATAGTTTTCGTAGTTGTCGCTCCAGCCGGCCAGGATCACGGTGCCGCCGCCGGCGTTGAAGGCGGTAATGGCCGCCAGCTCCGCGGCGCTGTAGGTCCGGGGATCGGTCTGGGCGTCCGCCAGGCGGCGGGAGGGGGCGGTGAGGATCAAGGCCTTGAACTTGGGATTGGAGCAGGCGGCGATGAGCTCGTCGCTGGTCTTCAGCTCCACGGTGCGGACGTTGTACTTGCCCGCCAGGTTGCCGAAGTTGCCCATGGAATCCTTGTAGTTACCGGCCACATACTCGTTGTAGTGGGAGGCGTCGATGCCGATATACACCAGGTCGTCGGCGTTCAGCACGTCCAGGGTAATGTCCTTGGTGAACACATACTCCTTGCCGTCCTGCTCCAGCACCACGGTGGCGGTGACCTTGTAGACACGGGCGGTGTCGAAGGAGACGTCATAGCTCAGGGCCAGGGTGCCGCTGGCGGGAACGGTGCCCACATCGGTGGCGGAGGCCAGGACCTGACTGCCCACGGCGTAGGTGATGGACTTGATATTGGCGTCGGTGCTCTCGCTGTTGAACAGGGTGGTGGTGACGGTCATGGCCTCGCCGGTGACGGGAGTGGAGGTGCCGCAGGTCACATCGGAGATGCCCAGCTTCAGGGTCTCGCCCACCCACACGGGGGCGGTGACCGCCAGGTCGCCGTCACCCTGGGTGACGCGGATGTAGTAGTAGCTGTAGTCGGGGTCCAGGGTCACGGACAGGTCGCCGGTGGCCAGGACAGCGGGATCGTCCCAGGTATAGGCGGTCTTGCCGGAGTTGACAATGACCTCCACCTTGGAGATGGAATCACTGGCGTCGGGGTCGTTGACGGTAACGTGGATGTTCAGCTTCTCGGGGACCTCGGTGAGGCTGCTGCCCAGGAGCATGCCGTTGACGGTGTAGCCGATCTCCAGGTTCTTGTCCTCAGTGGCGTACATACGCATGGCCCGCAGCGCGTCATAGATGCCCTGCTCGCTGAAGTCGTCGGTGAGGATCACGTCGCGGGCGTCGTTGGCGTTGCCCCAGCGGCCCTTGTGGTTATCCTGGTTGTTGGTGGGGGCCAGGTGCCAGCCCTTATCCAGCGCCATGGTGTAGTACTCATAGCTGGGATAATAGCCGCCGGCGCCGATCTGGCCCTCGCCGTTGCCGGCCTCCACCATGTACATGCGGCTGTCGATGACGGGATCCCAGAAGGCGAAGTCACCGAAGGTGCCGAAGGTGTTGCCGGGGTGGTTGAACTGGCTGAGGCTGTCTGCGCCCTCCTGCTGGCTCAGCAGGGCATAGTAGGCGCGCATACCGGCATAGTCGGTCTTGTTGTTCAGGGTGGAGTTGTTGCGGGAGACGATACCGGGGGTGTTGAAGGTGTTGATGTGGCCGGGGCCGCCGGACCAGGTCATCTCGAAGCCCGCCAGAGCCACCAGGGAACCGGCGTTGGCCTCGTTGAAGGCGGCCACGGAGGAACGGTAGCTGTTCCAGGTCTCCTGGCTGGAGGCGCTGGCCAGGCTCATGTCGTACAGGGCGCCCTCGGGGTTGGCGGCGCCGGTGGTGTCAAAGTAGTTGGAGTGGTCGGTGAAGGCCACGAACTGGACATTGGCGCTTTCGGGCAGGTTCTTCACATAGTCCAGGGCGGCATCCAGGGAGCCTGCGCCGTCGGAATACTGGGTGTGGCTGTGGAGCTGGCCGAAGTACAGCTGATACTGGGCCTGGCCCACGGTGAAGAACCAGTTGAAGGAGGCGGTCTTGCCGTCGGCGCGGGTAACGGTGACGGACACATTGGTGCGGCCGTCGGTCATGTCGGCGGCGGGGGTATAGGTGAGCCTGCCGCCGGCGTACACGGCGTTGACCTTCTGGCCGTTGACGGTCATCTCCAGGGTGGGATTCTCACCGGCGTTGATGATCTCGGCGGAGATCACGGGCCGCTTGTCGCTGCCGGTCTGGCTGCCCTTCAGGGGGGTCACAGCCCCGATGGAGGGCTCGTCCACCACGGTGAGCACCAGGCTGCCGGAATAGGACGCGCCGGAGGCGTTGGTGACGCGGACGGTGAGGGTCACCTTGTCGGCACCGGCCAGCATGGCGGCGGAGACGTTGGCGGTGTAGTTCTTGCCGTCGGCGGTGTAGTCGGTGATGACTCCGGCGGTCTTGCCGTCCACCAGGATCTCCAGCTTGGAAACGGCCTTGACATCGTTGACGGTGAAGGTCAGGGTATAGTCCTGACCGGCCTTCACGGTGTCGGCGGAGGTGAACACCACGGCGGGATCGTTGACCACGCCGCCGTCCAGCTTCACGCTGTCGGCCACACCATAGAAGAAGAAGGAGTAGATGGTGTAGTCCGTGACGTTGTACATGCTATAGGTCTTATAGCTGTCGCTATAATACTCCAGGAACTGGCTGTACCGGCCGTTGAACTTGGCGGTGCGGCTCTCCAGCTGATAGCCGCCCACGCCGCCGGAGCAGGGCTCCACGGTCCAGTCGGCGTCGTCGCTGGCGGTGAGGGAATAGAAGGCGTTGTTGCCGGTGCCGTTGGAGCACAGGTAGCCGTAGGTTTCGTTGCGGAAGCGGTAATACTCGCCGCTGCGCTCCACGGTGAACACCACGCCGCCGTTTTCGGGGATGGCCTTGCCGTCCGTGATCTGGGCGGAGACACTATTGATGGCGGGGCTGTCGGTGTTGTCATTCTGCTGGGCCAGGACGCCCTGGGCATTCTGGTTGAACAGCACCACCTGCGCACCCTCCTGGGGCAGGCTGCCGGCGGGCTGGTCCATCTCGTCGCCTACCAGATAGAGCTGCTGGGCAAACAGGGCTTCGTTGCTGCCGATGGTGCCGAAGGCACTCCAGTTGTTCTTTTCGGCATACCACTCCAGATAGCTGCTGCGGCCCACGTTCTGGATATAGACGCAATTTTCCGTGGCGGCGGGAAGGATGCTCCAGCCGGTGTGGGTCTTATCCAGGGGGGTGCTGGAGTATTTTTCGTCCATAGACAGCTTCTTGCCGTCGGCGGTGGAGAAGGTATAGCTGCCATCGTCGTTGACGCCCACGGTCCAGATGTCGGCCTCGGTGAAGCCGGCCAGCTTGCCGCCGGTGAGGGTCACGTCGGTGCCCTTGTTATAGAAGCCGGTGTACTCGCTGGACAGGGCCTTGAGGTTTGCGGGGTTGTAGATGACCACCTGGTCGCCGTTCTTCAGAGGAGCGGTGGGATCCTCCGGCTGGCCCGGCTCCGGGGACTCGGCCACCACCAGATAAAGCTGCTGGGCGAACAGGGGCTCGTTGCTGCCGATGGTTCCGTAGGAGCTCCAATTGTTCTTCTCGGCGAACCACTCCAGATAGCTGCCGCGGCCCACGTTCTTGATGTAGAAGCAGTCCGCCGTGGCGGCAGCGCTGAGCTCCCAATCCACATTGGCCTTGTCCAGGGGGGTGCTGCTGTAGCTGGTGTCCATGGACAGCTTCTTGCCCTCGGCGGTGGAGAAGGTATAGGCGCCGCTCTCGGTGCGGTTCACGGTCCACAGCTCTGCATCCGTGTAGCCGGTGAGCTTGCCATCGGTCAGCTCCACATCCACGCCCGTGTTATAGAAGCCGTTGTACACGGAGGACAGAGCCTTTTTGTTGGCGGGGTTGAACACCACCACCTTGTCGCCGTTCTGCAGGGTGGTCAGATCGGTGACGATGCCGCTCTGGCGGGCGGGGGCGGTGCTGAGCTTATACAGGGCCACGGGCTGCTGATTCTCGCTCTTATAATAGCGGAATCGGGTGCCGTTGGTGGCGGCTGCGTTATACTGCAGCGTGGTGTTGTTGCTGGCGATCTTCACATTACCATCAGCAAAGGTGATGGTGTTGAGCTCCGGAGTGGAGCCGGTGATGATCTTGTTGTTGCCGGACTTGCCGGAAATGTACTTTCCGCTGGCGGACTGAATGGACCAGCCGCCGGTCATGGGCGCGATGGTGAACGCGTACTTGGCGTAATCACCAACGATCTTGCCGTCGGTGATGGTCACGTCCACCTTGTTGCCCTCCTTGTCCAGGGCGGACAGGGAGCCGTCCATGATCAGGCTGCCCTTTTCATAGACGATCAGGTATTGACCGGACCAGTCCTCCTGTGCCTCGGTGACCTTTTCCCAGGTCCCGGACGCAGGCTCTGCCGCGAATACCGACACCGGCAGCAGGGAAACCAGCATGACCAGTGACAGCAGCGCAGACAGAAGTCTGGTGCGAACAGGTGTTTTCATCAGGCTATTACCTCCTTTAATTTCCCCCGGGGCTCTCCCGCCCCACAGGTATTCTCATTTTATCATACCGCCGGGCCGGTTTCCAGCCTTATTTGCAGATTTGACACAAATTTTGCTGATATGTGCACAAAGTATGGACGAATGCACAAAGGAAAATGAAAAGTTTTACCCGGATTCCTCTTGACGTATCCCGGGGGACTGTGCTATAATTTCAAGCTGCGCGGATATGGATTCCGCGAATTTTGCCATGCGGCAGACACACTGTGCCGAGGAGGTTCCCACGTGCTGGAAGAGCTGTCATCCAAAGACAAGGTGGTGGGCCTGAAACAGGTGCAGCGGGCAGTGAGCGCCGGCCGGGCAGGCCGGGTGTTTCTGGCCTGCGACGCCGATCCCCGGCTGACCCGGCCGCTGGAGGGCCGCTGCCGGGAACGGGGCGTTCCCGTGTCCGGGACGCACACCATGGCCCAGCTGGGCCGGGCCTGCGGCATCGACGTGGGCACCGCCGCCGCGGCGCTGCTGGCAAAGGAAAAACCGCTTCCAACGGAATAAAATCCTTTGTTCCGTGGAAAATATAGGGAGTCATCCCACAAATCTTTAGAAAGGAGTTCATTGCATGCCTACTTTCAATCAGCTGGTCAAGCAGGGCCGGAAACAGGCTACCTACAAGTCCAATTCCCCCGCTATGCAGAAGGGCCTGAATACGCTGAAGAACAAGGAGACCGATCTGTCCTCCCCTCAGAAGCGCGGCGTCTGCACCGCAGTGAGAACTGCCACCCCCAAGAAGCCCAACTCCGCTCTGCGTAAGATCGCCCGTGTCCGCCTGACCAACGGCTACGAGGTCACCGCCTACATTCCCGGTGTCGGTCATTCTCTGCAGGAGCACTCTGTGGTTATGATCCGCGGCGGCCGTGTCAGGGACCTGCCCGGTGTTCGTTACCACATCATCCGCGGCACTCTGGATACCCAGGGCGTTCAGGGCCGTATGCAGGCGCGCTCCAAGTACGGCGCCAAGCGTCCCAAGAGCAAGTAATCCCCGCATGAAATGAGCTTTGCCGAAAAGGTTTATATATATCGTATGTACCTCTTTGGCAGGCCGTACAACAGCCTCTCCGGCTGTTGAGTACCTATGAAATCATATTTTTATGAAGGAGGGAAGCATAGTGCCCAGAAGAGGTAATGTTC
>OODG01002579.1_pt1 | contig 10726 bp, 8 predicted proteins | sample 1671621 | NCBI WGS metagenome assembly OODG01 (sample SAMN06348175, study PRJEB24527) | human gut metagenome | biome: human gut; feature: ankylosing spondylitis patient; material: feces | host: Homo sapiens | place: China | collected 2015-10 | reverse complement strand
GATGCCCGCTCACCACATGAATAAATTGCCTGTTGTCATGTCGGGCGGTCAACTTCAACGTGCAGCCATCGCGCGCGCCGTCGCTTTGGAACCCGCATTATTGGTTTGTGACGAACCTGTCGCGTCACTTGATGTTTCTATTCAAGCTCAGGTTTTGGAGCTTTTGTATAACCTGAGAAACGCAAGCCACATGTCCATGCTCTTTGTGTCGCACAACTTAAATGTGGTTCGATACATTTGTGACCGCGTTGTGGTGATGTACCTCGGCCGTATTGTGGAATCCGGTGATGTGGATGAAATTTTCAAACATCCCAAACATCCTTACACCCAACTTCTAATGGCCAGTACCCCAGGAGCGGATGCCAGCGTCATTCGGTTTTATCCGAAAGGCTCAATGCCAAGCCCCATTGACCGTCCTAAGGGATGCGTCTTTGCCAATCGTTGTCCGGTCGCCGCAACACGTTGTCATTTAGAAGTCCCAACACTCACAAAACTTTCTGATAACCATGCCTGTGCGTGCTTTGAACAAAAAGCGTTCGAAGCTCTTCAGGCCTCCGAAGGAGAAGCGTGATGGTAGCGCTTGTTCTGCGTATTGTGTTTCGCTCGCTTGTGACACTATTTTTGCTCACCGCTTGCGTCTTTTTCGCCCTTCATCTAACCGGTGACCCTGCGCGTATTATGCTCGGCGACGGCGCAGATGCGACTGCATTAGCGGCTTTTCGTGCCCAATGGGGTCTTGATAAACCGCTATGGGAACAATTTCTGGTTTATCTGCAGAAATTCATCACTCTTGACATGGGAACAAGTTATTTGACTGGATTACCCGTCAAAGAGGTGTTCCTTAATGCCTTCTGGCCAACGTTGGACTTAATGATCCCGACAGCCATCGTGACCCTTTTATTCGGAATTCCTGCCGGTGTTATCGCGGCTCTGCACCGTAACACGGCTTTAGATAAAACTATGATGTTTGTGTCGGTTTTCGGCTATGCAGTCCCGAACTTCTTCATGGGTGTTTTGCTGCTTTTGATCTTTTCAATTTGGTTAGGTTGGCTACCTTCCTACGGTAATGCAACCGGCTGGCACTACATTATGCCCATCATCACCATGGCTACTTCTGAAGCCGCTATTTTTTCTCGTTACGCCAGAAGCGCCATGATTGAAGCAATGCGCCTGCCCTGTGTAAAAGCCGCTCGCATGAGAGGACTACCGGATCGGCGAGTCATTTGGTTACATGCTCTACCTAATGCCATGCTTTCCATTCTAACAATTATGGGCTTTTTCTTGGGTACTTTAGTGGCCGGCGCCGTGATCACTGAAAATGTCTTCTCTTGGCCTGGGGTTGGCAAACTTTTGGTGCAGTCTGTTGCTAACCGTGATATCCCTGTCGTTCAACTGATTGTATTGGCTACAGGAGCCTCGCTCATTATTGCCAACCTCGCGATGGACTTACTGGCTCTGGTTGTGAACCCTCGCTTGCGTAAGAGCAACAATTAATGGAGTACGAGACAAATGGCTCAATTTATTAATGTACAAAAGAAAAGCTCGGATGTTCTGGTCTATTGCAGTGCGGGGTTGCTTTTCATATTTTTCACATTCGGTGTTTTAGCTCCGTGGATTGCCCCCTATGACCTGGAACAAATGGATTTAGGCTCTCGCCTAACAATGCCTTTCACCAGTTTCGCTCACATCCTTGGAACGGACGAATTAGGTCGGGATGTTTTCTCGCGCTTGGTTTACTCACTTAGACTATCGTTTTTATTGGCAATCGCCGGAACGATTCTCGGTGCCATCATCGGTACAACACTAGGTTTCTTAGCGGCACGCTTCGGTGGAGTCGTTGATGACGTACTTAACGCCGCTGTGGATTTCACCGCCTCTTTACCCTTCATCATTCTTGCCTTAACTATCTTGGCATTCTTGGGTACCAACGTTACGGTCATCGTCGTCATTATGGCTGTTTATGGATGGGATCGTTACGCCCGCCTGACCCGTAATCTTGCTCGCTCTGCTTACACAGAAGGCTATGCGAATGCGCTTGAAGGCTTAGGGATTCCAACCTGGCGTATTGCCATTCGTCACATCCTACCCAACATTGCCTCCGCTCTTGTTGTCAATATGACACTTAACTTTCCGGGAATGATTTTGCTGGAAACATCACTGTCTTTTTTGGGCGTTCTCGTGCTTTTTGAATACAACATAAAAATACGAGCTGTCGCTGAAGCCTGTTTCCGAAGCTATCTCCGCAACTGTCTTTGAGGAGTAGGTAAGAAGCTCCTTTGCGTGGCTTATGCGCACGGTGTTAAGATATTCCATTGGTCTTATGCTGAAATTTTTCTTGAAAAGTCTGCAAAGGTGCTGTTCTGATACCCCTGCCACAGCCGCCATATCTGCGAGCTTTATAGGCTTTGAATAATTCTCCTCGGTGTATTTCATGACCTTTGCGACGGCTTCGGAATTTACACGGCTCTTGTATGGGAACTTATCGTCTGAAAGCTTGCGGTATTCAAGAAGCATATCGTAAAGCTGTGCGGAGGCATAATAGTTGCCGTATGCCTTGTCGCTTTTTATGGTGTAATATGCGCTGTCAAAAAGCTTGTGCATACGATCTGCACCACAGTTTAAGAAAACATGAAATTTGTTAAGATCCCATTCTTTCAGCAGCTCGAGAGCCTGTTTGCCGTCAAAGCACACCCAGTCAAGATACCATGAATGAGTCATGGCTCTATATTCGTGGGGACAGTGCGGTGGTATATAGAAAATGCTGTCAGGCATTATTTTTACGGTCTTGCCGTCTACCGTTACCTCACCCTCGCCATCAAGACAGACGAAAAGCTGAGGATAATCATAGCCCTCCGGTCTGCTGACAGGAAACTGCCAGCAGCTCACGCCTATGCCGATGATATAAAATGGCAGAGCTTTTTCAGTTCCTATAATAGGATAGAATTGTTTCTGCATATATTTTTCCCCCATATCTGAAGCAGAAAAAAACTGCAATATATTAACATGATAACTACACATTTTATTATAGCAGTGTCGCAATATGTTGTCAAGCAAAAGAATAAATTGCGATAAAATATGAACCAACTGTTGACTTTTTATCCCAACCGTATTATAATAATAAGGAAATGGTGCGAAAGTGCCAAGTCTTATTTTGTGGGACGTATCTGAAAGGAATTTGTATTATGGAGAACAATGTTATTATTCTTGCCGGCGGACAGGGCAAGAGAATGAAGACCAATATGCCAAAGGCTTTGTGCAATGTTATCGGTGAGCCTATGCTGGAGTGGGTGCTGACAGCCTGCGAAAATGCAGAGCTTGACGATATCTGCGTTGTAAAAGGCTACGAGGGTCAGCAGATAGAGGATTATCTTGCACAGAGAAAGTCAAAGGCTGATATCTGCACTGTTATGCAGGAAGAGCGACTTGGCACAGGTCATGCTGTTATGCAGGCGGCTGACTTCCTTAAAGCTCACGCTGAGGGAAACACACTTATACTCTACGGCGACGCTCCTTTTATCGACGCAGAAACTATCAAGGGTGCGCTGGAGCTTCATACTGAAAAGGACTGCGGCGTAACTGTTGTTACATCAAGAGTTGAGAACCCTACAGGCTACGGCAGAATAATCCGTACTGAGAATGGCATTTCAGGAATAGTTGAGCACAAGGACTGCACACCTATGCAGCTTGCTATCACTGAGATAAACTCAGGCTGTTACTGGTTCAAGACAGCTGATCTGCTGGAAGTTCTTTTCGACATCAAGCCTGAGAACGCTCAGGGCGAGTATTATCTTACAGACTGCATCGAACTGCTTATTGCAAAGGGCAAAAAGGCTGACGCATTTATTTCGGCTAACCCTCATGTTGCGCTTGGTGCAAATGACAGACGTGGTCTGCTTGCACTCAATGATATTGCAAGATATGAGATAATAGGAAAGTGGCTTGACGAGGGTATCGAGTTCTGCTGCACAGACGGTGTTTCTATCGGAAACAATGTTACTATCGGTCATGGAACAAAGATACACAGCGGAGTTATACTCAGAGGAAACACCACTATCGGTGAGAACTGCAATATCGGCAACAACTGCATAATAGAGAACACAACTGTAGGAAACGGCGTAAACCTTAACAATGTTCAGGCTTACGAGTCTGTTATCGAGGACGACGTTAAGATAGGGCCTTATGTACAGCTCAGACCTAATTCACACATCAAGAAGGGTGCGAAGATAGGCGACTTTGTGGAGATAAAGAACTCAACTATCGGCGAATACACAGCGGTGGCACATCTTACATACATCGGCGATTCTGACGTTGGCTCAAATGTAAACTTCGGCTGCGGCGTTGTAACAGTAAACTACAACGGCGACAAGAAGTTCAGAACTGTTATCGAGGACAATGCTTTCATCGGCTGTAACACAAACCTTGTTGCACCTGTAAGAGTCGGCAAGGGCGCATACACAGCGGCAGGCTCTACTATCACAACTGATATCCCTGACAACGCACTTGCTATCGAGCGTGGCAGAGAGACTATCAAAGAGGGCTACGCTGAGAAGAAGCTCAAGGCGAGAACAGAAAAGTTCGAGGCTATCCACGGCAAGTCTGAGGAGAAGTAATATACCCAAATATAAGCAAGACCCTGTCTTTTGTAAGGCAGGGTCTTTTATTTGTTTAGCTTTTTGTTGTTTGTCCTGCCGAGGATATAATCGGTGGAAACGCCATAGAAGTCCGCTAGGATAAGGAGGTGTTCTACGGGGATAGTTCTTGCACCACGCTCATATCTTGAATACACTGTCTGACTTGTAAAAAGAATTTCGGCTATCTGCGTTTGGTTCATGTCGCTATCTTCTCTTAGATCCCTTAATCTCTGGAAATACATAAAAATTCTCCTTGTTTTTTGTATAAATTGTAGAAAGTGATTTTAGTACCTATTGGTACTATTGACTTTACCATATTATTGTGTTATATTATATTTATTAAAACCAAACGGTCTTAAAGGGGAGAGTATTAAATGAAAAGAAAGTTAAGTATAGTTTTATCTATAGTATTAGTATTGTCAATGACGGCTTGTTCCAATTCCAAGGAAGTTTCATCATCATTGGCGGAAAAGTCAGGAAACAATGTTACGCAGACTGTTTCGGAGAGTAATGATGATACTGTAGTTACGGCAGGCACAGATAATACTGCGAGTGATAAAACCACTGATAAAAATATCACAGTATCAACTGATGTTAAATTTTCAGAAGGACTTGAATTTGAAAGCAATGGTGACGGAACTTGCTCAATCGTTGGGGTGGGAAATTGTAATGATAAAGATGTCGTTATCCCGAATGAAAGTCCTGAGGGTGATAAGGTCACATTGATAAAGGAATATTCTTTTTCTGACCTTGACAGTATAAACAGCGTTACAATAGTAAATTATTCAGAAAAGATAGACAAGAGAGCATTTCAATATAACGAAATGAAAAAATTGAATATTCTCGGAGGCAATCCAAAAGTCGATAAAAGTGCTTTTTCGTCCTGTGAAGAGTTGGAAGAGATACATTTTGAAAAGTGCGGAGTAGATTTTAAGGAATATTCATTTTATGGCTGTGGCAACAATGCAGTGGTTGATTTTAAAGAATGTAACGGAACCATAGACGAGAGAACATTTCAGGATAGCAATATATCCTCTATCGCTATTTCAGACTGTAATTTGGAAATAGAGCAAAGTGCATTTTCAGGTTGCGATAAAATCGTTTCGATTCAGGCAAGCAACAGCACTTTGGATATTGGAGAATATGGCTTTTACGGAGTTGGCAGTGATGCTGTTGTAGAGTTTACTGATTGTTCGATAGCAATGGACGATAGAAGTTTTCAGGATAGTTCTATCGGCAAACTGACAGTAACAGGTGAAAAATTCACAACTGGCAAAAGTTCTTTTTCGTCATGTGAAGATTTGACCGAACTACTTATAGATTGTGCTACGGTCGATTTAGATGAATATGCTTTTTATGGTTGTGAGAGTTTAAAATCTTTGAGCATTTCAAAAGATAAAAACGATACGAATATAAAGATCGATAATCGAGCATTTCAAGATTGTGAAAAGCTTGAAGATGTAACTATCGGAAATGGAGAAATTGAGCTTGGTGATAGTGTTTTTGCTGATTGCTCAGAAAAAATAAAAATAACTATAGCTGGTAAAAACTATTCTGCTGATGAATTAAGCGAAGGATTGCCACAATAAGCAATTCTCTCTTGCAATCCTGAAAAAAATATGCTATAATAAAGCCGACAGTAAAATGTCGGCTTTTGTTTATACCCCGTCTTGCATAAAGACGGGGTTATTGTGCGTGGATAGAATAAGCTGTCGGGGCTGACATATTATAAAAGATAGGAGAATTTACAATGGATATATTTGAGAAATTGAAGAAATTGTCTGCCGAGAGGGAAACGGCTATGGGCAAGCCTGAGTATATTATCGTGGGGCTTGGCAACCCCGGCGTGGCTTATGAGAATACTCGCCATAACGCAGGCTTTCTTGCGGTGGCGGCTATGGAAAAGAAATACGGCTTTTCGGTGAATACACATAAGTTCAAGGCTCTTGTGGGACGTGCCGTTATAGGCGGAAAAAGCTGCCTTGTCATGAAGCCTGAAACTTTCATGAACAATAGCGGTGAGGCTGTCAGCGACGCTATGGACTTTTATGATATACCGCTTGAAAATGTTGTCGTGGTCTATGATGATATTTCACTTGACGTGGGCAAAATGAGGATACGCAGAAACGGTTCGGCTGGCGGTCATAACGGCATAAAAAGCATTATCGCACTGTGCGGCGGTCAGGATTTCCCAAGGGTAAAAATAGGCGTGGGCAAAAAGCCTCACCCTGATTACAACTTGGCTGACTGGGTGCTTTCAAGATTCACTGACGAGGAAATGAAAAAGCTTTCTGATGTGGATAAAAACACCTGCGAGGCTGTGGAGCTTATGGTGCAGGGCAAGATAAACGAGGCTATGAACAAGTTCAATTAAGTATATTTTTTCGGAGAACAGCAAGATGAATATTTTTTATGAAATGGCGAGCCGTCTTGGCTTTTATAAAGATGTGAAAAACTGCCTGCTCAAAGGGTTTACCCCTTGTGCGGTCACGGGCGTTTCAAATATACACAAGGCTCAGACCGCAATGGCTCTCAGCAGGCTTTCCCCTTGCCTTGTTATATGCGACGATGAAGCGTCTGCCATTAGAATGACAGGGGATATAAACGAAATGGCAGGAGAACAGCTTGCCTGCGTCTTTCCTGCAAAGGATCTGAACTTTGCATACATGGAGGGCGTTTCAAGAGAATATGAGCATAAAAGGCTGGAGGCTCTTTCTCTTATCACTCAGGGCAAATGCAAGATAATCGCCGCAAGTATGGAAGCTTGCTTGCAGGGAACTATTCCGCAGGATAAGCTGAAAGAGTTTTCCTTTGAGATAAAAACAGGGGGCGAACTGAGCCTTGAGGAGCTTACAAGCAAGCTTCTTGCAGGCGGTTATACAAGAACAGATCAGGTGGAGGGTCAGGCGCAGTTTTCTGTGAGAGGCTCTATCGCCGATATTTTCCCTGTGCAGGAGTCTCGCCCTGTGAGAATAGAGCTTTGGGGCGACGAGGTTGACTCTATCTCATACTTTGACCCCGAAAGCCAAAGACGTACCGACCCAATAGACGAGATAGCGGTTTTCCCTGCCTTGGAGATAATTTTCCCTGACACTGATGACCTTGTGACAAAGCTTGAAGCCTTGTCCAAGTCTGTCCGTGGAAGCCGTACCGATAAGATAAGAACGAATATTTCAAGGGATATAGAAACGGCTCAGAGCGGTATCACCCTCACAAATCTTGATAAGTATTATACTGTGTGCTATGACAAGCTCACAACAGTGTTTGATTACTTTGAGAGCGGTGTTTGCCTTGTGTCGGAGTATACTAACTGTATCGAAAAGGGCAAGGCGGCTCTTGCTCAGCTTTCAGAGGATATGAAGCTTCTTTATGAAGATGGCATACTTTTCAGAAAGCTGGAGGGCTTTTATCTTGATATACCACAAGCGGAATTAAAAATAACACAAATGAAGTCGGTGTTTCTTGACAGCTTTATGCGCTCTAACAACGGCGTGAAGTTCAAAAAGCTTATCAATACCGACTGCCGACAAACGGCGGCTTGGGGCGGTAATATCATCAATCTTGAAGAAGAACTGAAAAATCTCTGCTCTCAGGGGTATTGCACTGTTGTGCTGGCAGGCTCGGAAAAGACGCTTCCTATTATAAATAAAGACCTTAATGATGCTGGCATCTCTGCGGAGATCCTCACTGAGGACAGCGAGATAATAAAGGGCAAAGTATACCTGCGCACGGGCTGTCTGTCAGGCGGATTTGATTATCCTGACATAGGCTGTGCGGCTATCACTCAGATGAAAGCCATGAGTGCAAAGAAGAGAAAATCCCGTCACAAGGCAGGAGAAGAGATAAAAAGCCTTTCGGATATACAGACAGGCGACCTTGTTGTTCATGCTATGTACGGCATAGGCAGATTTTCAGGAATAAAAAATATAGAAACGAACGGCGTAACAAAGGATTATATCACCATAAAATATGCAGGCACGGACGTGCTTTATGTGCCTGTTACTCAGCTTGACCTTGTGTCAAGATATATAGGTCCTAGAGATGACGGGGCAGTGAAGCTTAATAAGCTCAACTCTATGGAGTGGACTAAGACACGAAACAAGGTAAAGTCTGCCGTAAAGGATATGGCGGAGGAGCTTACAAAGCTTTATGCTCAAAGACAAATGGCAAAGGGTTTTGCTTTTTCCCCTGACAACGATTGGCAGGCGGATTTTGAGGAGCGTTTCGATTATCAGGAAACCGACGATCAGTTAAGATCTATACAGGAGATAAAGTCAGATATGGAAAAGCCGTCCCCAATGGACAGACTTCTCTGCGGAGATGTGGGCTTCGGCAAAACGGAGGTGGCTCTCCGTGCGGCGTTCAAGTGTATGCTCGATAACAAGCAGGTGGCTATACTTGTGCCAACAACTGTTCTTGCATGGCAGCATTATCAGACGGCGATAAAAAGATTTGAGCATTTCCCAGTGAAGGTGGAGCTTTTGTCGAGGTTTAGAAAACCAAAGGAGCAACAGCAGATAATAAGAGAGCTTAACCGTGGCACTATCGACCTTATCATAGGCACGCACAGGCTTGTGCAGAAAGACGTTAAATTCAAGGACTTGGGCCTTGTTATCATAGACGAGGAACAGCGTTTTGGCGTTGCCCATAAGGAAAAGTTCAAGGAAACTTTCAAGGGCGTTGATGTGCTTACACTTTCGGCTACTCCGATACCAAGAACGCTTAACATGGCAATGAGCGGTATCAGAGATATGTCGGTCATAGAGGAACCGCCTATGGACAGACACCCTGTTCAGACTTATGTTATAGAGCATAATATGGGCGTTATAGCGCAGGCCATAAGCAAGGAGCTGCGACGTGGCGGTCAGGTGTATTATATCCACAACAGGGTGGAAACTATCATGATGACCGCAAATAAGCTTCAGGAAATGCTCCCTGACGCAAGGATAGCGTTTGCACACGGACAAATGCCCGAGGAGGAGTTGTCGGAAATATGGCGGCAGCTTTGCGACAGAGAAATAGATATACTGGTCTGCACCACAATAATCGAAACAGGTGTTGACGTGCCGAATGTAAATACACTTATAATAGAGGACGCTGACAGATTAGGACTTTCACAGCTTTATCAGCTCCGTGGACGTGTGGGAAGATCAAACCGCCGTGCTTTTGCGTACTTCACTTTCAGACGTGGCAAGGTACTCACGGAGGTAGCGGCAAAAAGGCTTGACGCAATAAGAGAGTTCACGCAGTTCGGCTCAGGTTTCAGGATAGCGTTGCGTGACCTTGAAATAAGAGGTGCAGGCTCTATACTCAGCGGTAAACAGCATGGACATATGGAAGCGGTGGGATATGATATGTATCTGCGACTTCTAAATGAGGCTATAGCTGAGCAAAAGGGCGAGGCTCTGCCACCGTCACCTGAGGATTGTTTGGTGGATATATCCATAGACGCATTTATACCTGACCATTATATAGAAAATCTGTCACAGAGGATAGACTGCTATAGGAAGATAGCTTCCATAGGCAATGAGGAGGATTCCAGGGACGTTATCGACGAGCTTATAGATAGATACGGCGACCCACCGAAATCGGTGCTGGGATTGGTGAACGTTGCACTTACGAGAAATACTGCTTCAAAGCTTGGCATAAAAGAAATAACACAAAGAGGGGATAAGGTGCTGTTCTTTGTGAAAACCGCAGAGGTGGAGCAGATACAAGCGTTGTATGGAGCTTATAAGAATAGGATACGTTTCTTTGACGGAGATAAGCCGTATTTTGCGGTGACGTTGGAAAAAAAGCAGAAAGCGGCAGAATTAATGGCGGAAACGGTAAGATTAATGAGGAATGAGGAGTGAGGAATGGCGGAGCCATACCGAGTAAATCATTAACACAAAACAGAGGAAACTCCTAGCAAAGTGACAGCTGAGCGACGCACAGTTGTCACTTTTTGTATCAAGATAACAAAGGAGCAAAGCAAAATGGACAAAAAGAGATAAGAAAAGGGAAATAAAGTGTAAAAAAAGCAGAAAGCGAAAAAAGGGGTTGACATTCCTGGACGGGCGTGGTATTCTATCAAAGCTGTCGCGAGACACGGG
>OODG01002577.1_pt1 | contig 10739 bp, 7 predicted proteins | sample 1671621 | NCBI WGS metagenome assembly OODG01 (sample SAMN06348175, study PRJEB24527) | human gut metagenome | biome: human gut; feature: ankylosing spondylitis patient; material: feces | host: Homo sapiens | place: China | collected 2015-10 | reverse complement strand
CGATTTATGAGCCGGGACTCGAGGAACTTGTCAAAAAAAACGTCCGTGAAGGACGTCTCCATTTCACGACCGATCTTACCTCGGTTCTCGGCAAAGTCGAAATCGTTTTCAGCGCCGTGGGAACCCCGCCGGACGAGGACGGCAGCGCCGATCTGCATTATGTGCTGGATGTAGCGCGAACGTTCGGACATAAAATCAACCGCTATACCCTGCTGGTAACCAAAAGCACCGTACCCGTCGGCACGGCACAGAAAGTAAAAGCCGCCATCCGGGAAGAACTCGAAAAACGCGGTGTGAACATACCTTTCGACGTAGCCTCGAATCCCGAATTTCTCAAGGAAGGTGCGGCCATCAAGGATTTCATGAACCCCGACCGCGTGGTAGTCGGAGTGGACAGCCAACAGGCACGCACGCTGATGGAGCGTCTTTACAAACCGTTTCTACTCAACGGTTTTCCAATTCTGTTTATGGACGTATCGTCGGCCGAGATGACCAAGTACGCGGCCAATGCCATGCTCGCTACCCGCATCAGCTTTATGAACGACATCGCCAACCTCTGCGAGCGTATCGGCGCGAATGTCGATATGGTACGCAAGGGCATGGGAGCCGACGATCGTATCGGAAGCCGATTTCTCTATGCCGGCTGCGGATACGGCGGATCGTGCTTTCCGAAAGATGTCAAGGCGCTGTGCCATACCGGACGGCAAAACGGATACCCGATGCGCGTCATCGAGGCCGTCGAGGCGGTTAACGAGACTCAGAAAGTGATCGTGGCGGATAAACTCAAAGAGGCGCTGGGCGCTGATCTGAACGGAAAAGTGATTGCCCTGTGGGGACTCGCATTCAAACCCGAAACCGACGATATGCGCGAGGCCCCGGCGCTGGTCATTATCGACAAGCTGCTCGAAGCCGGAGCGACCGTCCGGGCTTTCGATCCGATCGCCATGGATGAGGCGCGCAGAAAAATAGGGGACCGGGTTGTCTACTGCCGTAACATTTACGAAGCCGCCGAAGGAGCCGACGCCATTGCGCTGGTGACCGAATGGAAGCAGTTCCGGCTGCCCGACTGGAACGTTGTCCGCCAAGCCATGCGAGGAAACCTGATCGTCGACGGCCGGAACATATACGATCGGAATGAGCTCCGGAACAAAGGATTCGCGTATACCCGGATCGGAAATAAACAGTAATAAAAGTTCGTATGAAGAGAATACTCGTAACCGGAGGAGCCGGGTTTATCGGCTCGCACCTTTGCGAGCGGTTATTGCGCGAAGGGCACGACGTCATCTGCATGGACAATTACTTCACCGGCAGTAAGGACAATATCCGCCACCTGCTGGAAAACGACCATTTCGAACTGGTACGCCACGATATCATCGAGCCGTACCATGCCGAAGTCGACGAAATATACAACCTCGCCTGCCCCGCATCGCCCGTTCATTACCAGTACAACCCGATCAAGACCCTGAAAACCTCGGTCATGGGAGCCATCAATATGCTCGGGCTGGCCAAACGCACCAAGGCCAAAATCTTGCAGGCTTCGACCAGCGAGGTATACGGCGATCCTACGGTGCATCCGCAGGTAGAGACATATTGGGGCAATGTGAACCCTATCGGACTGAGGTCGTGCTACGACGAGGGAAAGCGCTGTGCCGAAACTCTCTTTATGGACTATCACCGCCAGAACGGAGTACGGATCAAAATCATCCGGATATTCAACACCTATGGGCCCAGAATGAATCCCAACGACGGACGGGTCGTCTCGAATTTCATCGTTCAGGCGCTTCGCGGCGAGAGCATCACGATCTATGGCGACGGCACTCAAACCCGGAGCTTCCAGTATGTGGACGACCTGATCGAGGCGATGATACGCATGATGGCGACCGAAGACGATTTCACCGGTCCTGTGAATACCGGAAATCCGGACGAATTCACGATGCTCGAGCTCGCCGAGAGGATCATCCGGCTGACCGGCTCGAAATCCGAGATCGTCTTCAACCCACTGCCAAGCGACGACCCGAAGCAACGAAAACCGGATATCTCACTCGCAACCCGGCGGCTCGGCGGCTGGAGCCCTTCCGTCGAACTCGAACGGGGCCTGCAAAAGACGATCGAGTATTTCAAGCAGAAGCTCGGTAATTGATTCGGCATGCGACAGAGATTCGTTTCGTCCGCCCCTTTATACGAACGGCACTTGCAGAAAATGCGATAAAGTAGGGGGAGGGAGCGACTTTCATCCGTTTTTCCCGAACCGTTCCGCCATCCGATCCGCTTATGGCTCGTACAAACGATCCGAGTGCGGCCGGGTCCCTAATATAGGGACCCGGCCGCACTTTTCATTCCATGCCGTCATGCCTGCGACCGGTTTCAAATCGAAGCGGCACCGAAATCACAGAAAGCGGAATACATGGGCAAATACCGCCGATTCGGTTCTTCGCATAGTGCACGGCTTTTGCAAAGACAACCCGGTTTGCCGCGCTTTTTCATGGCAACATGCCTTCGCTCGATCGGAATTCGGCAGTTCTGCTCCTGCGGCTCGCATGAACCATTCGCTCCAAAAAAAGTGGCTCCCCCAATGCTTGGGAGAGCCACCGAACCGGCCTTCATAAGGCCTTTTTATTTTCTACAGCACTACATCTGCACGTACACGCCGCTGTCGAACGTATAGGCGATACCGGCGTCAGTACCGATATGGCCTTCGCCGTCGGTCACGAAGAACGGCTTGTCGGCTCCGTTACCTGCACCTTCCAAAAGCATACCGCCCTGTTCGAACGAACCGTTCGCAACATCCGATACCATTGAGAGAATCTCGCTATCAGCGGATATGTAGTTGAATTGGAACTGGTTGTTCACATCGTTGTAAACGACCGTACCGTTGTTCACGCCGTCGGGCAACTGGAGAACCTGACCGGCATCGGTCAGAGCATCAACCCAGCCGTCGGCAGCCGACGCGGTCGCCAGATGGAGTGCTCCGTCCTTCGCATAGTAGAAGTTGAGCGTACCGTCCTTAACCACCATCGAAGAAACCGAACCGGTCAGCGAAAGCTCTTCCTTCACGATCGCCCAGTCCTTACCGTCGGTCGTCGAAGCCACCCAAATCTTGCCGTTGACGTCGGACAAGGCGATAAACGTCTTCGTACCGATTTTCACGGCGCTTACGTTATCGGCATATCCGTACTTTCCTGAGTGAAAATCCCCCGGAATGGGCGTTTCATCGACCATCGCCTTGTTCAGGTAATACTCGTCGGTCATATTCCACGTTGTACCGTCGGAAGAGAAAACTCTTTTCAGATTCGACGTACCGGGAATCGAGAAAGGCTGAGAGTGATCGACATCGTCCATCATACAGGACAGCCCAATCAACGTTCCGGTCTGCCCGCTCGATTCGCCGTCGAGGAACATCTCGTATCCGCTCATCATATCGCTCCATTCCGGATGCGACTCGTTCGGCACGACGTTGCAGCCAACCATCGCTCCGTCGCCGATCGATTCGATCACGGCCAGATAATCTCCGGAAGGATCCCAGCGACCCGTCGCACCTCCGCCCGGGTTACCGCCCGGATACTGCCACTCTCCGCTCGTGAACGATTCCTCCAGCACCGGCGTCTGAGCCGTCGTCGTCGCATAGTCGGTATTCCACGGATAAAGCGAGAACTTCACGTTCGTTCCGATAAAACACAGCGTCGTCATCGGGAAAGGCATCGGGAAACGCACTGCGATCGGTCCCTGATCGAACGTGTAATCGACTCCGCCGTAAGCCGCACCGCCATACTGAATATTAGAACCGCTAACCGGAGGGGTCGCATACCACCAACCCGTCTCAGAAATATGGTTAGCTTCACCTTGTACGATCTCGTCGGCATCCTTTCTCAGCACCCAAGAGACATACTCGCCGTTCACGTTCATCATCACGGCGTCGAGCGCGTTATCTCCCTCATAGATTATCGAGCCCGTAACCGGAGCGCCCTCCTGGGTCACCGTCACGTCCACACTGGAAGCGTTGCCGTCGGCATCGTAAATGGTAATCGTACCCGTACGGGCGGCAGGACCCGTATTCTTCTTGATCGTGAACGAGAGACTGCCTTCGGTCGTAGCCATCGTAGCCGGCAGAGGAATGATCCACTTCTGGTCTTTCTCGGCCACCTCGGCGGCATAGTTAGTCACATTGGTCAGGAACTTCACATGAACGACCGACTCTTCATAGCCTACAGGATAATTCTTTTTCTCCACGGAGAAACCGTCCACGTCCTGCCTAACGACCAGACGCACCGGCGCTTCCGTATCCTCGCCTACCTGAGACAGTACCAGCGTAGCCTTACGCTCTACCAAGGAGGCAAGCGTCGTAACGGTCACCGAAGCCGTGCCGCTCGCCGTGCCCGAGGTCGGGTCCGTCGACAGCCAGTCCTTGTCGGGATCGGTCGCGTCGTACTCGACGTCGAGCTTCCAATCCTTCGCCGACTGCAAGGAAATCGTGCTGCTACCGCCGGCCGTAGACATCACCAGCGTATCCTCAACATGAAATTTGAGCGAGGTATCCACGGGAGGCAGGGGTGGATAGTCGTCGTCCTTGCACTGCCATATCAACAAAGTCGGAAGCAGTAACAAACAATAGTAAAAAAGCTTTTTCATACGTTTTAATTTGTTAAGTAACTTTTGGTTAGTAAATCCAGATCTCTCTCGTTTCTGCTGTTTATCCGATTCCATTCATGTTCTCCGTACCGCAACGCCCCCGAACAAAAGCGCGCGAACGGCACGAAAAATGCCGGTCCGGACTCTTTCCCGGGATATTTTAGGGTAAAAATATAAAACTTTTCTAACATAAATCCACTCCTGCATGCAAAAATAGAAAAAATTTTAACCTTCCGCATCCGATACACGGCAATTCCGCACCCATTTTCCCGCCGGGAGGAAACGTCTGCCCGCCGGACCGCGACGGAGTTTCTTGACGGAAACGGAGATTTTGAGTATCTTTGAGCCCGAAGCCCGCTTCGGCGAGCAACAACCCGAACACAAGATGAAATGAAGACGACCGCATCGAAATACGGCATGCGCCTGCTGGTATGCGTCCTGCTCGCCGCGACGGCCGGTTCCGCAACGGCAGGACCGGACCGGGACGGCGGGACCGGCGTTGCAAAGGCGAGCGTCCGGATATTCGCCGACAGCGCGGCCGGGCCGATCAAGGAACTGAACGGCGGCAATCTGGCCCCTCCGCTGATGGACGAGGAGATGCCCGGCTGCGACATCCGCGAATCGTTCTCGCGGCTGAACATCCCGATCACCCGGCTGCACGACGCGCCGCTGGAAAACGCGGGCATGCGGGTAGTCGACATTCCTCTGATATTCGCCAACTTCCATGCCGACGCGAACGATCCCCGCAACTATTATTTCGATCAGACCGACGACTACATCCGCAATTGCGTCGAAAGCGGCACGCAGGTATACTACCGCCTCGGTACGTCGATCGAGCACAGCCGCAACAAATATTTCACCGACCCGCCCTCCGACGCGGGCAAATGGATCGACGTCGTGTCGAACGTCATCCGCCACTATACGGAAGGGAAATGGAACGGATACCGCTACGACATCGAGTACTGGGAAATCTGGAACGAGCCCGATCTGGGCCCGAAAATGTGGACCGGGACGCTCGAAGCGTTCAACGACTTTTACGCTACGGCGGCCCGGGAGCTGAAAAAGCGGTTCCCGCACCTGAAGTTCGGCGGGCCGGGTCATTGCGCTTTCGGAGAGGAGAAGGTGAAAGCCTTCGCCGAGAACTGCGCGAAGCACGGGGCTCCGCTCGACTTCTATTCGTTCCACTACTACTCTCCGTCCGACACCGAGCTGCTGCAAATGGCGCTCGACGCCCGGCGATGGCTCGACGAGAGCGGCTTCCCCGATACGGAAATCCACCTGAACGAATGGCACTACAATCCCTACGGGGGCGCGCTGTGGGGCATGGGGCCCGTCGAGCAGAACGAGGCGATCCGGTTCATGCGCGGACTCGAGTCGGCCGCCTTCCTGAACACGGTGCTGATCGGATGGCAGGACACGCCGATCGACCGGGCGTTCTACTACACGGTCACGACGACGCGCTGGGGCCTGTACGACGACCGGACGCCGAACAAGACCTATTACGGCATGCAAGCCTTCGGCGAGCTGACTCGCTACGGCGAACGGGTAGCGGCGGCGGGGAACCTGCCCGAAGGCTCCCGCACGCTGGCGGGACGAAACGCCGCGGGCGATCTGGCCATACTGACGGCCTGCTGGAAATCGGGACCTCTGGAAATCGCTTTCGACATCGACGGAATCGAGCGGTTCGGCTCCATCGAGGTCCGGATGCTCGACCCGACGCACGATCTGGAAAAGGTTTTTTCCGCCGGGACGGTCTCGGGTCCGCTGAAAGTCCGCACCGTATCCGAATCGAGCGTCATCCTGATCGAGATGAAAAAATCCCGGCCCGATCCGGCAGAAAAATAGGCATAGTCCCGGAGGAGCGCCCGCTTCGGAAACGGCAGCTCTCGGAGCAAGCGCGGCGTTTCGGCGGCATGGGCCGAGCGTATTCGGCTTTGCGCTTATGACGGGACCGCATTTCCTACGAATCCGACCCGGCGAGCAGCCGACGGGCGTACCCGTCCGGCAGCCGTATCGGCACGATTCCCGACCTGCGGAGCGTACCGCCGCCGGACGATCAGCCCGGAAACGGGAAAAGAAAAACCGGCACGCGGCCTGCAACACGATCTGTCCGGAACCGCCGAGACCGCCGAACTTCCGGGGCCGGCGTTCGTCCGCCCCGCAGCGCCGGAACGAAAAAACCGACCGTTATGGATATCAGGGGAAGGTTTTCGGCTCGCAAGACAGGAAGACTCCGCCGGCCTTCCCGACGGAAAGCCCGAGCCTACAACAACGCCAGCAGCTCCCTGAGCGATCCGATCCTGTACGTCGGACGGCATTCGCACGGCATACCCGAGGGATCGAACCAGATCGAATCGATCCCGGCCCGCTCCGCGCCGGGAATATCGCTGTACGGGTCGTCGCCGATCATCACGGCCGCACCGGCCTTTACCCCTGCCAAATCGAGGGCGTATTCGAAAATGCGCGGATCGGGTTTGTTCGCCCCGGCGTCTTCGGAGCAAACGACGCCCCGGAAATAGCCGTCCAACCCGCTGTGACGCAGCTTGATCTGCTGCACTCCGGCGAAACCGTTGGTCACGATATACATCGGATACCGCTCGCTCAGCTCGCGGACGACTTCCCTCGCATACGGAATCAGGCCGCGGAACGTCGGGGCGAGCTTCAGGTAATCGTCGGCCAGAGTCCGGGCCAGCGCTCGGTCGCTCAGGCCGATTTCGTCGAGCATCCGCTCGAAACGCGTGTCGCGCAGCGTCTCGCGCGAGATTTTCCCGTCGCGGTAATCGTCCCACAACCCGGCGTTGATCCGCTCGAACACCGCGAAGCAGCGCTCGAACCCGATGCCGGAACGATCCAAGCCGTAACGGCCGTACAGCACCCTCAAGGCTTTCTTCTGATTGCGATCGACATCCCACAGCGTACGGTCGAGATCGAAAAACAGGCAGTCGTACCTCATCGTTTTTTCGTTACATTTGCCGGCAAAGATAGTGCAAACGGACGAGCCGGGAATATGCCTCCGCATTTCCGGCACGTTCGGGCTTTTCCCGAAGCCGCCGCAGCCGGCCGAACGGATCACGCCTTTTCCGGGAATCGCGTCCCCGGCCGGAAGACGTGAAGGCGGCGGAGCAGCGGCGACCGGACAGAAACGACCACGATGAATCGAGCAGACGACCTGATAGCCATCCTCCGGGCAGCGGCCTCGCCCGAACACCGCAGCGGCATGAGCCGTTTCGGCATTCCAACGGAACGGGCGCTGGGCATTGCGGTTCCCGCGCTGAGAAAGATCGCCCGGGAGACGGGTACGGACCACCCGCTGGCCGTCGCGCTTTGGGACACAGGCTGGCACGAGGCCCGCCTGCTGGCCCCGATGATCGCCGATCCCCGGCAGACGACCGTCGGACTCGTCGACCGCTGGACGCAACAGTTCGACGCATGGGACGTCTGCGACCTGTGCTGTCAAAACCTGTTGCGCCGCACCGCGTTCGCCTACGAGCTGGTCGAGCGATACGCTCCGCGCGAGGAGGAATACGTCCGGCGCACGGCCTTCGCGCTGACGGCGGCGCTGGCGATCGGAGACAAGCGGTCGCCCGACGAGAGGTTTCTGCCGCTGCTCGGACTGATCGGAAAAGCTGCGGACGATCCGCGCAATTTCGTCAAGAAAGCCGTCAACTGGGCTCTGAGACAGATCGGCAAACGAAGCCTACGGCTGCACGGCGAGGCCGTCGGGCTGAGCCGGACGCTGGCCTCGTCGCAAGACCGTACGGCCCGCTGGATCGGCCGCGACGCCTTGCGCGAGCTGACCGATCCGAAAACGATCGCCCGGATCGGAAAATAAGGCAGGGAAGAGAGTCGGCGTCGCTCAGCCGAAACGGAGGGCACCCCCCGCATGCGAAAACGATAAGCACGCACGAGAAAAACGTAGCCGGCAGTCCGAGCGGCTCGAAAGACGATCCGACCGGAAGTTCAGTGCGGCTTCGCGCAAAAAACGCATGGCAGCCGGCCGGACGCGGCTCACGACAATCCGCACGCCAGACGACGGTACGACTCCGCCGGTAGCGATCGCACAATGCGACGCCCCCCTACTTCCGGCAAAGCGCGCTATGACGCGAAAACCGGCAGAAGCGACGGGAAGAACTCTCCCGAAGCCATACGGCGATACGGCAAAACAGAATAAAGTCAGTCGATCGAGATCACACGCTCATCCTCGTCGGGCACGTCGATGCGCACGTTCATCGCATCGTCCGGGAGCAGGCTCTCGATCTTCTCGGGCCACTCGACCAAGCAAAGGTTTCCGCTGAAAAAATACTCCTCGTAGCCGAAGTCGAACGCCTCCTCGATCCGGTCGATCCGGTAAAAGTCGAAATGATAGACCGGAGGCGTGCCGTCGCCGCGATACTCGTTGACGATAGCGAACGTAGGGCTGGTCACCGTGTCGGTCACGCCGAGGCGGTCGCAGACCGCCCGGATCAGCGTCGTCTTGCCCGCGCCCATCCCGCCGCGAAACGCGATCACCGTGCGGCCGGCCCGCGCGTCGAGAATCGCTTCGGCCACCTCGGGCAAATCGCTCGTCGAACGTATCCTGAATGTTTTCATGGATTTTTCCCACTCTCTTTGGAGGCAAAGATAACGGTTCGGAGCGAATTTCAAAACCGCGCGGGTTTTCCGTCCGCCGCATGTCCGGCAGAAAGCGCGCTCCGCAGGTCCGCCGGCCATCCGCCCGACAGAACGCGGAATTTCCGCTCCCGCTCTTTCCCGAAGTCCTGCGCGGGACGGCAAACGTAAAAGCGGGCGCACGGTCCCGCCCGCGGCCGCCCTGCTCCCGCAGCGAACCGCAAAATCCGCCGGCGCACGGCCGGAAACGGACCGGACGAGGCTGTCCGAACCCGGGGAAGCCGCCCGGCACGCCGCGACTCCGGGCAAAGGGACCGGCGCTACCTCGGCTTCATGACGATGAAGGGAATGATCATCTCCTCCATCGAGATGCCGCCGTGCTGGAACGTATCGTTATAATAGCGCACGAAACGGTTCGTATCGTTCGGATAGACGAAAAAGTCGCGGTTGTAGGCGAAAATATAGGTGGACGTGATGTTCGACTTGGGCAGGTGAGCCTGCTCGGGTTTCGTGATCGCGAACACCTCCTTGGGGTTGAAGCCCAGGTTGCGGCCGGTCTTATAGCGCAGGTTGGACGACGTCTCGCGGTCGCCCTGCACGCGGACCGGACGGTCCACCTGAATCGTGCCGTGGTCCGACGTGACGATGACCGTGTGCCCGCGATCGGCGACCAGCCGCATCAGCTCCAGCAGGTCCGAGTGCTCGAACCACGAACGCGTGAGCGAGCGGAACGCCGCCTCGTCCTCGGCCAGATCGCGGATGATCTGCGTTTCGGTCCGCGCATGCGACAGGATATCGAGGAAGTTATAGACGATTACCGAGAAGTCGGCGGCGGCGACCCGGTCGAAATTCTCGATCAGCCGCTTGCCCGAGTCGGTCTTGACGATCTTGTCGAAAAACAGCTTGTAGCTCTTGCCCTGAGACTGCATTTGCCGGCGCAGGAAATCTTCCTCGTGCTGATTCTTGCCTCCGTGCTCGTTGTCGTTGAGCCACAGATCGGGCATGATCTTGTCGATCGCCAGCGGCGTCAGCCCGGCGAAAATCGCGTTGCGCGCATACTGGGTGGCCGTCGGCAGAATGCTGCAATAGAAATCCTCCTGCTCGACGTCGAACAGTCCGTGCAGCACCGGACGGATCATCCGCCACTGGTCCAGCCGGAAATTGTCGATCAGAAAGAGGGTCGTCTTGGCCGAGGCGTCCACAATAGGAAAGACTTTCGAGCGGACCAGCTGGTGAGACAGCACCGGAGCGTCGGCATCGCGGTCCGAGAACCAGCTCAGGTAGTTGGCGCGGACGAACTTGGCGAACTCGTTGTTCGCCTCGTTCTTCTGGTACGACAGGATCTCGCGCACGCCCGGATCGGTCGACTCGGTCAGCTCGACCTCCCAGCCCACGAGCTTCTTGTATATCTGCACCCAGTCGGCGAACGTCCGCGCGGAGGCGAACGACGAGGCGATGAGACCGAACTCGCTGCGGTAGTCGGCCGTCGTCTGCTCGGTGACGAG
>OODG01002574.1_pt1 | contig 10757 bp, 8 predicted proteins | sample 1671621 | NCBI WGS metagenome assembly OODG01 (sample SAMN06348175, study PRJEB24527) | human gut metagenome | biome: human gut; feature: ankylosing spondylitis patient; material: feces | host: Homo sapiens | place: China | collected 2015-10 | reverse complement strand
AACAAGAACGAGCTGGTCATCACCGCCGACGCGGGCAACTACGCGCGTCACACCCACAAGGCTGCTTCCGGCACGGTTGCTGTGCAGGTCGGTCAGGTGGTGCGTCAGGGCGATGTGCTGATTTCCGGCGCGACGAAGGCAAAGGTCGCCAAGGACGGCACCAAGTCCACCAAGACCACGGACATCAAGTCCACGCTGGCGGGCACGGTCACGATGATCAACACCAAGGGTGTGGGCGTCGTCGAGGTCGAAGTCACCTCCAGCGTTGCGGAGTTCGAGCAGAAGACCTATCCCGTCACCTACGGCAGCCGCCTGCGCGTGCAGGAGGGCGACCATGTGGAAGCGGGCGACATCCTCATCGAAGGCTCCATCAACCCGCATGACCTGCTGCGCATTCTGGGTCAGAGCGCAGTGCAGGACTACCTGCTGAAGGAAGTTCTGTCCGTGTACCGTCTGCAAGGCGTGGCCGTGGCGGACAAGCACATCGAAATCATCGTCCGTCAGATGCTGCGCAAGGTGCGCGTCGAGGACAACGGCGACACCGAGCTGCTGCCCGGCTCGCTGGTTGACCGCAGCCACTTGGAGGAAGCCAACATGAAGGTGCTGGAATCCACCAAGCTGCGCGTGGAAGACGGCGGCGACACAGGGCTGGCGATTGGCAGCCTTGTCGAGGCGGACGAGCTGGAAGAAATCAACCAGCGCATCCGCGTTTCCGGCGGCTCTCCCGCGATTGCCCGCGACCTCAAGCCCGCGAGCGTCAAGCGTGTGCTGCTGGGCATCACCCGCGCTTCTCTGGCGACCGACTCCTTCCTGTCCGCCGCGTCCTTCCAGGAGACGAACCGCGTGCTGACCGAAGCCGCCATCAAGGGCAAGATTGACCCTGACGGACTGGAAGGTGAGCAAGGGCGCGGCGGAGACCATCAGCCGGATGGTGCCGGACAGCGTTGCTGACCTGGAACACTACACGGCGGCGGCCAGCAGCATGTACCGCATGGGCCAGATGGACGGGGTGAAAACCTTTGACAAGGCGCTGGAGCTGGCGGGCAGCATGAACAACCTTGCCCTGAACACGAACTATGTACTGCAGCAGCCCGGCGGAGAGCAGGCACTGCGGGCGGCCTTTTTGCAGGGGCAGGGCGAAGTGGAAGCCGGCACGGTGGAGCGCGGGGCCCTGGGCGGTGCCCTGACCGACCAGAGCACGAAAGGCGAGGGCCAGTGCCTTCCTTACAAACGAACCTGATTTTCCCTTCAAACAGGCTATAATGGAATCAGCTTGTTCCGCAGTCGGGAAAGTAGCGACATAAGCATTGCGAATCGAATCCTCCTGCATCATTCTCCGGTCATTCTCCGCCCGCTGCTCTGGCGTTACTTCCGGTAAAATAGGATTCTCAACAGGAGGAACGATATCAATATCCTCTTCAAATATATCTCCTTCCTTCTTATCAAGTGTCAATGTCAATTCCGGTTGCTTGCTGAAGGATAGCTTGGAAAAGCCGAATGTCCCTTTATCGGAAGCCCATACCAACATATCTCCCTTACCGGCCGTTAATGACACTTGACCACTGGCATCAGTATATTTAGTAGCCACTGTATAGAACTCCGCATAGTTATATACTTTAAACTCCACTCTTGCTCCGGTGACAGGTTGTCCATTCCTATCTTTCACCGTTACCAACGCTTTTGCGATTGGAGCATAATTCTCCGTTACATTGATTTCCGTATAATTCGGTGTTTCAAGCATAATCTCTTCCGGACCGTTGTATCGTCCGAAAACCTTGGTATGCATCAACATTCCCCAACTGGCAGGGGAATTAAACCATCCCAAGTTCAAAACCGGTTCCGGTTCACAAGCACCGAAGAAGTACCAATGTCCATCCGCCCATGCTTCCACCCAAGCATGATTGTCATCCGTATGCGCCCAGCGGGGCGTATACACTTGCCGTGCCGGAATACCGACTGCCCGGAGTGCAGCCACCGTAAATGTAGACTCTTCGCCACAACGCCCATACGCTGTTTTGACTGATGCCAATGGTGAGCTGGTACGCGCGTCACTCGGACGATAGACTACTTTCTCGTGACACCAGTGGTTCACCTCCAATATCGCGTCTTTCATCGGCAGTCCCTTCACTCTGTCTTTTAGTTCATCATAAAACACACGACGGGAATCATCCAGATTCTCGTTATTCACCCGGATCGGCAGAACAAAATGACGGAACACTTCATCGGGGATCTCTTTGCCCCAAGGCATCTCATCACGTGTCTGCTTCGACAACCGAACATTCTCCAAGTAATAATCTCCCGGATAGTCCGTCACATCCCCTATCGGCATATAAGCGTAGAGAAACATCAATGCTTCGCACTCGTAGACTGACAAAATAGAATCGGCAAAGATTGCAAATAAATCTCCATGAGGAAGTGCCTGTTTTTTCTGCTCAAAGTCTTGAGCTACTTGATTCCGGTAGGATTCTTCTTTGAGGAAGTGAACATTGTTACAAGCAAACAGTACAATCGACAAAATCAGGACGCACAAAAGATGGGTGAATGTTTTCATATAAGTGTTTGGTTTATTCTATTAATAAGGTTGCTGACTGATAAAAATAGAAGAATATTTTCTGAATACCTAGATAAGTACATAAAAATGTGATAGATAAGAATAATATTGTCATTGATGGGAAAATCCGGGAATTTTGTAACAGGTTTGTAATATAGACCGTGTTCGAACCCTTATAAAAAGAAAATTCAAAAGAAAAAGAAGATTTTTATGTTTTACAGCATATAATTCGAAAACAATTTGTATCTTTGCAGTGTTATTAGAGAAAACAAGATGTAAAACCGCTCTTCAAAACGTGGAGGGCAAAAAAAGAGGAAACAAATTATGAAAAAGAATGCAAATGAAAAAATTATGATGTTACAGTACCGTATTAAACGCTATCAAGCAATGGGAAATGGTGCAATGTGCCAAACCCTGAACGGTAAACTTCAAAAACTGCTGTCACAGCAGGTTGCCATGTAAATAAACACACTAATTATAATAAATAGAGCGAGGAACTTTCGAGTATCCTCGCTTTTTTTATACATTTGCAGAAGAAAGATAATAAAACACATTATGAAAAAGCTATTTATGTCGGTTGCGCTCCTCTTATTGGTCGTAACCTCTTTTGCACAAACACCCGGTTATGAGTTCACAACCGTTGTATCTCACCAAGCAACACCTGTCAAAGATCAGGGTTCCACAGGAACCTGCTGGTGCTTTGCCACCGCTTCTTTCATGGAGTCGGAACTGCTCCGAATGGGAAAAGGAGAATATGATCTCTCGGAAATGTTTATCGTCCGCCAAAAGTACATGAATCAGATGGAGGACAATTATCTCCGTCGTGGTAAAGGAAGTATCGGTGAAGGAAGTTTGGCACACACTTTCAAAAACGCTTATAAGAAAGCGGGAATCGTTCCGGAAGAAGTGTACACCGGATTGCTGGGCGATAACAAAGACCACAATCACGGTGCATTGTCACGCTACCTCAAAGCATTGGTAGACGCAAATATTGAATCTAAAAAGCGTACTCCGCAATTTGATGCGCTTATTAATAATCTGTTCGATATTTATCTGGGTAAGGTTCCCGAAAAGTTCACTTATAAAGGAAAAGAATATACTCCTCAATCTTTCACAGAAAGTCTGGGATTGAATATGGATGATTACGTTGAGCTGACTAGTTTCACTCACAAGCCATCTTATGAGACATTCTCACCTGAAGTTCCCGACAACTGGGAAAACCAGCCGATGTATAATCTTCCGTTGGACGAACTGATCGGGGCTATCGACTATGCACTGAACAAAGGATATACCGTATGTTGGGATGGTGACGTTAGCGAACAGGGGTTCTCTTTCAAGAACGGAATCGCCATCAATCCGCAAGTGGAGGATGTGAAAGATTACTCGACTACCGACCGTGCCCGTTTTGAGAAAATGCCTAAATACGAACGAATGGACGAAGTGTTCAAGTTTAAGCATCCTTATCCGGAAATCAACGTAACACCGGAAATCCGTCAGGATGGTTACGAGAAGTTTGTGACAACTGACGACCACCTGATGCACATCACCGGTATTGTAAAAGATCAGAATGGTACTAAATATTATATCACCAAGAATTCCTGGGGAGCGGATAGCAACAAATCCGGAGGTTATCTGAATATGTCTGAAAGCTATGTACGTGCTAAAACAATCTGTGTGATGGTACACAAAGATTCTCTGCCTAAGGAACTGAAGAAAAAACTCGGTATTCAATAAATCGCATGAAATCAGTCCCGAAGGGAGATTGGCTGTTTCATACATTTATTTATTCAGAACTCTCCATTATATTCATATAACAAAAGAAATAGGGCAACGAAGTATCACTACTTCACTGCCCTATTTTTTTGTTAACCTACTATATTAAATCCTTTGCTCTTTATTTCTTTTTCAATGTCACGTCGCTGATTTCTACAACACCGCCTTTGTTCTGGGAAAGAATAGCCACATAACAATCTTTCAGAATAGCAGCATCATCGTCTGTATCAGACACTTCCAAGTTAGCATTTGCTTTCTTGCTGCTAATAGCATTTACCACTTGTCCCATATCATAATAAACCACTACTTTAGTCCATTTACCGGCCTCTTTAATTTTAAAATTGTATTGTGCACCCGAAGCATTCGGTTGAGCATCCGCGTCATAGTCTCTACGCATGAAGAAAGTAGTATTGTACTTACCATTATCATTCTTTTCCTCATTGGTCTGTTTGATGTATACACTGACCGGAGTTCCTGCTTCTTTAGCTTTTGCATAGAAAGTAAGAACATAGATACCTTTGTCCAAACCATCGGTAATACGTTGTCCCAGGAAAGCTTTATACCAAGAGAGGTTCTTTTCGGCACCGGAATTATCCAATTTCATTGCATTCGGATATTTGGCATCTCCTGTTTCTTCCCAGGCAATAGTAGTTGCTCCGTCGGCTTCATTATTCATGATAAACCACTCTCCTGCGGTAGCTTTGTTGGCATTAGTCACTTTAGTCTTCACTTCAGTGGCGAATTTTTCGTTTTTTATCAGGTTCTGCGCACTTACGCTTACTCCTGCTAGGACCAAAAGGCCGGCAAATAACACTTTTTTCATCTTACTGTGATTTAATTGTTTATACTTTATTTTTTCTAGCTTTAAAAATCTATTTCATCCTACTTCACTTGTTGAATAACAAATCCATATTTACCAGTCACTTTCTTTTCTTCAGTCTTTAGTGTGATGCGGTAAATCTCTTTGCCCCATACGTTAGACAGGCGCGGATCATCCAGTTTGATTGTTTCCAATTCGGCTTTAAACTGCGACGGATAGTTCATTTCCACCTTTTGTCCCTTTACTTCGATACGGATTTTTCCGGCTGAAGGGAAAGTCACATTGCCCCAAGTTAAAAAATTCATTTGATTAGGAGCAATAGCCTCATCCAACGTATAATTATCACCAATAATGAGTTTTTTATCATCAAGAGCATAAGAGCGAACCCAGCTTTTCACTTTCGCTTCTGCCGGATAAGCAGTAGCTATATCCGTAGAGAACATCCGTTTCTTCTCATTGCAAACGGTATTGGTAGCTTTATACTCCTGCCCGAATTTCTGCGGTACTCCGTTAATCATCGGCAAGTTGTGATAGTTGCTCTGCATCGTCCAGATGGTATAGCGGTCTTTACCGAACGTCTGTTTGGTATATGTACCTACACCGGCATCAATAATCACAGGAATTGTATTTACGTATAAAGAAAAGGTTCCTACATCGTTGTGGTTATGGCTTTCGTTATTAAATCCGCCTTTAGCGGCAACAAACATACCGTTCTTATTCTTCATATAACAGAATTCCGTTTCGGGATACCAGGTTACATCCGGCATATCATGTTTCGGAGTTGCTTTTGCCAGCTCATTACAGCAAAGTAGAGATTGAAGCGAACGAAAAGCATCGTTGCCCATGGTAGCATACGGTTTTCTTCCTTTCAACAGGTATGCGGCAAAATGCATCATTTCATCGCTGTTTACAGCTTTACCGTACCGATAGATTAACAAAGGATCGCCCCCGCCTTGTGCCGATGCATCAGCAAAATTCACCACCCAGCCATTGCCGACATAGGAACGGGACATATATTCTCCCATCCGGCGAATCATCGGTTCATTGAACAGAGACAATTTACCGCCTGTGCCATCAGAGAGTATCTGCAAATAGTCATAGAGCTTTCCGGCGGCATGTCCCCAGTAAGAGGTTCCCTCCTCACAGGCACCATCGGATTTCACGAAGTTGATAAACTTATCGACTGACTGCATGGAGCGATAAACAGCTTTCGCCAACTTATCCTTATTGTTCTCCATCAGTAAGAAACATTGCAGGGCATTAGAGTTACACCAGGGATTCCAGTTGTTGATGATTTCTCCCGGTTTCCAGTTAAAAGCCATCCACCACATTTCGTCGTCGTTCATATACGGATCGAGAATACGTTCTTTGATTGCTTTACGCATTTGCAAAGATACCACAGGATTGATTTTGTCGAATGGTTTGCGGAAGAAATAGTGCACCCAGGCCATTAAAGCTCCGTATCCGCCTGAACCGAGATCGATAATCTGTTCGCGGAAGTCGGGAAGTGAACGTTTGCTGCTCTGGCGGGGCAAGTGTGCGGATAGAACCCATGAATTCATTTCACAGCTCATATATGCTCCGTTCAGTAATTGGTCGATAAAACGTCCTTTTCCTTCGGCCAGCTCGGCAAGCATCAAGGCGTTAAGTGCCTGGCGGTTGGCGTCATAAGGGACTTCCATTATTTTACGGTTACCGCTACGTTCGTATTCCAGATAGGCAGTGGCAGGTATCAGTTGCCATTTGTAGTCGAGAAGTTTTTCACCGGCTTCAATGAGACGTTGTTTGTTGGGTCCCATCAGGGAATCCCAGGCGGCACGATCGGTATAAGCAGGATAAGGCACCCATGCTTGTTTCATTACCAACACGTTTTTTAACGTAGTTTCGTCTGCCGCTTTTTGCAGCATATTGCGTTCGGTGTAAGCGTTTGCCTTGAAAGAAAAACTTCCCAAAGCTGCTAGTAAAAGAACACAAAATAAATGTTTCATTCGATTCATGGTATTTTCATTCATTTAAGTATTGCAAAGATAACGTATCTGATAAAAAATGAGGTGAGTAAATCATACGAACCTGATGACAAAAAAGTACATACTTCAAAAATAGTACTCTTAATTGCTATATTTTAGGCTTTTAAGTCAATATAAGAACAAATTAAGTCATTGTAGAAACAATTTAAGTCACTATAAAAACAAATTAAGTCACATGGAAACCGGGTTTTCATTTCGGAAAAACAAAGATACAGTTTCAGAAAACAGAGGCTTCCTTTGGAGGAAATAGAGGTTCTATTTATTCCAAACAGAGGCTCTGTTTAGGTCAAATACAGGCTCTATTTTATTTCAAATAGAGTATCTGTTTTACTTCAGACAAAGTATCTGTTTGGATATTCTATCCTCTTTCTTTTTTCATTCTTTGATTCTCTTCTTTTTCATCCCCTATTCTTTCCTCTTCATTCCTCTATTTCTTCCTCTTCGCCTTCAATCCCAATCGCTAAATTCAAAACTCAACTGTTCCCAAACACCGTGTTGTTCATCGGCTTCCTCTTTTGGATTAGAGACGGAAAGACCGATGAGCCGGATTGGATGTTGCTCAAATTCGACACATTTAAGCAATTCTTTTGCAAGTGGGAGTACCCGGTCTAAGGTGGTGAGTTCCTGCGATTGAGTAAGGCTTCGGGTTATCTGGCTAAAATCATGAAACTTGATTTTCAGGGTAAGCGTGTTGCCTTTGAAGTCTTTTCGCTGAAGACGTTCAATCAACTCTACTGCCACATGGTATAGTTCGATAATGACCGATGAACGGGCTGAAATATCACGTTCCAATGTACGTTCGCAGCCAATGGATTTACGGATACGAATTGCTTCGACAGGGCGTTCGTCAATTCCTCGTGAGCACTCATAATACAGTGCGCCGGCTTTTCCGAAATGTGCTGTCAGCATTTCAAGAGAGCATTTTCGTAGTTGAAGTCCATTGTGGATGCCAAGTAGATGCATCTTCTTTGCAGTCACCGGCCCCACTCCCCAAAAAGATTCGATAGGAAGACGGGCGATAAAATCAAGGGCTTGTTCCGGATGAATGGTGCATAAGCCATCCGGTTTGCGATAGTCCGAAGCTATTTTAGCCAGAAACTTATTATAAGAAACTCCGGCAGACGCAACAAGGTTGAGCTGCTCCCGAATCTTCTGCTTTATTTCCTTTGCTATATCCACAGCCAGGGAAATATCTTTCTTATTTTCAGTGACATCCAAGAAAGCTTCATCCAGAGACAGAGGTTCGATGATATCCGTATATTCGTGGAAAATCTCATGTATCTGACGGGAAACGGATTTATAAACATCCATCCTGCCGGGTACAAAAATGAGTTGGGGACAAAGACGTTTCGCCTTTTGCGAAGCCATGGCGGAACGGACACCGTAACGCCGGGCTTCATAACTGGCAGCAGCCACAACTCCCCTCTCTTCTGCATGACCTACCGCTAAAGGCTTGCCACGAAGTTCTGGATTATCACGCTGTTCTACAGAGGCATAGAAGGCATCCATGTCAATATGTATAATCTTTCTCTGCGTCATTGTTTGGGATTAGCAGAGCAAACTTACTATAAATTCCCGAATAAATCCTGCTTATCGGTTCAAGAAATAATATGCTTATGATTTTTATAGATATAAGTCAAAAAAACATTCAATATCTTGTCAAAGACAGTTCTTATAATATTATATTTGCATATCGTCTATTCAAAATATAGAGGTAGTTAATAAGTTTGTGCCACCATACAACTCTTTAAGATTATGAAAAACACATTATTTTGCTTATTCATATTTTGCAGTGTTTCCACATTCGCTCAAAATGGAATCACTTTTAAGGTCGAAAAGCTTTCAAAGCCTGAAGAATTACTTCATCTACACTCCCCGAATGAAATTTACGAAAATCTTATATTATCAGATATGAACATAGAGCCTTATGAGATAAAAAAGAAGAATATCAAGGTTCCTTATCATATCATTGCAAAGAGCGAATCTCCCGACAGTCTCGTTTCTTTTGGTCCTAATTCTTTTTTCAACGGTATGTATCAGGCTTATGCGGATCACAGGCCATTTGTATTGTCCCCGGATATGATTTGGCTATTAATCAGCCAGGGATTTGCACGCCATATCAATGCCAATCAGGAATCTATGAGAAATGAGCTTGTTGATTTCTCCGGCAAACTATCCTTAATTATAAGAGAAGACAAAAAATTGGAGGACCCTACTCTTTCATGGGAGGAAATCTTCCCGCAATTTACAGAACAAATATCCCAATACGCCGGTAATCATCTGACCGAGCTGCTCACCTGCAATTTTTCAACAACTACCTCTTTAGAGAAAGTTGCTTCCGAAATAACAATCATGGAAGCTGTAAAACCTTACTTTGAGTTTATAATCATACGCATTGTCTGTGGAATACCTGAAATAACTCTCGAAGGAAAACCGGAGGACTGGGAAAAACTACTGCACAAAGCCAGAGGCTTGAAAGAATACAAACTCGATTGGTGGATTTCAGAACTGGAACCTCTTTTGGAAGAATTTGTCAAAGCATCCAAAGGAGAAGTTAATAAGGACTTTTGGCGCAACATGTTTAAATATCATTCACAGAAACGATACGGAGCTCCGAATATTATCGATGGATGGATCGTGAAGTTTTTCCCTTATGACAAAGAAGGAAAAAGAAATAATCTGAAACAGCTTGAAGGCAGAAATTGCCTCCCTGATGAGATAGTGAAGGTAGATGTAAAGTATCAGGAAGTGTATCCCGATGCCGTCAAAGAAACTCCATTAGAATTTTGGGCAGGATTTATCGGATTAGAGCAGAACAACAAGACTTTTGCTCTGCGACCGCAAATTGGTTGGATGGTCAGGAAGAAAGATGTTAATAAGGAGGGATTAAAAAGTAAATTGAGTGCTGATGCTCAAAAGGATGGTTGGGGAAGCGGCATCAATATCAGAGTAAAAGAATTTCCGGCTGTACTGTTGGAACTCAAAGAAATAAAAAGGTTGGATATCCAATTTATCGATACAATCAATATACCGGACGAAATATCAAAAATAAAAATCGGATCGTTAAGTTTATATGGAAAGATTACTAAAGAAGGAATAGAGCGTATTAAAAGATTATTGCCTGATACGGATATAAAAATAAATGGTTCGCGAGGGGGAATACCCCCATTTGTAACTCCATAATAAAAAGAGGCTATCAAGATGCACTATCCCGAAAAGAAAGGATATTCAGCGAGAAACCTCGCCTATATGTGCCAGTTTGCCCGGACATTCTCTGTGGAAGTTTTACAGAAAATGCTTTCCTGCGATGTAAAATTGAAAAAACCGACAATAGACAACGTGCAGTCTGCTACAAGAATATTGGACAACTTGCAATTTGTGCAGGAAGTTCCTGCACAAATTAAAGAGATAGGCAGAACCATATCCTTCATGTTACAAACGTCCATTGGCGAAATAGAGCACCCCGCTTTACATTATTAGGATGTAAAGCGGGGCGTAAATCTCATAAATTACTTAAAATCAGCATTTATTGTGGACCTGGAGGGAATCGAACCCTCGTCCAAACGAGGAAATCATAAGCTTTCTA
>OODG01002570.1_pt1 | contig 10773 bp, 6 predicted proteins | sample 1671621 | NCBI WGS metagenome assembly OODG01 (sample SAMN06348175, study PRJEB24527) | human gut metagenome | biome: human gut; feature: ankylosing spondylitis patient; material: feces | host: Homo sapiens | place: China | collected 2015-10 | reverse complement strand
GGTCATTTTCTTCTCATCACATAAAAAAACGGCGCTAGTTTACGCCCTGTGAGTCCGTAAGCAAACCAGGTTAACGATTGCGTGAAAATTAACCATTGCATTGTCAACGTAAAGCAGTATCATGCGGCGGCTCGAAAAAAGGGTAAGCACGTTATTATGTTAAGGTAACAGACGTGTCGTACGTATTGGGTTCCCTCACCCCAATGGTTAATCAAAAAGGTACAATATGAACGTTTTCTCGCAAACTCAACGCTATAAGGCGTTGTTCTGGTTATCGTTATTTCATCTGCTGGTGATCACCTCCAGTAACTATCTGGTTCAGCTTCCCGTCTCCATTTTGGGTTTCCATACCACCTGGGGCGCGTTTAGCTTTCCGTTTATTTTTCTTGCTACCGACCTGACCGTGCGTATTTTTGGCGCACCGCTGGCCCGACGCATTATCTTCGCGGTAATGATCCCTGCGTTATTAATCTCCTACGTCATCTCGTCGCTATTCTATATGGGTTCCTGGCAGGGATTCGGCGCACTCGCCCACTTCAACCTGTTTGTCGCCCGTATCGCCACCGCCAGTTTCATGGCCTACGCGCTGGGGCAAATCCTCGACGTGCACGTTTTTAACCGCCTGCGTCAGAGTCGCCGCTGGTGGCTGGCACCGACAGCGTCCACACTGTTCGGTAACGTCAGCGACACGCTGGCCTTTTTCTTCATTGCCTTCTGGCGTAGCCCGGATGCCTTTATGGCTGAACACTGGATGGAAATCGCGCTGGTCGATTACTGTTTCAAAGTGTTAATCAGTATCGTTTTCTTCCTGCCAATGTATGGCGTATTACTCAATATGCTGTTGAAAAGACTGGCAGATAAATCCGAAATCAACGCCCCATCATAAAATGATTCCACGAAGAACCTTGCCGCGGGTCCCATTGCTCGGTCAGCGTGGTAGCTCCGAATTTCAGCTGGAAACCATAGCCGGGTGCTTCTTCATGGTTGTGCATGGTGTACATCAGTTCATTCAACCCGTTACGCGCCAAAGTCTGGAACAGATAACGGTTACCCACATCACCGGTGGTCAGCCGGTTGCCGTGGCGTTTTATATCCGCTACCAGATTATCAAGCACCGCCTGTCTGTCATCGGCGGGAACCATTCCCAGGAACAAAGGCAAGGCATTGCTGCACTGGCTTCCCGTACCATACTGCGCCGCATCGTAATCTTGAAAGCGTTCGTTAAATGCCACCACGATATCATTCGCCAACGAATTGTAATACCTGACATCATCAGCATTACCCACAATGCGAGCAGCCCTTATCAGATATTCGACAATCATGTAATAGTGTGCCGTAGCCACCAGCGGGACAGGCGTATTGCGGGAGAATCCTGCACGGAAGTCACCGTAATCATACCAGTCGCCCAAACCGAAAGAAAGGATATGATTATCTGCGCGGGTAGAGAGATAGTCCACATATCGGCGCATATTCTGGTAATACTTCTTAATCAGCGAATCGTCCCCATAGGTTTCGTAATACATATACGGGAAAATGACCAAAGCACCTCCCCACTCGGGAGATTCGGCAAAGGCATCCATGCCCGGTCCTTCGAACACGACATACTCCGGTGCGGTGCTTGGCATGGCTCCGTTGCGATGTTGGGCATCCGCCATATTCTGCATAATCTGCGGAGCGAAAGCTGTCAGGTCATAATTGTATAAAAGTCCCGGCCCGTTGAGGTGCACCTGTTCCAGCCATCCCAGCTTTTCCCGATGGGGACAATCGGTAAACACAGACTGCATATTGCTGCGAACCGCCTTCTCTATCAGACGATGGGCAGCGTTGAATATCGGATTGGAACACTCGAAAGCAGACACCTTTTTTGCCGAGTTATAAACAAAGCAGGATTGAATATCTTTCAGAACAGGCAATTTCCGGGGATTCTTCTCCCCCTTCAGTACGGCACCCTCTACCTGAATGTAGCGATAACCATAGTATGAGAAACGGGGACGCCAGGTCTCGTCCCCCTCACCCTTCAAGGTATATTCGTAGTAATGCTGACGTCCCGTTTGCCGTTGGTTACAGGCTCCTTCCTCCGTCAGAGCCTCAGCCACCACCAAAGTAACTTTCTGACCTCGTTTACCACGCACGGTAATTTCCGGAAAACCGGAAAGGTTCTGCCCCATATCCAGTACGAAAGCGGAAAGGTCGATGGTTCTCTTGGTCGATTTACAGGCAGAGGCAATCTGTTCCGGGGTCAGTTTCGTCACTTTCCGGACACCATAACGTTCCATGATTTTCACCGGAGCCGCCATTTGCGGACGCAACGTTCCCTTCGGAGCTTCCTGAACCACTACCGGGCGCCAACGCGCATCATTAAAACCTGCCCGGTTCCACCCTTTTTGTTCGCGACGCGCATCATAATCTTCGCCTCCATAAATACAATTAAAGGTAAGGGGGCTTAAGTCATATTTCCAACTGTCGTCAGAGCAAACCACATCCCGTGTTCCATCTTCATAATTGACAAGCAGTGAGAATAAAAGAGTCGGTGCCCCGAAGCTGATCTGTAACTTGCGGTAACGTCCGCCCTGCACATTATAGAACCCGTTTCCCAATAAAACTCCCGCCACATTCTCGCCCTCCTGCAACAGTTCCGTAACATCATACATATTATAATAAACGCTCTTGTCATAATCACTCCAGAGGGGAGCAAATTCACTGTCACCGACTTTCTTCCCATTCAAGGTGAACTCATAGAAGCCAAGGCCACAGATGTATGCGGTAGCCTCCGCAATCTTTTTGTCCGTGCGGAACGTCTTACGCAAGCAAATGCTTTTCTTTGCCAATGTATCCACGTCTTCCCATGCCGCCTTTACCTCCGGCTTCTTCAACTCGCCTCCGTGGAATTTCCGTCCTTCGGGCAAGCGTGCGTCTTTACGGGTGATGGCCCCAATCCATTCAGCCGAAGAAAAACCTTGGGGAACTAAACGAAACTTTGCTTCTCGACTCCATTCGGAAGGTGCGTCCGTTTCATCCCAAACCCGTACACGCCAGATGTAGTTATAGAAACTAAATCGGAGAAACTTCGCTCCATGAGTTGGTATCAACTGGCTTTGCGAAGATTGGACCTTTCCCGTATTCCAAACCGTACGTCCGGTGCAGGCTTCCCGAATCTCAATCTCATAAGCAGTCTGCCTCGTCCCATTCTCCGGCGACTCCATGGTCCACCCCAGCCGAGGATAGGCTTCAACGAGCACCAGCCCTTCCTGCATTTCGCAAGTGAGATGGCTGACCGTTATATTCTTTGCCTGTGCCAGACACGGCAAGCAAAGAAGAAAGAAAATATATCTTTTTAAAAACATCATTCGTTTTTTTCTATTTCAGTAGTAACCATTATTTCAAGACGTTCTCACAAATGATTCTCGTCAATCTATCTGCATATCCAACTTGTTTTCCATCTACAAAAATACGCAATCCTTTTCCGCAATGGTAACGATCACCATATTTATCCCAAAGAATTGTCAGGTTACGACCATGATATAAAACATTATCCAGACAGAACCAATCCCACTTATCTGCCGGTATCAACGGATTTACTTCTACCGTATCATCCAGGCGCGGGCGTAATCCAATCAGACCGGTAATCATCAAATCATTAAAGGTAGAATGGTTATAGTAACGACTCCGTTCCTGGTCACCTTTCAGCCAATAACCTGTCACCTCATCCAGATATTCACCAATATAAGGACGTCCGCGATGATATTGCGACTCGACATACAATTCTATTTGACGGAAATACACACTATCGGACAATACTGTCTGCGGATAATTATTCATAAAGTTAGCCATTGCTGTCAATGTCTGGGCAGAAGCAAACGGCCAGATTGCTCCGTCCCATTCACATTTACCAACTCCGTGGGTACGAAATTCCGGATGACGGCGCTCGGCAGTAGTTAATCCGTAAGGAGCAGAAAAACCGTTCTCGTCCATAATCTCTTTCCAGGCAACTTCATATTGCTTCACTGTGTCCGGCAAATTAAAATACCAAGGTATATATCCGATAGCCTCGCGTACATTCGCAGAAGAGTCCGCACGCATTGTCTCAAAAAACTGGTGGCGTGAATTCCACAACTTATCTTGCACCAGCCTTTTCAATGTATCCGCCCGCATACCATATCTCATAGCCATTCCTTCATCATCCGAAAGGATTCCCATCAGTGAAAGAGCTTTTGCATTACCATACATATAGCTATTAATGGTGGGGCGGGCATACTTTTTCTTACGTCCGCCACTAATTGATTCTTCCATGCCATCCTGTACATCTCCTTGCCAATATAATCCGTTTTGCAAACGGTTCGTGCACTCCCAGCGTTGATACTCGGCTTCCAGATTTTCCTTCATATCCAGCATGAAATCCTTATCAGCATCCACCATATAACGTGCCAGCACAGCATCCGCATTCCACGAACTAAACTTATTCATCTTATTCATCGGCCCGCCATCATTCCCCCGATACCACGTATGAATAATCTGATCCAGATACTTCGGATCGCGCAACCAACGGCTTTCATAAATATGATGCCCGATAGCGCAGGCTATCAAATTATATTTATCAGAATAGGAACGCTGAACCAGAAATTCCGTCATGCCATATCCCACAGGTGTTTCTTTGATATGCTTCCGCAACGACCACCAGCGATAGTAGTACATCTCTTCAAAATTACGTTGCGGACATTCAAACAACGGTATATTCTCTTCCATCCATTCCGAAGCCTTTGCATTCGGAATGGCCTGGGCTATATTCTCATCTTCCATACCATTGAAATAATCTGCATAATGGCTAAAATCCGCATACTTCAAAACAGCAGCAGTCGCATCTTTATCCACAGAAGAGGTTTTCACATTGGCGATACGGTATTCAGCTAGTGGCTCCTGGTCACCGGCATTCGGCAGATCATAGGTCTGATCAGCCGGTGTATCTACAGTGGGAAATGTTCGTGGAACTCCTGTACGGAACGCAATACGTTCAATAGCAGGTACCGGTGCATAGAACATGCGCAATCCTACTCTCTTACCATCCACAAATACCTGAATATTACGATCGGTCACTGAAAGGATAGCCTCTACATGATAGTTTTTTCCCGGTTCATATTTCATCAGGTTCCCAAAGCGGGAACCGCCTTTAGCACGAAAAATCCCATCAGGAGTCAGCTCAAGCCGGGAACAAACAATGCTGTTCTCATCCAGGAAGTCAATCTGAAGAGTACCTTTATCGTTTTGTCCGGCCTGTAGATCAAATGAGATTTTCAGTTCTTTAGAAGCCGGTATTTTTCGTTCTACCTTGGCATAATCAAAAGGATCTTTATCTTGCAAACGCAGCCACTTTCCGTCTAAAGTGACTGGAGCCCAAAGGGGAGAGTAAATATTCCAGTCGGTCAACTCAGCTATTGATCCGGCCTTTGAGAAATCATCGTCTGCATGCGCAGAGGCTTGTATCTGTACCGGAACAGGAATACGTGATACCCACATATCTTCTTTGTTCACACTGTAAGCAACCCATAAATCACCATCCGCAGGAATTCCATTTCCTTCTTGAATACCGCGGGGATATTGCGGACCATACGACTTATAGTTTCCTCCATAACGCATCGGCGGAATTTCACCATGCACGAGGTTCAAGGTCGTATATTCCAGCCCATCCTTACTCAACGATATAGCCAGCGGCCAGCGAAACTCCGAAGGATTATACACGGTAGCATACATACCATCAGTCAGGCGTTGTCCCCAAATCTTTGCATTGCTATTAACGAATCCTTTGGCACGAAGCACCGGTTCCGCCCAAGTATAGCCACCGTCTTCAGTGATTGAAGTCAGTGCATGTTTCCAAAGGCTGACAATACGCCCATCGGGTAAAGTATAGCAATTGAACGCTTTATATCCCTTCTTCAAAGGAATAATCGGGTCTTCCCGATCAGCCTCTTCCACCCATTGCATTCTATACAATGGATTATCCAGAATTTCCTGACAAGCCTTTACAAACTCACGATCCTTACTTTTCTTGAAATAAGGGTAATCGGTATTTTTTTCATTAAATCCATGATTATAATATATAAAGTAGATGGGACCGAATGAACCGTCTTTCTTAATTTCACGAACTACCCGACCAATACCGTTTCCATCATTCGGATCATCTTTTTTATCCAACGCAACTCCATAATTCCCCATTGTAATCAGTCTGCCGGACTTGGATACATAAAAGCCCACACGCTGATGCATGATGGCAATCAGGTCTTTTGCCTGCATACCCGGACGGGAAGTCTTCGTATATCCGTCGGGAACTTTATAGGGAGGAAACACGATTTCCGGATTTGTCCAGTTATATCCGTCTTTAGAAGTCATCAGAAAAGTCTGGGAAGGCGGAATATGCTCATCCGACGGATCTGCCAGATATTGATAATAGAATTGCCCATTCCAATAGGCCAACATCGGTTGGTGATTATAAGTCCATCCTCCACCATTCGACGCATCCGGATGTTCACGATTGGCACGTACCAATTGAATATTATGCACTCCCACTACCGGCGACAATTGTCCATCATGATAGGTGGGATTAGAAAGTTCGGTTCCAGTGTAATGTATCCTGTCTTGTGCTGAAGCCGACGTTAGTGTCAGCCATCCAGTTGCCAGAACAAAAAGTATTTTGATAGGGCTGTTCATTATCTGTTCCTGTTTTATATATTATTTCTTCTTGCTTTCTTTCAACAACTCCTTAACGAGCGATTCCGGGGCTTTGAAAATAGTCCCATGTTTATGGCCTGTGGGTACACTTACGTTTCCGGTTTCATCCGTAAAAATACGAAAATCCCTGGTACGCACAGCGCCATATATTTTCTTCCTGTAGACATCGAAATAGATAAGATAGTCATCTCCTATCTTCTCTACAGAGGGACCTTCTACAAACGATTCCGTGAAAGGTTGCGATGCAGGCGAATAAGGTCCTGTCAAAGAATCGGCAAAAGCAACTTTCAGATTACGCTCGGGACGTGTATTATCTTTAAGCACCATTACATAATCATTCTTTGCACGTTTTATGATGGTAGCATCAATTGAACTGAAGCCCGGATCATACAAAAGTTTGGTTTCGGATATCGTCTTAAAGTCTTTTGTAGTGATGTAATATAAGCGATGGTTATTCTTTTCTTCTTCTATACCCTTTTCAAAACGCCCCGGAACACAAGATGCCCAGACCACCATGAATTGTTCAGCCTCATCATCATAAAAAATCTCCGGTGCCCACACGTTGACGGTCGTCGGTTCATTGGCCATTACCGGAATCATTTGTTGCTCCGACCAGTGAATCAAGTCTTTGGAATATGCATAGCCAAATCCCAAATCACCTTTCCAACTGGTGGTCCAAACCAAATGATAAGTACCGTCCGGAGTACGTACCATCGAAGGATCGCGCATCAACTGATGTTGTCCCAATTCCGGTTTCAGCCAAACACCGGGAACACTATCCCAATGCATGCCGTCTTCACTATATAGATATCTTAACCCTTCATTAGCCGGCTCATGGAATGAGGTCAACATATAGTAGTCTTTGTTTCCTCCACAAGAAGCTAAGAACAAAATGCTTATTGCAGCTAATGTATTTCTTAATTTTCTCATTTCTAAATAATACTTTTGTTTTTATATCGTATTCTGTATACAGAGGAGACGGCAATAAGACGAATTTGTACTCAAAGATAATGGAAGATTCGCCATATTCCAAAAATCAGAACACAGAAAAGGGTGACTTCTCAGCCACCCTTCACATCACATAACTAACCAGTTTTTATCTATCCTAATTATCAGAGAGAGCCTCCACGTGCTTTCACACGCTTGTACCACTCTTCACGTTCTTTTGTTAAATCATATCCTCTTTTAGCCAGATAATTATTGATACGCCCCTTATATTTACCAAAGGCTGCATGTTTCTTATCCGAATTCTCAGCATCCAAGGCAAACTCACGGGCTTCTATGAGCCAGGCATAGATTTGTGCTTTTTCTTCTTCCTTCAAAGAAGGGATCATGTCAAATGTAGCATCATACGTCACTTTCACAACGCCATAAGTCATCCCATCCTTCACCACTTCTATTTGCTTCTCATCCAGAAAAAGAGATAAATTCGCGGGATATGCAAAGTGAGAACGGTATAATGCCGCATCCTTTTCATACTCAGCCGCTTTCAAGGCATCATCCTTTGCAGCACCACTCAATCCCGACTCCTTTATTTTCTTCACTTTGGCATCACGAACTTCATAAATATCATTCAGTTCGAAGTACCGATTGGCAATCACATTACGAACATCTTCAGCCACCTTTACATCTGTAAGCCCAAGTTTATCTACGATCTTCTGAGATCGTTTAACAATAGATTCCACATATTGAGGATCACGATTATCCTTATTCAAGTCTACCGCTCCGGCTGATAACCAACCGAAAACCAGTAATAAAGAAATTAATATTATCTTTTTCATTGACATTACATTAATTTACCTTTTTCTGCCAATGTATCGTAGTTATTCTTCATATCAGTCCAGTCTACCTTATTCTTCGTACTGATACCATTGATATATTTCTCAATATTAGTATACCCATCACCAGTGCAATCTTTATTGGCATCACTCGGATCGTTTGGATTCAGACCATTCGCAATTTCCCATTCATCCGGCATACCGTCACCATCCGTATCCACATAAGGAGTTCCCTTATATTCCGGATAGCCACCCATTTGGCGAATATCAGTTATAATACCCTGTTTATAAGAATCTTTCGGCAAACGACGGTATTTAAAATAACCTTCCTCATCCTGAGATTTTGGAGCTAATCCCCATTTATCTCCATAGGCATCTTTCGGAAGTTTCTTTTCATAATAAGCTTGACCGGTTTTCACTTCCTCAATAACCCGCTCATCAACAATGTCACGGCAAGGAATATTAGCACCTACATATTTCAAAACATAATCATAAGCATCATTTGCAGACATAATATTAATATAAGGCATTACGAAAGGTTGATACGTACGCATCTGCTCGGTATACCCCTCTGTATCCTTTTGAGTCTCAATCTGAATACCACCAGCCCAGTTATCCTTTGTGATTTCAGGATATCCTTCCATCACATTACCATCTGCAAAGACACGGCCATATACTTTATAATCCAGCTTGCTACGTCCGGCTTCCGGCTTCAGAATGCGATGACCGACCGGAGAATCTCTCGGGGTCAAAGGACCCGGTTTATAGTAATTATTTATCATATTGAACATAGCACGATAATCGCCACCATCAGCTGAACGATGTACCCAATTGTAGACAACATTATTCACGAAATTGAAAATCCCATACCAGCCAATAGACGGGTTACGCCCAGCATTACTGGCCCAAAGATTGCGCATAAAAGCACAGTTCTCACCACCCAATGTACTACCAAAAGCATGATTGTATGTATCCAGTGCCTTAGCGGAAATTGTATTTTGAATGGTTACATTGACAGTTGGAAGTTTCTCATCTTTATATCCTTCACCAGGACTGTACATGTGACGATAGAAAGAAATATTCTCATCCAGCCCCCAAGTACAGGAACAGTGATCGATCATAATGTTACCAATCGGATTACCCCCAAATGAATCGTCACGGTGATGAACCTTCGTTTCACCACGACGGAAACGCATATGACGTACCACTACATCGTGAGTGTCAACCCAGAAAGATTCTCCGGCAATACATACACCGTCACCTGGGGCTGTTTGTCCGGCTATCGTTACGTATGGAGCACGGACAATAATGGGAGATTCCAATCGAATGATACCAGCCACATTGAATACAATGATACGTGCACCACCGGTTTCGCAAGCTTCACGGAAAGAGCCCGGGCCGCGATCATTCAAATTAGTTACTGTAATTACCTTGCCGCCACGGCCGCCGGGAGTGAACATTCCCCCACCCTCAGCCCCGGGAAAAGCGGGAATACCGGCTTGAGGAAGATCATCCGGACGGGAAGCCCACTCGATATACGGACGCCCTTCTCTGGCTTCTTTCTCAACGATAGGCAATGCTTTCGCCCAAGCTTCATCCGAACGCCGGCGTTCTTCAGTTATCATTTTCTTATAAGTCTCCTTGGCTTCATCGGTCAATTGCGGGTATTGTGCCCATGCAATGGTCGGAGCCAGCATTGCAGCTGTACAAACTATCAGGAATGCTTTCTTTTTCATTATTCTCGTATCTATTAATTAATTGTATTTATTAGACGAAGATAAAAATGTTTTGTAATCACATGAAACTATTTTAGTAGAAAAATAATTCATAGAATGATGGCAACCACTCTAAAAAAACTGCCGGATGAAGGATCACCCGGCAGTTTTAACTATCTCACAAAAAAATTAAAAGCCAACTTACGGCAGCAAACTACCGTTACCGATAGGATTAAACGTTCCTTCGGAACCATAATAATCCGTCCAGCCAATATTCTGTTGCAACTTAATACTGTTTTGCAATACATTCTGCTTGATACCTAGGAAATAGTATTTGTTCAGGTGAGTAATATAGAATGTAGGCGTACTTGTACCATCAAGCTGATCGTTTACTACACGATTCAGATTGTTTTCGTAAAAATTGTCCAAGGTAGCAATCTGATTTTCCCAGTCTGAGTCTGAAGCATCCGGATCAAGACTGATTTTTGTACGGTCTGATGTTCCCAAGTATTCTGAAGCTTCCGGATTGAACGGATCACAATCCTTGCCGGCCTTGCTAT
>OODG01002568.1_pt1 | contig 10782 bp, 7 predicted proteins | sample 1671621 | NCBI WGS metagenome assembly OODG01 (sample SAMN06348175, study PRJEB24527) | human gut metagenome | biome: human gut; feature: ankylosing spondylitis patient; material: feces | host: Homo sapiens | place: China | collected 2015-10 | reverse complement strand
ATCCGCCCGCGCGAGCCGAGCAGCAGGCCGCGCGCCCGGTTGCCGCGCATCCGGCAGCCGCGGATCTCGACGTCGGGATACCCTTCGTCGGCCGCTACGACGTGTTTCGGAGCGGTCCCGTCGGGCAACGGCTCGGTGAAGGTCACCTCGGTATAGACGCTGTTGAGCCGGCGCACCGACTTCACCGTCCGGCGGGCATAGGCGGCCACCGTGCGATTGTCCACCAGTTCGACCTCCATCCCCTCGCGGAGGAAATCGACGCCGTACTGCCCCGAGTTGCACCAGCGCAGCAGGGCACGGTCGGGAGCCTCGACCCGCTCGACGGCCATGTAGAGGCCGTGGATGTTCGTCGCGTCGTCCTTCTGGTTCTCGAACACGCAGTCGATCATGCGGATGTAGCCGCCGCAATTGACATAGTGCGTGGCATCGGCCGTGATGCTGACCATGCGGTCCTTGCCGGGAGCCGGCGTGACGACCATCCGCTCGAGCGCGATGTCGCGGCTGCGCTGCGCGATGACCCCCATGCCGCCGCAGTGGTACAGCGCCACGTCGCGGAGCGTCACGCCGCGCGAATCGGCGATCGTGAAGCCAGGGTTCAGACGGGCCGTGGCGCCGAAGACCATCACGTTGCCGACCGCAGCCTTCAAGTCCGGACGGTAGATCCGCCAATTCCCGTCCCCGCACCGGCGGGCCGGGATCGTTCCGCCTGCAATCCAGTAATCGTGGGCCCGGAAGGCCGGTTCGCGCCGCACGGCATCGAATTCGAGCAGGTTCGAGTAGGGGTAATCCGTTCCCCGCTCGTCGTAGAAATGCAGGCACCCATTGACCTCCTCGCAACGGTACTCCCCGGGGAAGGAGACCTCAAGCCACCCGTCGCCCGCAGCCCGGACAATTCCCTCGGAGTGAAACGTGCGCGTGTAGTCGATCTTCAGGTCATGGATCTCAATCCGCTCGCACTCCTCGATGCTGAACGGTGAGACGAAGCCCGAAAAGAGAAGTTCGGTCCCGGCGCCGTCGATCTCGAAGTCGCGCAGACCCCGAAGGTCGAAGGCAATGCGCTTCATGCCCTCGCTGTTGTTGCTGATGTACTGGTAGCGCTCCGCAGCCCGGTCGGGCAGCATGCGGAGCGTCCCGCCGGGCAGGACGAGTCTCGAAGCGCCGACCTCGAGGCAGTGCTCCAGGGCAGCCCGCACGGCAGGTACGGCGTCGCGCTCGGCATCGCCCGGCGCAAGGAAATCCTTCAGGTAAACGGTCTTCCCGGCTGCGGCATCCGCTGTCGGGGCACTCCAGAGAGACAGGGTCACGGCCGCCGCGCCGAAGATTCGGAGGAATCGGTTCATACGGGATTGTTTTTTAAGGTAACTCGTTGTGTTTCGCCCTCACGAACTCCGAACACGACCGGTTTGCGGCCCTGCTCCGAAAGGGTGATGCGGAGGCGCCCGCCGTCGGTTCGCTCGATCCGCAGGTCGAACTCCGAACCGAAGGCACGGATGCGGCGCAGTTCCACCCGATTCCAGGACTCAGGCAGCGAAGGGGTCAGGTCGAACGACCGGAACCCGACGGGCCGAATGCCGAAAAGGCCCTCGGTGATGATCCGGCAGTAGAGTCCGCTCTCGGCCGATAGGTGGCGCTGCGACCCTTCGGGCCACGCCTCGATCGGATAGGGAACGTGCTCGCCCAGCAGACGGCGCTCGGAGTAGTTGTGGAGGAACTCGGTGGCCCGGTCGGCCTGTCCGGCCCGGTAGATGCCGCGCAGGGCATAGAGCGTCGAGCGGTCCCAGAAGGTAGCACTGCCCTGCTCGGTCAGCAATCCGTCGTCGGTGAGCAGTTCGGGGCCGAGCAGCGCCTCGACCGTTCCCTCCGTGCGGGCCCGGCCGCCCAGCCCGACGATCAGCGGCATGCAGATCCACGAGCGCAGGAGCGTGTTCCCGTCGTAGTAGCGATAGGTATGGTATCCGCCCACCTCGGCGCCGAAGCAGCGTTCCACGGCCTCGGCCAGCTCCCGTGCCTGCCGGCCGTAGCGCGCCGTCTCGGAGCGCGGCGCACCGAGTTCGCGTCCCAGTGCGGCAGCCGACAGCAGGGCGTCGTAGTAGAGCGAGGAGGTGCAGAGGTTGGCCCGCCCCGCAGGGAAGCGTCCTTCGAGCTCGTCGGAATCGGAGGCCACGACCCCCTCGGGGGTCAGCTGCCGACGGCAATACTCCAGACACCACGTCACCAGCGGCCACAACGCCTCGGCCTCGGTCCGATCGCCGCGCGCCAGGGCATAGCGGGCCGCCCCATAGGCGATCATCGCCGCATCGCCGCGGTCGCCTGCCCCGTTCCAGACATCGTCGCCTTCGGCGATGATCGAGCTGGGCAGCGGCTCGTATCCGGGATTCATGAAGCGGGCAAAATGCCGGAACGCGTTGAACGCCGAGGCGTTCCCGATATCGTACCCGAGAAACGGGAAGAAGGGATTGACGTATTCGGCCTGGTCGTTGGCCCAGATGGCGGCGTAGTAGGATTCGCCGCCGGGCGCATGCATGTAGCCGCCGCGGGTGAGGATGATGCTCTCGGCGGCCCGGAGCTTGGCAAAACGGAACAGGCGGTCGATAACCGGATCGGGAGTCTCGAGCACCAGCGCGGCATCGATGTCGCGGCGCACGAAATCCATACGTGCGGCATATTCGGCCGCAACATCCGGCATCAGCGGCCCGTCACCCGCACGTCCGGCCTGGAAAACCGCATCGAAGCAGAGCGAATCTCCCGGCGCAAGGCTGTAACGGCCGCTCCCCGCCAGGTCGGCCCGCACGCAGTAGCTCCCCTCCACCCCCTTGTCGGGATCGGTCTCGAAACGCTGCGAGAACTCCGGAACGTATACCGTCAGCCTGCGCCGGGCGATGTTGCGCACGACATAGCGCTCGCACAGCACGGGCAGCTCCCGCGAGGGGAAGATGCGGCGCGTCATGGCGATTGCCGGCCCGGCCGCCGCGGTCCGGGCCGCCCCGATGTTGTGCCCGCCCGTGTACCAGCGGCTGCGGACCTCGAGTCCGCCGTCGATCGCCACCGTATCGACCCGCTCGGCCTGCAGGGCGAGCCCGTCGATGGCCAGCAGCGCGGGAATGTCCGTCGCCAGACGGAACATCAGGCTGGCATGCGTGTTGTTCGGCACGGTACGCAGCAGCGGGAAGACGAGCGAGCGCTCGAGCCGAAAGGCGCTGTCCGCGCCGACGCCCCAACGCAGGACGCAGGCCATGCGCTGACCGCTCATCTCGATGTGGTCGGCATGGGGTACGGCCCCGTCCACCCGCCACACGATGCCGTGTCCGGCAGGATCCATCGTCCAACGCTGCGCCGACGCCGGCAGCAGACCGGCCGACACGAAAAGGAGAACGGCAAGAAACGATTTTCGAAGCATACGGATTCGAGTTTGGGAGTAAGGTGCAACAAACGAGTATAAATATAATCATTTCGCGCGACATGAGACCCTTGCTGCATGCCGTCTTCCGTTTTTTTCACTATTTTTGACCGGGAACCCCCCAATGAAAAACAGAAAAGAGATCGTCATGGAGAACGAAAACAGAATCTGCGCCCTGTTCGGCATCCGCTACCCGATCGTCTCGGGCGGCATGGTCTGGTGCAGCGGCTGGCGACTGGCGGCCGCCGTCAGCGAAGCGGGCGGACTGGGGCTCATCGGCTCGGGGTCGATGACTCCCGAGCTGCTGCGCGAACACATCCGCCGCTGCCGCGCGGCGACCAACAAACCCTTCGGCGTGAACGTCCCGCAGATGTACCGCTATACGGACCAGACCATGGAAGTTATCATCGAGGAACGCGTCCCTGTGGTCTTCACCTCGGCAGGCAGTCCGAAACGGTGGACCGCACGGCTGCACGAGGCCGGCTGCAAGGTGGCCCACGTGGTCTCGAGTTCCGCCTTCGCCCGCAAAAGCGAGGAGGCCGGGGTCGATGCCGTCGTGGCCGAAGGCTTCGAGGCCGGAGGGCACAACGGCCGCGAGGAGACCTCGACGATGGTGCTCGTGCCCCACGTCCGGGCAGCGGTCTCGCTGCCGCTGCTGGCCGCGGGCGGCATCGCCACGGGCCGCGGCATGCTGGCCGCCTTCGCCCTCGGCGCCGAGGGCGTGCAGATCGGCACACGCTTCGCACTCACCGAGGAGAGTTCGGCCAGCGAAGCCTTCAAGCGCCGCTGCACCTCCCTCTGTGAGGGCGACACGATCCTCGCGCTCAAGAAGCTCAGCCCCACCCGGCTGGTCCGCAACGAATTCTGCCGCGCCGTCGAGGAGGCCGAAGCGCGCGGCGCCACGGCCGGGGAGCTCTCCGAACTGCTGGGCCGCGGGCGTTCGAAACGCGGCATCTTCGACGGCGAACTCACGGAGGGCGAGCTGGAGATCGGACAGGTCGCCTCGCTGCTGCGCGACCTGCCTCCGGCCGGCGAGGTCGTCCGGAACCTGGTTGCAGAATTCGACGCGGCCCGCCGCCGGCTGGCGGAACTCTGATCCCGGCATACAGATGCAGCCCCGTCCGACGTATCGGACGGGGCTGCGCATATCCATACGGACCGGGGTCAGTTCCCGAGCTTCATCACATCGTCGATACCCATCTCGCGATAGGTTGTCGCCAGCTCCTCCGAGCGGTCCGAGATGACCAGCAGCTTGTCGCCCAGGTGCAGTTCGGTCTTGCCCTGCGGCACGAAGTAGTCGCCGTCGCGGCAGATCATCATCACCAGCGTATTCTCCGGCAGCACGATCTCGCGCAGCGTCCGCCCGCTCTCGAGCATGCTCTCGTTCACCTCGACCTCCGTGAGCGCCGACTTCACCTGCTCGTTCATGTCCACGCCGAAGGCCGGCTCCCGCTCCTCGTAGGCCAGTCCCAGCAGGTTGGCCATGCCGCTGACGGTCGTACCCTGCACGACGAGCGAGAGGATCGTCGAGAGGAAGACCACATTGAAGAGCAGGTCGGCATACTCGACGTTGCCCATGAGCGGATAGATGGCAAAGAGAATCGGCACGGCCCCGCGCAGCCCGACCCACGAGACATAGAGCCGTGCCCGCGTCGAGAAATTGCGGAACGGCGCCAGGCTTGCGAAGACGGCCAGCGGCCGGGCCACGAGGATCAGGAACGCCCCCACGGAGAGTCCCAGGATCAGCACATCGGGCTCCAGCAGCTCCTTGCTGTTCACGAAGAGGCCCAGCGTCAGGAACATCACGATCTGCATCACCCACGTGAACCCGTCGAAGAAGACCGTAAGGGGCCGCTTCTGCACCAGCTTGTGGTTGCCGACCACCAGTCCGGCGAGGTAGACGGCCAGATAGCCGTTGCCGCGGATGAGGTCCGTAAAGGCGAACGAGAAGAAGACGAAGGCCAGCAGCAGCACGACGTAGAGCGAGTGATTGACCAGGTTGATGCGGTTGATCGTCCATACGGCCAGCCGCCCGATCAGGTAGCCCGACAGGGCGCCGACGACCAGCTGCACGACCAGATAGAGCATGCCCACACCGAGGTCCACATGCCCCGATGCCGGTCCCGAGAGCACACCGACAAGCAGAACGGTGAGCATGTAGGCCATCGGGTCGTTCGAGCCGCTCTCGAGCTCGAGCAACGGACGGAGGTGCTGCCTCAACCCCTGTTTCTTGCTTCGCAGGATCGAGAAGACCGACGCCGAATCGGTCGAAGACATCGTCGAGGCCAGCAGCAGGGCCAGCGCGAAGGGCATCTCGAGGCCGATCCACGGAGCGATGAGCCACACGAATCCGGCCAGGATGAGGGCCGTGAGCAGCACGCCCACCGTCGCCAGCACGACACCCGGCCCGACGATGGGGCGGATTTCGGAGACCTTCGTGTCCATGCCGCCCGTGAAGAGGATCACGCAAAGCGAGATCATGCCGATGAACTGCGTGATGTCGGTCGAGCGGTAGGAGATGAAGTCCAGGCCGAAGAGCATGCCGACCCCGAGGAAGAGCAGCAGGGCCGGGGCACCGAAGCGGTAGGCCAGCTTGCCGGCGACCACCGCCACAAAGAGCAGCAGGGCGCCGATCAATACGATATTTTCACCAGTGAGACTGATCATGAGTCAAATGCGTTTCGAATCGGGGATACAGTGCCGGCGGCACGGTCGTCTGCCGCGTATCCGCTCCGGCGCATCGGGAACAAAGGTACGACAAATTTCCCGCATTCTCGGCACCTGCCGACAAAACAGGCGGGAAACGCATGCAAAAGGAGCCGAACGCACCACCGGGGCGCACGGGGCAAATGCGGCATCGGAATCCGGCTACTGGGGAATAAAGGTATAGGTGATGGTTCCCTGATGGCGGGCCGGCGCCTTCGGGTCGATGTTGAAGGTCGAAACACGTGCGGCATGCAGGGCGGCCTCGCGCATGCAGTCGTCGCCGCCCGAGACGATCCGGGCGCCGATCACCTCGCCGCCCCGGCTGACCGTGATGGCCACCACCACCTCGCCGCCGCCTTCGCAGCGGTAGGCCGGTATGCTCAGATCGACCGACTGCCGCACCGGATCGGTCAGTGAGAACGACACCGTCACCCGACCCTTGACCTTGCGGTCGCGGTGTTCGCCCGACGCCTCGTCGGCCGTGCGGCCGCGACGGATCGCCGCCTCCTCGGCCAGGCCCTGCTCGTAGGCCTCGCGGTTGGCCCGCATCCGCTCCTCGGCCGCGGCAGCTGCATCGTTCAGCGCCGCGGTATTGGTGCCGCGGTCGTCCTTGAGCTGCTCGTTGAGTTCGTTTTCATTCGAGACCGTATTGCGGACGCTCCGCCAGTCAAACTCCTCGGCGGCCTGCCGCTCGCGCACCTCCTGCTCGAGTCGGGCCCGCTCGGCCTCGAGTTCGGCCAGCGACTGCAGTTCGATATACATGCCCTGCTGATGGGGACGCTCCCCGATGACGATCTTCGACGAGACGAAGACGATCATCAGCACCAGATAGGCGATCAGCGTGACGCACAGCCCGATCCGGTGGTCGTAGGCCCACGATCCGGCATCCTCGCGCCGGTTGTCGAAGGGCAGTTGCAGGCGCGGTTTGCGCGGCCTTGCGCCGTTCCGCTGCACCGGAGTACCGCCGCCGGGAGCCGCCCTGCGGCGGCCCGCCTCCGGACCTGCCGCTCCGGCCTGATTCCCGGTCCGAACCCCCTTCGGAGGGAACTCCTCCCCGGCAGCCGTTTCTTCCGCAATCCCTTCCGAAATCCGTTCCACTCCGTCCCCGCGTCTCTCTCCGCGCTGCGGCTTTTGGGCCGGACGGCGGTCACCGGACGGTTCTCCGGCCGGGAAGAGCCGCGGCGGTGCGACCGACACCGGGGCGTCGTCATCGAGTTCGATGACCTCCGGCCCCGCATCCTCCCCGGTACGCCGGACGGCGGAGGAGTCCGCAGCCCGCATACCGCCCTGCGCCGGCCGGCCGGCGCACTCCGACCCGCCGCCCAGGTCGATGAGCTCCAGCTCCTCGCCTGCGGCCGGTCCGGCGACGGCTCCGCCCTCCCGCTGCGGCGCGGCTGACGCCCCGACGGGGTCCAACGGATTCGTTTCTGATTTCGGACTCATGTTCTGTTCGGATTTCGCAGGGCAAAAATAGCGATTTTTATCGGTTTTCGCCACCTTGCCCGAAAATTAACCCCGACAAGCGAAATGAACCGGAAATTTGTTTTTGCGACCGACATGCATTATCTTTGCCGATAATTATTACAAAGAACCACTTATGTCAACGAAACAACAAACGCTGAAGGCCCCGATCTCGTTCTCGGGAAAGGGACTGCATACGGGCGTGCAGGTGACGATGACGATCCATCCCGCAGAAGCCGGCCGGGGCATCGTATTCCGCCGCACCGATATCGAAGGACAGCCGGAGATCCCGGCACTTTGCGACTACGTGGTGGACACCTCGCGCGGCACGACGATCGAAGCCGGCGGCCACCGTGTCAGCACCATCGAGCACGTCATGTCGGCCCTCTGGACCCTCGGCGTGGACAACGCCCTGATCGACATCGACGCCCCGGAGACCCCGATCCTCGACGGTTCGGCCCGCGAATACGCCCGCGCCATCACCGAAACGGGGCTCGTGGATCAGGATGCCGAGCGCAACTACTATCACGTGACCGAGAAAATGGTCTACACGATTCCCGAAAAGGGCACGGCGATCATCCTCTACCCCGACGACGAATTCTCCGTCTCGGTCCATGTGGACTACAACTCGAAGGTGATCGGCAACCAGTACGCGACGCTCGAGCCGGGCGACGACTACGCCTCGAAGATCTCCCCGTGCCGCACGTTCGTCTTCCTGCACGAACTCGAGCCGCTCATGAAGATGAACCTCATCAAGGGCGGTGACCTGGACAACGCCATCGTCGTGGTCGAGAACCCCGTTCCCGAGGAGCAGCTCGACCACCTCAAGAAGCTCTTCAACAAGCCCGACATCGAGATCAAGGCCGGTTACCTGAACAACCTCGAGCTGCGCTGCAACAACGAGCTGGCCCGCCACAAGCTGCTCGACCTGCTGGGCGACTTCGCCCTGCTCGGCGTGCGGATCAAGGGCCGCGTATGGGCCACCCGCCCGGGCCACTTCGCCAACACGGAGTTCATGAAGCAGCTCAAGCGCACGATCCGCAAGGCCGGCGAGAAACCCCGCTACACCTACGACTGCCGCAAGCCGGCGCTCTACGACATCAACGCCATCCGGCGCATGCTGCCCCACCGCCCGCCCTTCCTGCTCGTGGACCGCATCTTCCACTGCGACGCCACGTCGGTGGCCGGCATCAAGAACGTCACGATGAACGAACCCTTCTTCGTGGGCCACTTCCCCGAGGAGCCGGTCATGCCGGGCGTGCTGATCATCGAGGCGATGGCCCAGTGCAGCGGCATCATGGTGCTCAACACGGTGCCCGACCCGGAGAACTACTCGACCTATTTCATGAAGATCGACAATGCGAAGTTCAAGCGCAAGGTCGTTCCGGGCGACACGCTCCAATTCGAAATCCACCTGCTGGAGCCCATCCGCCGCGGCGTGGCGCTCGTCGAGGCCAAGGCCTTCGTCGGCGAGTCACTGGCCTGCGAAGCCGAGCTGATGGCCCAGATCGTCAAGAACAAAACCCCGAAACAACAATGATCAGCAAACTGGCATACGTCCATCCCGACGCCCGTATCGGCGCCAACGTGACGGTAGAACCGTTCGCCTACATCGCAGGCGATGTCGTGATCGGCGACGACTGCTGGATCGGCCCCGGTGCCGTGATCCACGACGGCGCACGCATCGGCCGCGGCTGCAAAATCCACACCGCCGCCTCGATCTCCTGCCTGCCGCAGGACCTGAAGTTCGTCGGCGAGGCCACGACCTGCGAGATCGGCGACTGCAACGACATCCGCGAATACGTCACCATCAGCCGCGGCACGGCCTCGACGGGCACCACGCGCGTCGGCTCGCACAACCTGCTGATGGCCTACGTCCATGTGGCCCACGACTGCGTGGTGGGCTCGCACTGCGTAATCGCCAACCGCGTCTCGCTGGCCGGCGAGGTGCATGTAGGCGACTGGGTGGTGATCGGCGGACATGCGGCCATCCACCAGTGGACGCACATCGGCGAACACTCGATGATCCAGGGTGGCGCCCTGCTCGGACAGGACCTTCCGCCTTTTGTCATCGTCCGCAACGACACGCTCCGCTACGCGGGCATCAACAAGATCGGACTTTCGCGCCGCGGCTTCACGCCCGAGCGCATCGGCGAGATCCACGACGCCTGCCGGATCCTCTTCCAGAGCGGCCTGAACTACATGACCGGATGCGACGAAGTGGAGCGTCAGGTGCCGCAAAGCCCCGAGCGCGACTCGCTGCTGGCCTTCATCCGCTCTTCGAAGCGCGGCATCATCAAGCCCTACGAATCGCGCAACGCCGAGGCGTAAGGCACCCGGCGGCGGCCGCATGTCCGGAGTTCGGACAGAGGCGCCGCAGGAAGATGAAAGATAAAAAATCGGATCAAACGATTGAATATCGGAAATTTTTACTATATTTGCGTGTCGAAAGACTGCAGGATGCACGATAAGGGGACGGAATGTCCCCTTATTTCATAGTTATACACCACTGAAAACCAACGATATGATCGAGATACAGAAAATTACGGAATCCGCGGAACGGCACCTGGCCGGCACGGATCTGTTCGTTGTGGAGTGCCGCTGCTCGGCCGGCAACGAAATCGAATTGACGGTCGATGGCGACACGTCGGTGTCGATCGACGCCTGCGCGGCATTGAGCCGCGCCGTGGAGGCCGACCTCGACCGCGAGGAGGAGGACTTCTCGCTGACGGTCATGTCGGCGGGCATCGGCTCCGAGCTGCGCTGCCTGCGGCAGTACCGCCGGCTGATCGGATCGTCGGTCGAGGTGCTGCTGAACAACGGCGTGAAGCTGCTGGCCAAACTCGACGGCGCCGACGAGGAGGGCATCGACCTCTCCTACGAAGAGAAACAGGCCGTCGAGGGCAAGAAGCGCAAGCAGCTGGTCAAGGTGTCGAAGCGCTACGCCTTCGGCGAGATCAAATACACGAAGGAGTATCTCGATTTCAAGTAGCAATTGATTAAAAACAAGATAACGCACTCATGGACAACCTGAATTTGATCAGCAACTTTGCCGAGTTCAAAGAGCTGAAGAACATCGACAAATCGACGATGATCGGCGTGTTGGAGGACGTCTTCCGCCACGCGCTCCAGAAACAGTACGAAACGGACGAGAACTTCGACGTGATCATCAACCCCGAGAAGGGCGACCTCGAGATCTGGCGCAACCGCACGGTCGT
>OODG01002565.1_pt1 | contig 10788 bp, 7 predicted proteins | sample 1671621 | NCBI WGS metagenome assembly OODG01 (sample SAMN06348175, study PRJEB24527) | human gut metagenome | biome: human gut; feature: ankylosing spondylitis patient; material: feces | host: Homo sapiens | place: China | collected 2015-10 | reverse complement strand
CAAACCGCAGCGGATCGCCGGAACCGCCTACGAGGGGACCTGTAACATGATATTTGAAAGCATAAAAAAACTTGTAACATATGGTCTGGAAAGCGGACTTATTGAGGAGAGCGACAGAGTTTATACCACAAACAGGCTTCTTGAAGCCCTTGACCTTGAGGAATATGACGAGCCTGCGGAGGAGTTTTCTGACGTTGATCTTGAAAGCACTCTCAAAGAGCTTCTCGATTACGCTGTGGAAAAGGGCCTTACAGAAAATTCTATTGTATACAGAGATCTTTTCGACACAAAACTCATGGGTCTTCTTACTCCAAGACCGTCAGAGGTAGACACAAAGTTCTGGGGACTTTACAACCACCAGTCTGCAAAGGTCGCAACTGACTATTTCTACAAGCTTTCGCAGGATACGGACTACATAAGAAGATACAGAGTTAAGAAAGATATGCGCTGGATAGCTCCAACAGAGTACGGCGACCTTGATATAACTATCAATCTTTCCAAGCCTGAAAAAGACCCTAAGGCGATAGCTGCGGCAAAGCTTGCAAAGCAATCGGGATATCCTAAGTGCCTGCTGTGCTATGAGAACGTGGGATATGCAGGACGAGTGAACTCCCCTGCAAGACAGAACCACCGTGTTATATCCCTTAAAATAAATGGCACAGACTGGGGACTTCAGTATTCCCCATATGTTTATTACAACGAGCATTGTATCCTTTTCAATAAGAAGCATACGCCTATGGTAATAGACCGTTCGGCATTTGAGAAGCTTTTTGACTTTGTCAGACAGTTTCCGCACTATTTCATAGGTTCAAACGCTGACCTGCCTATCGTTGGCGGATCTATCCTTTCGCACGAACATTTTCAGGGCGGTCACTATACTTTTGCAATGGCTAAAGCCCCTGTTGAAGAAAAGATAGTTTTCAAGGGCTTTGAGAACGTTGACGCAGGTATCGTTAAATGGCCTATGTCAGTTATCAGAATAAACAGCGAGGACAAAAACGCTCTCGTTGACCTTGCTGACAAGATACTCAAAGCTTGGAGAGGCTACACCGACGAAGAAGCGTTCATTTACGCTGAAACTGAGGGTGAGCCGCACAACACTATCACACCTATCGCAAGAATGAGAGACGGCAGATATGAGCTTGACCTTGTGCTTAGAAACAACATCACCACCGAGGAATATCCTCTTGGCGTTTATCATCCGCATCAGGAGCTTCACCATATAAAGAAAGAAAATATCGGTCTTATCGAAGTAATGGGTCTTGCAGTGCTTCCGTCAAGACTTAAAGGCGAAATGGAGAAGCTTGCTCAGGTTCTGGTCACAGAGGGAACAGAGGGTGTACGCCGTGACAAGCTGATCGAAAAGCACGCTGATTGGGCTGAGGAAATATCAAAGAGAAACAATATTACAGCTGAGAACGTTCATGAGGTCTTGCAGAAAGAAATAGGCATCGTGTTCGCAAAGGTGCTTGAACATGCAGGCGTTTATAAGCGAAACAAAGACGGAAAAGCTGCATTTGAAAGATTTGTAGACTATGTGAACAACAAGTAATAAAGAAAGAGGTGAACGCCCGTATCTCGCAGAAGAGATCCTGCAAGGGTGCGGGCATTTTTATGCTCAAATTTACAAGACGGCATATAAAGGAAACAGCAATAATTCTGGCAATAGTCCTTTTTATAGGCACACTGTGGTTTTTAGGTTACAAAAGACATATAAGAGATACCGTCAATCAGGCTTATGACGTTGCGCCTATATCCGCCATACAGTTACAGCTTGCTTCGTCATCAAAGGCTGATAAGCTTATGATAGTTGCTCATCCTGACGACGAAGTGCTTTGGGGCGGAGGACATCTTTATGATAAAGGCTATCTTGTTGTGTGTGTAACAAACGGAAGAAATAAGGTGCGTTCTCAGGAGTTCAAGGACGTGGTGAAAGCCTCGGGAAACGAGTGTATAATGCTTGAATATCCTGATAAAGTCAGGGGTAAGCGTGACGATTGGGCGCTTGTCAAGGACGGGATCGAATCTGACCTTGAAAAGATAATGACCTGCAAGGATTGGAAGCTTATAGCCGTGCATAATCAAAAAGGCGAATATGGTCATATCCACCATGTAAACGTGCATAATTACGTCACTGAGATATACGACAAGAACAATATCCAATGTGACCTTTACTGCTTTGGCAAATACTATAAGGCAAGCCGTCTGAAAGTGGTGGGCAACACTTTGCCAAAAATATCAAAAGAGAGATACGAGTTCAAGAAAAAGCTTGCGGATATGTATACCTCTCAAAAGAAAACTGTAGACAAGCTGTGGCATATGGCTTATTATGAGGATTGGACGCTGTATAAACGCTACAGTGAACACCCTGAAATGAAAAAACAAACTGCAACTGCGCTGGGAGTGGCTGTGAATGAGGCTCAGTAAGAAAAATATAATACATCTGTGTGTGCTTACAGGGATATATCTTCTCTTTGTGCTTGCATTGACAAGATTCAAGTTTGCCTATGGCTCTGAGCTTGATTGGGGCGGACAGCATTATGCTATCCCTGATTATTTCAGAAAGCTCTTTTACAAAACAGGGGACTTTTTCCCCTCCTTTGCCCCGAATATAGGTTGTGGAGAGAACATCTATAATCTGTCATATTATGGACTTTATTCGCCTATAATACTTTTTTCTTATCTTCTGCCCTTTGTGAAAATGTCAACCTATATACAGATAGTATCCATAATAGGCATTATAGCAAGCCTGTGGATATTCTATATATGGATGCGGCAGAAATTCACAGACAACACAGCGTTTGCACTGAGCTTTGTGTTTCTCTTTTCAGCGCCCCTTATCTTCCACAGTCACAGGCACATAATGTTCGTGAATTATATGCCTTTCCTGCTTTTAGGTTTTATGGCTATCGAGGATTATTTTGAGGGCAAGAGAAAATACATGGTGACGCTTTGGGCATTTTTGATGCTCATGACAAGCTATTTCTTTGCAGTGTCGGGTCTTGCGGCAATGGCAGTGTATGGCGTTTACCGCTGGCTGAAAATAAATGAAAAGCCAACTTTCAAGAAGTTCTGCAAAGACGGAACAGCATTCGCTTTCAGGCTTATCCTAGCAGTGATAATGGCGTGCGTGCTTATCCTGCCGACACTGCACTGTATGCTCTCAGGCAGAGAGGCAGGCAACAGCCATGTTGATCTCAAGTCGTTCATACCAGGTGTAAACTTGAAATTCCTGCTCTATTATCACTACTCAATGGGTCTTTGCCTTTTCACAGTGCTTAGCATAATATCGGCGGTGTTCTCAAAACAACGCTATAGAAGATTTCTCGGGATCGTTATGATGGTAATAGCCACCTGCCCTATAATAGTCTATATGTTAAACGGCACACTGTATGTTGACCCGAAAGTTCTTATACCTTTCCTTCCTCTTGGTATGCTTCTTTTCGGACACACCTATTTTGATATAATAAGAGGAAAGCTAAAGCTTAAACCACTTGCAGTGATAACCCTTTTAGTTGCATTGGCAGGAGTTTTCTGGTTCAAGACCACCAAAAAAGTGGAGTTTTATATTATCCTTGACTTTGTTGTGCTTATGTCGAGCCTGTTTGTATACAGACGTTGCAAAAAAGAGTTCATACTTAATATAGGAATGTCCCTTTGCCTCGTGGTATCCACAGTATATGCAAACTTTGCAGACAAGCTTGTGCCTTTAAGTGAGCTTGAATATGACAACAGCAGTGATATGAACGCACTTGCAGATTATGTCGGCTCGCAGGAAGAAATATCGAGGACTTCAAACTGCGTTGACGAAGTGAACACTGTGAACATGATATATAACGCAGATTATTACACCATGTCAATATATTCCTCATTGCACAATAAAGATTACAACAAATTTTATTACAGTGAGATATACAACGAAAATTCATACCGCAACACTTCCCTGACCACTCAGACACGAAGCCTTATTGCTGATATGTATTTTTCAAACAGATATCTTATCACTGACGACCCGGTAAAGGCAGTGTCAGGCTACAAGAAAATAAAAGAGAGCGGAAGCCTTTCACTTTATGAAAACAATGACGTTCTGCCTTTCGGATATGCTACCAATGCTCTTATCGGCAGAAAAGAATATAATTCCCTGAATTATCCTTACTCAGTGGAAGCTCTTTTCAATAATATAATAGTTGAGGATAAGACGGAAAAGTCATTTTCATCTGATATCAAAAAGGTACGCTCCATCAACTTTACAGAGTGCGACCAGATAAAGCGTGAATGGGGAAAATACACCATTGACGCCAAAAAGCCTTTCACTCAGGAGATAACGCTTCCCGAAACGCTCACGAACAATGAGATAATGTTTGTATCTTTCAATGTGAACAACGATATAAAGGGAGGCAGAAAGGACGCTTGGGTGTCCATAAACGGCAATAAAAACAAGCTCACTGCACCCGATTGGAAGTATTACAATAATAACAGACGTTTTGAATATGTCATAACCACAGGTCAGGACTATAGCGCAGACAGCGTTAAGGTGAATTTCTCTGACGGCAAGTATGAGATAACCAACGTTCGCTGTTATGTCATCGACAAAGACAGCCTTGTGCGTGACGTTGACCCGTTCATGATAGACAAGAAGACCTCTCACGGAGATGTGATAAACGGCACTATAGACGTTAAAAATGACGGCTATTTCACCATCTCCATTCCGTATACCGACGGCTTCACCGCCGAGATCGACGGCAAAGAGGTGCAGTGTGAAAAGACCGACACTGCATTCCTTGGCTTCAAGATACCAAAGGGCAGCCACAGCATAAGGATAACCTTTACCGCACCGTTGCTCCACAAGGGCATTGTTCTCTCAGGGGCAGGCTTGCTGATATTCATAGCTTGCGTTATTATTGACAGAAGAAAATCAAAAGCTTCAAAGTAGAAAAAAATAAAAGCGACAGAAATCCAGATCTGTCGCTTTTTTTGTCGTATGTTTAGGTTTGTCTATTCACTTATTACATAAAATATGATAAAATAACAAAGTGATTGTGTGACTTTTGTCAAAGGTTCTGTCTGAATCCCTCACCAATGGTAACATTTTCGTATGCAAGTTCACGCATTTTCAGCATTACGTCATGTGGAGTTTCTCTCATTCCGCCCGTTGCCCAATCTATTATTATTCCGCAATAGCCATGAGAATAAAAATCGGCAAAGAACTTTGCCTTATCGGAACGCTTTCTGGTTATAGCAACAGCGTGATAGAAAAATCTGATGAACAGCTTGTGCATACTTCTGAAAAGATAATGCTCGAATATCTTTTCGTTGCTTTTTAGCGTGTTTGAGTAAAAGCGCTTGTCTTTGAGCATATTTACGAGAAATCCTTCAAGACGCTCATACCAGTTGTCGTAGTTTACGCCTTTGGTGATGTCAGCGAAAAGCTCGTGAAGATAGATATAGCTCAAAAGCTCATATTTATCCTGAAAATGGTAATAAAAAGACTGGCGGTTAAGACCGCACTCACCTGTTATATCGGATATGGATATTTTATCAAAGGGTTTTTGCTCGCAGAGTTTTTTCAGTGAATCACACAAAGCACTTTTGGTTATCGCAGAGCTTGACATTTAACTACATTCCTTTCAGATTCATAACGACAAAAGGTCTTTTTTGAGGAAAAATCAGACTAAGCTGAATTAATGTCAAAAAAGCAGACAATTCGCGCTAACTTTTATTATATCATAAATTTATGAAATTTCAATAACTTTTTATAAATATTTTATCATTATCATATTTTTCACAGGGGGAAACGGCATGAAAAACAATATCATCACAGAATTTATAAATGGTCAAAGCTGTAGAGCGTATGAAGCCCTGGGGGCAGTAAAAATAGAGAACGGCATAAGATTTTCCACCTATGCGCCCCATGCAAGAAAGGTAGAGCTTTGCCTGAATGGAGATATTATCCCTATGGAATGTGATGAACGTGGGGTATGGAGCGTTGAACGCCCTGCAAAAGAGGGTGACATTTATCAGTATGTTATCACAACGCCTACTCTTGAAAAGCACTACCGCTCAGACCCTTTTGCGGTGTACAGCGAGGTAAGACCGAAAAATGCGTCTGTGGTGTATGATATCAACAGCTATAGCTGGAATGACCAAGAATGGCTCTCAAAGCGTGACAAATGCTATGAAAAGCCTATGAACATATATGAGGTGCATTTCGGCTCGTGGCGCATAAAAGAGGGAAAAGAAGAGACTGACCGCTTTTACACCTATGAAGAAATGATAGACCTGCTCATACCTTATGTAAAGGAAATGGGCTATACCCATATCGAGCTTCTGCCACTGACGGAATATCCTTATGACGGCTCATGGGGCTATCAGGTGTCGGGATATTTCTCCGCAACCAGCCGTTACGGCGACCCCAGAGGGCTTATGAAGTTCATAGACGCTTGTCATTCGGAAAATATCGGCATTATTCTGGACTTTGTACCCGTACATTTTGTTCGTGATTTCTATGCCCTGCACATCTATGACGGAGGCTTCCTCTTTGAAAGCGACAACGAGTATGACAGATACTCCGAGTGGGGTACTGCCCTGTTTGACTACACAAAGCCTCATGTGCTTAGCTTTGTAAAATCCTCAGTTAATTTCTGGATAGAAAAATATCATGTTGACGGATTGAGATATGACGCAGTTGCAAACCTTATCTATCGTCACGGTCACACTGATGACGCTGTGAACGACAGCGGTATATGGTTCTTGAAGAACACTAATTACACCATTCAGAAAATGCACCCTGACGTTATGCTTTTCGCAGAAGATTCCACAAACTACACAAAGGTAACTGCCCCTGTTGAGTTCGGCGGTCTTGGCTTTGACTATAAATGGGATCTGGGCTTCATGAACGATACCATCAATTATATAAAGACTCCGCCTTTTGAACGCAGAAATCATCACAATAAAATGACTTTCTCCATGAGCTATTTCTATAATGACCTTTTCATTCTTCCTTACTCCCACGACGAGGTAGTTCACGGCAAGAAAACCATGGTGGATAAGGTGTTCGGCAGTCAGCAGGAGCAGTTTGCTACCATAAGAGCACTGTATACTTTCCAGTTCACTCACCCTGGCAAGAAACTCAACTTCATGGGCAACGAGCTTGGCGAATATCTTGAATGGCGTGATGAAAAAGAGCTTGGCTGGAATTTGCTCACATATCCTATACACGATTCATTACACGAGTATGTGAAAGCACTCCACAAGCTTTATCTTGAACAGCCTGCACTGTATAAGTCCGACTATAATTCCACATCTTTCCGCTGGATAGACGCAGACAACAAAAATCAGTGCATTTATGCCTACCGCAGAAGCGACCCTTCCGGCAAAACGCTTTATATGGTGTTCAATTTTTCCGGAAGCTATCAGAACTATAGCCTGAAGGTCGAGCAAAACGGAGCCTACAAAGAGCTTCTCAACTCTGACCGTGATGTTTATAGTGGCTCAAACTGCATAAACAGCGGTCTTTATACCACAAACTATAAGCTGCCACTCAGACTCGCACCTCTCAGCAGCGTTATAATTACCACAGAATGAGAAAAAAATATTAAAAATCATAAAATACTATTGCAAAATGGCGAAATATGCGTTATAATATGAGTGTATGTAATATACAACATTTACACCAAAATCATTTGAGAGGAGTTATGTAAATAATGGTTTATTCTCACGAAGTTGAAACAATGTGCCCTATCGCTCAGGGCGTTGCTCACGGTGCAGCTCCAATTCCAGAAGAAGCAAAGTGGGTAAAAGCTAAGGAAATCAAGGATATCTCAGGCTTTACACACGGTATCGGCTGGTGTGCTCCACAGCAGGGCTGCTGCAAGCTGACACTTAACGTAAAAGAGGGCGTTATCCAGGAATGTCTCGTTGAAACTATCGGCTGCTCAGGTATGACACACTCTGCTGCTATGGCATCAGAGATCCTTCCAGGCAGAACAGTTCTCGAGGCTCTTAACACAGACCTCGTTTGCGACGCTATCAACACAGCTATGAGAGAGCTTTTCCTCCAGATCGTTTACGGTCGTTCACAGAGTGCATTCTCTGAGGGCGGTCTTGTAGTAGGCGCTGGTCTTGAGGACCTTGGTAAGGGACTTCGTTCACAGGTAGGTACTATGTATGGTACACTTGCAAAGGGTCCTAGATACCTTGAAATGACAGACGGCTATGTTACAGGTCTTGCACTTAACGAAGATGACGAGATCATCGGCTACAAGTTTGTAAACTTCGGCAAGATGATGGACTTCATCAAGGCTGGCGACGATGCTAACACTGCTTTTGAGAAAGCACAGGGTCAGTACGGCAGAGTAGCTGACGCTGTTAAGATCGTTGACCCAAGAAAAGAATAAGGAGGATTTGTTACAATGGCTTTATTTGAATCATATGAGAGAAGAGAAAAGCAGATCCTTGCTGTTATCAATCAGTACGGTATCAACACTATCGAAGAGTGTGCTGACGTATGCAAGGCTAAGGGTCTTGACATTTATAAGCTCGTTGAGAGCATTCAGCCTATCTGCTTTGAGAACGCTAAGTGGGCTTACACAGTAGGCTGCGCTATCGCTATCAAGAAGGGCTGCACAAGAGCTGCTGACGCTGCTGCTGCTATCGGCGAGGGACTTCAGGCTTTCTGTATCCCTGGCTCTGTAGCTGACCAGAGAAAGGTTGGTCTTGGTCACGGTAACCTCGGCAAGATGCTTCTTGAAGAGGACACAGAGTGCTTCGCATTCCTCGCAGGCCACGAATCATTTGCTGCCGCTGAGGGTGCTATCGGTATCGCTGAGAAGGCTAACAAGGTTAGAACAAAGCCTCTGAGAGTTATTCTTAACGGTCTTGGCAAGGACGCTGCACAGATCATCGCTAGAATCAACGGCTTCACATATGTTGAAACAGAAATGGATTACTACACAGGCGAAGTTAAGGAAGTATTCCGCAAGGCATACTCTGATGGTCTGAGAGCTAAGGTAAACTGCTACGGTGCTAACGATGTTACCGAGGGCGTTGCTATCATGTGGAAAGAAAATGTTGACGTTTCTATCACAGGTAACTCAACAAACCCAACATACAAGAAGGAAAGACTTGAGAAAGGCAAGAAATACTTCTCAGTTGCTTCAGGCGGAGGAACAGGTAGAACTCTGCACCCAGATAACATGGCTGCTGGTCCTGCTTCTTACGGTATGACAGATACAATGGGAAGAATGCACAGCGACGCTCAGTTTGCTGGTTCTTCTTCAGTTCCTGCACACGTTGAGATGATGGGTCTTATCGGCATGGGCAACAACCCAATGGTTGGTGCTACAGTTGCTTGCGCAGTTGCAGTTGAAGAGGCTATGAAGTAAGGTTTTAAGCCACTTCACAAATCTTGTAATGCGAACAACGATAAGACTTCGTGTTCAAAAGAATATCAGTAAGGCGTTAGATTTTGTTCTAACGCCTTATTTTTACGCACAAAAAGACCTCCCCATGCTGTAAGAAAGGTCTGACGACCAAACTAAAGCGCAGGAAGGTCAATATCACAAATACAAGCTAAAAAACTGCATAACTCCCATATTAAAAGAACTTTGCGATATCCTCAACAGCTCTCCTTTTAGGTCTAGCAGGGGCTTCTGCAGGATAGCCAACGGCTATAACCGATACTACGATCTCGCTTTCAGGTATTTCAAGCACCTCACGGAGCTTTTCTCCGTCCCTGATGCCCATTACAAGCGAGCCTAAGCCAAGCTCAGCCGCTTTGAGAAGAAGTATCTCATTGTGCAGACCAAGATCGTAAAAACCCCAGCCATTGCCGACTTCATTATCAGGATCACCCTCTTTGTCAAAACCTGCTCTTGTATGTACAAAAGTCGTTACAAGAAGCGCCGCATTTTCAGACCTTTCTCTGTTAAATCCGGGCAAGCACTCCTCTCTTACCCTCTTTGTCATCTCGTCGCTGAGAACGCAGTAATACCTTGCAGTTTCAGAGTTTTTCCACGATGGTGCTTCTGTTGCGGCAGCTATGAGCGTTTCTACCTGCTCTTTTGTTACCTTTTTACTGCCGTCATATTTTCTTATGCTTCTTCTGCTTTCAATAAGCTTCTGAAATTCCATTTATATCTCTCCTTGTCAAAATGTGAGGCTCACGCCTGTTTCAGATACAATTATAACATATCGCTTCCACCATTTCAAGTAGCAAAAGCCCTTGAAATGTTCATATTATTGTGATACAATAACGTAAAGACAATATGGGGGTGCAGACTATGAGCTTTGTAAAATTCGAGAACGTTTATAAAAGATACAAAATGGGCGAGATAACCATAAATGCCGCAGACGGTGTTTCATTTGAGATAGAAAAAGGCGAATTTGCCGTTATCGTGGGTGCAAGCGGTGCAGGAAAAACTACTATACTTAATATGCTCGGCGGCATGGATACCTGCGACGAGGGCAAGATCCTTGTTGACGGCAAGGACATTGCCACTTTTAATAAAAAGCAGCTCACAACATACCGCAGATATGACATAGGCTTTGTTTTTCAATTCTATAACCTTGTGAATAATCTTACTGCCAAGGAAAATGTAGAGCTTGCCACACAGATATGCGCTCATGCTTCACAGCCTGAAGAAGTGCTGAAAAAAGTGGGACTCGAGGACAGAATGAACAACTTCCCCTCCCAGCTTTCAGGCGGCGAGCAGCAGAGAGTTGCAATCGCAAGAGCTCTTGTAAACAGACCGGCTATCCTTTTATGTGATGAGCCGACAGGTAACCTTG
>OODG01002562.1_pt1 | contig 10797 bp, 6 predicted proteins | sample 1671621 | NCBI WGS metagenome assembly OODG01 (sample SAMN06348175, study PRJEB24527) | human gut metagenome | biome: human gut; feature: ankylosing spondylitis patient; material: feces | host: Homo sapiens | place: China | collected 2015-10 | reverse complement strand
TACGGACCGTATTACCTCTTTGAACTGCCCGTGTCCCGCAATAAGCTGATCCCGGTGGTGATCGCGTTCGCCATCAATTATGCGGCGTATTTTGCGGAGATCTATCGCGGTGGTATCGAGTCTATGCCAGTTGGGCAGTATGAAGCTGCGGAGGTGCTGGGATACACAAAGGTCCAGACGTTTATTCACGTCATTCTGCCGCAGGTTTTCAAGCGTATCATGCCCAGTATCACCAACGAGGTGGTGACCCTGGTCAAGGATACGTCTATGGCTTTTACCGTTTCCTATCAGGAGATGTTTACCATCGGTAAGCAGATCGCGAACTCCGAAACCAGCTTTGTACCGTTTTTGGTGGCAGGCGTATTCTACTTTGTGTTCAATGCCATTGTTGACTTTGTCATGGGCCGGGTAGAGAAGCGCATGAGCTACTACCAGTAAGGAGGGGCGCCATGAAATTATTGCAGATGAACCACGTGAAGAAGAGCTTTAATGACGAGACGCTGCACGTACTGAAGGACATCAGCCTCTCCGTGGAGAAGGGCGAGGTCGTCGCCATCATCGGTCCCTCCGGCAGCGGTAAGTCCACGCTGCTGCGCTGTGCCACACTGTTGACGCAGATGGACTCCGGCGAGTTGATCTACGGTGACATTCAGGCCGTACACAACGACGCGGACGGCAAGGCGGTCTATGCCGATAAGGGCGAGCTGAAGAAGGTGCGGGAGAAGTTCGGCCTCGTGTTCCAGAGCTTCAACCTGTTTCCCCACTATTCGGTGCTGAAAAATCTCATGGATCCCCAGATACGCGTGCTGGGCCGCGACAAGGGCGAGGCGCAGCAGCGCGCCCGCAAGCTTCTGGAAAAGATGGGCCTGTCCGACAAGGAGAACGCCTATCCCTGTGAGCTTTCCGGCGGACAGCAGCAGCGCGTGGCCATCGCCCGGGCACTGGCGATGGATCCCGAGATACTCTTTTTTGATGAGCCGACATCGGCGTTGGACCCGGAGCTGACCGGCGAGATTTTGAAGGTGATCCGCGATCTGGCGGAGGAACACATGACCATGGTCATCGTGACCCACGAGATGTCCTTCGCCCAGGATGTGGCGGACCGCGTGATCTTCATGGCCGACGGCGTTATCGTGGAGGAGGGTACGCCGGAGGAGGTCATGGTGAACACCCGTGAGGAGAGAACGCGCCAGTTCCTGGGACGGTATCAGAGATGAGGGAGCTGCGTGTTGTCCGGGCGGACCCGGCCGGGAATATTACGCTGTTTGTCCTGACGCCGGTGGAGAAGGCGGAATGTGCCGCTGTCGCCGCCAAGCTGCTGGCCATCGAAGCACTGAAGGCGGAGCAGGTGGGGTTCATTTTTCCTAACGGACATATGGAAATGGAGGCCGGCGAGTTCTGCGGCAACGCCTCCCGGGCGTATGGCTATCTGTTGGCGAAGCAGCAGGGGCTGAAGGGCCGTCACACCATGCACCTGTCCGTCAGCGGGTGCGATCATCCGGTGGCCGTGACCGTGGATATGGATGCCGGTACGGCGTCCGCGGAGATGCCGCTTCCGAAGCTTGTAGAGCAAGTGGAGGTTGCCGGCACGGCGGGAACGCTCGTGCATCTTGGCGGTATCGCACACCTGGTGGTCCAGGGTGTCGCGCCCAGCCGGGATTTCTTTGCGGCAGCAGAGCCGATCTTTGCGGAGGATCCGATGTTGGAGGCCTATGGTGTGTGCTTCATCGAGGGTGAGCGCATGACGCCGCTTGTAAAGGTGCCTGAGGCGGGGACGCTGGTGTTTGAGGGCAGCTGCGGCAGCGGCACGCTGGCCAGCGCCATCGCCCTGAGCCGGGGCTGTGACGGAGACTTCTCCGTTGCCCTGCGGCAGCCGGCGGGAACGGTGTATGCGTCTGTTACAAGACAGGCAGGCGCCGTCACCGCGGCATCCATCGGCGGCTCGGTAGCGCTGGAAGCGCCCATCACAGTCGCGATCTAAAAAAACGCATCCTCCGGGGTGCGTTTTTTTGTTGTACAATCGGTGCCAAAGAGGTATAATGAACGGAGCAATACTGTGCCGGATGGAGGAGTATAACATGACGTTGCATGAATATATAGAGGACATGCGCGGCAAGCGCATAGCAATCATCGGTATCGGCGTCAGCAACACGCCGCTGCTGGAGCTGCTGCTGGCGGAGGGAATCCGCGTCACCGCCTGTGATAAGCGCAGCCGGGAGCAGATGGGCGAACAGGCGGAGCATCTGGAGCAGTTGGGCTGTGAGCTGCATCTGGGCGCGGACTATCTGAAGGACTTGGACGCGGACGTGATCTTCCGCACACCGGGGCTGCGCCCGGATGTGCCGGAGATATCGGCCTGTGTTCAAAAAGGCGCCGTTTTGACCAGTGAAATGGAGGTTTTCTTCCGGATCTGCCCGTGTCCGATCATCGCTGTCACCGGCTCTGACGGCAAGACGACGACCACCACCATCATTGCCGAGCTGCTGAAAAAGGCCGGAAAGCGTGTGTGGGTGGGCGGCAACATCGGCCACCCGCTGCTGTGCGAGGCGGACGGAATGCTGAGCACGGATTTTGCGGTGTTGGAGCTGTCCAGCTTCCAGCTGATGACCATGACACAGAGCCCGCACATCGCGGTCGTCACCAATCTGGCGCCCAACCACTTGGATGTGCACCGGGACATGGCGGAGTATGTGGCGGCTAAGGAGAATATTTTTACCCATCAGAGTCGGGAGGACATTGCCATTTTTAATGCGGATAATGCCATCACAGCAGAGCAGTCCACCCGCGCGCCCGGCCGCGCCCGGCTCTTCAGCCGGCAGGGTGAGGTTGCCGACGGTGTGTTCCTGCGGGACGAGGACATTGTCTGCCGCAGCGGCGGTCATGAGCGCATCGTGATGACCACGAGGGACATCAAGCTCCCCGGCGTACACAATGTGGAAAATTATATGGCGGCCATCGCCGCCGTGGACGGTCTGGTGCCGGACCAGGTCATCCGGACCTTTGCCCGGGAATTCGGCGGTGTGGAGCACCGCATCGAGCTGGTACGAACCTATAAGGGCGTGCGGTATTATAATGACTCCATTGCCTCCAGTCCCTCCCGTGCCATCGCGGGGCTGCGGTCGTTCAGCGAGAAGGTAATCATGATCGCCGGCGGCTATGACAAACACATTCCCTTTGATGTGCTGGGGCCGGAGATCGTGGCGCATGTGAAGCTGCTGGTGCTCTGCGGTGCCACAGCGGATAAAATACGCGCCGCCGTGGAGAATGCGTCGGGGTACCGGCCCGGCCACCCGGAGATCATCGACGCCGCGCCTCTGGCAGCGGCGGTGCAGGCCGCCCGCGATCGGGCACAGCCCGGTGATGTGGTGACGCTGTCGCCGGCCTGTGCATCTTTTGACCAATTCAAGAACTTTGCCGAGCGCGGCGACTTTTTCAAAGCCATCGTGAACGGCTGGGAGGAATGAGGAAAAGCCGTGGTGTCATAGACTTCCGTAGTAAGCGCGTCATACAGCGCGTCTATGGGAGGTGACGGCATGGGCCGGCTGCGGTATATACGATTGACCCGGCGGCAGCGGGTGCGTGTGTGGCTGGCGATCATCCTGCTGGCGCTGACGGCGCTGCTGGCGGCGATCCTGCTGCACCTGCGGCCCATGCTGGAAAATCTGGCAACAGCCCGGTGCGCCAATACTGTCAGCCGCATCGTGGTAGCGGCGGTGAACGACGCCGTGGAAAACGGCTGGATGGAATACGACCGGCTGGTAAAGTTCGACAAGGACAGCGACGGCCGCGTGACGGCGCTGAGCAGCAATATGGCGGAGTTCAACCGCCTGCAGACCGCGGTGGCGGATGACGTACTGGCGCGGCTGAGTCAGGTATCCGCCAGTGAGCTGGCGGTGCCGCTGGGCACACTGACCGGTTCGCCGTTGCTGGCGGGCCGGGGGCCGAAGCTGACGGTAAAAATGGAGACCATCGGCACGGCTACCGCCAAATTCCGGGATAAATTCACGGCGGCGGGCATCAACCAGACAAAGCACCAGATCCTGCTGGATGTAGACGTACGCGTGAGTATCCTGCTGCCGGGGATCACCACCTACACAAAAGTAAGCAACGAGATATCCGTGGCGGAGACGGTGATCGTGGGCGGCGTGCCCCAGACGTACACCTATTTCAGCACCACGGAGGATAAGATCGAGGATTACGCCGACGAGTACATTATGAACAATGGATGAGGGCTTGGATATGGACTATCGCAAGGAGATACAGGAGCTGCGCCGCACGCTGACGGAGAACGGATACCTCTACTACGTGCTGGATGCGCCCACCATGTCGGATTATGAATATGACCATCTGCTGCGGCGGCTGGAGGACTTGGAGGCGGCGCATCCGGAGGAGATCACGCCGGATTCTCCCACCCAGCGGGTGGGCGGACAGACGCTGACGGAGTTTCAGCAGGTGACCCACGCCGTGCCGCTGGAAAGCCTGCAGGATGTGTTCGACGACGAGGAGGTCTGCCGCTTCCTGGAGAAGATACCCTTGGAGCACCCCGCCTACAGCGTGGAGCCGAAGGTGGACGGCCTCTCCGTGGCACTGGAATACCGTGACGGCGTGTTCGTCCGGGGCGCCACCCGGGGTGACGGACGGGTGGGGGAGGACGTGACCGAAAATTTGCGGACGATCCGGTCTATCCCCATGACCCTGCCGGAGAAGCTGCCCCGCCTCATCGTGCGGGGCGAGGTGTACATGGCGCGCAGCGTGTTCGAGGAGATCAACGCCCGGCGGGAGATCGAGGGCAAGCCACTGATGGCCAATCCCCGCAACGCCGCCGCTGGCTCCCTGCGGCAGCTGGACCCCAAGATCGCCGCCCAGCGGCGGCTGGACATCGCGGTCTTTAATTTGCAGCTGGCGGAGGGCCGGGAATTTTCCACCCACACAGAGACGATCGACTATCTGGCCAGCCAGCATTTCAAGGTGATTCCCCACAAGCGGCTGTCCGCGCCGGCGGACATCCTGGCGGAGATCGCGGCATTGGGCGATGGCCGTGAGCAGTTTCCTTTCGATATCGACGGTGCGGTGGTGAAGCTGGACGACCTGCATGACCGCGAGGTCATCGGCAGTACGGCAAAGTTCCCCAAGTGGGCCATCGCGTACAAATATCCGCCGGAGGTCAAGCCATCGGTAGTGAAGGATATCGTGGTACAGGTGGGCCGCACCGGTGTGCTGACGCCCAAGGCGGAGCTGGAGCCGGTACGGCTGGCGGGCACGACGGTCGCCTTTGCCACGCTGCATAACCAGGATTATATTACCCAGAAGGATATCCGGGTGGGGGATACGGTGTTGGTGCGGAAGGCCGGCGAGATCATCCCGGAGATCGTTGAGGTGGTGGCGGACAAGCGTCCCGCCGGGACGAAGCCCTATACCCTGCCCGAGACGTGCCCCGTGTGCGGCGCACCGGTGGTGCGGGACGAGGACGGCGCGGCGCTGCGCTGCACCGGCGCGGAGTGCCCCGCCCAGCTGCTGCGGTACCTGACCCACTTTGCCAGCAGGGGCGCTATGGACATTGACGGGCTGGGACCTGCGGTGATGCAGCAGCTGATCGACAGCGGACTTGTCCGGACCGCCGCGGACCTGTACAGCCTGACGCCGAAGCAGCTGGAGCCGCTGGAGCGCATGGGCAAAAAATCGGCGCAGAATGCGGTGGACGCTATCGCCAGAAGCCGGGACAACGACCTGTGGCGGCTCATCAACGCGCTGGGCATACGGCAGGTGGGGGAGAAGGCTGCCAAGACGCTGGCGCAGCGGTTCGGCACTATGGACGCACTGGCAGCGGCTCCGGAGGAGGAGCTGACTGCCGTGGACGACGTGGGCCCCATTACCGCGCGGTATCTCTGCCAGTGGATGAAAAGCCCCCAGTCCCGCGATCTGCTGGCGCGGCTGAAGGCCGTCGGCGTCAATATGACCTGTAAAGAGAAAACGGTTGACAGTCGTTTTGCCGGAATGACTTTTGTGCTGACAGGCACGCTGGAAAAGTTTACCCGTGACGCGGCGGCGGAGATGATCGAAAAGCGGGGCGGCAAGGCCGCCGGCTCCGTGTCAAAAAAGACCACCTATGTGGTGGCCGGAGAAAATGCCGGCAGCAAGCTGCAAAAAGCAGAGGCGCTGGGCATTCCCGTGCTGACGGAGGACGAATTTTTAGCACTTCTGGACTGAGGAGGCCATCAATATGGCAGTGAATACGGATAAGACATTGCAGCATCAGCTGATCTACAGCGTGTTCGTGCGAAACCACACACCGGAGGGCACCTTCCGTGCGCTGGAACGTGATCTGGACCGATTGAGCGCCTTGGGTACGGATATCGTATGGCTGATGCCTATCCATCCTATTGGCGAGGTGGGCCGCAAGGGCACGCTGGGCAGTCCCTACGCTATCCGTGACTACCGGGGCGTGAACCCGGAGTACGGCACCGTGGAGGATTTCCGCCATCTGGTGGACGCCATCCACGTCCGGGGCATGAAGTGCATCATCGACGCCGTCTACAACCACACATCGCCGGACTCGGTGCTGGCCCAGACCCACCCGGAGTGGTTTTTCCGGGACGAGCAGGGTCGGCCCAGCCGCCATGTGGCGGATTGGTGGGATGTAGTAGATCTGGATTATACCCACAAGGAACTGTGGCGCTACCAGATCGATACGCTGAAAATGTGGGCGGAGATCGTGGACGGCTTCCGCTGCGATGTGGCCAGCAGCGTGCCGCTTGACTTCTGGTGTCAGGCACGGCAGGAAGTGGAAGCTGTCCGCCCCGGCTGCATCTGGCTGGCGGAGAGCGTACACGGTGCCCATGTACTGGGGCTGCGGAAGCAGGGTGCCTATTGCGCCACGGATACGGAGCTGTACCGGGCCTTCGACATGACCTACGATTACGATATCTGGCCGTGGTTTGAAGGGTATCTATCCGGTAAAAACAGCCTGCGGCAGTACATCGATATGCTGAACTACCAGGAGTTGACATATCCCGCGGGCTTTATCAAGATGCGCTGCGGTGAGAACCACGACACACCGCGTCTGGCCCACTGGGTGCAGGATGAACGGCGGCTGCGGCACTGGCTGGCATTTTTGTACTTCTGTCGGGGCAGTATGCTGCTCTACGGCGGCACGGAGTTCGCACCGCGCCGGCAGGTAGGCCTGTTCGATGCGGACGACAATTTCGGCGACAAGCGGTCTGACCTGTCAGACTTCCTGCGCCGGTGCAAGGCCATGAAGCGGACGCTGCCGCTGGACGGCGCGGTGTGGTACGAGGTCAGCGGCGGCGCTGTCATCGGGCACTACAAGTCCCCGGAGGGGGAGCGCACCGGCGTGTTTGATCTGTCCGGCTGCGGCGGCCGCGTACCGGTGGAGTTACCCGACGGCGTGTGCAAAAATCAACTGGGCGGTGATTTGACCGTCACCGATGGGCAGGTCGATATCAGCGGCGAGCCGATGGTCATCTGAGTTGTACTTTTCACCAAAACAGGGAGCGATTTTGTAGCAGTTGTTACAGAATCGCTCCCCCTGCATTGATTATTGCGCGCGTGAATGGTATAATTAACACTGTTTTAATGCGCCCGCCCGAAAAGCGGGATACTTCTATGTTTATAGAGGAGGAAAGAAAAGAATGAGCAAGATCATGAAGATCTGCGACGGCAACGAAGCGGCGGCGTATGTGGCATACGCCTTTTCCGAGGTCGCTGCCATCTATCCCATTACGCCGTCCAGCCCCATGGCGGAGCACGCCGATGCCTGGTCGGCCAACGGAAGGAAAAACATCTTCGGCCAGCCGGTGCGTCTGGTTGAGATGCAGTCCGAGGCCGGTGCCTGCGGCGCCTGTCACGGTGCGTTGGAGGCCGGTGCTTTGGCCACCAGCTTCACCGCGTCCCAGGGCCTGATGCTGATGATCCCCACCATGCACCGCATCTCCGGCGAGCGCCTGCCCGGCGTGCTGCACGTGGCGTCCCGTACCGTGGGCACCCATGCGTTCTCCATCTTCGGCGACCACTCCGACGTGATGAACTGCCGGCAGACGGGCTTTGCCATGCTGTCCAGCGGCAGCGTCCAGCAGGCGGCAGATCTGGCCGCTGTGGCGCATCTGAGTGCCATCAAGGCGCGCATCCCGTTCCTGCACTTCTTCGACGGCTTCCGTACCAGCCACGAGATCCAGAAGATCGACGTGCTGACCTACGACGAGTACGCCAAGCTGGTGGACTACAACGCGCTGTCCGCCTTCCGCGCCAACGCCCTGAACCCCGAGGATCCCCGGATGCGTTCTCTGGTGGATAACCCCGATATCTACTTCCAGCTCCGCGAGTCCAACAACACCGCCTACGCCGAGCTGCCCGACATCGTAGAGGACTACATGGCCCAGATCAGCAAGCTGACCGGCCGCGAGTACCACCTGTTTAACTACTACGGCGCACCGGACGCCGAGCGTGTTATCGTGGCCATGGGCTCCGTGGGCGGTTGCGCTCAGGAGGTGGTCAACTACATGAACGCCAAGGGCGAGAAGGTGGGCTTCCTGCAGGTACACCTGTTCCGTCCCTTCTCCCGCAAGCATCTGATGGCCGCCATGCCCAAGACGGTGAAGAAAATCGCCGTTCTGGACCGCGTCAAGGAGATCGGCTCCATCGGCGAGCCGCTGTACGAGGACATCTGCGCCGCCTACATCAACGAGAGCGACCGCCCCGCCATCTACGCCGGCCGCTACGGCCTGTCCAGCAAGGACACCACCCCCGCCCAGATCAAGGCCGTGTTCGACAATCTGCTGCTGGACGAGCCGAAGAACCACTTTACCATCGGCATCGTGGACGACGTGACTCATCTGTCCCTGCCCGTGGGCGCGCCGCTGCTGACCGAACCGGAGGGCACCATCTCCTGCAAGTTCTGGGGTCTGGGCTCCGACGGTACCGTGGGCGCCAACAAGAACTCCATCAAGATCATCGGTGAGACGACAGATATGTACTGTCAGGCGTACTTTGAGTATGACACCAAGAAGTCCTTTGGTATCACCAAGAGCCACCTGCGCTTCGGCAAGCACCCCATCAGCTCTACCTATTATGTGAGCAGCGCGGACTTCATCGCCTGCCACAACCAGACGTACCTGACCAAGTACGACATTATCCATGAGCTGAAGCCCCACGGCAGCTTCCTGCTGAACTGCGAGTGGACGGAGAACGAGCTGGAGCAGCATGTTCCCGGCGAGATCCTCAAGTACATCGCCGACAACGACATCAAGTTCTACATCATCGACGCCAACAAGGAGTCTCAGGCGCTGGGTCTGGGCAACCGCTCCAACATGGTGCTGCAGGCCGCCTTCTTCAAGCTGGCCAACGTTATCCCCGTGGAGGACGCCGTGGCCCACATGAAGGACGCCGTCAAAAAGACCTACGGGCTCAAGGGCGAGAAGGTCGTCAACATGAACATCGCCGCCGTGGATGCCGGTATCAACGCCCTGGTGGAGGTCAAGGTGAAGCCCGAATGGACGAACCTCACTGGCAAGGCGTTGAAGCCCGCCGACGAGAGCCTGCCCTACGTCATCAAGAACATTCTGGTGCCCATCAACGCCCAGAAGGGCGATGACCTGCCCGTTTCCGCCTTCAAGGGCATGGAGGATGGCACCATGCCGCTGGGCACTTCCAAGTATGAAAAGCGCGGCATCGCCACCCATCTGCCTGTGTGGGACGCTGCCGAGTGCCTCCAGTGCAATATGTGCTCCTTCGTCTGCCCCCACGCCGTCATCCGGCCCTTCCTGCTGGACGAGGGCGAGGTCAAGGCCGCACCGGTGGATATGACGCTGGTGGATGCCAAGGGTCCCGGCCTGGCCGGCCTGAAGTACACCATGGGCGTCTCCACGCTGGACTGCACCAGCTGCGGCAGCTGCGTAGCCTCCTGCCCCAAGTCCGGCAAGGCACTGAAGATGGTCCCCACCCACGAGGTGTCTCTGGACCAGACCGACTGGAACTTCCTGACCACCGTGAAGGAAAAGACCTCCCGCGTGGACAAATTTACCCTGAAGGGCAGCCAGTTCAAGCAGCCCCTGGTGGAGTTCAACGGTGCCTGCGCCGGCTGCGGCGAGACGCCCTACATCAAGCTGCTGACCCAGATGTTCGGCGACAAGATGTATCTGGCCAACGCCACCGGCTGTACCCAGGCCTGGGGCGCGGCTATGCCCTGCGTACCGTACTGCAAGAACGCCGAGGGCAAGGGCGTGGCGTGGTCCAACTCCCTGTTCGAGAACAACGCCGAGTTCTCCTACGGTATGTGCCTGGCCGTCAAGCAGCTGCGTGATTGCGTCACCGGCTACGTTAAGGAGCTGGATGCCCTGACCAAGGACGAGGCCGTCAAGGCCGCCATCGCCAAGTATATGGAGACGTATGATGACCTGGACGCTTCCACCCCCGCCACTGCCGAGCTGGTGGCACTGCTGGAGAAGGGCAAGTTCTCCGCCGACGAGCAGAAGCTGGTGGACGAGATCCTAAAGCGCAAGAAAGATCTCTCCAAGAAGACCATGTGGATGTACGGCGGCGACGGCTGGGCCTACGATATCGGCTACGGCGGTCTGGATCACGTGTTCGCCATGGGCGAGGACGTGAATGTCCTGCTGGTGGATACCGAGGTCTACTCCAACACCGGCGGCCAGTCCTCCAAGGCCACGCCCGTGGGTGCTGTTGCCCAATTCCAGGCCAGCGGCAAGAAGACCAAGAAGAAAGACCTTGGCATGCTGATGATGACCTACGACAACGTCTATGTGGCCCAGTGCTCCATGGGCG
>OODG01002554.1_pt1 | contig 10827 bp, 7 predicted proteins | sample 1671621 | NCBI WGS metagenome assembly OODG01 (sample SAMN06348175, study PRJEB24527) | human gut metagenome | biome: human gut; feature: ankylosing spondylitis patient; material: feces | host: Homo sapiens | place: China | collected 2015-10 | reverse complement strand
GTCCCATTTTGCTTCGTGAAAGCCCACACGTACCTTTGCAGAACGATCAATTCGCTTCATCGTAGTCATTAGCCTGTTCCTCCTTATCGGGTTACTTCTGCCAGCATGGCAGCGAGACGATCAATGTCCTCACAGGTGTGGATCTCTGTAACACAGTAGAGCGCACACTGCCCCAGCTGCGGGAATTCTTTGCTGACGTCCTTTCCGCCGAAAATCTTCTTATCCAGCAGAGCCTTGTTGACCTCCTCCACCGTTTTGCCGGTGCCGGAGAAGTCCACCAGGAATTCTTTCATGAATACGCCGTTCAAGGCATTCGCCTTCAAACCGGGGATTGCGTTAATCTTTGCCACAGCATACTGTGCATTCTGCATCATGGTCTGCCCCACCTCTTCCATACCGCGGGGACCCATAGTAGCCAAATACACACCGGCGGTGATACCCCACAGAGCACTTTGGGTACCCACATACTCCTTGGCTTTCTCACGCAGATGGCCGAAGGAAGTCCGGTCATATGCCACGTCGCCGAAGCCGTATTCTCCCTCCTTGCTGGTGGGTGCAATGCCGAAGAGGCGTGAGGGGAATTCCATGACCATCTTTTCCTCATCGCGGGTAGCCATGAAGCCGGACTGACCGCCTCCATAGTTCATATGGATACCCAGCGGCTGCAAATCACCGCATACGATGTCGGCACCATAATTGGCAGGGGCCTCCAAAACGCCCAGAGTAATGGGATCCACACCCACTAAGCTCAGGGCGCCTACGGCGTGGGCTGCGTCAGAGATACTCTGCGGATCCGTCTCCAGCTGACCCAGATAGCCAGGCATCTCAAAATACACACCGGCGGTATCCTGTCCAAGCTTGCTCTGCAGGTCAGCACGGTCCAGCAGGCCCTGGCTTGTGCAGCGAATTTTAATAAAGTGGACATCGTCAGCACAGTAGTTACGCATGATATTGAGCTTGTCCGGGTCCATCAGTTCGGGCACCAGCACCTCCCGGCGGCCAGTATACCGCTGTGCCATGCGGGCGGTAGTGGCTGCAGCCTGCGCCCAGTCCATAGTGGGAACATTGACCACGTCCATGCCCACTAGTTCAGCCACCATGCTGGCGTACTCAAACAGCGATTGGAAGCGGCCCAGTTCGTTGTAAGGCGCATAGGATTTCCCCAGATTCTTGCGAAAGGCGGAGAAATAGTCAGAAAAGCACCGAACTGGCTGGTCCAGAACCATCTGCCGGATCAGCTGGTTCATAGCAAAGACAGCAGGAGGAATGGTGACCAAGGGAATGCAGCTGAGGAGGAACAGAAGGTTCAATTTCAGAAGATTACCGCACTCTGCCTGAAGGATCTCAAAAAGCCGAGCGATGCCAGTTTTTTCGGGCGGCATTTCATCTGTTTCAGGCCCGGAGGATTGAAAATTTCTGCGGAAAAACATACTAGGCCTCCTTTTACTGTACTGGATGAATAAGAATACAGCTATTGGGCTCAGTCTATCATGACCCGGAGGAGGATTCAATAGCAAATGTGTTGTGGTGGAATAGAAGGTTTGCGGTTTTGTGAGCTGCGAGGAGAAATAATGGATGGCACATAAGGCTATATGGTTTTGTCAACAAGTCAATTTGTCCAGGTATTGGATAAATCCTTTTTGCTTTTTTATGGCTGCGTTTGACTAGTTGCACAAAGAAAAAGGGGTTCATATGTATATCTTCCACGAAAATACTAAAAATATGGCCAAATGATTGATGACATGCACAAAAGGCGAGCCTTACAGCATTTGGGTATATTTCAAATATGCCAGTCCATTTACAAATCTGCTGAAGAGGGATTATATTTTTTCTATCAAGAGCCTGCTTTTTGGGGATAAAAGCAGCAAAATACAGCAGAGGAGTGGAGTTATGAGAAGAAAACCCCGTGTTGTGGCAGCAGCCCTGATTTTGGTGCTGCTGTTGTCTTTGTGTGGATGTGGCGCGTCAGATGGAAAGACACATCTGACGTTCCAGATCTGGGACGTAGCGCAGCGTGATGGTATGCAGGCCATGTGCGATGCCTATACCGCTCAGAACCCGGATGTGGTCATTGAAGTGCAGGTGACCAGCTGGAGCGAGTATTGGACCAAGCTGGAGGCTGCTGCCGAGAGCAACACCATGCCCGACCTGTTCTGGATGCACACCGACCAGATCCTGTATTATTCCGAATTCGGGATGCTGGCCGACGTTACCGATCTGTTCCCTTACGAGGAGCATTACAGTGAGATTTCCATCAGCAATGCCCAGGGCTCTGACGGACGGATGTATGGCGTGCCCAAGGACAAGGATAACATCTGCCTGGTGTATAACAAGGAGATGTTTGACGCTGCTGGCGTAGCTTATCCCGATGAGACCTGGACCTGGGATGATCTGGAGGCTGCCTCCCAGGCTATTTACGATGCTACCGGCAACTACGGCTACATGGCCTATAATGATGAGCAGCTGGGCTATCATAACTTCGTTTATCAGAACGGCGGCTGCATCCTAACAGAGGACAAGACCAAGGGCGGCTTTGATCAGGAGGCTACCCGGGAGGCGGTTAAGTACTATGTGGGCCTGCAGGACAACGACTGGTGCCCCGATCAGGCTTACTTCGCTGAGACCAGCCCCGGTACCGGCTTCTTCTCTGAGAAAGGTGCCATGTTCCTGGAGGGAAGCTGGAACCTCCTCTCCGAAATGACCAACTACCCCGACATGGTGGGCAAGTGGGATATAGCGGTGCTGCCTGCTGCCCCCAACCCCGTCAGCGGTGATGGCCGAGCCACCATTTCCAACGGCCTCACCTATGCCACCGGTGCCCACGGCAAGAATCTGGAGGTCGCTCTGGACGTGCTGAAGTTCTTTGCCGGCGAGGAGGCACAGCGGATTCAGGGTGAGTCCGGTGCTGCCATCCCTGCCTATGAGGGCTTGGAAGAAACCTGGATCAGCGCTTTTGATCAGTTTGATTATCAGCTGGACCTGGAGGCTATCATGAGCCAGTTCGACTACTGCGTGCAGTACGTCAACAACTCTGCCCGTCCCAAGTGGAAGAGCGGTGTGGTGGATATCATGACCAGCATCTACAACGGAACGGTGGATATCGACACTGGACTGGACCAGATCCAGGAACTGATCAACACGGAAACCGCCAAGAAATTGGCCGAAGATTGAGGGGAGGGGTAAAACATGAAAAATAATAAGGTAGCAAGGCTCTCCGCCGCCGCCAGACGGGAGCAGAACTGGGGCTGGTTCATGGTGGCGCCCACCATCATCGGCCTTTTGATCCTCAACGTATGGCCCTTTATCCAGACGCTGTATGCCAGCTTCTGCGAGCATCTGGGCTTTGGTCATTATAAATTTATCGGTTTTGAAAACTACATCAACATGTTCCAGGACGCAGATTTCTGGAAAGCTACCTGGAATACCGTCTACTTCTGTATACTTACGGTGCCTATCGGCCTGTTTTTGTCTCTGCTGGTAGCCATCCTGCTGAACGCCAAAATCAAGGGCAAGAGTTTCTTCCGCTCTGTGTTCTTCCTGCCCATGATCTGCGCTCCCGCCGCCGTGACCATGGTCTGGCGCTGGATCTTCAATAGCGAATACGGTATCCTTAATCAGATCCTGGGGACTCATATCAGCTGGATTACCGATTCCAAAGTGGTTATGATCGCCTGTGCCATCGTGGCCATCTGGAGTGCCATCGGTTATGATGCAGTGCTGCTTCTGGCAGGCCTTCAGAACATTTCCAAGTCCTACTATGAGGCTGCCTCCATTGATGGAGCCAGCAAAGTGACCCAGTTCTTCCGCATCACTCTGCCTATGGTTTCTCCCACTTTGTTTGTGGTTCTCATCATGCGTCTGATGGCCTCCATGAAGGTTTATGACCTTATCTACATGATGGTGGAGGATACCAACCCCGCCCTCACCAGTGTACAGAGCCTGATGTACCTCTTCTACCGGGAGTCCTTCGTGGCAGGCAGCCGTGGCTATGGTTCCGCCATCGTCATCTGGACTGTGCTGCTGATCGGTATCGTGACCATCATCCAGTTCGTTGGCCAGAAGAAGTGGGTCAACTACGAGATTTAAGGAGGACATGTGATGAAAGCCAATTCTATGGGACATTCCAAGAGGATGTCTACCTTTCTGACGTATTTCTTCCTGATCGTGGGTTCCGCGGTGATGATCTTCCCCTTCGTGTGGATGATTCTTACCAGTTCAAAGACGGTATCCGAGAGTATGCAGATCCCGCCCACGATCCTTCCCAACCAGCTGACGCTGGACAACTTCGTGGAGGCCATCAAGAGCCTGCCCTTTGTCAACATGTATATCAACACCGGACTGATGATCCTCTTCCGGGTGTTGTGCGCTGTCGTATTCAGTTCCATGGCGGGCTATGCCTTTGCCAAACTGAAGTTTAAGGGGAAGAATATCCTTTTCTCCATCGTCCTGATCCAGATGATGCTTCCCAGCCAGATCTTCATCATCCCCCAGTACCAGATGGTAGCAAAGCTTGGCATGGCCAACACTGTTTTTGCGCTGGTGTTCCCGGGCCTGGTCAGTGCTTTCGGTACCTTCTTCCTGCGTCAGGCCTATATGGGTATTCCCAATGAGATCGGAGAAGCTGCCTATCTGGATGGCTGCAATCAGTGGCAGACCTTCACAAAGGTCATGTTCCCGCTGACCTCCTCCTCGGTGGCGGCCCTGAGCGTGTTTACCGCCGTGTTTGCCTACAGCGATCTGATGTGGCCGTTGGTGGTAAACTCCGACCTGAATATGATGACCCTGTCCTCCGGCCTTGCCACCCTGCGTGGTCAGTTCTCCACGAACTTCCCGGTGCTGATGGCCGGCAGCCTTCTTGCCATGCTGCCCATGGTAGTACTGTATCTGTTCTTCCAGCGTCAGTTTATCGAGGGCGTGGCTATGACGGGAGGCAAATAACAGTAACCCAAGCCAATATCCTTTTGTCCCGACAGCCCCGGTATCGGCGCGCCGACGCCGGGGCTTCCCCTATGAACTGTGCCATACACGATCTTTTTCGGCTGGAGTATTGCATCACGCCGGAAAATCCTATAAAATTGCCGCAGTCACATTTTTAGTTGAGAGGATTTCTCCATGATCGTTCATAACAAGCAAGATAATACCTTTACGCTCCACACCCGGAATACCACCTACCAGATGAAGGTGGATCAGTATGGTGTGCTGCTGCATACCTACTATGGTGCCCGGGTGACGGATATGGATCTGTCCTGTCTGATCCGCCAGGCTGACCGGGGATTTTCCCCCAACCCTGGAGAAGCAGGACATTGCCGGGTCTATTCTCTGGATACCCTGCCCCAGGAGTACTCCACTTGCGGCGTGGGGGACTTTCGTCTGCCCTCCCTGGAGCTGGAGCTGGCTGATGGCAGTCATATTGCCGACCTGCGCTATGCCGGCTTTGAGCTGCGGGACGGGAAGTACGCCTTGGAAGGCTTGCCTGCGTTCCATGGTGAAGGCGGAGAGACACTGGTCATTTTCCTGGAGGATGCTGTTGCCAATGTGACGGCTGAGCTGTATTACGGGGTGTTTGCTGACTATGATCTTATCACCCGGGCTGTGCGGGTGGTGAACCGGGGAGAGTCGACGGTGCGCTTGTGCCGGGCAGCCTCCCTGTGCCTTGATTTCCAGCGGGCTGATATGGACCTTATCACCTTTGATGGCCGCCATGCCATGGAGCGGGGATTCAACCGCGCTCCGCTGCGCCACGGTGTCCAGAGCGTAGGCAGCGTCCGCGGTACCTCCAGTCACCAGCACAACCCCTTTGTGATCCTGTGTGAACAGGATGCCGGGGAGGACCACGGCCTGTGCTATGGGGCGATGCTCCTCTACAGCGGTAATTTTGAGGCGGCGGCAGAGCGGACCCAGTTTGAAGATACGCGGCTGGTCATGGGCATCCATCCCTACCACTTCTGCTATACCTTGACTCCCGGCCAGAGCTTTACCGCCCCGGAGGCGGCACTGATCTGTTCTTCCAACGGCTTTGCCGGGATGACGCACCAGTTCCATCGTGCGATTCGGGAGCGTCTGGTCCGGGATACCCGACCCGGGCGCAAGCCGGTGCTGGTCAACAGCTGGGAAGCCACTTACTTTGATTTCGATGCGGAGAAGCTGATGAAATTGGCCCAGGTATCCGCATCTTTAGGAATCGAACTGTTTGTCCTGGACGACGGTTGGTTTGGAACCAGAAACGATGACCGGGGCGGTCTGGGAGACTGGTGGGTGAATGAAAAAAAGCTGCCGGGCGGCCTGGGTGCTCTGGCAAAGCAGATCAATGCGCTGGGGATGGAGTTTGGCCTGTGGATCGAGCCGGAGATGGTCAGCGAAGACAGCCAGCTTTATCGGGAGCACCCGGACTGGGCGCTGTGTGCTCCGGGCCGCTCCTACACGCGGGGCCGCAGCCAGCTGGTGCTGGATTTCTCGCGGCAGGAGGTGCGGGACTATATTTACGCCTCACTGCAAAAAGTGCTGGCCAGTGCCAACATCACCTACCTGAAATGGGATATGAACCGCAGCCTCTCGGAGGTTTGGTCTGCCGCCCTGCCTGCCGACAGGCAGGGGGAGGTCTACCACCGCTATGTCCTTGGTGTGTATGAGCTGCTGGAGCGTTTCCACCGGGACTATCCTTCTATCCTTATTGAAGGTTGCAGCGGCGGCGGCGGACGGTTTGACGGCGGGATGCTCTATTATACCCCTCAGATTTGGTGCAGTGACAACACCGACGCCATCGATCGCCTGAGTATTCAGTACGGCACGTCTTTCTGCTATCCCTCCTGCACAGTGGGGGCCCATGTTTCCGTGGTGCCCAATGAGATCAACCGCCGTATCACGCCTCTGGAGACCCGGGGAGTGGTAGCCATGTCCGGCACATTTGGATATGAGATGGATCTCAGCAGGACTTCACCGGAGGAGCGCAAGATCATTACAGAGCAGATCCAGCGGTACAAGAAATACTGGGATCTGGTGTCCCAGGGGGAGTATTACCGCCTCAGCGGCCCCTTTGGAGCGGGACCGTATACAGCTTGGTCTCACGTTTCCGGTGACAAAAAGCGGGCATTGGTGTCTCTGGTCACTGGCGCTACTTGTGCAGCACCGCCTTTCCAGACGCTGCGGCTGAAGGGCCTTGATCCGGATGTACGCTATCGTATCAATGGGGAAGCCAGCTATCCGGGGGATGTGCTGATGCAGGCCGGTTATCCGCTGCCGATGCTCTATGGCGACTATCAGCCCCTTCAGTTGTATCTGGAAGCGGAGGAATAAGACGCAGAAAAAGGCTGACTGCCAGTGCAGCAGTCAGCCTTTTGTATGGATCTGATTTTCAGCCCGCCATGCCCGGGGGGAGACGCCATAGCGCTTTCGGAAGGCCCTGGAGAAATGAAGTTGGTTGGGGTATCCGCACAATTGAGCGATGTCGCCGATGGAGGCGCGGCTGGTTTTCATCAGTTCCGTGGCTTTGGACAGACGCATACGGATCAGAAATTCCTGGGGAGGACAGCCCATGCTCTCTCTGAAAAGTTTGCTGAAATAGCTGCGGTTGAGTTTGCATACATCGGCCAGTTCTTCCACTGTCAGATCCCGTTGGTAATTCTGTTCCATGTAAGTAATGGCTTCCTGGATATAAAAATCCCGCAGTTGTCCGCCGGAGGCGGTACGCCGGGTGGAGGATGACTGGACCAGACCATCCAGAAACAGGAAAAGGTGCCCGATGAGATGGAGCGTGGAGGCCTTGGAGTGGTTGGCGATGTATAGCATGGTGTCCCGCACCGCCTGGCCTTGGGCGGGGGTCTGGGGAATATAGATGGGATGGGCGGCATCCAGCCCGGCGTAAGTCAGATATTCTGTGACCCGCAGACCGTCAAATTCCAGCCACACATATTTCCAGGGGTGATCTTTGTCCGCACAGTATGTGTTGACCTGCCCCGGACAAATGAGAAAGCCCTGATCTGCCTCCAGGTCATAGCGGTGTGTCACGCCATCAGAAGTGTTTGCGTCCAGAAACCCCTTTCCAGAGATCACATAGTGAAGAAGGAAGTGGTTGCGGACGAAAGGCCCAAAGGAGTGGAGGGGAGCACATTGCTCCCAGCCATACTGATATAGTCGCAGATCCAAAAAGTTTTCATTGGGAAAAATGGAAAAGGAAAGATCGTCCAAGAGATCACCTCTGCTTTCTGGAAAAGATATGGGAATGGATCGCAGCGTGTTGTTTTAATTATTATAGCACAGGCTGAGAGTGTTACCAATAAAAAACGCGACATTTTAAAATGATATTTTGATACTGATGGTTTTGCGGATCTGCTGCGGGGCAAATAGCAGGCTGCAGGCCATGCTGCTCAAGCTCTTGATGGAGCAATGGATGTTGAATCATGAGGGAGGATAATGAACATGACCAGTGCCTTTGCACGCCGCTTGCAGGACAGGCGGGACGAGCTGGAATGGCTCTATATGGAACTGTATGACCGGCGGGATAAACTGGATGAACTGCTGGAGCGGATGGAGGACGCCTACCACCAGCGCAGCCAGAGCCTGCGGCGTCTGGATACAAAGCGGGAGAAGGACCCGGCGTGGTTCCGCTCTGGTAAGATGCTGGGTATGACTATGTATACAGATCTCTTCTCAGGAGATCTGACCGGTCTGGAAAAGCGGCTGGATTATTTGACAGAGCAGGGGATCACCTATCTGCACCTGATGCCTCTGCTGAAGATGCCTCATCCCGATAACGACGGCGGATATGCTGTGGAGGATTTCAATCAGGTTGACCCGACCCTGGGTACCAACGAGGATCTCAGCCGCCTTACTGCCGCCATGCGCCGCCGCGGCATGAGCCTGTGTCTCGACTTTGTTATCAATCATACGGCGGACACTCACCCCTGGGCCATGCGGGCCAAGGCGGGGGAGCAGGAATACATCGACCGCTATATCTGCTTTGATACCCCGGATATTCCCCGGGAGATGGAAAAGACCATTCCCGACGTGTTCCCGGAGACCGCGCCGGGCAGCTTTATCTATCAGGAGGATATGAAGAAATACGTCTGCTCCTCCTTCCATCCCTACCAGTGGGATCTCAACTACCGCAATCCGGCGGTATTCAACGATATGGTCTGCAGTATGCTTCACCTGGCCAATCTGGGGGTGGAGATCCTCCGCATCGACGCGGTGCCCTACCTGTGGAAGGAAATGGGCACCACCTGCCGCAACCTTCCCAAGGTCCATACCATCATGCGGATGATCCGCCTCATCACGGAGGCGGTATGTCCGGCTGTGATCCTGAAAGGGGAAGTGGTGATGGCTCCCAAGGAGCTGGCTCCCTATTTCGGTACCGCGGAAAAGCCTGAGTGCCATCTCCTCTACAACGCCTCCACCATGGCCACACAGTGGAGTGCCCTGGCCAGCGCCGACGTCCGGCAGCTCAAACGGCAGCTGGATGACCTGCACAGCTTGCCGTCCCACTGCTGGTTTGTCAATTATCTCCGCTGTCACGATGACATTGGCTGGGGCCTCAATGAGGAATACGGCAAGACCATCGGTATAGACCCTGTAGCCCACAAAAAGTATCTCTATGAGTTCTTTGAGGGCAGTTTTCCCGGCAGCTTTGCCCGTGGAGAGCGGTATAATTACAACCCTGTCACCCTGGATGCCCGGACCTGCGGCACTACTGCCAGCCTCTGCGGCATTGAAAAAGGCCTGTACGAGGGAGACGAGGGCCAGGTGGCAATGGGTATCCAGCGGGATCTCATGATGCATGCTGCGATGATGTGTATGGCCGGGTTCCCTATGCTGTCCAGCGGTGACGAGATCGGGCAGCTCAACGGATATGACTACCACAACGATCCGGACCGCCGGGAGGACAGCCGGAACCTCCATCGTACCCGGTTCAACTGGGAGAACGCTGCCGCACGCACCCAGCCAGGCACTGTCCAGCAGCGGATATGGGATGGCCTGCGTCAACTGGAAGATCTGCGCTGCCAGGAGCCGTGCTTCGGTCCTGATGCCTGGGTCACTACCTGGGATACGGCCAACCGTCACGTATTGGCGCTGGTGCGGCGGACGGCAGGGGAGACTCTTGTGTGCCTGTTCAACTTCTCTGGGGAGGACCAGACGGTATATATGGACGCCGTGGAGGGAGAATTTACCGACCTGATCACCGGGGAGAAGGGGCCCTGCAGCTGCCGTCAGCTGAGACCATACCAGTACTGCCTGTGCCGGCACAAGGCATGATCTCGTTTATACCAGATAGAAAAGGCACCGCACTGCTGCCATGCAGTGCGGTGCCTTTTTATTCAGATCCTGTACTGTCAGGGGGTCTGCAGCTGGAAGGTATAGGCCTCCTCACCATAGTGCTCGTTGCCTACCCAAAGGGCAGTCTTGTCGGTGAGGTTGTAGACCACGCTGTGTACGGTGGTTCCCTGGGTGTGGTCTCCCTCTACCACCCAGGTTCTGCGGCCCACCAGGGACAGTACATCCATGGCGGCCTGGTCATCAGCCACCGTGCCGTTCATCTCCTCCAGGGTGCTGGTCAGCAGGTCGTAGCGGTCCTTGCCGCCCATGTCATCCCCCTCCTCATAGTAGCCGGGGGTCAGGATGAAGTTGGTGATGCACTGATAGTTCTGCTCCGGATCGTTGCGGATCACGTTGAGCTGCCGAGCGGTGCCGTCGTTGTCCGTCTGGTCAGTGCCGGCCACCCACTCCAGAATAGCACTGTTGCCCTGGGCGTCGGCTACCATGTAGTGGTAGGAGGTACCGGCGGAGTCGTGGAGGTCGTACTGCTCTACCAGCTCGATGGCCTCATCTACCGTG
>OODG01002552.1_pt1 | contig 10829 bp, 8 predicted proteins | sample 1671621 | NCBI WGS metagenome assembly OODG01 (sample SAMN06348175, study PRJEB24527) | human gut metagenome | biome: human gut; feature: ankylosing spondylitis patient; material: feces | host: Homo sapiens | place: China | collected 2015-10 | reverse complement strand
TTCGCATCCTGCCTGACTTCAAAATCAGCTTTCACTTCGGTCAGGTTATGAAACGCGCTTCTCTGAATGCTCCAGTTCTGAATCCAGGGAGTACGCAGCAGAACGGCAGGCAGCTTTCGTGTGGACGTTTTTGTCTGTCCGTCATAATTCCAGGTCAGCGTGATCTCCGGAAATATCGCATGGGAAACCGCAAGAGGACCGGAAGGAATAAGCCATTCACAGCGGTCAAAATCATTCATGTTCAGTTTCTTGCTCTGAAGTTTCCGGACTTCTTCACCGTTGTTGTTCAGCAGCCGGCCGGAAATCATGACTTTGCCCTGCGCTTTGATGGGTGACGGAACAAATGATGCTCCTGCCCTTGCCCAAGCTAATGTGGGGAGTTGAAAGCGCAGTCAGGCGGATGACGGTTCCCGCCAGATATTCCCTGTTTGCGGCGAAATAAACTCTGGGTTCCGATTGCTTCGGAGCGGGATTCTGCCTGAAGTACTGGTCAATGAAAGCCTCCATTACTTCGGCGGAAGCTCCGAAATCAAACGTGCGCGGGAAAATGGGAGTTTCGCCGATGTCATTCCAGGTTGCAATATTCAGCCAATCGACCTCATCCGGCTTGAAAGCATGAAAGCAATCCCAGATTTTATCATATCCGCGGAAAGGAACATATCCGTAATGTCCCAGATCTTCCAGCCAGTTTCCGCGATATCCCGGCGTGATTGTCGCCACCGGTTTCTTGTTGAACCGGGCCAGTGCGTTGCGAAGCGCGACGAATTCTTTCCGATGAACACCTTCCGGTTCACCGCGGTCATTCCACGCCCGCGAGGAAAACATGAACGGATAAAAACTGTCGCAGACTTCACCATAAGGATCGATATAAGTCCCCTCGACCATTTTTTCCACATTGGAACGCCATTCCGCCGTTTCCCCCTCCCGCAGAAGGCATGCTGCGTGAGCTGATGGCCATGGGCGTGGACGAGGGCGTCCTGATCACCGCCCGTGAGTTCGGCGGCTCCGACACCTACGCCACCTCCCAGATCATCGCCGCCGGTATCGACACCTACGGCGTGGAAGAGGACGACATCATCCTGGCCGGCCGTCAGGCCATCGACGGCGATACCGCCCAGGTTGGCCCCCAGATCGCCGAGAAGCTGCACCTGCCCCAGGTGACCTACGCCGGCGAGATCAAGAAGGACGGCAACACCCTGACCGTCAAGCGCATGCTGGAGGACGGCTACATGACCGTGAAGGTCAAGACCCCCTGCATGATCACCTGCATCAAGGAGCTGAATCAGCCCCGTTACCTGTCCGTGGGCGGCGCTTTCGAAGCCTACAGCAAGCCCCTGGTCACCATGACCTATGAGACTCTGAAGGATCATCCCCTGATCGACAAGAGCACCATCGGCCTGGCGGGTTCTCCCACCAACATTCTGACCTCCTTTACGCCTCCCCAGAAGGGCGCCGGCATGATGCTCGAGGGCGCCGGTAAGGAGACTACCGACAAGCTGGCCGGCATCCTGGCCGCCAAGCACATCATCTGAGGAAGGAGATAAGAAAATGGCTTTTAATAGTGCTGATACCGCTGCCTTCAAAAACGTATGGGTTTTCTGCGAGCAGCGTCAGGGCGTGATGATGCCCACCACCTTTGAACTGATCTCCGAGGGCCGGAAGCTGGCCGACGAGCTGGGCGTTGAGCTGTGCGGCATTCTGCTGGGCGACAACGTGGACGGCATCGCCGCTGAGCTGGGCGAATACGGCGCGGATAAGGTTTATGTGTACAACTCCCCCCTGCTGAAGGACTTCACCACCGACGCCTATACCAAGGTGATCGTGGAAGCCGTGGAGGAGATCAAGCCCGAGGTGCTGCTGTTCGGCGCCTCCAACATCGGCCGTGATCTGGCTCCCCGCTGCGCCGCCCGTCTGCACACCGGTCTGTGCGCCGACTGCACCCACCTGGACATCGACCTGCCCAACTATAAGAACTTCCTGAAGGAAGCCTCCACTCTGCCCGAGGACCGCATCAACAAACTGGGCACCGTGATGATCAACCGGGAGCCCCATCCCGTGGATCGCGACCTGAAGATGACCCGTCCCGCTTTCGGCGGTCACCTGATGGCCTCCATCATCTGCCCCCGCTTCCGCCCCGCCATGGCCACCGTTCGTCCCGGCGTTATGAAGAAGCGCCTGTGCAAGAAGAACGTGGAGATCCTGCACCCCGCCTTCGCTCTGGAGGCTTCCGACATCCACACCGAGGTGGTGGAGACCGTGAAGGCCGCCAAGAAGCTGGTGGACCTGATCGGTGCGGACTTCATCGTGTCCGTGGGCCGCGGCATTTCCAAGGACGTGGAAGGCGGCATCAAGCTGGCCGAGGAGCTGGCCGAGGTTCTGGGCGGCGTCGTGGGTTCCTCCCGCGCCTGCGTGGACGCCGGCTGGATCAGCGCTGACCACCAGGTCGGCCAGACCGGCAAGACCGTGCATCCCAAGGTCTACATCGCTCTGGGTATCTCCGGTGCCATCCAGCACAAGGCCGGTATGCAGGATTCCGAGTGCATCATCGCCGTGAACAAGAACGAGTCCGCTCCCATCTTCGAGGTGGCGGACTACGGCATCGTGGGCGACCTGTTCAAGGTCGTTCCCGAGCTGATCGAGTCCATCAAGGCTCAGAAGGCCGCCAAGTAAACTTGTTTTACGTCAAATAAAAGAGAGGCTGTCCCGCCCGGGACAGCCTCTTTTTACACGTGGGAAGCACTTGTACAGACTCCGGAATGCCCAAGTAAAAATGTGTGAATACGTTGTTAATTCCATGTAAATGTCGTGCAATTTACAGAAAACTGGCTTCTGCTTGTGACATTTTTGTGAAACTGTATAAGGCGCTGGGGTTGACTTTCCCGAGTGGGGAGGCTACAATACCATACGGTTCAAAGATCATTTCTGAAGAAAGGGGAGGAGCCATCATGGAGAAAATTTTGGCGGTTGCCATTTTTGTTGTGATGTTTGCCCTCATCATCTGGGACCGGTTTCCTCGTCAGTGGGTAACGCTGGGCAGCGGAGCTCTGGTGCTGGTACTGGTGTTCGGCCTGTGCATGCATGACGGAGGGGCCATCTGGGAGACGCTGAACCTCAGCTGCTTTATCCAGAAGGGCTTCTGGGTGGGCTCGTCCGAGTCCAATACCGGTATCAACTGGTCCACCATTGTGTTCATTGCCGGTATGATGGTGATGGTGGAGGGCATGGGCCATGCGGGAATTTTCCAGTGGCTGTGCCTAAAAATCGCGAAGCTGGTGCATTACCGGACGGTGCCGCTGCTGATCTGCTTTATGGTGATGTCGGCGCTTCTGGCCATGTTCATCGACAGCATCACTGTGATCCTGTTCCTGGCCGCCGTGACGGCGGAGCTGGCCAAGACGCTGTATTTTGACCCGGTGCCTATGATCCTGGCGGAGATTTTCTGCGCCAACCTGGGCGGCTCGGCTACTATGTGCGGCGACCCCCCCAACATCATCATCGGCACCTCCCTGGGGCTGAGCTTCTTCGACTTCCTGGGCAACACCGGCGTTATCGCGGCGGTGTGTCTGGTGTTCACGGTGGTGTACTTCTTCCTGTGCTTCCGGAAGCCCCTGGCCCAGAGCGAGAAGAATCGCCCGGCAGACGTGGTGTACCCCGACGCAGCGTCGGCGGTGACCAACCGGGCGGGGTTCTATGGCTGCGGATCGTCCTTCTTAGTGGTGGTGGTCCTGCTGATCACCCACGCCCAGACGGAGCTGACGGTGGCCGCCATCGGGTGCATCGCCGCGGCTCTGATGAGCCTGGTGACGCTGCTGACCAGCGGCCGGAAGGCGGCTGCGGGACTGTTTGCCCGGGTGGACTACAAGACCCTGCTGTTCTTCACGGGCCTGTTCGTGGTGGTGACCGGGCTGGAGCGCACCGGCTGCCTGGCCGTGCTGGCAGACTGCATTGCCAGGCTCAGCGGCGGCAAGGCCGTGGTGATGGTGGCCATCATCCTGTGGGTGTCCGCCGTGGCCAGCGCCTTTGTGGACAACATCCCCTTTGCCGCCACCATGGTGCCGGTGATCCAGGCCATGGCCCAGACCCAGGGCGTGGACCTGCATGTGCTGGCCTGGGCGCTGTCCATGGGCACGGACCTGGGCGGCAGCGCCACGCCCATCGGCGCCTCCGCCAATGTGGTGGGCACGTCCGTGGCCGCCAAGAACGGCCATCCCGTCACCTGGGGCAAGTATTGCCGCTACTGCGCGCCGGCCACCATCATGGTGATGGCGGTGTCCATGGTGTGCATTGTGGTGCGGTACATGTGAATCAAAACCTCCGACTTAGCCGGAGGTTTTGATTATACAGATCAGACCCTGGGCCTGCGCCGCACGCACAGAAGGGGGCAGACTACCAGCAGAGCCAGGGGAATGAAATAGACGAACAAGGAGCAGGTAACAGGCGTCCACAGGCGGGCCAGGGACAGGATGCCTGCCGCGCGCACTCCCACCAGCTCCAGGGCCGCCGGGCCCACCAGGCCGGCGCAGCATACCACCACGGCAGCGTTCACCGTCCGGCACAGGCTCGACAGCAGGCACCCGGTCATGGCGGCAGCCAGCAGCACCAGCAGCCGCAGCAACAGGCATCCGGCCAGCCACTGGCCCACAGTGCAGTCTGCGGCCAGGTCTGCAAAATAGGTCACACTGCGCAGCGGGGCGGACAGGGCCGTCAGGCCGCCGTAATACGACGAAACCTGGTACACCTGCCGCAGGGTCAGAGTCAACCATACCGCCGCCGCCAGCAGGGCAGACAGGGCCAGCTTGCAGCGAGGCTCCCGGCGGCGGCCCCGGGGCGTGGTCTGCAGCAGCGGCAGCATTCGCTGCTGCCGCTCTCCGGCGAAGGTGCCTGCCGTCAGCAGCGCCACTGTCAGCAGTGCCGCCATGGACGGAATGCGCTGACTGCCGCCCACATCGCCGCCGCACAGGGTAAACATGGGCGCAGGATTCAGCACCCACAGGCCGGTATCCTGCTTTTCCAGGGCCTCGGCCTCCACGGCGGACAGGGCCGCCAGCTGGGTGGATCGGATCTCGGACTCCGGCCAGCCTTCCACCTCCGCTATGCGGGCCCGGATGGCCCGGAGGGTGTCCTCCGTGGCAGGGCCCTGGAACTCATTCTGGAAGGCGGCGGTATCTGTGTCGTACAGGGACACGTCCGCCGTAGGAGCTGCGGCTGCCCGGAAGCACCAAAGAGCAAAGACCAGCAGCACCAGCAGTCCCTTATGATACCATAGGATTTTCTTGAACTCGAACCCCGTCAGGGTCAGCCGGCCGGAGGCCCGGGAAAACACGGGACGCAGCCGGGCCGCCAGACGCTGGAACAGGTTAGCTCCGGCTATGGGCCGGTGATGTCCGGCATAGACCACGGCTCCTGCCGCAGCCAGCACCAACAGCGCCGGAAGCAGGGCGGTACACAGCATGGCTCCGTTTACCGCCCGACCCAGCAGGTTGATATTCAGATAGTGCAGAAACGTTTTTTCCATACCGACGAAGGAAAACACGTTGATATACCGAAGGGCCACGATGGCATAGCTGTCCGGCACAAAGGCGAACAGACTGTATTCCACCGCCAGAAATGCGGCGGCGGCCACCATGGCCGTCTGCAAATGGTGAATCAGCTGAAGAATCAGCCACAGCAGCAGTCCCATCAGCCACATACCAAGAGTTTTTAGCAGGTAATACGCCCAAAGCACCTGACGGAGCGTCAGCGGGTACGGGAAATTCTGAAAAATCTCGCTGGACTGGGCGGCGGCGGACAGGTCACCCAGCCCGCCGTACAGCAGACTGTCGGTGACAAGGCCCGTCAGCATCAGAAGGGCTGTGCCCAATGCGGCGGAAAGGCCCAGGATCCCCACCCGGCGCAGGGCCAGCCATGTCCGGCCTCGGGGGCTGCCAAACACTAGGTATCGCAGACTGCTGCGGCGCTCCTCCGTCAGCCGCAGTACCGTTACCAGCATCCACAGCAGAATGCACACGGACACCACACTGTCCTGCAAGAAATTCTCCAGTCCGGCAGTCTCCGTCAGGGTCAGGGACACATCGGCGCTGCGGGGAAAGTCCCGGTCCGTTTTCTTCACGTTTTCCGCATGGAATTTTCCGGCGCTGCTGTCCATGAAAATGGACAGGGTGGGCATATTGGCGGCGTTTTCGTGGATGGTATCCAGATATCCGGGATACGACGCCAGGTAGTCCAGCTGCTGCCGGAGGGTCTGCTGGGCCTGCTGCCGGGCGGTAAATTCCACCTGGGCCTGGTCACTGAGATCATATGCCATGGCCGCTGTCTCATAATCGTCGCCCAGCACTTGCCGGGCCTGGTCCCGGTATAGCTCCAGCAGGTCCGGGTCATCCGTGCTGCGCCAGAGCAGGGCCGTCATATAGCGGCGGCTCTCCGCCTCCATCTGGGACAGGGCGGCGGACGGGTCCGGGCTGGCTGCCAGCTGAGCTGCGGTCTGCCGATAGGCGGCGGCAAAGCCGGGGGCGTTGTGATGGTCCACCCGATGGAAAAACACCACCGCCGCCATCAGCACCAGCAGCCATAGCAGACTCCTGCGGGAGAAAACACGCCTGCACTCACGCATGGGGGTGCAGCCGCCGGATATAGGCGTCCTCCAGGTTGGCCGCGCCGCAGCCGCGGATAAATTCCTCCACCGGGGCGTCTGCCAGCAGGACGCCATGGTGCAGCAGTAAAATTTCACTGGCGATGGATTCCACGTCGCCGGTGATGTGGGTGGTGATAAGGACGATTTTGTCCCGGCCCAGCTGCCGGATATATTCCCGCAGGCGCACCCGCTCCTCCGGGTCCAGCCCGGCGGTGGGTTCATCCAGCAGCAGGACCTTGGGCGCGCCCAGCAGGGCCTGGGCCAGCATCACCCGCTGGCGCATACCGCCGGAAAAGCCGCCGACCCGGCGGTGGGCCGCGTCCCACAGATTCACCACCTGCAGCAGCTCCCGAAGCTGCTCCCGGGCGGCCCGGGGCCTCAGCCCCTTCAACTGGGCCATGTACAGCAGAAATTCCCAGGCGGTCATGTCGTCGTACATCCCCTGGCTCTGGGGCATGAAGCCCAGCACCTGCCGGAACGCCGGTCCCATGGACAGAATATCCGTCCCGTCGAAGGCGATGGTCCCCGTCTGGCGGGGCAGCAGGTCGCAGATCAGGTGGATGAGGGTGCTTTTCCCCGCGCCGTTGGGGCCCAGCAGGGCTGTGATGCCGGGGGCAAAGGTGTGGGTAAAGCCTGTCAGGGCTTTCTTGTCCCCGTAGGAATGGGACAGGGCGTGAATGGTCAGTTCCATATTATCCGTGGCTCCTTGCCGTGGGGTCCACCAGCTGGATCAGCTCCAGACGGTCCAGGTGATGGGGGTCGATGTAGTGGGTGATGGTCCCGCCGTCGGCGGAGAGGTAAATGGCATTGGCGGTGGTATATTCCAGGAAGGGGAAGTATAGCCCTATCCGTTCTTGCTCAACCTTCCCCAGAAGCTGGTAATCCCGGTCCAGGGCCCAAAGGGTGCGCTGCGTGAATTCCTTGGAGTCCGAGGTGCGCATGAAGATATAGTCCTTGGTGTAGCTTACCTCTGCGCAGTAGACATCCATGGGAAATTTTACAGACTCCTGATTGGTGGCTTTGTCGTATTCACAGAGTCCTACACCGGCGCGAAAATAGTGCAGCACTCCATCCAGATTCACGATCTGACTGCTCATCTCATCCCAGTCCTCAAATACCCGCTCGATGCGCCCAGTTTCCAGATTGCCCTCTGCATAGGCGCGCTTTTCGGCGTTTGCCTGGGGCAGGGGAAAGTAGAGGTACCCGTTGCTGACAGACACATCCTCCGATGGCCACTCTGTGTGAAGCGGGATATCCTCCTGAAACAGCCGGGTGGTCGCTCCGGTTTCCAGCTGGATCTTGTAAACCGGCAGCGCATAGTCCGGGTCGGCCTGCGGCGGCATGGCCACGTAGATCAAGAAGCCGTTATCAAAGAAGTAACTGCCGCCTAAATGATTGGTCCCATTGGGCTCAAACTGCTTGGGCAGGTCAACAATCTCCCGGTGATTGGTGGCATCCATGTCCATTTGAATCAGGGTGAACTCCTGATTATTATCCTGTACCCCATACAAGTGACCGTTGTAGTACCCAAGAGCAATGTCCATGTACGCATTGCAATTGGTGTCCTCATGCTTGCATTCAGGCTTATTGCATAGGATGTGGAAATCATGACTGCCCGGCTCAGCAAAGCGGATCAGGTAATCCCGCAGGGGATTCATACAGTAATTCCCTTTTTCAGTCTCTATGAAAAAGACGTCTATGTCCTGATACCGGTATTCCCCTGGTTGGACCTCGAAGTTGTTAACAAGTGTGGACGGTTGTTTCTCGCATGCTGTAAGAGTGAGAATCACTATTGTCAACAACAGAACAAGAAGATGCGTTATCTTTGAAAATTTCACTGATTGTCACCGTGCTTTGAGGAGACAAAAATTGTCTGCAAGACATGTGAACCAACCTTAAATGTTGCATTCAAAGATTCAAAAGACCTAACATTTGTTATATCACTGGTAACAATTCTTTTTGCTCCGTTACAACTGATTTTTCCGGTTACACTATGGCCGTACTTGTTTGTATAGGCAACTATGCCAATAATCGACATTGCCTCACTGCTCTCGGTAGCCATATTGGCTTTGCAAGTGTCAGTACGGCAAACAGCAGTGCAGGTGTAGCTGTAGCCGTTGTAGTAGCCGATGTAGGTCTCGCTTTCGGCAAATGCGGTGAGGATGCAGCAACACATGAGCATGGCGGCTGCGAGGGTCGCGCTGAGAATTCGTTTGATCTTCATGTTCGACCTCCAGTCTTTTCACGGTGTGTTTGTAGGTACAGGCGGTGGACCATGGCATCCCTCCTTATAGCGTGGGGCGATATCGGATAAACCCATTATAGCAGATGGATTTATCCGGTGTCAACTATGAGTTATCCGTGGCTCCTTGCCGTGGGGTCCACCAGCTGGATCAGCTCCAGACGGTCCAGGTGATGGGGGTCGATGTAGTGGGTGATGGTTCCGCCGTCGGCGGAGAGGTAAATGGCATTGGCGGTGGTGTATTCCAGGAAGGGGAACCGCAAACCGATCTTCTCCAGTTCCAGCCTTCCCAGAAGATTGTAGTCCCTGTCGTATGCCAGCAGGACGCACTGATTGAAATCGGCAGAATCCCGCGTCCGCAGGAAAATATAATCCTTGGTATAAGACACGCTTGCATAATATACATCCATGGGCACCTTCACCGTCTCCGTGCCGGTGGCCTTGTCGTATTCACACAATCCTATTCCGGCGTGGTGATAGTACAGCACGTTGTCAAAGTTTACTACAGCGCTGTTCATCTCATCCCAATCCTCAAAAACAAGCTCAATGCGCCCGGTCTCTAAGTTGCCCTCTGCAAATGCACACTCCGATGTTCCCGCCTGAGGCATGGGAAAATAGATATATCCGTTGCTGATGGACACGCTGTCTGCTGGCCAGACGGTGTGGAGCGGGATATCCTCCTGAAACAGCTGCGTGGTCTCCCCGGTTTCCAGCTGGATCTTGTAAACCGGCAGCGCATAATCCGGGTTCGATGTGCAGGGGAATGCCAGGAAGATGAGATAGCCGTTGTCAAAGAAGTAGCTGCCGCCGCCGCTGGAACCGCCGCTGAGATCATACTGCTTGGGCAGTTGGGTGATGACCCGGTGGTTGGTGCCGTCCATGTCCATCTGGATCAGCTCAAACTGATCCTGAAGCGTGACACCGTAAAGATGGCCGTTGTAATATCCGAAGGCCACCTCCAAAAACGCATTGCAGTCTGCGCTGGCGTGGCCGCAGTTGGGCTTATTGCACAGAACGTGGAATTCGTGGCTGCCGGGCTCGGCAAAGTGGATCAATCCATCCCCCGACGGGTTCATGTAGTAGTTGCCTTTTTCCGTTTCCACGAAGAAAATATCGCTGTCCTGATACCGGTATTCCCCTGGCTGGACCTCAAAGTCTGCGGCGCCGTCGCGGACCGCTGCCCCCTGTTCGAAGGGGCAAAGCTGGTCATTGAGACAATTCCCGCTGTGGCCCGCTGCCAAAGCTGTGGAAAGGAGTTCCCCGTGGTGGAAAACAAAGGCTACTGCCCTGACTGCGGAAGCTTCGACAAGGATCTTCTCAGCGGCCGGGAATTCAACATCAAGGAAGTCACTGTACGTTGACGTATGCCATGCAGATTTGACTTCAAACAAGCGCTGTTTTTTAAATTTTCCATAACAGTGCCGCCAGCCTACATAGGCTGGCGGCACTGTTATTTTATGCGCAAATCTTTATTCCGTTCTGCGCAGCTTAAGTATCGTAATGTTGATTTCTCCTTCGATAGCGCTGGCAGAACCGGAATAGTTCAATGAAAACACCGTATCCGAAGGCGCTTGCAGAATGAGGAATGCCGAACCGCAAGCGCTGGAGCCATCGGTACTGGTGGCAAAATAGATTCCAGTTTCCAAGTGGGCTGTTCCGTTATAAAAAGGCGTGACCTGCATATAGTTTGCCGTTCGGAACAGGCCTGAAACTTTGTAAGAAATAAGGTAATATCCAGCGGTAAGGGAAATGGTCTGCGGGGTGGTCAGTACAATATTCCCTGTGGAATCTGTCACGTCCGCAAATACGGAGATCGGGGTCCCAGGCACCAACGTATATTGGGTATTAATAAAAGAGGCAAACGTATCGTCAGGGATATCCGCTGCCGGCCCTGTCGGACCAGTTGCACCGGTGGGCCCTGTTTCCCCCGCTGCCCCTGTCGGGCCGGTTTCCCCA
>OODG01002551.1_pt1 | contig 10834 bp, 9 predicted proteins | sample 1671621 | NCBI WGS metagenome assembly OODG01 (sample SAMN06348175, study PRJEB24527) | human gut metagenome | biome: human gut; feature: ankylosing spondylitis patient; material: feces | host: Homo sapiens | place: China | collected 2015-10 | reverse complement strand
ATCTGGCCTCATTGGACACTGCCACTATAGATAAAGCGAACAGTCTGATTCTAAAATCCTTGTGCAGAGAGTAGCATATTGGGCGAATGGACCTCTCTTTTCAAGAGATGAATTTCTTGATGCAAAATTACAAGAAATATAGAAAAACACCCCATAAATGATAAAAAATATTTTTCATGCTCAAAAAACGGTTGAGCGAAAAGAAATATTTGTTGAGCAAAAACGGATTTTATAAAGAAGAACAGTATAAAAATTACTTGATATTTAAATGATTAGGCTAATAATTACAAGGTAACCCATCTCTTGAAAAGAGAGGTACATTTACCATAGGGAATTGTGGAGTAAATATGCCTAAATCATGGGAAGGCTGTTTATAAGAAGAAGGCTGCTTGTAAGAAGTTGAAGGTGTTTTAAAAAATACTATAATGCTTTTTATAGAAGTATATACTCTCCACAAAATAAACAAATGATGCTTTTTCTCCTAGAGATGTATTGATAAATTATATACAAATATGGAATCAATATGAAAGCGAGAAAAATCTTACTTGTATTCCTGATATTTTATGTAGGCCATATCCAGGCACAAGAGATACAGGATTCGGTAAAAATCTATTTCAGACAAGGGTATTCCGTATTGGAACCATCCCGTAGAAATAACAAAGAAGCGTTAGACCGGATTGCGGACAGTCTACGGACAAGCTATGCGGATTCCGTTTATCAATTGAAACGTATTCAGGTAGTAGGTGGTGCATCCCCGGAAGGCAGTATCCCTCTGAATAGACGTTTGTCAGTAAAGCGTGCCAATGTGTTGTTCAATTACCTTTCACGCTATGGAGAATTACCCGATTCTTTGAAAACTAATGTGTTCCTCGGAAGAGACTGGAATGGTCTGATCCGTCTTGTGAGTGATGATCCGGATCTGCCATACCGAAAAGAAACGCTGCATTTATTGCATGAACTGGCAGAGGATGCGGCAAATGACGATCTTTCAAAAGGTGACCATTTGCGGCGGATACAGCAGTTGCGTGGCGGAGTGCCCTATTGGTATATGTATAAAAAACATTTTCCGGAGTTGCGTGCCTCCCGGTTATACCTGTGGTATGAGAAAGTATGGAATCCTATCGCTCCCATGCCAATGCCTTCCATTGAACTGCCTGTGCCCGAGCCCGAACCGGCAGGACCTCTATCTCTCGTTCCATATATGCCTCCGCAGCCACGAAACCTGTATCTTGCTGTGAAGACAAATATGCTGTATGACGCATTGCTTGTACCGAATATCGGTGTGGAACTTTATCTTGGCAAAGACTGGAGTGTAGGTGCCAACTGGATGTATGCCTGGTGGAAAACAGACCGGCGACACTGGTATTGGAGAACTTATGGCGGTGACATAGCCATTCGGAAATGGTTCGGTAAAGCCGCCAAGGAAAAGCCTCTTACCGGACATCATGTGGGACTTTACGGGCAGATTTTTACTTATGATTTTGAGACAGGAGGAAAAGGCTATATGGGTGGAAAACCCGGAGGAACACTTTGGGACAAAATGAACTATTCCACGGGTGTGGAATACGGCTACTCGCTGCCGGTGGCATACAGACTGAACATTGACTTCACTATCGCTGTCGGGTATTGGGGAGGAACCTATTACGAATATACTCCGGTAGACAACTGTTACGTATGGCAGGCTACCAAGGAACGGCACTGGTTCGGTCCTACTAAGGCGGAAATATCGCTGGTATGGCTGATTGGCAGGGGAAACTTCAACAAAGGGAAAGGAGGCGGACGATGAAAACCGGAATACGAATGACTGTTTACGCACTGCTGGTCATGATTCTTTTTTCATGCGAGCACAAGGAACTCTGTTTCCATCATCCGCATGTGGTTACGGTCAGAGTGGATTTTGACTGGAAAAATGCCCCGCAAGCCAACCCGGAAGGAATGTGTGTGTTTTTTTATCCTGAAGAGGGTGGGGCCCCTATCCGGTTCGATTTTGCAGGAAAAGACGGAGGGCCGGTAGAGATTAAAGTGGGAAGGTACAGGATACTCTGTTACAATAATGATACGGAGTCTTTACTGTTCAGAGGAATGGAAGGATTTGACACCCATGAGGGATATACACGGGATGGCAACGTATTTGAGAGCATTTATGGGAACGGTGTCCATTATGCGCCTCCGGCCAAAGGTTCGGAAGACGAGCGTGTCGTTATCTGCCCTGACATGATGTGGGGAAGTAACGCCCGAAATGTGGAAATCACCGAATCAGGGCTAAGTTATGAATGTGTTCCCTTTACAGACAAAGACAAGGTCGAATGGATAGAAAGTAGCGAGCATGTCATCAAGCTTTATCCTGCCGAACTGATATGTACCTACACCTATGAGGTTCGTAATGTCAAGAACATGGAGTATATGACGCAGGCTTGCGGGTCATTGTCGAGCATGGCTCCCTCCATGCTGTTTGCCAACGAGGAACTGGACAGGGAGTGTGTCACAGTCCCCTTCGAAACAGAACTCCACCCCGAGAGTTCGAAAATGACCGGTAAGTTTTATACGTTCGGTCATCATGAAGAGAATGCCCGTCCGCACAAAATGATGTTTTATGTATGGTATTCCAATAAGGAGAAATTCTATACAACCTTTGATGTGACTGACCAAGTACATAAAGCACCGGACAGGAAGCATGTGCACATCATCATTGACAATGCGGACTTTCCGGAACCGCTTCCGGACGAGGGCGGATTTGATGTGGAGGTTGATGATTGGGTGGAAGTCGAAAACGATATTATTATGTAGTTTTTTATATCTTTTAATGTTATGCAGACGAAATCAATTTTGATGGCACTATCGGCCATGGCATTGGTAACGGCATGTACCAATGACGAAACGATAGAAATGAACCGAGGTGAAGGTATCAGCTTGAGTGCAGTAGCAGGAAAAGCTACCCGTGCAGGAAGTGAGGCTACTACGACAAACAGTATCAAGGACTTCCACGTGTATGCCTTTACACAAGGATTGGAGTATATGAATCATGATGTGACGAAAACAGACAACATATGGACATACGGTGATACCAAATTCTGGCCGGAATCAACTGTGGATTTCTATTCTTATAGTCCGATGGATACGAAGAATGGTAATGTTGACATTACAGTTAATGGCGACAAGAAAATTGTAGACTATAACGTATCCGGCAATGAAGACCTGCTTTATGCCTTGAACCTGGCTGAAAAGAAAGCCGAACATGAGGGTAAACAACCGGTTACGGTCAACTTCCGCCATGCCCTGTCACAGATTGTATTCAAAATCAAAAATACCAATTCCAACCTGACAGTGTTTGTAGACGGGGTGAAAGTGGATGGAATAGAGAAACAGGGTACATTCTCCTGGCCGACTTTGAGCACTACTACCCAATGGCAGGAAACTGAAAAAGACACGGAAACTGACGACTCATGGGGAACATGGGATATCGCATATAACAAAGAGAACGCAAAGCAGAACAGCTATGCCGCTGATATTATTCCGATAATGGAACAAGGTTTTGTAGGTTCCAAAGATGCATCTGTGCGGGACTTGACTGTTAAAACAGACAATGGCTATAAGGGATTGCTCCTTTTGCCGCAGACATTGAATCCCTGGATTACGAAGACCGGTGGAACAGATGAAAATCCGGAGTACAAAATCACGGGGACAGCACGTGTGCTTGTTAAATGCAAGCTGGTAGATACGGCATCTGATGTACAATTGTGGCAGAAATCGAGCCTTTCGGCGGTGCCGCAACCTGTCTTGGCGGTGCAATCCGTGATCCGCTTTCAGGCCGTTCATATGTATATCAGGCTATGCGTGTTACAGGCTCGGGCGATCCGACAATTCCTTTCAAGGATACAATGCACGGCAAGCTCCCTTCACGCAAAATTACAACAGGTGCCGCTCAGGGTTACAGCTCATACGGTAACCAGATCGGTCTTGCAACAGGTCAGGTAACCGAGCTTTACGATCAGGGCTATGTTGCAAAGAGAATGGAAATCGGTGCTGTTATCGGCGCATCTCCAAAGGAAAATGTTATCCGTGAAACTCCTCTCCCCGATGATGTAATCGTACTTCTCGGCGGAAGAACAGGCCGTGACGGTTGCGGCGGTGCAACAGGCTCTTCAAAGGCTCACGATGAAAACTCAATCGAAACCTGCGGTGCAGAGGTTCAGAAGGGTAATCCTCCGACAGAAAGAAAAATTCAGCGTTTGTTCCGCAACCCCGAAACTGCAAAGCTCATCAAGAGATGTAACGACTTCGGTGCAGGCGGTGTTTGCGTTGCTATCGGTGAACTTGCCGACGGTCTTACGGTTGACCTCGACAAGGTAACAAAGAAATATGACGGCCTTGACGGTACGGAGCTTGCTATATCCGAAAGTCAGGAAAGAATGGCTGTTGTTCTCGATAAAAAAGATGTTGATAAGTTTATTTCACTTGCATCAAAAGAAAACCTTGAGGCTACAGCCGTTGCGGTTGTAACCGAAAGTCCTCGTCTTACAATGAACTGGAGAGGCGACACAATCGTTGACCTCAGCCGTGAGTTTCTCAACACAAACGGTGTTACTCAGGTTGCCAAAGCTTATATCGAGGCTCCGAAGTGGGAAGGCTGTTACCGTAAGGTTGCTCCTGCAAAGCTTAAAGATATGCCTGCTGACGAGGCATTCCTTGAAAATATGACAAGACTTGAAGTTTGTTCACAGATTGGTCTTGCAGAAAGATTTGACGCATCAATCGGTGCGGCTACGGTAATTATGCCGTTCGGCGGTAAGAATCAGCTCACTCCGCAGGAGGCTATGGCTGCAAAGATTCCGCTTGAAAAGGGTGAAACAGACGATGCAACAGCAATGAGCTACGGTTATATCCCAGGTGTTTCACGCTGGAGTCCGTTCCACGGCTCGGCTTATGCAGTTGTTGAGTCGCTTTCAAAGCTGCTTGCAATCGGCGCAAACCCGATGACAGCAAGACTGACATTCCAGGAATATTTTGAAAGACTTAAAGATGTTCCTTCCCGTTGGGGTAAACCTGCCGCAGCACTCCTCGGTGCTATGCAGGCTCAACTCAAGCTCGGACTTCCGTCAATCGGCGGTAAGGACAGTATGTCGGGTACATTTGAGGATATTGATGTTCCGCCTACACTCGTAAGCTTTGCCGTTGCAATGACAAAGGCATCAAAGACAATTTCAACAGAATTCAAGAACGCAGGTTCAAAGGTTATCTTTGTTCCCGTTCCCGAAAATAAAGAAACACTTATGCCTGTATGGGATAAGCTTATCGAAATGTACAACGCTGTTTATGCTCTCTGCGAGGACGGCAAGGTACTTTCTGCATCGGTTGTTAAAGAGGGCGGTACTGCCGCAAGCGTATGTAAGGCTTGCTTCGGTAACGGCTTTGGCTTTAAGTTTGCAAACGAACTCACAAATGACGAGCTTTTCGCTCCGCTTTCGGGTTCGCTTGTTATCGAACTTGCAGACGGTGCAGAGCTTTCAAACGATGTTCTTCACTATGATCTCGGTACTGTTACAGACGATGCAAAGATTACGGTAAACGGCAAGGAAATCAAACTTTCCGCACTCCTCGAAAAGTGGACTGCTCCGCTTGAAAAGGTATTCCCGACAAAGGCTGAAGTGCCTGAAATCGAAGTTGATGTTCCGCTTTACAGCGAGAGAAATACATCTTCACCTGCAATCAAGACTGCAAAGCCTACTGTATTTATCCCTGTATTCCCGGGTACAAACTGTGAGGTTGATACGGCAAGAGCATTTGAAAAAGCAGGTGCAAATGTTGAAATGCTCATCGTCAAGAACCTTTCTTCAAACGATATCGAGGAAACAATTGACGAAATGGAAAAGCTCATTGCAAAGTCACAGATGATTATGCTTCCGGGCGGTTTCTCAGGCGGTGACGAGCCTGACGGTTCAGGTAAGTTCATTGCAACAACATTCCGCAACCCGAGAATTGCAGAGCAGGTTAACAACCTTCTCAAAAATCGTGACGGTCTTATGCTCGGTATCTGTAACGGATTCCAGGCTCTTATCAAGCTCGGACTTGTTCCTTACGGCGAAATCAGAGAGCTTAAATCAAATGATCCGACGCTCACATTCAACACAATCGGCAGACATATTTCACATATGGCTTATACAAGAGTTACTTCCGTTAAGTCACCGTGGTTTGCAAATGTCAACGCAGGCGATGTGTTTGCAGTTCCCGTGTCACACGGTGAGGGCAGATTTATGGCTGATGTTGAAACTGTAAAAGAACTTGCAAAGAATGGTCAGATTGCAACACAGTATGTTGACCTTGCCGGCAACCCAAGCAGCGACATTGAGTTCAACCTCAACGGTTCTGTTTGTGCAATTGAGGGTATCACATCACCTGACGGCAGAGTTCTCGGTAAAATGGGACACAGCGAGAGAAAGGGCGAAAACCTTTATAAAAATGTTCCTTTTGCAAAAGACCAGCAGATTTTTGAAAGCGGCGTAAAATACTTCAAGTAATTTATAACCGAATATTTTATATAAAAACTAAGGACATCCGTTTTTTCGGATGTCCTTGTTGTTTGTGCGGTGTCAAATTATATCGGTTATCGGTGACTGTTAAACTTGCATTTCTGCTGTTTTTAACATATAATAATGTAAACGGGTTATTATTTAAAGTAGAGTGAAAGGAGTTATTTATGAAAAAAGTAGATTATCTTGTAACGGCTAAATGTGAAGCTTTGTATGAATACGCAAATTCTGTTATGGCAAAGTATGAAGATTATCTTGATTCGGAATCGGCTTTGGATTGCATAAAAAATATTTATGACGATTTGTGTGATTATAACACTAAAATTTTACTCTGCGACAGTATTGAACGATATGAGTTATTACTAAAAAATATAAAGGAATTTGATTCAATAATTAAACACGTTTCAGATTCTGTAATGTCGGGTGTTTGATTATGAACTATTCGGAAGCTGAGTTCGACAAAGCTTATAAAAAAATAATTCGCAGAATTATTAAATCCAAATCACCTGTCAACAACCCTATGGCATATATTCTCGGTGGTCAGCCCGGAGCAGGAAAGACAGGCTTGCAGAGAAATTTGATGGTTGAAAATTCTAATATTATAATCATAAATGCAGATGCTTATCGTAATTCTCATCCACGATTCAATGAAATACAAGCTGAATTCGGAACTTTAGCTCAAAGACATACACAGCCGTTTATAAACGAAGTTGTGGAAAAGCTTATATCTGATTTAAGCGATATGAAGTACAGTCTGGTTATAGAGGGAACATTGAGAACTGCCGAAATTCCTTTAAATACTTGCCGAATGTTGAAAAATAAAGGATATAGCGTGGAGTTGCATATAATATCAGTAAAAAAAGAAATTTCATACGAAAGCACTATATACAGATATGAAAATAATTTGGAACTTGGAATGGTTCCCCGTGCAACAGCGAAAGAAGATCATGATAATGTTGTTGATGCTATTTGTGACAACCTTGATATAATTTATGAACAGAATGCTTTTGATGATATAAAGCTTTTTGACAGGGAAGGAAATAATTTGTATACCGCAAAGTGCGGTGTAGCTCCTTCTTTAGTTGAAAAAGACAAGTTATTTGGATATTGGTCTGATTCTGAAATTACTTCGTACAGAAAAATAATTGATGATATAATTGCTCTTAAACGGTCAAGAAATGCTCCTGATTTAGCCAAATACATATTGGAATCTTCAATTAAATTTGCTTATGCAAAATCAAGAATTGAGAAATTAAATAAATAACAAAAGCAGAGAATATCTAAGTTGATGTTCTCTGCTTTGTTACATTATTTTTTATGTTGAAAATGATAGCATACTGCTGACCGTAATTTTATATTTTCAATTTTCAACTTTCAATTTAGTAGATGCCTTGTACGGTGACTTCGCCTGAATTGATAAGTTTGGTGGTTTTGTCGGGAAGCTCTGCAATAAGCTCGCCGTCAGGGCTTACTCCCACAGCTTTTGCGGTAACGGACTTTCCGTCTTTGGTGAATGTTATATCTCTGCCGATTGTTGCGCAAAGGCTTGTGTATTCCTTTAATGCGACAGGGGAAAGCTTTAAATCGTTTTTGATGAATTCCTCTTCAATGTGGTTAAGCACACAGGCAAAAAATTTGTTCTTGTCAAAATGACCGCCTGTTGCAAGATAAATTGAAGTTGCCTTTTCTTTTATGTCATCGGGAAAATCCTGAGTATCGGCATTGATTCCGATGCCTGTAATTACATATTCTACGGCGTCAAATTCGGCACTCATTTCAGTTAAAATACCGACAAGCTTTTTCTTGCCGATGATGATATCGTTCGGCCATTTTATACGGCAGTCAAGTCCCGTGAATTCTCTGATTGCCTTGCAGACGGCAAGGCCTGCAAGAGGGGTGATTGACGATACCTCTGACGGGGCAATCTTTGGTCTTAACAAAAACGAAAAGGTGATGCTGTCATCCTTTTTTGCTTTCCAAACTCTGCCGAGTCTGCCCTTGCCCTGAGTTTGTTCTCTGGCAACGGCAACCGTGCCGTTTTCGCAACCGTCTGCACCCAGCTTTTTGAGGTAATCGTTTGTTGAACCAACCTCGTCAAGGACGATGAGGTTTTTGCCGATTACGGAAGTTTTAAGATACTTTCTGATTGCCGGCTCGTTGAGGTGTGGGGGATAGGCAACAAGGCAGTATCCGCGGTTTGTTACAGAGTCAATCCTGTAGCCCTGTTCCTTAATTCCGTTGATTGCTTTCCAAACTGCCTGCCTTGACACACCAAGCTGTTCGGAAATTTCACTGCCCGAAACATAACCGTCTGTTTTTGTTAAAAGTTCAAGAATTTTCTTTTGCATAACATCACCGATTTTAAAATTTAATGTAAAAAATTACGGACGATTCTAAACAAAATCGCCCGTTTTTGAATGTTAATTATTTACTTTTGTTTGCCGCAACAATTTTCTTTACCGCAATGCTTACTGCCGAACCGACAACAAAGCAAGCAATGATTTCAAGAATGCAGTTGATTGAAAGCGCAGGGATAACCACGGCTGTGATTACATTAAGTCCCATAACCTCAATACTGCCGAAAAGAATTGCCATAAAGCCAAGGAAGAAGGCCGTGTTCATAACAGGGCAGAGTATAGTAGCAATAAGGTCGTTAAGATTGAACTTGCCTACAGTTTTACCTTCAAATACCTTGCCCAGACCTTTTGCGATAAGTCCTGTGAACCAACCCATAAGAGCTCGTGCAACAACACAAATTATAAAGGTGTAAAACCAGTTGATTGAAAGCATTGCCGTGCCGAATGCGTCCATACCAAAGCATTGTACAAAGCTTGTGATACCAAAGAGTGTGCCGAGAATCAATCCTGCTGTAGGACCGAGAACGGTTGCACCGATTGCAATCGGAATGCAAAGGAATGAAATGGAAAGCGCACCGATCTTCAGATATCCGAGCGGTGTGAGCGCCATTACAAGCGTCAATGCGATAAGCACTGCAAGAATAACCATTCTTTGCACCTTTGAAAAGTTTCCTGTCTTGTTCATAAAAAAATTCCTCCTGCTGTTTCCCTGCTCATTTTCCGCAGGTGAAACGCAAATAATATTTACAAGGGGAGAACCCCGTTGCATCAAATTAATAATTCAAAAACAAGTTGTATATTAAATTGTCTTTATTTTTTATTTCTCTCGTAAATAATTTTGAGTCCGTCAAGAATAATATTCTCATCAAAGATAATATCGTGACGGCAGTTTTTGATTGCAAGCGGAGCAAGACCGCCTGTGGCAATAACCTTGCATTCTGTCTTGCATTCCTCGTTAAACATATCAACCATTCCGTCAAGCATACAGGCTGTTCCGAACATAATTCCCGAACGAATGCAGTCGGATGTGTTTGATGAAATTACCCTCTTTGGAGCTTTCATATCAACAGATGACAGCAACGCACCGTGATTTGTGAGTGCGTCAAGCGAAATTCCCATACCGGGGGCGATTGCACCGCCGTGATATGCGTTGCTTGCGTCAACATAGACAATTGCGGTTGCAGTTCCCATAAAAATCATAATGAGGGGACCGCCGTATTTTTCACACGCTCCCACACAGCCGGCAACAATATCTGCACCCAAGGTTTCGGGATGTTCTATCTTGATGTCAAGACCTGTCTTGAGTCCCGGACCGATGAGCAGACTTTTTTTGCCTGTAACGGTCATAATCGCACTTCTGAGATTATATGTAAATTTAGGAACAACAGAGCTTATAATAGTGCCGTCAATGCTTTTTGCGTCAATGTTGTAAATCTGTAAAAATGTGAAAAGTTCAACGGCAAGCTCGTCGCTTGTTTTGTTTTCATCGGTTGAAAAACGGAGTTTGAATTTTAAATTATCTCCGTCAAAAATGCCGAGCTTGACATTGGTGTTTCCGACATCTGCCGCAAGCAGCATTGCTGTTCCCTCCAAACGGTTTTTATAAATAAGCTTTTACAAAAGCTTAGATTTAATCGTACTTTACTTTGCTTATTATATCATAAAAAATTATTTCTTCAAGGGCGAATTTAAGGAATTTATCCGATTTTTGGAAAATCCAAAAAAATTGTTGAAATTTGCGTTGGATTGTGTATAATTAAAATAGGTGTGTATAACACGGTCATGTATTACGCAAAATTCTGAAAGGAATGGTTTATTAAATGGACAGTTCAGAAATCAAGCAGCTCCGAATTCTTGCCGCAAGGTCAAGAATGGGCGCAATTCTCGGCACTTACCAACACTTTTCCACAAATTCTACAACGCTTGCCGTGTTAAAGGCGAAGAAGAAGG
>OODG01002547.1_pt1 | contig 10843 bp, 8 predicted proteins | sample 1671621 | NCBI WGS metagenome assembly OODG01 (sample SAMN06348175, study PRJEB24527) | human gut metagenome | biome: human gut; feature: ankylosing spondylitis patient; material: feces | host: Homo sapiens | place: China | collected 2015-10 | reverse complement strand
CCGACAGAAGGAGTTTCCACATGAATCTGGTTGATGTTCAGCTCCTCAAAGCTGCCCTTTTTGCCCATGAGAGCGCGGTTCTCACGGATACGGTCGTACACCACAACGGTATCGTTGATGGAGTAGCCGAGGATGGTGAGCATGGCGGCGATAAAGTTGCCGTCCAGTGCGGTGCGCAGCAGCACAAAGGTGCCAAACACCACCATCAGGTCGTTGACCAGCGCCAGCACTGCCATCATACCGCCGGTCAGACCGCCGATGTTCTTGAAGCGCAGGGCGATATACAGCAGAATGAGCACCAGTGCAAACACCACAGCTACCAGACTCTTCTGCAGGAACTTGGTGCCCATGGCCGCGCTGACATTGCTCAGGGACAGCTGGGCAAACTGGTTGTCCGGGTAGTTCTCATTCAAGGAATCCAGCAGGTTCTCCACCTGCTCGGTGGTCACGGTCTCGGTGCCGGGCATGGAGATCTTCAGGGTCTGGTCGCCGGTGGCCACGTTCTCACCGGTCTGCAGGGTCAGGCCGGTGTTTTCCAGCGCCGCAGCAGCGGTCTTTTGCACAGCGGCTTGGTCAAAGCTGCCCTCGTAGGACAGGGTGATCATAGCACCGCCGGTAAACTCGGTATCCAGATGCACACCGAACACCGCGGCGCACAGCAGGATGACTGCCATCAGGCAGGCAGAGAAGGTCAGGAACTTTTTGCGCAGGGATACGAAATCCACCGGCTTCTTTTCGGCCTTCTCCTGCCCGGGCTTTGCAGCGCCGTACAGCCACGGATTGCGCAGTGCCTTGATGGCGGCTGCGCCGCGGATCATGACACGGGTAGCGAACACACCGAACACAAAGTTCAGCAGCACGCCGGTGAGCAGTGTATAACCGAAGGCGTAGATAGTGCCTGCGGTAGAGGGGCCGAAGGCAAAGAATACAAAGTGCAGTGCCTTGGCAAACAGGCCATCCGAGGGGCCGAAGGCACCCATGAGCACGATGGCCACGATGACGATGGTCACGTTGCCGTCAATGATAGGGGTCAGACCGCGGGCAAAGCCGCTCTTCAGTGCGCCGTCCAGAGATTTGCCGTTTTTCAGCTCCTCCTTGATGCGCTCGGCGGTGATGACGTTGGCATCCACGCCCATGCCAATGGCCAGAATGATACCTGCGATGCCGGGCAGGGTCAGGGTAAAGCTTTCAAACACCGGGAAATAGCCGGACACAAAGGCCAGCGTAGCCGCCACCTGACCGGCCAGCGCGATGCAGGCCAGAAAGCCCGGCAGACGGTACAGCACCGTCATGAACACCACGATGAGGGCAAAGGCAATCAGGCCCGCCAGCACCATGGCACCAAGGCTGTTTTCGCCCAGACTGGGGCTCACGGTGGAGTAGCTGTCTACGCTCAGGGCAAAGGGCAGCGCGCCGGAGTTGATCTGGCGTGCCATCTTGACCACGGCATCCTGCGTAAAGGGATTGGACGCCGAGCTGGTGATGATGGCCTGTCCGTCGGTAATGGCGGTGTTGACGGTGGCGGTGCTCACGTTTTCATCGTCCAGCCAGATGCTGATGCTGCCCTTATCGGCGGCCAGCTTAGTGGTGGCATCGCCAAAGGCCTTGGCACCCTCGGTGGTGAACTTGAGGGCAACGTAATACTCAGAGCTGCCGCCGTTGCTCACAGCGCCGTACTGCGCCGAAGCGCTTTCGACCATGGAGCCGTCCAAAATCAGCTCGCCGTCCTTGCTGGCTCCCTCGCGGAAGGTCAGGTAGGCGGTGGTGCCGATCTCCTGAATGGCAGACTCGGGGTCAAAATCCGTCTCGCCGGACTGCCACGGAAACTCCAGAATCAGACTGTCGGAGTTGTTGTCCACATACAGCTCGTAGTCGGTCACGTTCAACGCGACCAGACGGTTCTCGATGACCAGACGGGCGGCATCCAGCTGCTCGTCCGTGGCATCATAGCCATCCGAGGGCACAAAGGTGACGTTGACGCCGCCCTTGATATCCACACCAAAGCGGATATCCTTTGCACCCTTGATGTAGGTGGTGGTCACATCGCCATATTTTGCCGCCACGCCAAAAAAGGCGGTGTAAACAAACACAACGATCAGCAGCGCGGTAACGACCAGCTGCCATGCTTTGCCTTTTGTTTTCATAAGTCGGGACCCTCCAAAAGCGGCGGCTGTGCAGCCGCAGCCGTTTTTGTTGTGAACCGCAAGTTTTGCCGACGGTTCCTCTCCTCACAGAGCAGCCGTCGTGCCGACCTTTCTGTGATAAAACTCCCCTGCCAGCCCTGCAAAGAGCCCCGCAGAGGAGAATATACAAATTATTTTAAGCCTTAGGCCATATCAGCCAGCAGCTTTTCCACAACGGCCAGACGCACACAGACGCACAGCAGCTCGGAAGCGGTCTCCACCTCGTCCAGACTGGGGTAAGTGGGGGCGATGCGCAGATGAGAATCCTGCGGATCCTTGTGGTACGGGTAAGCAGAGCCTGCACCGGTCAGCACCAGACCTGCGTTCTTGCACAGTTCCGCCACGCGCTTAGCGCAGCCGGGCATGACATACAGGCTGATGAAGTAGCCGCCCTTGGGGTTGGTCCAGTGGGCAATATCACCGCAGGGGGTGAGGTTGGCGGCAAAGGCGGTCTTGACGGCATCGAAGCAGGGCACCAGACGGCGGCGGTGCTTTGCCATGTGTGCCAGAACGCCCTCCTTGTTCTTCAGGAAGCGAACGTGGCGCAGCTGGTTCATCTTATCGTAGCTGATGATCATCACTGAAAAGCGCTTGCACATATACTTCATGCTGTTGTCGCTGCAGGCAATGGCAGAAACACCGGCGCCCGGGAAGGTGATCTTGCTGGTGGAGGTGAACATGAACACGCGGTCCTGCGTGCCGTACTTCTTGCTCACGTTCAGCAGCACGGGGGTCTCGATGATCTCCTCGGTCAAGTGGTGGACGATGTAGGCCTCATCCCAGAAGATCTTGAAATCCGGGGCGGCGGTCTTCATCTTTGCAAAGCGCTCGATGGTCTCATCGCTGTAAGTGTAGCCATCGGGGTTGGAGTACTGCGGCACGCACCAGATGCCCTTGATGGTATCGTCCTCAGCCACCAGCTTTTCCACAACGTCCATATCGGGGCCGTTGGGGGTCATGGGCACGCTGATGAGCTCAAAGCCGAACTCCTCGGTGATAGCAAAGTGACGGTCATAGCCGGGCACCGGGCAGAGGAACTTGCGCTTTTCCACCTGAGACCAAGGGCAGGGAGACTCCGGGAAGCCGAACACATAGCCGATGTTGATGAGGTTATACATCAGCTGCAGGCTGGAGTTGCCGCCCACGAATACCTCGTTGGGCTTTACGCCGAACACATCTGCAAACAGGGCGCGTGCCTCGCTCAGACCCTCCAGCTCGCCGTAGTTGCGGGCGTCGGTGCCTGCATCCGTGGTGTAGTCGGTCATCTTCAACAGGTCCATTGCCAGATCCATCTGGTGGGGGCCGGGCTTGCCGCGTGCCATGTTCAGCTTCAGACCCTTTGCCTGAAACTCTTTATAAGCCTGTTCCAGCGCTGCCTTTTCAGCGGTCAGCGCATCGCGATCCATCTCGTGATAATTTGCCATTAAAAACACACTCCTTTATAGTACTCTTCCTGTTACCCAATACTATGGCTCGTCTTTTGCGGTATGCCCCTGCCAGAGAGCACATGCCGCACGATCCACACTTTGCTATTATAGTACATTTTCCTGTCAGAAACAAGAATTTGAAAGCAAAAAGCCCTGCCAAAAGCAAAAAGCTTTCGAAACAGGGCTTTTAGGCAGGAACACTCCTCTGCTGTGCGGCGATACCGTCAGCTGAGAGCGGCCTGATTTTTATAGCGTTTGCGCACGGCACCGTATTCCAGATGTGCCTCGCCGCCCTCCACGGTGTCCTCATCCACCGTCACGCGGATGATGGTGGCGTCGTTGGGCACCTCGTACATGATGGGCAGCAGAATGCTTTCCATCACGCTGCGCAGACCACGGGCACCGGTCTTGCGCTCGATGGTCTTGCGGGCAATGGCGTGCAAAGCTTCGTCCGTGAAGGTAAGCTCCACGTTATCCATGCCCAGCAGCTCTTTATACTGCTTGACCAGACTGTTGCGGGGCTCCTTGAGCACGCGCACCAGCGCATCCTCGTCCAGATCATCCAGCACGGTGATGACCGGCAGACGGCCGATCAGCTCCGGGATCAGGCCGAACTTGACCAGATCGTGGGGCTCTACCTTGCGCAGCAATGCGCGCTCAGCCTCGGTGGAGTTATCCTTCAGCGCACTGCCGAAGCCCAGCGCGGACTTATCGGTGCGGCGCAGGATATACTTGTCCAGACCGTCAAAGGCACCGCCGCAGATGAACAGGATGTTGGTGGTGTCGATCTGGATGAACTCCTGCTGCGGGTGCTTGCGGCCGCCCTGCGGCGGCACGTTGCTGACAGTGCCTTCCAAGATCTTCAACAGTGCCTGCTGTACGCCCTCGCCGCCCACATCGCGGGTGATGGAGGGGTTTTCGCTCTTGCGGGTGATCTTGTCGATCTCATCAATGTAGATGATGCCGATCTGTGCCTTCTGCACATCAAAATCTGCCGCCTGGATCAGCTTGAGCAGAATGTTCTCCACGTCCTCGCCCACATAACCGGCCTCGGTAAGGGTGGTGGCATCCGCAATGGCGAAGGGCACGCCCAGCATCTTGGCCAGTGTCTGCGCCAGCAGGGTCTTGCCCACGCCGGAGGGACCCAGCAGCAGCACGTTGCTCTTCTGCAGCTCCACGTCGTTCTTGTTTTCGCCGCTGAGGATGCGCTTGTAGTGGTTGTAGACCGAGACGGCCAGCACACGCTTTGCCTCGTCCTGACCGATGACATACTGATCCAGGCCTTCCTTGATCTCGGCCGGGGTCATGATGTTGATATCCAGATCTGCAGCAGCGGGCTGGACATGGGCGCGGTTTGCGTTGCCGCGAGCCGGACGGGCGCTTTTGGGCTGATCCGGCTTGTCAGAGAGCAGATCGTGGCACAGGCCGATGCACTCGCTGCAGATATTGACCCCGGGGCCAATGATCATGCGCTCCACTTCGTCCTGATGCTTGCCGCAAAAGCTGCAAACCAGATCCTTTTCGTTTTTGCCGGAATTGTTATTTGCCATAGCTGTTTTTCCTTATCCTGGATAGATTATAGCGGTTTACCGGTGGGCAATGACCTCATCGATCAGGCCGTATTCCTTTGCCTGCTGCGCGGTAAGGTAGTTGTCGCGCTCGGTGTCCTGCTGGATCTTTTCCAGCGGCTGGCCGGTGTACTCGCTGAGCATCCGGTTCATCTTATCGCGGATATAGACCATGTGCTCGGCATGGATCTTGATATCCGTGGTCTGGCCGGAAAGGCCGCCGCCCTGACCGCCGATCAGCGGCTGGTGGATCATGATCTCGGCGTTGGGCAGGGCAAAGCGCTTACCCTTGGTGCCGCTTGCCAGCAGGAATGCGCCCATAGAGGCAGCCATGCCCATGCAGATGGTGGAAACATCGCACTTGATATACTGCATGGTGTCATGAATGGCCATACCGGCGCTGATGGAACCGCCGGGGCTGTTGATATACAGGCTGATGTCCTTATCCGGGTCCTGCCCTTCCAGATACAGCAGCTGTGCCACCACAAGGCTTGCGGTGGTATCGTTGACATCCTCGCTCAGCACGATGATGCGATCGTTCAGCAGACGAGAGAAAATATCGTAGGAACGCTCTCCGTGCGCCGACTGCTCGACAACGTAAGGAACAAAACTCATAAAGTTCGCCTCCTGAAATGGTTTAAGTTTATTGGCAAAATTGACCGATACGGGTCCCCTGTAAAGTTCAGCCGTACCGGTCAATTTTAACAACCTTTGATAAAACGCCTGCGGCGCTTTACAGGGCCCGGCACTGATTACTCAGCGTCAGCAGCCTTCTCAGCCTCTGCGGGCTTCACCACGATGTTAGCGTGGCTCTTGATGAAGTCGATGGCCTTGGTGCGAGCCAGATCCTGCTTCAGATCCTCGAGGTTGATCAGCTCACGAACCTTGTCCTCTTCCATCTTGTACTGGTCAGCAATGCGCTTGATCTCGGCATTGATCTCGTCCTCGGAAGCCTCGATGTGCTCAGCAGCGGCAACAGCCTCCAGAGCCAGACCGATCTTGACCTGCTTCTCAGCCTGCGGCATGAAAGCGGCACGGAACTGCTCCATGGACTGACCCATATACTTCAGGTAGTCCTCCAGACGCAGACCCTGCTGCTCCACACGGAAAGCAAAGTCGTTGACCATCTCGTCCATGCGGACATCGTACATAGCCTGAGGGATCTCGCCCTCCATGCTCTCGATGACCTGATCGACCAGAGCATTCTCGACAGCCAGATCGTCCTGCTTGTCCAGCTGCTCCTGATTGTTCTTGCGGATGGAAGCCTTGAACTCGTCCAGAGTGTCGTACTCGGAGCAGTCCTTTGCCAGCTCGTCATCCAGAGCGGGCAGCTCCTTGTACTTGACCTCGTGCAGCTTGATCTTAAAGACAGCAGCCTTGCCAGCCAGCTCAGCAGCCTGATACTCGGTGGGGAAGGTGACGTTCACGTCGAACTCCTCGCCGGCAGAGTGGCCAACGACCTGCTCCTCAAAGCCGGGGATGAAGCTGCCGCTGCCCAGAGTCAGGTTGTAGTGCTCAGCCTTGCCGCCCTCGAATGCGACGCCGTCCACAAAGCCCTCGAAGTCGATATCAGCGATATCGCCATTCTGAGCAGCGCCCTCACGGGTCAGCTCACGGGCGTTGCGCTCCTGCACACGCTTCAGCTCAGCGTCCACAGCCTCGTCGGTAACAGTATGGACAGTCTTTTCCACGGTCAGACCGTTGTAGCTGCCAACCTTGATTTCGGGCTTCACGGCGACCTTAACGGTCAGGGTAGCGCCCTCTGCCTCGCTGGCAGAATCCACGGTGACCTCGGGACGGCCCACGGGCTCCACACCGGCTTCCTTAGCGGCAGCCTCAAAAGCCTCCGGGAACAGCTCGTTGATGGCGTCGTAGGTAAAGACGTCTGCGCCGTACATCTTCTCGATCAGAGCCTTGGGGGCCTTGCCCTTGCGGAAGCCCTGCACAGGGTACTTCTTGCCCTCTTTTTTGAAAACATCGGCAACAGCCTTCTTGAAGGCCTCTGCGTCGATGGAGAACTGCAGTTCTGCCATGCTCTTCTCGAGCTTTTCACACTTGATGAGATTCATTTGTTTATCCTCCACTCAAATATTCTATTGCTCAGGGCAGGAAGTTTTTGCCCGGGGCAACCGCGCACCACGTCCTTGCTGTATGCACACGGAATGCGGGGACGCGCGCGCTCAATTGGGTGCAACAATCGCGTCAAAACTTATTATAGCACGCTCTGGACACAATTGCCATACCAAATTTTTAAATTTTGTCGTTTTTGCCCTTTTATACCGCTGTCAATTGATGCGGTAGGGGCAAAAACGCAGGCCGTCGGCACTTACCAGCTTGTACCGGATGCCTTCCACCTCGCCCTGTACGGCGAACCGGATGGCGTTGCCGTGCAGATGCCCATAGAAGCAGGTCCTGATGCCAAACTCCTTCAGGGTAGCTACGATCTCTGGGGCGCTGGTGCCGGTGTAGACCGGCGGATAGTGCAGGAACACCAGCTTTTCCAGCCCGGGCTCCGCTGCCTGCAAGCTCATGCGCAGACGGCCGATCTCGCGGTTCATCACCTTTTCATCGTGGGGCTCGCCCACATCAAACAGCCAACCGCGGGTGCCGCAGATGGCGTACCCCTCCACGCTGTAAGAATTATTATGCAGGATATGCAGGGTATCGAAGCCCTCGGCCTTGAGGTAGGCGTTCATCTTGTTGGCGGTGGACCACCAGTAATCGTGGTTGCCCTTCATGATGATCTTCTGTCCGGGCAGCTGCTGCAAAAAGGCGAAATCCTTGCGGGTATCGGTCAGGCGCATGGCCCAGCTGATATCCCCCGCCAGCACGATGGTATCCTGCGGGGTGATGAGCTTGCGCCAGTTTTTCTCCAGCCGGTCCACATAATCGTTCCAGCCGGGAAATATATCCATCGGCTTGGATGCGCCCAGAGAAAGATGGGGGTCGCCAAGCACAAAAAGTGCCATAGTCTGTTTACTCCTGTTCTGTCTGTCCGCAGAAGCTTATGCCTGATAGCCCAGCGCCACCTCAGCGATCTGTGCCGGGGCAATGACGGTATCAAAGCGCTCCGGCTTGCTGCGCAGAGCGGCAAGGCTTGCCGGTGCGGCGTGACCGGTGGCAGCCTCCAGCTGCTGCATGGCTTCAAAATCGTTTTCCGGGGCGGTTTTGCCCAGTGCGCTCAGCACGCTGCGGGGGAACTTGAAGGGCGATGCGGTGGAAAGCACCACCATGGGCACGCCCTGCCGCTTTTTCTGTGCAGCCACATGGAAGGCCACGGCGGTGTGGGTATCGCACAGGTAGCCGTCCTTTTCGTAGCGGGAACGGATCTCCCCTGCCACCTCGGCCTCGCTGCTCCAGCCGCAGGAGAAGGTCTCCTGAATAGCTGCCAGCGTCTCGGGACGGACGGTATAGCTGCCGGTTGCAGCCAGCTGCTGCATAAAGCCCGCCACCTCGGCATCGCTGCCGGTCACATGGTACAGCAGGCGCTCCAGATTGGAGGACACCAGAATGTCCATGCTGGGCGAGGTGGTCTTGAAGAACTCCCGCTTTGCGGTGTAAGTACCGGTGGTGAGGAAATCGGTCAGCACGTTGTTCTCGTTGGAAGCGCAGACCAGCTTGCCCACAGGCAGACCCATCTGCTTTGCGTAATAACCGGCGAGGATATCGCCAAAGTTGCCGGTGGGCACACAGAAGTCCACCTCGTCACCGAAGGTGATCTTGCCTGCCTTGAGCAGCTGGGCGTAGGCGGCAAAATAGTAGACGATCTGCGGCACAAGACGGCCCCCGTTGATGGAGTTTGCGCTGGAAAGACGGATGTTGCGCTGTTCCAGTTCGGCAGCGATGGCCTTATCGCCGAACACCTTCTTTACGCCGGTCTGGGCATCGTCGAAGTTGCCGCGCACAGCGTATACCGCCACATTAGCGCCCTCCTGCGTTGCCATCTGCAAACGCTGGATCTCGCTGGTGCCGCCGGTGGGGTAGAACACAGCGATCTCCACACCGGGGATATCATGGTAGCCGTCCAGCGCAGCCTTGCCGGTATCGCCGCTGGTAGCCACAAGGATCAGGGTCTTTTCGGTGCGTCCCAGATTCTTTTTGGCTTCCACCAGCAGCTTGGGCATCAGCTGCAGGGCGTAATCTTTAAAGGCGCAGGTCGGGCCGTGCCACAGCTCGAGGGCATAGGTGTCCCCCTCCACCGGGGCAAGATAGCCTGCCTTACCGCCGAAAGCAGCGCCGTAGGTGCTGCGGGTAGCGTCGGTCAGGAAAGCGGGGTCGTAATCGGTCAGGTACTCCCGCACAACGGCGGCTGCCAGCGCGGGGTAGTCCAGCCCGCACAGAGCTTTTACATCCACCTGCGGAAAACTTTCCGGCACAAACAGACCGCCTTCATCGGACAGTCCCTGTGCAATTGCCTGAGAAGAAGTTACTTTGCGGTTCTGATCTCTGGTACTGAAAAACTGCATGGTCATCGCTCCTTTTCGCCACGGAACGTGCCGGGCACGTTCCCGGTTGTACGGCAAAACCCTCGTTCTGCCGCATACTTCCCACCGGTGCCACGGTTTCTGCCTTAGGTCTCGCAGAGAAAGGCACCCTTTATAATATGTACCATCCAGCGCCCGCTGTCAAGAGGAACTACCTCTGCAACGTCAAAACGCACCGGTTCTTCGCTTTGGCCGGTCTGCTGCAAATACCCTTGTGCAGCGCAGATCAGCCGGTGCTGCTTGGCCGGGTCTACGGCGGCAGCGGGCCGTTGCAGCATCCCTTGGCTGCGGGTCTTTACCTCGCAGATGACAATGGTGCCGTCCGGCTCCCGCAGCACAAGATCAAGCTCTCCCATGCGGGTATGATAGTTATGGGCCAGCAGCTGCGCGCCCTGCTTCTGATACCAGCGGGCAGCGGCAGCTTCTCCCCTGCGGCCGGTCTCGGCGCGGTTCATTTGCCGCTCTCCGGCCAGTAGCCCTGCTTTTTAAGGAAGCTGCGTCGGTAGAACGGCTGAATGCCGTACTGCGCGATCAGCTCGTAGTGCAGCTTTGTGGGGTAGCCCTTGTGCTTTGCCAGCTGATACTGCGGGTACTGCTTGTCCAGCTCCAGCATATAGCGGTCTCGGCTGACCTTGGCCAGTACCGAGGCTGCGCCGATGCTAGCGCTGGTGGCATCGCCCTTGACCACCGGCTGTGCCGGGATCTGCAAGCCTGCGGGGGTACGGTTGCCGTCCACCAGCACCAGATTGGGCACAATGTCCAGCTCTTCCACCGCCTGCTGCATCCCGCCCATGGTGGCTTGCAGGATGTTTTCCCGGTCGATGACCTCCGGTCCCACAAAGACGATGCGGTAGGCCAGCGCTTTTTCGCAGATCTCGTCAAACAGCGCCTCGCGCTTTTTTTCGGTCAGCTTTTTAGAATCGTTGATGCCGTACACCGGATTTTCCGGGTCCAGAATACAGGCCGCCACGCACACAGGGCCGCAAAGCGGGCCGCGCCCGGCCTCGTCCACACCGGCAAAGCAACCGTACTGGCTGCGCACCTCGGCATCAAAGGCGTACAGCGGGGCGGAGATTTCCTCGTCCGAGCGGCGTTTCATTCCTCGTCCTCCCCGGCAAAGTCGGCCAGATCATCCCGCTGCGGCGGGCGCTCCAGAGAGATGCGCCCCCACTTGCAGGCGC
>OODG01002539.1_pt1 | contig 10870 bp, 9 predicted proteins | sample 1671621 | NCBI WGS metagenome assembly OODG01 (sample SAMN06348175, study PRJEB24527) | human gut metagenome | biome: human gut; feature: ankylosing spondylitis patient; material: feces | host: Homo sapiens | place: China | collected 2015-10 | reverse complement strand
GAATCCCTCCAAACTTTGGCAACTGCGGCGTTCGATTTTTGGCGTAGGCGCGGCACAGGTGCTGTTAAGCGCGGCGTTGCTGGCGGGATTATTGATGCTGACGGATTTCGCCTGGCAGGCGGCGGTGGTCGGTGGCATTGGCCTTGCGATGTCTTCAACTGCAATGGCGTTGCAATTAATGCGTGAGAAAGGGATGAATCGCAGCGAATCCGGCCGAGAGTTTTCGTAAGATGATTCTGACGCTGGCGGATGATGTGCGGGTGATTTTGATCAAGATTGCTGACCGTTTGCATAATATGCGAACGCTTGATTCCATGCCGGAACATAAACAAGTGAAGATAGCGAGTGAAACACTCTATATATATGCCCCCCTGGCGCATCGTATGGGATTGCATGCGATTAAGACGGAGTTAGAGGATTTGAGTTTGAAGTACGAGAATCCGGTTGAATACCAGGAACTGGAAAAACGAATTCATGATTACCGGGATGAACATACCGGTTTGTATCAGCAATTTATTGCTCCGATTCGGGAGCGTTTAACAGAGAGTGGGTATCGTTATGATATAACAGCACGAACGAAAAGTGTCTACTCTGTGTGGTCCAAGATGCAGCGTAGACACATTTCTTTTGAAGAGATATATGATTTGCTTGCCGTGAGGATCGTGTTCGATCCGAAGGATAATCAACCGGAGAAATGGCAATGTTGGAATATTTACTCGTTGATTACTGATATGTATAGTCCAAAACCGGAGAGAATCCGGGATTGGGTCAGTGTCCCGAAGGCTAATGGATACGAGGCCTTACATCTTACCGTTATGGGGCCCGGGGGAAAGTGGATAGAGGTGCAGATTCGTTCCCGTCGGATGGATGAGATTGCCGAGAAGGGATTGGCTGCACACTGGAAATACAAGGGGGATAATGCTGAAGCGAGTAACGAGGTGGACAAGTGGTTGGCGGGTATTAAGGAGATGTTGGAGCAACCGGGAACTGATGCGTTGGAATTTTTAGACGAATTTAAACTTAATCTTTTTGCCAAGGAGATCCGGGTGTTTACCCCAAAGGGGGAGATGCGAACACTTCCGAAAGGAGCTTCCGTTTTAGATTTTGCTTATGATATTCACACGGAGATCGGGAATTCATGTATAGGCGGCAAGGTGAATCACAAATTGGTCCCGATGAGTCATCGGTTACAGAGTGGCGATCAGGTTGAGGTGCTGACCAGCGATAAACAGAAACCGCAGAGTGATTGGCTTGATTTTATCGTTACTGCTAAAGCTCGGAATAATATACTTATGGTTTTCCGGAGGGAGAAAAAAGAGCAAATCCGTATCGGAACTACCATGTTTGAAAAATTGCTGGAAGATATGAAACTGCCTTTCGGGGCGGAAAATTTGAATAAGGCTTTATTGCATTTGAAGTTGCAGCATAAAGATGATCTATACGTGAGTCTTGCTAAAGGGCATTTGGACATAGAGGAGGTGCGTAAAGCCTTAAAGAAAAAGTCAGAAAATAAATTTGTTAAGTATTGGAAACTCCAGTTCTTCAAGAGCGATAAGGATAAGTCCGTACCGGACAAAGAGGAAGAAAAGGGGAAAGTGATTAATGATATTACTGATGATGCTTCTGATTTTATCATTGCTCCGTGCTGTAATCCGATCCCGGGTGACGATGTCGTCGGCATGAAGATTGACGGGGATAAGATTACTGTGCATAAGCGGAAATGTCCGGAGGCAATCCGATTGATGTCCAGTTACGGGGACAAAATTGTTCCGGTGAAATGGGTCAGTCACAAGATCATGTCTTTCCTTGCCGTGATCAAATTAAATGGTATTGATAGCATAGGAATCGTGAGTGATATTACGATGATTATATCAAAAGAGAGTAACGTGAACATGAGGACGGTGCATTTTGAAACCAAGGATGGGATTTTTGAGGGGATGATCCATTTGTACGTGCATAACACGGCAGATTTGAATAATTTAATGATGAAGATTGCATCTTTGAAGGGAGTGGAGAACGTTTCCCGGGTAGAGAATTTAGATGGCTAAATTAAATTTTGTCTAAATAAGGATAGAACTTCGGATAATTATTGTAACTTAGCGATGTTGTAAATAGAATTAGCTTTGGACTCAATGGAAAAAATAAAGGAGACGGTAAAAGAGATTTTTACCACTTACCTGCAGCAGAAAGGGCATCGAAAGACGCCAGAGAGATACGCTATTTTAGATGAGATTTATTCTCATTCCGGGCACTTTGATATAGAATCTTTGTACGTGTTTATGAAGAATAAAAATTACAGGGTTAGTCGTGCAACATTGTACAATACGATTGATTTGTTATTAGAATGTAAGCTGGTGATCAAACATCAGTTCGGGAATAATATAGCTCAATTCGAACGAGCATACAATAACCGGAAACACGAACATATTGTATGCAAAGTGTGTGGGAAAGTGGAGGAATTCGCTGATTCACGGTTGGAGGAAATCGTCGAACACGTGGAAGAAAAGTATGATTTTACCGTTCATCATCATATGCTTTATATTTATGGTATTTGCAGCAATTGTAAGTTGACAGGTAAGAAATAAATATTAATTTTGCACGTTTGTTTCATAAAAATATAGTATCAGATGAAAGTAGATGTATTGTTGGGATTACAGTGGGGAGATGAAGGTAAGGGAAAAGTGGTTGACGTGTTAACCCCGAACTATGATGTCGTGGCTCGTTTTCAAGGAGGGCCTAATGCAGGGCACACGCTTGAATTCGAAGGTCAGAAATATGTACTTCGTTCCATTCCATCCGGAATTTTTCAAGGAGATAAAGTCAATATCATCGGTAATGGTGTCGTGATTGATCCTGCTTTGTTTAAAGCGGAAGCAGAAGCATTGGCGGCGTCTGGGCATGATTTGAGAAAAAGACTTCATATATCCAAGAAAGCACATCTGATTTTGCCGACCCATCGATTCCTTGATGCGGCTTATGAGGCTGCCAAGGGTGATGCTAAAGTGGGGACTACCGGAAAGGGGATCGGACCGACATACACGGATAAAATTAGTAGAAATGGTGTTCGTGTTGGTGATATTCTACATGATTTCGATATAAAATACGCAAAGGCGAAAGCTCGTCACGAACAGATATTGAAAAGTTTAAACTTTACTTACGATTTAGCAACTACGGAGAAAGAGTGGTTGGAAGGAATCGAGTATCTGAAACAATTCGAGTTAGTGGACAGTGAGCATGAGATTAACCGATTATTAGATGATGAAAAATCCATTTTGGCCGAAGGGGCTCAGGGTACCATGTTGGATATAGATTTTGGTTCTTATCCTTTCGTAACTTCTTCCAACACGGTTTGTGCTGGGGCTTGTACGGGATTGGGAGTTGCTCCTCATCGTATTGGGGAGGTTTATGGTATCTTCAAAGCATATTGTACCCGTGTAGGTAGCGGACCATTTCCAACGGAACTGGAAAATGAAACGGGTGAAAAACTTTGTAAGCTGGGCCATGAGTTTGGAGCCGTAACTGGTCGTAAACGTCGTTGCGGATGGATAGACTTGGTGGCATTGAAATATGCTATCATGATTAATGGAGTGACGCAGTTGATCATGATGAAGAGTGATGTGCTGGATACTTTTGACACGATTTCTGCTTGCGTTGCTTACGAGGTGGATGGAGAAGAGGTAGATTATTTCCCGTTTGATATTACAGAAGGAGTAAAACCGATCTATACTGAGTTACCGGGTTGGAAATGTGATATGACAAAAATGACTTCAGAGGACGAATTCCCGGAAGAGTTCAATAATTATTTGGCATTCTTGGAAGAGGAGACTGGGGTACCGATCAAGATTGTGTCCGTGGGACCGGATCGGGAACAAACGATTATTCGCTATATGGAATAAAGAATATTTAGATAAAATAAAAAGACCGTCTTGCTGTTTGGTAGGACGGTCTTTCTTAATTATAAAAGAGATTGTAGATAATATACGCCGATTCCGGCCAGATAACCGAGAAGGGCAATCCAGGTGATGTGCTTCATGTACCACATGAAATTAATACGTTCCATACCCATAACGACAACTCCGGCTGCAGAACCAATGATTAGGATGCTGCCACCGATTCCAGCACAATATGCAAGGAGTTCCCAAAATGTTCCATCCGTCGTGAAATTCATGAGGTATGGTGATAAGGTGCCGCTTGTGTGAATCAAGGGATACATTCCTATGGCGGCAGCGACAAGCGGAACATTGTCGATCACGGAGGAAAGAAAAACTATGATCATGTTTATTAGGTAAACGTTGTGTATTTTGTCATTTAAGAACGTGGACATTTGGTCAAGTATGCCTGCTATTTGTAAGGTAGTGACGGCCATAAGGATTCCCAAAAAGAATAGAAGGGTACTGTAATCAACTTTTGTAAGTATGGATGGAATACGGTGTATCTTTTCTGGGGGAAGGTTTCTTTTTCGATTATAGAGAATTTCTGTATATGTCCACACGCCTCCCAAAGCTAGCATGATCCCCATGAATGGAGGGAGATTCGTGAATTCTTTAAAAACAGGAACAAATAGGAGGCTGGCAATGCCGATGATCAGGATGGTTATTTGTTCTCTGTGACTGATGGCTAGGAGCGTGTTTGTGCTTGTTGTTTGTTGAGGTTCTGTTTCCCCCTGTAGCCAGTAGGTTGTGATGGTTAGTGGAATGATTAATGAAACCAGACTTGGGAGGAATAAGTGACGGATAATATTCAGAGAGGTGATGTTATCATTAATCCAGAGCATAATCGTGGTAACGTCCCCGATCGGGGTCCATGCTCCACCCGCGTTAGCGGCAATAATAACGATGCTGCCGAATATCCATCGTTCTCTTTGCTCGTCAACTAGGCGGCGAAGTAACATGATCATGACAATGGCTGTGGTTAAGTTATCAAGTACGGAAGACATGATAAAAGTGATCAAGGCAATGATCCACAATAATTTTCGTTTGTTACGTGTGGTGATATGGTCCGTGATCAAGGTGAACCCGTTGTGTGTGTCAATCCATTCCACGATTGTCATTGCCCCGAGCAGGTAAAACAAAATCTCGGCAGTATCTCCGAGGTGATTAATAATTTCGTTGTCAGTATGTGGAATGAGAGTCCATAGCAGTGTCCCTAGAAGGAGTGCTATGGCACTTTTATTAATTCCAGTCTGATGTTCCAGGGCAATCAGAATGTAGCCGCTAATAAACAGAATTACGAGTAATAATGCCATATCTTAATAAAGTTTTTTTATCCTACTGTATCTTTCATACGCAACTTTGCGTAGATTGGTTTATCTTTGTGTGAAGAATTGAGTAAAATAGATACGGATATGATGACATGGGATTTTTTCTTTAGGTTATTAGTGGCCGGAGTTTTAGGGGCCATCATAGGTTTGGATCGTGAATACCGGGCGAAGGAGGCGGGATTTAGAACTCATTTCTTGGTAGCTTTGGGTAGCGCTCTTTTTATGATTGTGTCGAAATATGGATTCTGGGATATTCTTGGGGATACGGGGATCGGTCTTGACCCGAGTCGTATTGCGGCTCAAGTGGTGAGTGGTATCGGGTTTCTGGGGGCCGGGACCATTATTATCCAGAAATTATTCGTGAGAGGGTTGACCACGGCTGCCGGGATATGGGCTACTTCTGCCATTGGACTTGCAGTTGGAGCCGGGCAATATTGGCTGGGAATCAGTGCAATGTTGTTGACTTTGTTAGGCTTGGAAGGTTTAGGATATCTTTTCCAAAAGATTAGCCAGAGGAATGTATTGTTAATATTTACGACAACAAGTCAAGAGGTAATCAAGGAGGTTACTGACGAGATAAAGCGTAAAAAGCATACGATCAGTTCTTACTCTACCGAGTCGTCCAAGTTGGGAGATATGACTACTTTCCGGGTGACGATGGTTATTCGAACTCATAAGGCTGGAGATGAAACTTTGCTATTCCAGTTTATACAGCATTTGCCGGATGTGATGGTTGATCGGATGGAATAAAAAAAAGCGACCTTAGGTCGCTTTTTATTTAATTTCCATGTTTGGAGTGTAGTTTTAGTCGCATCAGACGAAGATCTTCTTCAGAGTAGTCGCCTTCGAATTCATCATAGGCATCTCCAATATTGTCGCTCTTGGCTTCCATGAAGTAATCCATGATTTCTTGTTGTTGTTCTTCATCCAGAATTTGGTTGATGTAGTAATCAATGTTAAGTTTGGTTCCGGAGAAGACGATGGCTTCCATTTCTTTGATCAGTTCTTCGAAGGTAAGACCTTCCGCGGAGGCGATGTCTTCCAGATCAATTTGGCGGTCAATATTTTGAATGATATATACTTTGAATTTCGATTTGTTGGCAACGGTTTTAACCACCAAGTCTTGCGCTCTTTCGATCTCGTTGTCTTCAACGTATTGTTTGATTACCTCTACGAATTCCTGTCCGTATTTTTGAGCTTTTCCTGAACCTACACCCTGTATGTTGGCTAGCTCTTCCAACGTGATCGGGTAATTGGTACACATATCCTCTAGGGACGGATCTTGGAAAATCACGTACGGTGGCAGATTGTTCTTTTTGGCAATCTTTTTCCGTAAATCTTTCAGGATAGCAAATAAGGTGTTGTCGAGTGCTGATACTCCCCCTTTTTCCTGAAGTTTCTCTTCTGATTCTTCAAAGTTATGATCTTCCATCAGCATAAAGTCTTTAGGTTCTTTTAAAAATTCGTGGCCCTTTTCAGTTAATTTTATGACCCCGTATTGTTCAATGTCTTTTTCTATATAATTAGCAATTAAAGCGCGTCTGAATACCATGTTCCAGAACTGTACGTTCTTTTCAGAACCGACACCAAAAGATTCCAGTTCGTCATGGTGATACGATTTTATCATGGAATCGGTTTCCCCGAGAAGAATATTTACCATGTGGTCCACCTTGAATTTCTCTTTTACTTCAAGGATGGCGTTTAAGGCATCGATTAAGTATTCTTTTCCTTCGAATTCTTTCTTCGGGAATAGGCAGTTGTCACAGGCTCCGCAATTTTCTTCATCATAGTTTTCACCGAAGTAGTGTAATAGAACTTTTCTGCGGCAAAGAGAAGTTTCTGCGTAGGAAACGGTTTCCATGAGAAGTTGTTTCCCGATTTCCTGTTCGGCAATCGGTTTACCCTGCATGAACTTTTCCAGTTTTTGGATGTCTTTGTAGCTGTAAAATGTCAGGCAATATCCTTCACCTCCGTCCCGTCCGGCTCTTCCGGTCTCCTGGTAATATCCCTCAAGACTTTTCGGAATATCATAATGGATGACGAATCGTACGTCCGGTTTGTCAATACCCATGCCAAAAGCGATTGTTGCCACGATGACATTGACTTCTTCCATTAGGAATTTGTCTTGATTGGCACTACGGGCCGAGGCATCCATGCCGGCGTGGTAGGAGGCAGCCTTGATTCCGTTAACGCAAAGGACTTCCGTGAGTTCTTCCACTTTTTTACGGCTCAGACAGTAGATAATACCTGATTTGCCTTCGTTGTTTTTGATGAATTTGATAATATCTTTTGTCGGGTCTACCTTCGGACGAACCTCGTAATAGAGGTTGGAACGGTTAAAGGAAGATTTGAACACTTGGGCATCCTGCATATCTAGGTTTTTCTGAATATCGTGTTGGACTTTCGGGGTAGCAGTTGCCGTTAAAGCGATAATCGGTGCTTTCCCGATTTGCTCCACGATCGGTCTGATCTTACGATATTCGGTACGGAAATCGTGTCCCCATTCTGAAATACAGTGTGCTTCGTCAACCGCAAAGAAGGAGATGCGTACTTTTCGTAAGAATTCAATATTACTTTCTTTGGTCAGTGACTCTGGGGCTACATATAATAGTTTTGTTTTACCACTCAACACGTCTTCTTTCACTTTTAGAATATCACTTTTGCTAAGAGACGAATTCATGAAGTGGGCAACTCCCTCCGATGAAATGCACGAAAAGCCCTCCTTTCCCCCTCCGATGCGCTGAACGAGCGCATTGCATCAACCTGGTTTTTCATTAAAGCAATTAGCGGTGATATCACTATTGCTGTTCCGTCAAGTATCAAGGCCGGCAACTGGTAACATAAAGATTTTCCTCCCCCCGTTGGCATCAGTACAAACGTGTTGTTCCCGGCGAGAACGTTCTTTATTATTTGCTCCTGGTTTCCTTTGAAGTTATCAAAGCCGAAATACTCTTTTAATTTAGCATGTAAATCTATTTGCAATCCCATTGTTTTTTTTAATTTTCACACACCCCATTTTTACACGGGTGCGCAAATTTATAACTTAATTTGTTTTTACAAACAAAATCTTCTATAATAAATCTATCATCACTCGTTTTTGAGCTATCATAAAAAATGATACTTTTGTCCCTAGTAAAGTTATAGCAAAAAATGATAAGTGCAATAGTTTTTTTCTTTTTTTGCTATAAGGATGACTTTTGAATGAATATTTATAATTAGATAGTCATGGTAGATATAAAATCGGTTGCGTGCAAAGTGATTCAAGATGAGACAGTAGCTATTCAAAATCTGATAAACTACATAGATGATGATTTTGAGGCGGTTGTTAGATTAATTTATGAAAATAAGGGGCGGGTGATTATCACTGGTATTGGAAAAAGTGCAATTATTGCGACAAAAATCGTGGCAACGATGAATTCCACCGGAACTCCGGCTGTGTTTATGCACGCTGCGGATGCTATTCATGGTGATTTGGGAATGATTCGGGAAGAGGATGTGGTAATTTGTGTTTCTAAGAGTGGAAACACTCCAGAAATAAAAGTTTTGATCCCGTTGATACGGAATAACGGAAATAATAATATCGTGGCAATGGTGTCAAATACGGACTCTTTTCTGGCTAAAAATTCGCTTTATGTGCTGAAAGCGAAAGTGGAAAAAGAGGCTTGTCCTTTAAATTTAGCTCCGACAAATTCAACTACGGCACAGTTAGTGCTGGGAGATGCGTTAGCAATGTGTTTGGTAGAGTGTCGCAGTTTCTCAAGCAGGGATTTTGCGAGATTCCATCCGGGCGGAAGTTTAGGAAAGCGTTTATACACGCGGGTGTCGGATGTTTACGATAGCACGAATCGGCCTTGCATTAAGAGAGAAGCGGGAATTCGTCCCGTGATCTTGGCCATGTCGAAAGGACGTTTGGGTGCGGTGGCTATCGTGGATGGAGAAGAACGTTTGGAAGGAATTATCACGGATGGTGACTTGCGGCGGATGATGGAGAAATACGATGATGTAGACGGGTTGATGGCAAAGGATATCATGTCAAAATCCCCCAAGACTATATCAGAGGACGAATTGGCATATAATGCCTACCGGATGATGGAACAGAATAGTATCACTCAACTGGTTGTTGTTGATAAAGATCGTCATTACAAAGGAATGGTACACATACACGACATATTGCGTGAAGGAGTGGTTTAATTGATGATTTGTGATTGATGATTTATGATGGGGTATTATCTTCATCTTGCATGGTTGTTCTTGATCTGAAATCGTGAATCAGAAATCGTAAATTTTTTTGTAATGAAATATTTGAAGTTGTGTTTTATCTTATTGTTATTGGCGTGGGTATCTGTTGTAGAGGCGCAGACAACGAAGGTTCGAGGAAAAGTTGTGGATGCAGAAACTGGGGAACCGATGCCATTGGTAAGTATCGTGTTTGTGGGTACTACGATTGGGGTCACGACTGATTTCGATGGGAATTATGATATTGAGACTCGGGAGGAGGTCAGCGAGATCATGGCATCTTTTGTCTCTTATGAACGCCAGACCGTAGCTATCAAGAAAGGAGCTTTTAACACGATCGATTTTAAACTGGTGCCGATCGTAACTCATTTGGACGAGGTGAAGGTAAAACCCGGAGATAATCCGGCTCATGCGATCTTGCGGAATATTTCAAAGAATAAGAAAAAGAATAACCCGGCCGAGAAGGAATCGTACAGTTATACCACTTATACGAAGATGGAACTGGATATTGCGAACATGAAACCGGAGTTTAAAAATAAGAAGTTACAGAAAAATTTCGGGTTTATTTTCCAGTACATGGACACTTCGGCTATCACGGGAAAGGCCTATTTACCCGTGATGATCTCCGAGGCTTCGGCGGATTATTACTATCGTCGTTCTCCTAAATTGTCAAGAGAGATCGTGAAAGCGAGTCGGATTTCGGGTATCGAGGAGGATTACAGTCTGGCCCAGTTCACGGGGCATCTGCATGTGAATGTCAACTTGTATGATAATTACATTAATATATTCGAGGTGAATTTCGCCAGCCCGTTGAGCGAACACGGGTTGATGTATTACAAGTATTTTCTGGTAGATAGTGTTCAGAAGGAGGGGCGAAAGATATACAAGATTCGTTTTCACCCTAAAGGGAAGTCAACACCGGTATTTGACGGGGAGGTAAATATAGACTCCACGACATGGGCGTTGGAATCTGCCCGGTTGAGAATGGCGAAAGGGTTGAACGTGAACTGGATTCGGGATCTGGCCATCGAGAACACGAACGAGTTGATAAACGATTCCACTTGGTTTTTGAAACAGGATAAAATATTGGCCGATTTTACCGTGCAGATGAAGGACTCGTCCAAGTTAATCTCGTTTATGGGGCACCGCCAGATTGACTATTCGAATGTGAAGGTGAACGAGGATATTCCTACCGAGATTCAGAAACTGGATAATGATGTGATCATTAATAAGGATGTGCTTCAAAATGACGAAAATTACTGGCAATCTGTGCGTCCTTACGAGTTAAGTGAGAAGGAACAGAATATATATAATATGGTGGACTTCATCCGCATCAGGGAACAGGCTGTCGGCTGGTCGCTGTGAGCTTGGGCA
>OODG01002524.1_pt1 | contig 10923 bp, 8 predicted proteins | sample 1671621 | NCBI WGS metagenome assembly OODG01 (sample SAMN06348175, study PRJEB24527) | human gut metagenome | biome: human gut; feature: ankylosing spondylitis patient; material: feces | host: Homo sapiens | place: China | collected 2015-10 | reverse complement strand
CTGTCAGCGTAGCGGAGAAACGTTGTGCTCCATCCATAGCCTGTACCTTCTGGCTGCTTTCGACGGTGGGCTGACGGCTTTCGGTGCTATAGCAAAAACCGTATTCTTCTACTGTGAAACCGTGATCCTGAGTTACGGCACCCAGGCAAACTGCCTCGTAAGCAACCGCTTCTACCGGTTTATTGGCAAGGCTACCGGTTCCATTCGCTATGACCATCGGAATCTTTTGTTGAGTGGTGGTGAACTTTACCGATTCACCGTAGCCTGTTCCTGCATCATTGGTGGCGTAAGGGCGTACAATATAGGTGGTGTTTGCCACCAGATCTGTCAGTTCTACGGTGAAGTCATCACCGAATGGCAGCTTGATGTTGTCGTCGAGGGTAGGTTCAGCGGCATTTTCAATATAAATGGCATAAGCGAAGCCTCGTACTGTAGGCTCGTAACCACCATTGTCTGTAATACTGGCAGAGAGGGTGGCACTGTACTCGGTAACGTTAGTGGCCTCGGCGATGCTTAGTGAAGGCGGAATAGCGTCTTCAGTACTGAAACTGCTGCTCTTTCCCTTGATGACGGACTTACCGCTACGAGCAAAGATGCAGTAATAATACTTTTCTCCGGGCTTCAGTCCTTGGACTGTGGCAGTATAGTTGTTGCCGTCTCCCGGGGTAGCGTTGACTTCTTGTGCGTTGCTCAAGCTGGCTGATGTGGAATAAAGGAAGCCTATTTTCAGTTCTCCGGTACTGCCGGGATGCTTCATCACCGTTCCTTGGAAAGTAGCTCCAAAACGGCTCAAGCCCGTAACACTGTTGGTAGTCAGTGTCGGTGAATAAACTGAAGGCTCTTTGTCCTCTTCACAACCCATCATGAACGGCAACAAGAACAATAGCATACATACATGTCTAATGACGTGCGCATGCTTAAATGCGTATTGTTGACCCATAAATTAAGTGTGTAAAATGTTGTTTAATATTCTTCGTTACAAATATATATATAATTTCTGTCCCGTTATTCTTTTTTATTCCAATAATTAAAAGATGTTAGTAAAATATTTTATTTGTAACGGAAAACCGTGACAAAATAATTGCTGTCCTGCTATTTTATTGCATGTTCACCACAGAGTAGCACAGAGTCCCACAGAGTTTTGATTTCAAATTAATCTAAAACTCTGTGGGACTCTGTGCTACTCTGTGGTGAATTTAGAGAATCAGAAGTGGCTCAAATCTATCAGTCCGAAGTTCGGGTCTTTTTCCGGTTGCCATGTGCGGACGTGGATCACCGGTTCTTTAGGGTTGTTCAGGTCTACCATCAGGAACAAATACCCTGTATCACCGTAGCTGGACGAGAAATAATCCTGCTTGATTTGGATACCGTAAATTTCACCTCCTACACCCGACTTGCGAACTTGGTTGTCGGCAAAGCGGAGGTTGATGAATTCCGAGCTACGGAAGATGTGCTGTAATTTCTTCATGTATTCCGACTTCGTCTGACGGGTGTATTTTACAGCTTGCTTGCTCATGGCCTGTCCTTCGTTGCTGGCAGTGTGTTTCAGTACTGAACCGGTGATAATCAGGGCATCGTCAGAGAAAATACTGTTGATGTAATCGTAGCGCTTCAAAGCATAAGCCGTCTTATAACTTTCAAGGAAGTTGATAAGTACGTTGCGTACGGTATCATTCCAGGATGTCTGGTTCATGATATCGTCTACGGCAGGTTTGTTGAGGCCGAAGGAGAGGCAATCTATCTTACCTTCTTTGTTCAGGGTGAACACTACATCTTCTACAAACGTGCGTTGGTTGCTGAACTTGAAACTCATGGGAAGACTGCGGCAAGTTACTTCCCCATTGCACTCTAAAAATCTGAATTCCGGTTCGTTGATGATCTTGCCTTGTCCGTATTTGATGAGGCGGTTGAACATTTCGTATCCGCTTTCGGTACATAAGGATTGTATATCGGTGAAATTGCGCGTACGAATAGCTTTTTCTACTTTCTTCATGGTATCGTCGTAGGCAGCGGATTCCATGGTGGACAAATAATGCATGCCGCTGTTTGTGGTGGTGGCACTGTCTGATTCTGCCATTAAGGCTTCTTCGGTCTTTTCTTCACCAGGTTTCGGTTCCTCCCCTTCCAGTTTCAAGGCGCAGTTGCGCATGGCTATGGGGTTGACGGTTCCCATCACTTCTGACAGTTCGTTGTCGATATTGGCTTCACCTTCAAACATATACTCGGTGCGTAGTTGCAGATTGCGGGCATTGGCAAGCACAGGAAGTTCCACGATGCCTGTACCGTCTTTGGCTGAGAATATATTGGACCAGTCGCGACCGTCGAAATACGTGTAATCGTAGTTGCGGGCGGGCTGTCCTTTGTAGAGTACTTTGAGGTTGATCGTCTTCAGATCACCGTCCAGATGGGTGCTTTCCATGCTTATTTTCAGATTGGAGAAGATGTCGTTCATCTGTTTGGGAATCCAGGTGGTGAGTAGGAGGTCTTTGCCGTCTTCATCCTTCATGGTGAGGAAGTTGCCGTCGGGATAGCTCTGGAGCAGGACGAGCGCCCAGTAGTAATAACGCAGGGCATCGGCCACCTGGGCTTTCTTTTCGGCGCGGACGGCTTCCTGGGCAAAGTCCAGTATCTTTGTTTTTCGTCCGTCGAAGATGCGTTGTATTTCGGCTACTTTGATGTAGCGCATGACGACGGCTTCCGGTTCGTTTTGTATCACGATGCGGCGGGTATTGTTCAGCGTGGCACGCGAGTAGGTGTTGATGACGGATTTGAATGTCTCGTCCACGGTTGGCTGGTCATCCTTCATTCCGCCTTCGGTCAGTTGCTCGAACTTGGAAGATACGTTTGTGGAGATCTGGCTGATGAGTGCTGCAAGTGCTTCATTATCGGCTTTCTTCAGGGTAGCGGCGTTTCCTGTACCCCAGATGTAGTCTTTGCTGGTTTGTATTTCCTCAATGGATTGTCCTTTTGCGGCAAGGGCAATAAATAAGAATGTAACGATAATAAATGCGCTCCTTTTCATGTTGTTGCTTTTCATGTTGTTTCAATTCTTTGCAAAAGTAGAAACTTTTTCTATAATATAACTTAGTTAGTCAGTTATTTTTTGTGCTGGTTGGGGGAAGTCTCTTCCGCAGAAAGTATTATCTTTGTACTTCATAGCCGGCAAATATAGGATGATGGTGATAATTCTACGTTGGTTTGAAAAAGCGACTTATGCCGGCGGACGAAAAACTGTTCGAGGGTGGCGAAACGGTGGATGCGTGTATTTGTGGTTTTAAAAAATGCAGACAAAAGTAGAGGTGTTCCGGATTCTGTAAATAGTCTTATAGAGTGCGTCTGATTCAGTCGTTACTTCATTATGGTTCGGTCGTTACCTCATTGCCATTCAGTCGTTACTTCATCCCTATTCAGTCGTTACCTTTTTATATCCCCTATCAGATGATGTTTTGAGGCCGTTTTTCTTGTTCTTTGATTTATTCTCCGGAGAAATGGTCTTGCGTATAAAAAGTTACATTTGAGCGCTGCTGATGAGTGTTGGATGTGCTGCGCTATATCAATGATAATTTAGCGGCGAGAGAATTGTTACGCGGAAGTATCATTTATAAGTCTTATACAAAGCTTGCGTATCTTGATTTTATATCCGATGGTTGGATAGCATTGAAATGATATTTTTTCTTCATTGTAGAGACCTTGAAAAATTAATATCCTTGTTTATAGTGATTTACCTTTTTCTATTGTAGAGATGAAGCCTCTTTCCCTAATCTTGCTGAAATTTCCCTTTTGTGCTTTGTAGAGAAAGGTTTTTTGTAATATGTTGTTTTATAGGTGATTATGAAAATGCGCGGTAGAGTGCTTTTTCTTGTATTCACTGCTTCTCTGCCCTAACTTTGCAACATCGAATTTGAGACAAACAAAAGGCATGACTGTTGAGGCCTCACAGTAATAACCTTTAGTTTTTCTGAATGAGATGTAATAACATGAATCTATTTACAATTTAAAATTATTATTATTATGGCATTTTTTAAGAAGAATCAACAGAAAATCAACAATTTGTGGTATCCGTATGCTATTACCGTAGGTAAACCGGTTGATACCGATCAGATTGCTGCTCGTTTATCACAACTTTCCACTGTAACTCCGGGTGATTCCTATGCAGTGATGAAAAATCTGGGAAGTGTATTGGGCGACTATATGGCTCAAGGACGTACCGTAAAAATAGATGGCGTAGGTACATTCTATTATACGGCTGCTACTAATAAAAATGGGGTTGAATCGGCTGACAAAGTGAGTGCTTCTCAGATCACCGGTGTTCGCGTTCGTTTTATTCCCGAAGTACACCGCAACAGCAGTAAGAAGGTGACTACCCGTTCCATGGTAGACACTAATGTCTTTTGGGAAGAGTGGGGCGGTAACTCCACTGGCGGCTCAGCCGACGGCTCGGGCAATCAAGGCGGTTCCGGTGATGGCGGTCTGGATGAGAATCCGTTGGGCTAACCGTTTCTGAGGCTTGCATCCGGAGCCTTTCTTATTTTTCTTTCAGGCATGGACAACATGGATCTTCGCTGATAATAAAAAGAAATCAGTGTATTTATCCATTCGGTCCGTGCCTGAATTGTATCATAACACAGGGAATAGAGCCCCCTCTATACTATCGAATATGCGGAACAACTCCTCTTTGGTCTCCGCCCTCAGCATGGCAATACGCGTCTCCCGGAAGTTCGGTATTCCTTTAAATAACGGGCTTGCTGCCAGATGGCGACGTACATGCAGAATACCCCTTCTTTCATCCAGCAAATTGACGCTGTCCACTACCTCCTGGCGTAACACACTCAGTTTCCATTCGGCACTAAGCGGTGGCAACTCCTCGCCTGCTTCCAGATAATGCCTCACCTCCTTGAATATCCACGGGCGGCCAAAGCTGGCACGACCTATCATGATGGCATCCACTCCATAAAGATCGAAACACTCCTTTGCCCTTTGGGGACTGGTGATATCACCGTTGCCAATGATGGGAATATGCATACGCGGATTTTTCTTTACTTCACCGATAAGTGTCCAGTCAGCCTCACCGGTATACATTTGTGCACGGGTACGGCCGTGTATGGTGAGTGCGGCAATGCCACAATCCTGTAATTGCTCTGCCAGCTCCACGATAATCTTGTTGTTCGCATCCCAGCCCAGGCGGGTTTTTACGGTAACCGGTATCTTTACGGCATCTACCACGGCACGGGTAATCTCCAGCATCTTGGGAATATTCTGCAACATACCTGCACCGGCTCCCTTGCCCGCTACGCGCTTCACGGGGCAGCCGAAGTTAATATCGAGAATATCCGGACGCGCCTCCTCTACGATGCGGGCGGCTTCCACCATGGTTTCGGTATCTTTGCCGTATATCTGTATGGCTACCGGTCGTTCCTCATCACTGATATTCAGCTTCTGTTCGGTCTTGCTGACGGAGCGTATCAGGGCATCGGCAGATACGAATTCCGTGTACACCATGTCGGCACCGAACTTCTTGCACATCAACCGGAATGCAGGGTCGGTGACGTCTTCCATCGGAGCTAAAAATATGGGGCGTTCGCCCAAGTCTATGTGGCCTATCTTCATGAATCGATTGAACTAAATGATTATTTCGCTGCAAAAATACGGAAAAAAGCCTACCTTTGTATCATTCATTTATTTAACTAATATGGAATTATGAAAAAAGGTTTGGTTTTAGTTGTGATGTGTGTAGCAATGTTGTTTGCTGCCGCACCTTCGGCTTCGGCACAAGCACCGAGTGATGAGTACAAGGCTACATTGGAAAAAATGCTGGAACTATCCGGTTCTATGGCGTCGGCAAAGGCTATGGTGCCACAGATGATTTCTATGTTGAAACAACAATCATCGGCATCGGTTTCTTTTTGGGATGGCTTTCAGAAGAAATGGGAAGGAAAGTTTGGCAGTAAGCTGGCGGAACTTTATCTGACACTGGATGATTTGAAGAAAATTGTTGCTTTCTATGAATCGCCTGTAGGAAAGAAACTGGGCGCTTCTACTCCTGCCATGATGGCTGAGGGCATGCAAATAGGACAAAAGTTGGGAATGGAGATTGCCACTGAACTTCAACAGGAATTGCAGGCACAGGGAAAATAGTTACAAGTTACGAGCTACAAGCTACAAGGGGCTACGCTATACTCCGAAAGGTACTCGTAGCTTGTAACTCGTAGCTTATTAAATATATGATTTTATGGATTTAAAGGACTTTGAAATCATGGCCCCTGTCGGCTCGCGCGAATCACTTGTGGCGGCCATCCAGGCAGGTGCCGATTCCATCTATTTCGGTATTGAAAACCTGAATATGCGGGCCCGTTCGGCTAATACATTCACTATTGAAGACCTTCGGGAAATAGCGCAGACGTGCGATGAGCACGATATGAAGAGTTATCTTACCGTTAACACTATTATTTACGATCAGGATTTGGCATTGATGCGCACCATCGTAGATGCGGCCAAGTCGGCGGGTATCTCTGCGGTGATTGCGGCGGACGTAGCTGTGATGAGCTATGCGCGGCAGATCGGTCAGGAGGTACATCTCAGTACGCAACTGAATATCTCGAATGTGGAGGCCCTGCGCTTCTACGCACAATTTGCCGATGTTGTGGTACTGGCACGCGAGTTGAATCTGGAACAGGTAGCGGAGATTTATCGTCATATCTGCGAGGAGAATATCTGTGGTCCCTATTCGTATCGAAATGTTCTGTCACGGTGCTCTCTGTATGGCAGTGTCGGGAAAATGCTATCTTTCTCTGCACGAGATGAACCACTCTGCCAACCGGGGTGCCTGCATGCAGGTGTGCCGTCGCTCTTACACGGTGCGTGATAAGGAGACGGATGTGGAACTGGATGTGGACAACCAATATATCATGTCTCCCAAAGACCTGAAAACCATCCATTTTATGAATAAAATGCTGGATGCAGGTGTACGTGTGTTCAAGATAGAAGGACGTGCCCGTGGCCCGGAGTATGTACGCACGGTGGCGGAATGTTACAAAGAAGCCATCCGTTCTTACCTGGACGGCACCTTTACCGATGAAAAGATAGCCGCGTGGGATGAACGTCTGAAGACTGTATTCAACCGTGGCTTCTGGGATGGGTATTATCTCGGACAACGCCTCGGCGAGTGGACGAAGAACTACGGATCGGCCGCTACGGAACGGAAAATATATGTAGGTAAGGGTATCAGATACTTTTCTAATATCGGTGTTGCCGAGTTCCTGGTAGAAGCTGCAGAACTGAATGTGGGAGACAAGTTGCTGATTACAGGTCCCACTACAGGAGCAGTATTCACTACGCTCGATGAAGCTCGTGTAGACTTGAAACCGGTGCAAACCGTGAAGAAAGGACAGCATTTCTCGATGAAAGCGGACAAAATACGTCCCAGTGACAAACTCTATAAGCTGGTTTCTACAGAAGAACTGAAGAAGTTCAAGGGACTGGATATTGAGAAAACACGTGGATGATACACTTTTGATACAGTTATATTGAATATGGAAAAGTATATCTATGAGTTAGAGATGAAGGTGCGCGATTACGAGTGTGATCTGCAAGGCATCGTGAATAATGCAAATTACCAGCACTATTTGGAGCATACCCGTCATGAGTTTCTGCTATCTACCGGTGTCAGTTTTGCGGGATTGCACGAACAGGGAGTCGATCCCGTAGTGGCACGTATCAACATGGCGTTTAAAACTCCTCTGAAGAGCGGTGATGAGTTTATTTCCAAACTCTATATGAAGAAAGAAGGCATCAAGTATGTTTTCTATCAGGATATTTTTCGGAAGAGTGATGATAAAGTAGTCATAAAAGCAACAGTCGAAACGGTGTGTCTGGTGAATGGACGACTGAGTGACAGTAAGCTTTTTGATGAGATATTTGAGGCATACCTCTAATGTTTTCACCACAGATTACACAGATTAACACAGATCAAGAAGAATAATCTGTGTTAATCTGTGTAATCTGTGGTGAATTGAATTTGTACAACCATGAACAACGACGAACGAATTTGCAGTATAGCCCTCACGCTTTGCCCCGGTATAGGACATATCGGGGCAAAGCGTTTAATAGACGGTATAGGAAGTGCTGCCGGAGTCTTTTCTCAACGTAAAGAACTGCCTGAATTGCTACCCGGTGTGAGTCCTACTATAGTTACTGCCCTCGATAATCCTGCCGCTTTCCTGCGTGCCGAACACGAAATGGAGTTCGTGGAGAAGAATCGCCTCACTTGTCTGACTCTCAAAGATGAAGCTTATCCGTCTCGTTTGCGCGAATGTGAAGACGCTCCGATAGTCCTCTTCTTCAAAGGGCATACCGATTTCAATTGTCTTCGTGTCATCAATATGGTCGGTACTCGCAATGCCACAGAGTATGGCAAGCAATTCTGTGTAGATTTCCTGCGTGATCTTTCCTCTCATTATCCTGATGTGCTGGTAGTCAGCGGTCTGGCTTATGGCATTGATATCCATGCCCATCGCGCTGCCCTGGCCAACAACCTTTCCACCGTGGCTGTCCTTGCTCACGGACTGGACCGTATCTATCCTTATGTTCACCGTAAAACTGCCATTGATATGCTGGACAACGGTGGACTCCTTACCGAATTCCTCACCGAAACCAATCCCGACCGGCATAACTTTGTCAGTCGTAACCGTATTGTGGCAGGTATGACTGACGCAACCATCGTTGTGGAGTCTGCCTCTAAAGGTGGTTCGCTGATTACGGCAGACCTTGCTGTAGACTATCATCGCGATTGTTTCGCCGTTCCGGGACGCATTTCTGACGCTTCTTCGAGAGGGTGCAATCTACTGATACAAGATAATAAGGCCGCTCTCATTCAGTCTGCCGAAGATTTTATAAAAGCCATGGGCTGGACTCATGAAGAGAAGCTTGCCAAACCGGAGGGCATCCAGCGCAATCTTTTCCTTGAACTGACAGGAGAGGAAGAATTTGTCATTCGTATTCTTACCCGTCAAGGGGATTTACATATTAATGCACTGGTTGTAGAAACAGATATCCCCATAAATCGTATGATCAGCTTGCTCTTTGAGCTGGAAATGAAAGGTGTTGTAAAGGCATTAGTAGGTGGAGTGTATCATTTGTTGGGATATTGATTCAAATTTCAGGGGCTTTTTAGCCATTGTTGGACGTGAATAGATACCACCTGTTTTTTGGGGAAATATCCTTCTTCAAAAGCAAAAAAATGCACATATATTTACAGATGAAGTAGAATCCTAAATTGAAAGATTATGAAAACAGAAAAACATGTTGTTATCCTTTGGCTAATCATATCATTATTGCTGCCTACACTTGCCTGTGCGCAGTATAAATTTGATAATGTACTGTATGGGGCGGCTTATTATCATGAATACATGCCGACAGATCGATTGGATAAAGATATCCAAATGATGAAAGATTGTGGACTTTCAGTTGTTCGTGTCGGAGAATCATCGTGGGGCTTGTTTGAACCTCGTGAAGGCGAGTTTGAATTCGCATGGATGGATCGGATAATAGATAAGATGCATCAGGCAGGTATAAAAGTAATTTTGGGAACTCCCACTTATGCTATACCAGCCTGGATGGCAGAAAAACATCCGGATGTGTTAACTGCTTACGAACGAGGCAATAAGGCATATTATGGAACCCGCCAGAATATGGATATATCGAATCCTGCCTATTTGTTCTACAGTGAGCGTATCATTCGCAAAATGATGGAGCACTATGCCAATCATCCTGCCATTATCGGATATCAGGTGGATAATGAAGCTACTGCACGTGGAACTAATAACCATGACTTTTTTGTTGGATTCAGAAGCTATATTAAAGAGAAGTTTGATAATGATCTGGATTCTTTAAACAAAGCTTGGGGCCTGAATTATTGGAGTATGAACATTCATAGTTGGGAAGAGTTCTATACCAGAGATGGTGTTACTAACCCCTCGTACAAAAATGAGTGGGAACGTTATGGCCGCAAAAGGATTGCTGATTTTCTGAATTGGCAGGTAGATATTGTCAATGAATACAAACGGAAAGATCAATTTGTAACACATTGTTTTATGCCTGCTTTTCATGAAATAGATCAGGTGGAAAGTTTTCGTCAGATGGAGTATCCTGCGATTAATCCATATCATAGTGTGCAAGATGGCCAGAATGGCAGGTTAATATCATATTCGGGCGACCACATGAGGACTGTTGCTAAAGGCAACTATCTGATAACTGAAACGAATGCTCAAACCACCGGTTGGGATGCGAGGTATCAATATCCGCCTTATGATAATCAGCTCAGACAAAATGTATATTCACATCTGGCATCCGGGGCAAACATGGTAGAATATTGGCACTGGCACTCTATACATTATGGTCAAGAGACCTACTGGAAGGGAATTTTGGGACATGATCTTGAACCAAACCGCATTTATCATGAGTTTACTGCCGTGGCAAAAGAATTGAAGAATATAGGTAGTAAATTGGTTAATCTTAAAAAGAAGAATGACGTAGCTATTCTTTACAGTCATGATTCGTATTATGGATTAAGATTCATGCCTTATACTCATGGAGATAATTATCCGGTTGAAATGTTGCACTCTTCGCTTTATAATATGAATATAGAAACGGATATTGTTCATTGCGATAAAGTGAGCGATTTCTCGGAATATAAAATGTTGATTATACCTCCTCTCTATATTGCTACCGATGAACTGTTGGAAAAGATAGATGCTTTCGTGAAAAATGGTGGTAAGGTTATCATGATGTATAAGAGCGGTTACTGTAATGAACATTCTGCGGTTAGAGCTATGTTGGCTCCCGGTCCTTTACGTAAAGCATGTGGATTTTATGGCCGTATGGAGATCCGCGTGGATATGCACGGCGTGTCCTGCCACGGCTCCGCCC
>OODG01002505.1_pt1 | contig 10995 bp, 8 predicted proteins | sample 1671621 | NCBI WGS metagenome assembly OODG01 (sample SAMN06348175, study PRJEB24527) | human gut metagenome | biome: human gut; feature: ankylosing spondylitis patient; material: feces | host: Homo sapiens | place: China | collected 2015-10 | reverse complement strand
GCTTTCCGGAGGATCTTTCGATGGCGACCTCTCTTCGCATGGAGCAGGGAAGCCCCGTGGATGTGAACGCTGTCGCGGCGGCGCTTTTGCTGGAGCTTTCGCGTATGCGCCGGGAATTTCTGACCCGGAAGGACGCGTGGGTGCGCGCGTTCGCGGAAACGTGCCTCACGGTCGGAAAGGACGTGCAGATCCTGCGCGCGGGAGACACGAAGCAGGCCCGAGCCGTCGGCATCGGAAAGGACGCGGAGCTTCTGGTTCAGTACCCGGACGGGACGACGGAAAGCATCTCGTCCGGCGAGGTGTCGGTGCGCGGACTGTATGGGTATGTATAAAAGAGCACGCCACATAACTGCGGCTGTCTGCCGGATGACGTGGTGTTGCCCGAATGGGAAAGGAGCATGTTTATGACAAACGAAGTATTGAAGGCGATTGAGGCGCGCAGAAGCTGCCGCAGCTATGAGGAAAAGCAGATCAGCGCCGAGGAGCTGAGCGCCGTTACGAACGCGGGCACCTGGGCCCCCACGGCCAAGAGCGTCGACCACAGCGGCACGCCAGTCATTGACGGCGGGGGTGTAGTTGAAGGCCCAGGTGACAGGATAGCAGCCATTGGCAACATACTCGTTGGCCAGAGCGCTGAACGGATTGGAGGGAGCCTTGGAGGCCTGGAACGGGCAGGCGCCGAACTGCTCAGCCATCATGGCAGTGCCTTCCTCGGAGGTAACGACCCAGTTCAGGAAGTCCAGAGTGGCCTTGATGTCCTCCTCGGAGGCGTTCTTGTTGACGGACCAGTAGTTCTCGGTACCGGTGCACAGGCCGGCCTTCTCCTCGCCCTCAATGCCGCAGTAGATGGGGATCATGGTCAGGTCGTCAGCGTTCATGCCGAACTTCTCGCCGGTCAGGTTGCTGTACTCCCAAGTGCCGTTCTGATAGAACACAGCCTTGCCCTCGCCGAACTCGGCCTCAGCCTGGTCGCCGGTGGCGGTCAGCAGGGCGGCACCGGTGGTGGCGGAGTCAGTGGTGTACAGGTCCCAAATGGCCTTGTAGTTGTCCAGATAAGTACCCTTGATGGTGGCGGGCTTGCTGGTCACGCCGTCATCGCGGAACTCGTAGAACAGGGGCATATTGGCCAGGTGGCCGGAGAAACGCCAGGCGGAGGTGCCGTCCAGACCGGCGGAGGTGAAGGCGTCGAAGCCCAGCTCGGCAGCGCGGCTGTGGATGTCGTCAGCGATCTTCTTCAGGGACTCGAAGTTGGTGATGTCGGTGACCTCATAGCCGGCTTCCTTCAGCAGCGCCTTGTTCACGATGATACCGTAGGTCTCCAGGCAGTAGCCGATGGAGATGACCTCACCGTCGGCGTTCTTCAGGGCATAATCCTTGGAGGTCAGCTGGTTGTACACGTCGCTGCTGCTCAGGTCGTAGCAGAACTCACCCCAGGTAGCCACGCCGCCCTCGTTGCACTGGAACAGGGTGGGCGCGTCTTCCTTGTCCATCTCGGACACCAAGGTGGACTCATACTCGCCGGAGGCGGCGGTGAGGATCTTGACGGGCACGCCGGTCTTCTCGGTGTAGGTGGCGGCCAGAGCCTCCCAGGCGTCGTCAGACTCAGGCTTAAAGTTCAGGTAGTACACGCTGCCGGTGGCGGTGTCGCCGCCCTCGGTCTTGGTGTCGTCCTTCTTCTCACCGCAGGCCACCAGAGACAGGGCCATCACGAGAGCAAGAAGCATTGCAAGAAACTTCTTCATGGTAATTACTCCTTTTTTGTTTTTATTTTCACATCACAAGGATGCAAAAAACAGATCATTAGGGTACAAAAAACAAATCATTGGGATGCAGGAAATGGATCCTTAGGATACACAAAATAGATCACAAAGATATACAAAAGTATCATCCGGGCGCGGCCACGCTGCGGCCCTGGCGCAGGGTGGTGGGAAGCAGCTCACAGGCGTGGGAGCCCTTGTGCCGCACCATGTCCAGCAAAATCTCGGCGCTGCGCCGGCCCATTTCCTCCATAGGCTGGCACAGGGTGGTCAGCGGCGGCTCAATATAGGCAGACAATTCTAACCCATCTATCGCTATAACGGAACAGTCCTCGGGGATACGCCTGCCGGCGTCCATCAAAGCCCGCATGGCACCAATGGCCATAGAGTCCGCGATGGCGAAAAGTGCTGTAAAATCAACGTTTTCGGCCATTTTTTCCTGCACGGCTCTGTAGGCGTCCTTCACGCCGAATCCGCCGGTGCATATCACCAGCTCCGGGTCCACGGGGATGCCGTGACTCTCCAGAGCCTGCACATAGCCCTCATAGCGCAGCTGGCTGATGGACTGATCGTTGGGACGGGAGATCAGCGCGGCGATGCGCCGGTGCCCGTGGCGGTACAACTCCTCCACCGCCTGCTGTGCGGTGTCACCGTCGGCGATGGACACAGAGGAATACTCGCCCTCGATCAGCGTGCCATAGCGGTTGGAGTAGGAACAGCAAACAAAGGGAACGTTCAGCATCGCCAGATCAGCGGGGGTGTAATCAAACCGACCGCCCAGGAACACGATGCCCTGCAGGCGCTTTTCGCGCTCCATGACCGCACCGCATTTGACCTCGTCGTCGCAAGTACCGATCTGCTGCATGACCATTGTAAAACCGGCATCGGTGATGGTGCGTTCAATGGCGCGGATAATGTCGGTGTAGAACGGATTGGACACACCGCGGACTACCAGACCCACAGCGTCGGACTTGGTGCGAACCAGATCGCGGGCACTGTTGTTGGGAATGTAGTTGCTATTCTTGATAGCGGAAAGCACCTTACGCCGGACATCCTCACTGACATCCGGCCGGTCATTCAGCACACGGGAGACGGTACTGACGCTGACGCTGCACTGTTTGGCTATATCCTTGATCGTCATGTCCCGGTGTGCCTCCTACTATACCAAATGGAACGGACGCAACCGCCCGGAATTTGTCGGTAACATTTCCGGTAACGTTTCCGTCGCTGAGAATATGGTATCAGCATTGGGGGAGAATGTCAATCGTTTGGGCGCATTTTTGCCGAAACGCACAGAAAATGGGGGCGGTTTATTGTGAAAATCACAAGGAAACCGCCGCTTGATCCGCCGGATGGCGGCGAAGTATCGGATGTACAACGCAAAAATGACGGAATTACCGGCGAAGGAGGGCGCGGCGCGCCCTCCAGTCGGGCAGATAGGCTTCCACCTCGCGGTAGAAGGCGGGGGAGTGGTCGTGGTGGCGAATGTGTGCCAGCTCATGGACCACCACGTATTCAATGGCGGTCTCGGGATAGGCCATCAGGTAGAGGGAGAAGCTGAGACGGTTTTTGCCGGAGCAGCTGCCGAAGCGGGTGCGGGCGGCGGTGATGGTGATGCCGGCGGGCTGCACGCCCATGCGCTGGGCCCAGTGGGCCACCAGGGGCGGCAGTGTCTCTTTTGCCTGCTGCCGCCATGCATCCGTCTGTGCCGCAGACGGCTCCGGGTGGGCGGCCAGAAAGGCCTGCCTTGCGGCAAGGTGCTTTTCCAGCCAGCTGCGGTGGTTGTCTATAAAGCGGGCGATGTCCGCATCGGTGGCCCGCAGGGGGGCGCGGACCAGGGCGGTGCCCTGCCGGGTGACTTCCAGCGCCAGGGTGCGCCGGCGGGAGCGTATCACAGTATAGTCAATCATTGGCCGTCCTCCGGGATGAAACGCGGGCCGCGGTAGCCGTTCCGGTCCACGATCTCAGACCACATGGCGGCGGGGCGCACCCACAGACCGCCATTATCATACAGGGCACGGTAGACCACCAGTTCCTCCAGTGTTTCAGAGTGGCGGGCGGTGCCGATGACCTCATATTCATTACCCTTAAAGTGGCGGTAGCGGCCTGGTTTTATCGTTGTCATACTATATACTCTCCTGACAGGTAACAGTTGTGTTGATGATACAAATAGTATATACTATTGGCAGTGATTTGTAAATCGGAGGTGCAAAGATGAAAAACACCACGCTGTGCTATATCGAAAACGAACGGGGCGAATACCTGATGCTGCATCGGGTGAAGAAGCAGAACGACCTGAACCACGACAAGTGGATCGGCGTGGGCGGCAAGTGCGAGGAGGGCGAGAGCCCGGAGGAGTGCGTTTGCCGCGAGACGCTGGAGGAGACGGGCCTGACCCTGACCGACTATCGGTACCGGGGCGTCATCACCTTCGTGTCGGATATCTGGGAGGGGGAATATATGCACCTGTTTACCGCCACCGGCTGGACGGGAACGCTGCGGGAGTGCAGCGAGGGCGTGCTGGAATGGCTGCACAAGGACGCGCTGGCGGCGCTGCCCCAGTGGACGGGGGACAAGCTGTTTCTGGCGCTGATCCACGAGAAGAACACGCCGTTTTTCTCCATGAAGCTGCAGTATCAGGGGGACACGCTGGTGTATGCCGCTCTGAACGGGAAGGAGCTGGCGATATGATCCTGGTGAGCGCGTGCCTGCTGGGCTGCGCCTGTCGCTACGACGGGCAGAGCAAGCCCCACCCGCTGGCACAGGAGCTGGCCCGGCGCGGGCTTGTGGTGCCGGTGTGTCCGGAGCAGTTGGGTGGGCTGCCCACGCCCCGAAAGCCCTCCGAGCGGCGGGACGATCGGGTGGTGATGAGCGATGGACGGGACGTGACGGCGGAATACCGCCGGGGCGCGGAGGAGACGCTGCGCCTGGCGCGGCTGTACGGCTGTACCGCCGCCGTGCTGAAGGAGCGAAGCCCCTCCTGCGGCTGCGGGCGCATCTATGACGGAACGTTCACCGGCACGCTGACCGACGGCGACGGCGTGACGGCGGAAGTGCTGAAAGAGAACGGGGTCACCGTGTACGGCGAGAGCGAATTGGAAAAGCTGCTGTGAGCCGTCTCTCCCATTTTATTTTCCGCCAAAGGCGCACAAATTTTGGATTTACATTTGGCAGAAAAGCAGGTATACTATGACCAGCAGCGTTGATATGTGCGGCGACGGGAGCTCCCGTCATTCCGTGGGTACCCACGGAATGATGCCGCCTGTATGCTATGGGAGAATAAAAGGAGGAGTGTACAATGAAGAAGTGCGTAGTGGGTATATTTTTTGCGTTGGTGCTGTGTTTGGCGATGCTGCCCATGGCGGCGTTTGCGGAGGATACCGTCGGAGCTGCGCAGAGCAGCCGCACGGTTATTACTACGGTTGATGAACTGATGCAATTTGCGGCGGACGTAAACGCGGGTGCATACGACGGCAAGACCGATGCTGTAGTAAGCCTGGAATCCAATTTAGATTTGAGCGGTAAAACATGGATGTCGATTGGATGCGCCGACAACGACGCTAACGTTCCGCATTTTTTCAGCGGAAAATTTTACGGCAACGGACATACGATTTCTAATTTGGACTTTTCCGATGCCTATGGCATGATTGAATATGAATCATATGGCTTTTTCGGATATATTGAGAACGCCGAGATTTCCGGTCTTACTGTACAGGGCTCTGTAAATGCTACTGGTTCAAGGAAATACTCTGATTTTGGCTCCATTGTCGGTGCATCTAGCAAGAGTACAATTCGTGATTGTGTATCTGATATATCATTCACTAACAGTGACAATTATCTCGACGGTTCTATTGGCCTATGTGGGTTTGCTATGGACTCCACCTTTGAGCACTGCCAAAGCAAAGGCAGCATTAGTGTCACTCGAACTGATAATGGCGTTGCCAGTCTAAACGTTGGTGGTATTGTTGGTTATGCTGGTGGCACTTCTGAAATCCGCTACTGTGTCAACACAGCTGACATAGAGGTTTGCGCCAACAGCATCGGCGGTATTGCCGGCTCTCTGGGCAGTGGTAATCCGTCCATAACAAATTGCTATTCCATCGGCAAATTGACGGTTCTCGGCAAACCTTCTGGCGGTAATACGGGCGGCATTGTGGGCTACATCTACGGTGACCCCCCTATCAAGAGCTGTTATTTCGCTGGTGAAATTGATTTGACCAAATATGGTGTCACCACACCACCATATAAGCGTCTCGGCGGACTTGTTGGTAAGGTTGAATCCGGCACCCCTGTTTTTAAGAACAACTACTATACCGAAACTGCAAACGTTGATTCCTGCGCCACCAATGGTACTATCGCTGGCACCGCAGAATCCATCGATTCCATGAAAACCAAGGAATTTTACGACAAGCTCACCCAGAACGGCGGCGACTACCGCTTCAACCCGAACGGCACACCGCTTCTGCCGGAGCACAAGTATCCGACAGCAGAGGAAACGCCGCGTTACTACTACAGCTCTGCGACTGCCGTGAAGGACGAGGGCAAGACCGGCTCCCCCAAGACCATAGATGCGGGCGTGGGAATGTACGCCGTGAGTGCGGTGCTGTCTCTGGCCGGGATGGTCTACGTGGGTAAGAAGAAATCTTGAGAACGCAAAAAAGAAATCCCGAAAGGGATTTCTTTTTTGTCGGGGGACGGATCGCCACGCAGTGGAGCGAAGCGGAACAAGTGCCCTTGGGGTACGCCAGCGTGAGCGCTGGCTCGCAATGACACCTCATCCGTCAACGCTTCGCGTTGCCACCTTCCCCTCAAGGGGAAGGTTTCGGGCGGACAGAGTCGTCCGCCCCTACAACGGTTTACCGGGAGCCTATGCAAAAAGAAAACGGATTGCCGCGTCGGGCTTCGCCCTCCTCGCAATGACAGAAAGCGGCGGGCGGGCGCGCAATGACAATGGCACAGAAAAAAGGAAGCCCTCCGGGCTTCCTTTTTTGTGTCTGTTGTTACCATTCGAGGTTCTTTTCGGTCTCCTTGCTGAACACATGGGCCACATTGCCGCCGAAGATCATGTTGACCTCGCTGCCCATGGGGAAGTGGGCGGCGTTGCCGTTGGTGGGGACGATGACCACCACATCATGGCCGTGGGTGGAGATATGCAGATGCACAGAGGAGCCCATCAGCTCACTGACATCCACGGTGCCCTTGACGCCGTCGGCGCAGAGCATGATGTGATCGGGGCGAACGCCCAGCGTCACGTCCTGTTCCGGTACATTTTTAGCGCTGAGCCGGGCCTGCTTATCCTCGGCCAGTTCCACGTTGATGCCGTCGATAGCCACGGCGTATTTGCCGTCGCTGTTCTTCACCAGCTTCGCGTCAAAGAGGTTCATCTGGGGCGTGCCGATAAAGCCGGCCACGAACAGATTGGCCGGGTGGTCAAAGACCTCCTGGGGCGTGCCGATCTGCTGGATGAAGCCATCCTTCATGATGACGATGCGGTCGCCCAGGGTCATGGCCTCGGTCTGGTCATGGGTGACGTAGATAAACGTGGTGTTGATCCGCTGGCGCAGCTTGATGATCTCGGCGCGCATCTGGTTGCGGAGCTTGGCGTCGAGGTTGGAGAGCGGCTCGTCCATGAGGAACACCTTGGGGCTGCGCACGATGGCGCGGCCGATGGCGACACGCTGGCGCTGGCCGCCGGACAGAGCCTTCGGCTTGCGGTTGAGGTACTGGGTGATATCGAGGATCTCGGCGGCCTCACGGACCTTGCGGTCGATCTCCGCCTTCGGGGTCTTCTTCAGCTTCAGGGAGAAGGCCATGTTATCATAAACGGTCATGTGGGGATACAGAGCGTAGTTCTGGAACACCATGGCGATGTCGCGGTCCTTCGGGGGAACGTCGTTCACCAGGCGGTCGCCGATGTACAGCTCGCCCTTGCTGATCTCTTCCAGACCGGCGATCATGCGCAGGGTGGTGGACTTGCCGCAGCCGGAGGGGCCGACCAGGATGATGAACTCCTTGTCCGCGATCTCCAGGTTGAAGTCCTTGACGGCGGTCACGTCGCCGGGATAGATCTTGTAGATGTGCTGTAAGCTGATGCTTGCCATTGGCGCAAACTCCCTTTCTTTGATTATTCATTTGTTGATGTGGTTGACCCCACATTTGCCATCTATTATAATAATATCAGACTTTTTGGGGATTGAAATAGCATTTTATTGATGTGTGGTGTTGGAAATTGATTTTCGATTGCGAGCAGGTGGCGCGGCTGGAGGAAGTGGCGGACGAGCAGTTCGGCCTGCCTTTGACCCTCGAGGGCGGGGGCCTTTGGGCGGGGGTGCTGTCCAGCGGGCGGTGCGCCCTGGACGGCGACGAGGCCCGGCTGGCCGGGGCGGGCAGCCTGCTGGTGGCGGCGGTCAGCGTAGCCGCTCAGCTGTATATCCCTATCCTGTGCGGCGATGCCATTGATAAGATGCTGGGCAAGGGCAATGTAGACCTTGCCGGGGTGCTGCGCATTGCAGTGAGCATTCTGGTGGTGGCTGCCGTAGCCGCCCTTGCGCAGTGGCTTTTGAGCGTGTGCAACAACCGCATCACCTTCTCGGTCAGCCGTGATCTGCGCAACGAGGCGCTGCGTAAAATTCAGACCCTGCCGCTGTCCTATCTGGACAGCCACCCTTCCGGCGATATCGTCAGCCGCATGGTGGCGGATGTGGACACCTTTGCGGACGGCCTGCTGATGGGTTTTACCCAGCTGTTCTCCGGCATCCTGACCATTTTGGGCACCCTGCTGTTCATGCTGCGGGAGAATGTGCCCATCACGCTGGTGGTGGTGTGCATCACCCCGCTGAGCCTTGTGGTGGCGGGCTTTCTGGCAAAGCGCAGCTACGGCTACTTCCAGAGCCAGAGCACCGTGCGCGGCAAGCAGACCGCGCTGGTCAACGAAATGATCGAAGGCCAGAAGGTGGTGCAGGCCTTTGGCCACGAAGCCGAAAGCCTTGCCGCCTTTGACGAGGTGAACGGACAGCTGCAGGACGTGAGCCTGAAGGCCATCTTCTTCTCCAGCCTGACCAACCCCGCCACCCGCTTTGTGAATAACATCGTGTACGCGGGCGTGGGTCTTGTGGGTGCGCTGTACGCCGTGCGCGGCGGCATCACCATCGGCCAGCTCAGCGTTTTTCTGAGCTACGCCAACCAGTACACCAAACCCTTCAACGAGATCTCGGGCGTGGTCACCGAGTTACAGAATGCACTGGCCTGCGCCGCCCGGGTGTTTGAGCTGCTGGACGCCGAAGATCAGGTGCCGGAGGCCGAAAACGCCGCCGCATTGCAGCCGGACGGCCATGTGCAGTTACAGGATGTTTCCTTCCGCTATCTGCCCGACCGTCCGCTCATCGAAGGGCTCTCGCTGGACGTGCAGCCCGGCCAGCGCATCGCCATCGTAGGCCCCACCGGCTGCGGCAAGACCACCCTCATCAATCTGCTTATGCGGTTCTATGATGTGAACAGCGGCAGCATCAGGGTGTCCGGCACCGATATCCGGGATGTGACCCGCGCCTCCCTGCGCGGCAGCTACGGCATGGTGCTGCAGGACACCTGGCTGCGTGCCGGCACGGTGCGGGAGAACATTGCCTACGGCAAGCCGGACGCCACCATGGACGAGGTGATTGCCGCCGCCAAGGCTGCCCACGCCCACAGCTTTATCCGCCGCCTGCCCGCGGATTTCGCCGCGCTCCCTCCACGCCGTCTGGTAGATCATCTTGCGCACGCCCTGCTTTTCGATGGTGTAGGCGTTCGTGCCTCCCGATGCGAGCATGCGGCGGATCGTTTCGCGCGACCGTTCGTTGTGGCAGTCGAACAGGTTCCGGCCGATCAGGTCGCCGTGTTGGGCGAAGGTCGCACGCGCCTTTTCGTTCATGTAGAGGATCACGCCTTCGGTGTCGCACACCGTGACGGCGCAGTCGGCCTCTTCGGCCCAGGGAAGGGCATTTTCCGTTGTCATTGCTGTATTTTTACGAGTTGTTCGCGGTATGCGTTCAGAATGCGCGACTTGGAGATGAATCCCAGGTAGCGGCCCTGCTTGTCCACGACGGGCAGCATCCAGGCGTGCTTGTCCTCGAATTTCTCCATGACGCTCAAAATCGCCTCGTGTTCGATGATCTTGTCCGGCGGCGGAATCATGTAGTCCGAGATCGGGTGCCCGTACTTCTCGTGTTTGAACATGTCCTCGCGCAGGTCGTCCAGCTGCACCACGCCGATCAGCCGGCCGAAGTTGTCGATCACGGGGAAGATGTTGCGGCGGGCCGTCGAAATGATGTGCACGATGTCGCCCAGGGTCATGTTCTCCTTGATGCGCAGGAAGTCGGTCTCCATCAGCTCTTCGAGTTTCAGGAAGACGAACACCGACTGGTCCTTGTCGTGGGTCAGCAGTTCGCCCTTCTGGCGCAGCTGCTTGGTGTAGATCGAGTCGGGGTCGAGGTAGTAGTCCACGGCGAACGAGATGCAGGCGGTGATCATCAGCGGGATGAACAGTCCGTAGCCGTTCGAGAGTTCTGCGATCAGGAAGATCGAGGTCAGCGGGGCGTTCATCACCCCCGACATGACGCCCGCCATGCCGACCAGCGTAAACGAGACGATCGACACCTCCCATCCGAACAGCGTGTTGCACACCAGCGCCAGCGAGGCGCCCGTGAAGGCTCCGACGAACAGCGACGGCGCGAACGTACCGCCCACGCCTCCCGCGGCGTTGGTCGTCGACATGGCGATGACCTTGAAGAACATCGTGGCGATGACGAAGAGGATGATCACCCAGTCGATGTCGCGGAAGCGGTAGAAGAGCGAGTTGTTGAACAGCTCCTGCGCGTTGCCGTGCATCAGGGAGGTGAATCCCTCGTAACCCTCGCCGTACAGCGGCGGGAAGACGAAGATCAGGATACCCAGAATCGCACCGCCCCACAGCCATTTCTTGTACTGTTTGTCGATGCTCTTGAAGAAACCTCCGACCCGCGAGTTCATCGACGTGAAATACCACGCCATCAGCCCGCACAGCACGCCGAGCAGGATGAACAGCGGTATCTGCCACAGCTCGAAGGCGTCCGCGGGGGCCAGCGTCACGGCCAGAATCGGGTCGAAGCCGCGCAGCATGAAGGCCATCGTCGTCGCGGTGATCGAGGCGATCAGCAGCGGGATGACCGACCCGCGATAGGCACAAAAAGATGCTGATGGCAAAGGTGGATTATGTTTTGGATAC
>OODG01002494.1_pt1 | contig 11045 bp, 8 predicted proteins | sample 1671621 | NCBI WGS metagenome assembly OODG01 (sample SAMN06348175, study PRJEB24527) | human gut metagenome | biome: human gut; feature: ankylosing spondylitis patient; material: feces | host: Homo sapiens | place: China | collected 2015-10 | reverse complement strand
AGATCAATCCCTTTGTCCACGGTATGTGCGGCGGCAGAAAACTCGATCCGATGCCCGGGCAATTTCGCGGCCGGGCCCTATGTGAACCGGACCGGACGCAATGATATAGTCGAGTCGAAGGTAGCCCGGGACGACCGCTTCGTCTATTTCTATGTCCGAACGGCCGATCCGCTCACGCCGCATACCGATCCGTTGTGGATGCTGCTGTTCATCGATGCCGACGGCGATCACTCGACCGGTTGGGAAGGCTACGACCTGCTGGTCAACGAGTCGTTGCACGACGGCCGCCGCACGGGCGTGAGAACCTATGGATGCGACGACTGGGGGAAGCCTGCGATGATCGATTATCGCTATGAGGGGAATGAGCTGATGGTGGCCGTGCCGAGAAAATTTTTCGGCTCAGGCAAGCTGTCGTTCGACTTCCACTGGGCCGACGGCATTCAGAAGCTGGGCGATATCGACGAGTTCCTGCTCAACGGCGATCAGGCTCCTTCGCGCCGGGCCAACTACCATTTCGAAGAATAGGATAAACCGAACGAACGATGAAAAAACTGATTATTTCGATAGGACTCGCCTCGCTTTGCGCGGGTCTGTGGGGCGTACGGCAGGTTCGTGCGGCCGACAACGGTTTGGAGCCGAAGTTCAAGCAGAGCAGCTATGTGAACGAGTCGGTTACGCTGAAAAACCGCTACGTTACGCTTCATTTCTTCAAGCGGATCAAGGGCTGGGGCTGGGCCGAGATCGAGACTCCCTCGGGCAAGCTGATGGCCGTGATGGATCATTTGGGCGAGCTGATGATCCGCGATCAGGACATTCCGATGCGCCTTGAGGCCGATTCGGTGTCCCGTGTCAGCACTCCCGAGGGCGAGAGTCTGGTGTTTCGGGTCAAATCGGTCGTCGTGCGCGACATGCTGAAGGGGACCTCGTTCGACAACTGGATGCATTACCCGCTTGCCGAGCCGGCCATTACCGGCGTTGTGACGATTGCGCTCGAGAACGACTCGCCTTTCGTCAAGTTGAATTACGACCTCACCGCTACGGGCAACTATCATGTGCGCTATCTGCGCGGCCCGTGGCTCAAGGTCGGCGAGTCGTCGTTCGGTACGGCCAAAGACGACGCGATCCTGCCGGGAGTCGACTGGGCCGTAGGCGACGAATGGACGAGCGGAACGGACTTTTTCAAGGACCCGTGGGCATTGCGGGTGGCTCCCCACCCCAACAAGGTTTCCGTACCGGTCATGGCGATCAGCCATGACGGCGACGCGATCGGTCTCTCATGGAATCCGAACGAGGTGGCCGCTCGCTGGTTCAACTATCGTACGCAGCATCCGCAGCCGGTATTCGCCTCGCCGAACTTCGTCGACCGGATGAACAACCAGCTGATGGGCCTGATGATACCCGATGCCTCGATCGAAGGACACGAGAACGAGCTTTGGGCCGAAAATGCGCTCGAACTGCGCATCGGTCAGAAAATCGTTTTCAATGCCGAGCTCTGGCTTACGAAAGGCAACAGCGTCGACGTGGTGACCGAATGGGTGCTGCGCAACGGACTGCCCGAGCCCGCCGCTCCGAGATGGGACTATCGCGATGCGCTCGACCGGATGGCCGAGGCATACAACACGAACCTGTGGCACGAGGGGCGCGGTTTCGGCGTCGTGCAACGTTCGATCGAGGAAGCGGGTCCGAACGTGCCGGGTTTTCTGGTTCGTTACATGCAGGAGAATAAGAAGTCGGAAGTCGTCAAGCAGTTGCAGGCCAAGATCGAGTCCGTGAGACCGAAAGGCGGCTCGCAGCCCGAGACGGACGAGGCTCGGAAGAAACGTCTCGAAAAACAGGGTGACGAGATTCTGGCGATTCAGCGTGCCGACGGTTCGTTCGCGTTCGAGCCCGACGGCCGCCATTTCCGCAAGGACGATTTCAAGGTGGCCACGTCGTTCGTCGAGCCGATGGGTCTCGACGGAGCGACGGCGCTCGACATCACGATTCTGCCCGCGATGGATCTGCTCCGCATCGGGCGGGAAACCGGCGAGCGGCGCTTCTTGGATGCCGCGCGCAAGGCGCTCGACTATTGCCTTCCGATGACCCGGCCGGAGGGCGGCGATTTCTGGGAGACTCCGCTCCACGCTGCCAACCTGTTCGCCGCCGGCCATGCCGCCATTGCGAACTATCAGGCTTACGAGCAGTTCGGCGACGAAAAGTACAAGCAAAAAGCCGTCTACTGGATTCGCACGATTCTGCCGTTCACGCACCTGTGGGAGCCCGAGGGCATGCCGTCGCTCTATTACACGAAGCCGGTGCTCAGTTCGAGCGACTGGTATTTCGCCAACTGGGTGCGCGACCATGTGCAATGGGAAGTGCTGGGCGTATTCGCCCAGTCGGCCCGCGAGAACATCCGCTGGGACGAGATCGATCCCGAGATCGACTGGCTCAAGTTCCAGCGCGGTATCACGAACGCAGCGCTCCAGTGGATGAGCGTGCACACGGATGATAACTGGCGTCCGCACAACATTCCGGAGACTTACGAGCGTTACCGGCAGGGCGAGTTCGACTATTGCTTCCCCGATACGCACAATTCGGTGACGGGTCTTTTCGGCGGCATGTTCATCGCCCCGGGGCCGATTGCCGACAACATCTACTATCTGCTCGACCGCGAGGCCGAGGCTGCCAAAAGCAGGAAATAATAGCCGTTATGGACCGAAACGGGCGGGGCCTGCCTTGCGGGCGGGCCCCGTTCCTTTGAAACGAGATACCAGTATGGATTACCGTAAAATGATTCTGGCGGCTGCGATGCCGCTGTATGCGGCGACGCTTGCCGCCGGAGCGGAGCCGGCTTCCCTCGTCCGTCCGATGATGGGAACCGGGGCGGCCGGCTGCGTCGTGCCGGTGGCGGCTGCTCCGTTCGGGATGGTGCAGCTCGGTCCCGACACCTATTTCACCTCGTCGGGCTACCACTACGACCACGATGTGATCTATGGCTTCAGCCATACGCACAAGTCGGGCGGCGGCGGAACCGATTTTCAGGACATTATGTTTTTCCCGGTGGCGGATAGCGCATGGCAGCGGCTGGAGGTCTATCCCGATCGTGTCGGCAGCCGTTTCTCGCATGAGCGGGAGCATGTCGAGCCCGGGTATTACCGGGTCAGGCTGCTCGACTCGGACATCGAGGCCGAGCTGACGGCGACTTCCCGCTGTGGCATGCACCGGTATGCTTATCCGGACGGCGCGGCGCGGCAGCTGATCGTCGACCTGAAGCACGGTTGTCAGCACTCGACGACGATATTCGCCGACGAGGATTTCGATACGGTGAAGGTCTCGAGGCTCGAGTGGGTCGACGAGCGCACCGTGCGCGGGTTCCGCATCTCGAACGGCTGGGCGCCCGAGCAGCATGTCTATTTCTATGCGGAGTTTTCGGAGCCGATCCGTTCGTGCCGCTTTTTCGACCATGGGCGGTCGGTCGAAGGGATTCGCGAGCTCGAGGGAACGGATGTCCGGGCCGTGCTGAATTTCGGTGGCCGGGACGGACGACCGCTCGTGGCGCGTGTCGGGATTTCTCCGGTCAGCATGGAAGGGGCCCGGGAAAATCTGTCGGCCGAAATCAAAGGCTGGAACTTCGACCGGGTGCGCTCCTCCGCCTATAGTGCGTGGAACGAGCAGCTGTCAGCCGTTCGGATCGAGGGCGGGGAACCGTCCCGCCGGGAAGTTTTCTATACCAGCCTTTATTACGCTATGCTCTACCCTATGCTCTATTCCGACGTGACGGGAGAGTATCGGAGCTCCGACTCGAAAGTGTACCGGGGCGACTTCCGCTATTTCGCAGGCGTGTTGAGTCTGTGGGATACGTTCCGGGCGCAGAATCCGTTGATCGCTATTCTGCGGCCCGACGTCACGCGCGATTTGATGAAAACGATGCTCGAGCACTATCGCCATTGCGGCCAGTTGCCTATCTGGACGCTTGCGGGAGTCGAGAATATGTGCATGATCGGGTACCATTCGATGCCGGTGATAGCCGATGCCTATAGCAAGGGAATCCGCGATTTCGATGCAGAAGCCCTGTACGAGGCGATGAAAGCGTCGTCCGACCGCGATACCTTCGGCTATTTCCTGAAAGCGTTCCGCGGCGCGCGTCATTACAACCGCTACGGCTATGTGCCCTGCGATCTGGAGATCACTTCCGTGTCGAAGACGCTCGAATACTGCTACGACGACTGGTGCATCGCGCAGATGGCGCGCATGCTGGGTCGCGAGGAGGATTACGAGCGCTACATCGAGCGCGCCGGCCGTTACCGCAATCTGTTCGACAGTTCGCTGCGCTTCATGCGAGGCAGGCTTTCCGACGGAAGCTGGCGCACGCCGTTCGACCCGTTTCTGTCGAATCATTACCGCGAGGGGGACGACTTCTGCGAGGGGACCTCGTGGCAGTGGACGTTTTTCGTGCCGCACGATGGAAAGGGACTGATCGATTTGTTCGGCGGACGGGAGCTTTTCGTAGCCAAACTCGACTCGCTCTTCACGGTCAGCTCCGAGATACACGGCGACAATCCGGCGCCGGACATTACGGGCCTGATCGGACAGTACGCCCAAGGGAACGAGCCCGGTCACCACACGCTGTACATGTACAATTATGCCGGCGAGCCGTGGAAAGCCCAGCGGCGGATCGCCGACGTGCTTTACACGCTGTATGATGTTTCGCCCGAAGGAATCTGCGGCAATGACGATACGGGGCAGATGTCGGCTTGGTACGTGATGAGCTCGATGGGCTTCTACCCGGTAACGCACGGGCGGGCGGTCTATTTCGTCGGCACGCCCATTTTCCCCGAGGTGAAGCTTCGTCACGGGCGGGGCGTGCTGACGGTCCGAGCGAACGGCGTTTCGCGCGAGAACCGCTATATCCAGTCGGCTTCGCTCAACGGACGGCCCTTCACGAAAAACTGGCTGAGCCACGAGGAGCTTTTCGGCGGCGATGCGACCCTGACTTTCGAAATGGGAGCTCGGCCGAACCGCGATTGGGGAAGCTCGCCCGGCGATCTGCCTCAGTCGATGTGCGACGAGGCTTTTGCAGAATGAGTTCCGGAATCGTCGCCTGTGCGGCGGCCGGAGTTTTCGCGAGGCCCCTTTCGGCGTTTTCGCGAACAGAACGTGGATTATCTGAATAAAATGATTCGATGAAAAGGATTAATTGTTTGTTTTTTATTGTATTGGCTTGCGTCGTCTCGCCTCGTGCATGGGCGTTCGCCCGTCCCGATAAGGAGTACAAGGTTTTCCAGTTTCCGCGTACGGCGATTCCGCGCATCGACGGCGATTTCTCGGACTGGGAAATCGTGCCCGACTCTTATTCGGTCGGATTGTCCGAGCTGTACGATACGCACGGCGGGCGGGGAGCTCGACTCGATCCGCGCGAGTTCGACCTGACGGTGAAGGTCGGCTGGGTGGCCGGCGAGAATCGTCTCTATTTCTACGTGGAGGCCTACGACGACTGCTGGGACTTTGCCGACGAGGGGCTGCGGCAGGATATTTTCGAATTGGTGGTCGATGCCGACCTGTCCGGAGGGCCGTTCATCAAGGAGGACAACGGCAATCGGAACAAGCTGCCGGTCTCGGACCTTCATTTCAAAGGACACGGAGCGCATGCGCAGAATTACCATATCTTCACTCCGGTACAGCCCGGCAAGGATTGGGCTATGGTGTGGGGCTCGACTCCGTGGATCAAGGACTTCCCCTATGCGAACGTGGCGTACGATTACGATTTCGCGCAAGGCGAGAGCGGTACGCTTCGCATGGAGTTTTGGATCACCCCGTTCGATTATGCGGCTGTAGAGGGCATTTCGCGTTCGGTCGTGTCGCGGCTGGAAGAGAACGAGCTGATCGGCCTGTCGTGGTGCATGATCGATTTCGATACGGATAAGCCTCAGGCCGACCCGGTCATGTGTCTGTCGCACGATTTCCGCATGATTCGCGACGGGTCGTTTCTGAACGCTTTCCGGCTCATGCCGCTGGAAGATTCGCTGTGTCCCGTGATCGAGGCCGATTGGTCTTTCGAGGAAATCGACCGAGACCGAAGGCTTATCCGTTTCGAGGACCGTTCACGAGGAAAGATCGAGAAGCGGCGCTGGAATTTCGGCGACGGGACCGGAGCCGACGAACCCTGCCCCGTTCACCGCTATCCGAAGGCCGGCGAATGGACCGTTACCTTGTATGTAGAGGGCCCCGACGGCTCGGATCGAAGGATCAAAGTCTGGGAAGTCGTTACCAAGTAGCCGGCTTTTACGATGGGTACGATCATGCCGTGATTCGGCTGCCGACAGAATTTTTTCGTACTCGGCCGGGGGGGAGATCCAGCGAAAAACCTAATACAACGAAGCCGGGGAGCTGCTTTTCGGACTCCCCGGCTTTTTCTGTGCGCTGATCCGTGAATATGGCGGACGCGACGGAATCCAGTCGTGCGTATAGGCGTTGATGTATAGCGGTATGGGCAAAAGAGGCTTCGAGCTCGGCCGGCAACTCGGATTGTTGAGAAGCGTTACAGGGTGCGCGGAAAAAATGCCGGACGACTCCACGGCTCGATATCGATGCCGCGGTCTGTTCGCGGCGTATTGGGGACAGGGCGTTCGCGGGAATCCGATGCTTGCCAGGACTGCTAAAGGCAGAGCTTTCTGATACGGCGATGCGGTTCTGAAAAGTACCTCTGTCTTTCGAAACAGGGTGATAAAAAAGCATGCAGACACGACGCGCGTGTCTGCATGCTTTTTTTACGGAGATTCACTCGTATTATTTTGCAGAGTCTGCGGGTGCAGGGTTCGCTGCCGGCTCTGCGGACGGGAGAGACGAGGGCAGCAGATTCTGATTGCTTTCGATAGCCTGCTCCAATGCCTTCTCTACACCGCTTTTGCTCGAACTGATATTGGCCGACGGCATGGTCATCGTGGCCAGCAGGCTGAGGATGACGATCGCGATGGCCAGTCCCCATGTGAACTTCTCGAGAAAATCCGCCGTCTGACGGACTCCCATCACTTGGTTCGACGCGCCGAAATTAGCCGCCATGCCGCTTTTGGGACTTTGGGCCAAAACCGCAAGTATAATCAGAACACTCGCTATCAGAATCAGTACTATGCAAAAAATATACATCCTGTAAGGTTATTTAAACGTTTGTAATTTTCTTCCCATTCACTTTCCGGACTTTTTCGTGTCCAGCCCGGCAATAATCTCGGCAAAATAAACACTTTTTTCCGGATATAGCAAACTTAATCGGGCATAAATCTCTTTCGCTTTGGCGTAAAGCCCCTGCCGCGCATAGATGTCGGCCAGCTCTTCCGAGATGAGCTCGGGATCTTCGCGGACCGATTCGCGGGCGAGATCCTCACCCGCCGGGAAAGACGCCGGGTCGGGGACGATGCGGCGAAATTCGCGCGACAGAAACCGGTCGATCACGTCGGCTTCGCTCCGGGCGGTGTCGGGGCGGGCGAGCAGAATTTCCGGCCATCCGGCGATTTGCAGGCGCAAGCGCAGCTGCGGGTCCTCGGCCGTCGTCCTGCTTTGCAATATCAGCCGGGCCGTGTCGAACCAAGGGTAACGCTTCAGGACGTCGGCCAGTTGGTCGTCTGTCAGCCGCTCGAGCCGGGCCGGCTGAACGACAGGGCGTTTCATTATACGTGTTACCATTGAGATACGGCTGCGTTGAATATGTCTTCGACCAGTTGTTCGACGATTTCGGGTATCAGCGTAGGCTCGGCGTTCTGGAGCAGCTGATCGCTGTTGTAAGGGGCGAAGGCGGAGAACGTCTTGTCGTAGTTTTGCGACGGATCGATCGTGTTGGTGAAACGGACGCGTACGGTGATCGTCAGGTTGTTCCGGACGGCGTACTCGTTGCCCGATATGGCGGCCGGCGTCGATGTGTAGTTCGTGATCTCGCCTTCGAAGTTCAGGTCTCCGCCTTCGGGAACCAGCGTCAGCCGGGTCTGGCGCGAAAAGCGGTCCTGCAGCGCCTCCGTCAGCGTGGAACTGAGTATGGGTGCGACCAGCAGCGCGTTATTCGGGAAGCGGGGGATGCTGACGGTCTTGACCTCGGGCGAAATGGATGCCCCGGAAAAGGAATAGGTCACCTTGCATCCCGCAAAGAGCAAAGTGCAAGGTATCAACAATATCAATTTCTTTATATTGATCATCGCTTTCGTTTTGTCGAGTGATGGGTTACGACGGAGAAACGTTTTGGAAAGGCCGCTTATTTCATGGCTTGATGCAAGAATCGTCGATTCCCAGCTCTTTCATTTTTCTGTACAGCGTTCTTTCGGATATGAAAAGCTCGCGGGCCGCGTCCCTGCGCTTGCCGCCGTGGTGACGCAACGCGCGGACGATCGCTTCGCGCTGGGCTTTTTCCTTGGTCATTTCCTCGTGCGGAGGCTCGTCGATCACTTCTTCCGTATCGGTGAATATTTCTTCGGCCGGCCTGACAGGCGAGGTTACCGGATAGTTGCTGCGCGGAAGCAGAGCCGCGATGTCGCTTTTCGGGGCCTCGTACTTGCGCTCGGCGATCAGTTCGGCGAGCATCCGCTTGACGTCGTTCATGTCGTTTCGCAAGTCGAAAAGCACTTTATACAGCAGCTCCCGCTCGTCGCTGCGGTCCTTGGCTGCGGACGGCTCCGTCAGCATGGGCACGCCGCTGCGCTCGGTTTCGGCGGGCAGGTAGCGGCGCAGAATCTCTCCGGTGATCGTTCGGGTCGGCTCGATAGCCGAAATTTGCTCGGCTACGTTTTTGAGCTGGCGGATATTGCCGGGCCAACTGTAGCTTTCGAGCATTTCTCTTGCCTGCTCGTCCAGCGAAATGGCCGGCATGCGGTACTGCGTTGCGATATCGACGGCGAACTTTCGGAAAAGCAGATGGATGTCTCCTTTGCGCTCCCGCAGAGGAGGAATGAGTATGGGGACCGTATTGAGCCGATAATAGAGGTCCTCCCTGAAGCGCCCTTCGGCTATGGCATTGCGCAGATTGATGTTGGTCGCCGCGACGACCCGGACGTTGGTCTTCTGCGCTTTCGACGACCCGACGCGGATGAACTCGCCGGTTTGCAGTACGCGCAACAGCCGGACTTGGGTCGTGTGCGGCAGCTCGGCCACTTCGTCGAGGAAGATCGTGCCTCCGTCCGCTACCTCGAAATAGCCCTTGCGGCTTTCCGTCGCGCCCGTGAACGCTCCCTTCTCGTGTCCGAAAAGCTCCGAGTCGATCGTCCCGTCGGGAATGGCTCCGCAGTTGACCGCGATGTAGTTGCCGTGCTTGCGGCTGCTGTTGGCGTGGATTATTTGAGGGAAAAACTCCTTTCCTACCCCGCTTTCGCCCGTCACGAGGACCGACAAATCGGTAGGAGCCACCCGCAAAGCCACCTCCAGTGCCCTGTTCAGTGCGTCGTTGTTGCCTATGATTCCGAAACGCTGCTTTACTATGGTCAAATCCATGGGTCGTAATCTACGTGTTCGGTACGGTTATTCCGCGATCGGCTGAACCTGCGTCGTGTCGGGCGACGAGGATTCGATCAGCGGCAGGATATCGGGTCCGCCGTGAGTGACCGTCAGCCCGAATATGATGGCGGCCAAAGCCGCTACGGCGGCCAGAATGGCTATGACGATGAATCCGTCGGCTTTGGACTTGGGGGCTTGTCTGCCCACCAGGCGCGACGGACGGTATCCCGTGCCGGCGGGCCGTCCTTGGGGCGGCATAGGCGGCCGGGGCGGTTGGTTTCCGGGGCGGACATTCGGCATGGGTGTTCGGAAAGTCTGTTCTTGCCGGTCTGCCGGAGCTTGCATGGGGGCAGGACGGGGATTGCCGTAAAGAGCGTCTTGCACCGACCGGGAAGTGACCGGGTTGCTCGGGCGGGTATCGGGCGGATATTGCGCCTCCGGCTTGCGGGCGGGCGATTGCGGGGAGGCTGCTGCGCCGAGTTTGTCGGTTTTTTCCGTCGGACGCGCCTGCTGCTGAATCTTCGTATGCCGTGCCGGCTCGGCCGATGGTGCCGGGAACGAGGCCGGGCCGACCGGGGATGCCGTATCGACGGGCCGGACGGCCGCTGCTTGCGCCGGCGCGGCGCCGAGTTCCAAATAGCATATTCCGTTGGAGTCGGTCATCAGCCTGCCGACGCCTTCGATAACGTACGCGCCCCGCGCGGCTATGCTTTCCTTGATCTCTGCGATATATTCGTCTATGACCGCCTGTGCGTCGGCCGAGTCCATACCGTATTCGGAAACGAGCAGTTGTTGGAGCACGCCGTCGTCCTTTTTCAGAAAAGGCACGAACACGATCGCCTCGCTGTTCTCTTTTCGGATGAACGCTCCGAAGTGAGGAACAACCAGTCGCTTGTTGGTTCGCAGGTATTCTGCTATGATTTTGTTGATCATGTTTCGGAGGTATTAAAATTGTTTTCAAAAATATGCTTTTTTCATTACAGTAGCAAACGGCTCTGCAAATTCGGAACGCAAAATCCTTGCGGAAAAAGCGCGAAGCGCGCGGATCGGATTATTTCGGGCGAATTTTCCGGCGGATTGTTGTTTTTGTCGCAAGGAATTATCTTCTTTGCATCGTTAATTATTTTATCGATGTAATCGAGTCGGATTGGCTTTTAATTGGGGAATGTAGCTGATCCGGATCGGTTCGAGCAAATCGAATTGACTGATGAAGAATAAGTATATCGATCTGATCGAGCAGACTTTCGAGTTTCCTCAGGATGAGTTTTCGGTGACGGACAACGAACTGAATTTTCACGAGGTTCCGCTGATGGACGTAATCAAGCAATACGGAACGCCGCTGAAGATAACCTATCTGCCGAAGATTACTTCGCAGATTCAACGCGCCAAACGCCTGTTCAATGTGGCGATGGCCAAGGTTGACTATAAAGGCAGCTATAACTATTGCTATTGCACCAAGAGCTCGCACTTCTCGTTCGTGCTGGAGGAGGCGCTCAAGAACGACATCAATCTCGAAACGTCGTCGGCCTACGATATCCATATCATCAATGCGCTGTACGACGGCGGCGTGATCGATAAGGGCATTTACATCGTATGCA
>OODG01002490.1_pt1 | contig 11061 bp, 8 predicted proteins | sample 1671621 | NCBI WGS metagenome assembly OODG01 (sample SAMN06348175, study PRJEB24527) | human gut metagenome | biome: human gut; feature: ankylosing spondylitis patient; material: feces | host: Homo sapiens | place: China | collected 2015-10 | reverse complement strand
GCAAGCGTCAGCACCGCCGGGAAACGCTGTGGCATAAGCTGCGGATGCCAGTGCATGGCCCACTTATGAAATCTATCCGGATTCTCCTTGGAATTATGCTTTGGTATTAGATAAAAAAGATCCCTTAAAAGGTTTCAAGGTGGTACACAAAACTATTTCCCCCGAAAAGTTTCCGTTTACATTAGAAAATGTACCTTTGGAAGTAAAAGCAACGGGACGTCGTATTCCTTCCTGGAAAGTTGATGGGTATGATTTGTGCGGCGTGCTTCCTGCCGAGAATGCATATAAGGGAGAAAAAGAAGAGATAACCTTAGTACCTATGGGAGCGGCACGATTACGTATTTCAGCATTCCCACAAGCAGAAGAATAGTTTGTCCTTCAATTTAATAAATAGTATTCGTATGAAAAAGTCGATTTTAAACCTATCTATAGGTTTGTGCCTGAGTTGCCTAATCACAAACGGACAATCCTTGTACGGACAACAGGCAGCGCAAGGAACAAAGGACACTAATGTATTTTCCATGCAGACCGGAAATCCTGTCATTCCGGCCTATCTGGCTGATGCATCTATCATGTATGACCAGAAAACAGGTATGTTTTATGCCTATGGAACCAATGACGGTGCCGGCGGTGGAAATGTATATCCCACACAAATGTGGTACTCCAAAGATTGTAAAAATTGGATCAATCGTCCACTGCATCTGCCCCAATCATGGACCGATTATGCAGGGACAACAGCCTTGTGGGCACCAAGCATGATTTATAATCCTTCTACCCAGAAATATTACCTGATGTACGGAATTGATTGTAAAACATTCGTAGCCATGTCCAATTCTCCGTTAGGTCCTTGGGAAGACGCCAATGCGATAGCTCCAGGCAAAATGTTTTATAGAGGATATGACGGGCAATTCTTTTTGGACGATGACCAGACGATGTACATTGTAACTGACAATGGTTTCTTTAAAATCATGAAACTTACTTTCGATACTCAAGGAAAAATCTCCATTGATAATACAGATTCACACTTCACTGATACTGAATCCAATGAGTTTATAGGCAAGTACTTCTACAAAAATGTCGAAGGGATACGTAATATGTTTGAGGCTTCGTTCATCTATAAACGCAACGGACTCTACTACCTAATGTGGTCGTTTGAGGGCAGCGAGAACTACAACGTCAGATATGCCGTATCCGAAAAAATAATAGGACCTTACCATGAACTGAACGGATCGATGACGAATCCTATACTGGTACGTGATGATCAAAACCAGATACTGGGACCAGGACACCACTCTATGTTCGACTATAAAGGGCGTACATTCATTGCCTATCACCGGCAACATTTCCCGTTTGTTGACAGTAAAAGGCAAACTTGCATTGATGAAGTGTTCTTTGCTCCGGATGGAAGCATATTGCCCATTACTCCGACACATAAGGGTGTAGAAGTCGTTGCAGGAGCGAAGCGATATAAAGGGGAGAACCTGGCATTAGGCAAGCCTACCAAGGTTTCAAGCGTCCGTCATTATGATTCTTCACCTTTCCAGCCCCGTTACCGTACTGTAGGCATTGATTTCGACTTTTCAGGAAATTATGCTGTAGATGAGAATTATGGCACTCATTGGGATCCGGGAGTGGGAGCCGTACAACCATGGATTATCATTGATTTGGAAAAAGAATCTCAGATAAAAGAGATAGAAACCATCTTTGAATTTACCAACCGTACTTACAAATATAAGATAGAATACTTGCCCGCAGCAGGTGCTCAAGGATTGGATGCAGCTGCCGGAAGCAATAATTGGCAACTATTAGCAGACAGAAGTGTAGAAGGTACACCCCAGTCTCCTGTACGGGATACACCTCAAAAAGGCTCATTGATCAAAGCACGTTTTATCCGATTGACCATTTTAGATGCAGATGTTCCTCCGACAGCCGACGGAGCCGATCTTAAGAATGCCAGCAATGGATGGAGTATCTTTGAAATCAGAGTTTTCGGCAAATAAAAAAACTCATATTTAAGTTTATATTGAATAAGTTCTTTACCTTAAATCCAGATATCTTATTCAATATAAACTTGACTAAACACATTTTCCTACTATGAGTTAACTTAAAAAATTACGATTTATCACATCAATCTTTAATTTACATTGGATTATGAAGAACATTATAAAAATCACAGCTATTCTTTCAATATTATTTCACATATTTATCGCATGTGAAAATCAACAGTTTGAAAGTAATATATTGAATAAATTAGAATCAACAGAAAACTGCTTTTTAGAAGCAAAGGATTCAATATCTATCACTCCTTTCTACTTAACTCCAACAGAGAAGGCTATGGAATGGTGGAAAACAAAAGATGGAACATTATCTCCAGTATACGAAATTAGTGTTTACATGTCCTCCCACCCGCAAGGAACAGGTCCTGATACCTGTGTGAGCTATTATTCTATGGCTTGGAGTTCTTCTATTGATAGATATAATTGGCACAAATACAATAGGATGCAAATACAATATCGGAGAGCAAACCGAATAACATATCAACCTTGGTATAATTTAGGAGACGAAGGACCTGGAAATTACAACTACGGAATGGTAACGGTCACTGACCAAGGATATACAGATCTAAATGCTGCCCACTTACCATATGGAAATATTCAAGTTAGATATAGATTAGTACATAATGATTTTCCCGGAACGATTGATACAAATAAAGATGAAAATAACTGGTATGATAGAAGTTTAGTTACAGAGTGGAATATACATGACATTGATCGTATCAAAGTAAAAGATAATAAATATGGATTTGATGCCCCATTCGATACAATTTCTTACGATCGAAAATTAATATTCTATATATCTGTCACTAAATATCAAACACAACGAATATCTTACAGTATTCTAATAGATTTAGATGGATATGAAAAAAGTATTTCAGAACAAAGAGATGGAGAATATATAGCTACACTTCCTAAAATGAAAAAGAAAGGAAAATATTTAATCACAGCAATAGCACGAACAAACAATAAAGAATATACATCAAGTCGCTCCGGTATTTATGATGAACCCGACACCAAAATATTCATTGGATTTACAAATAGTGATTTTAATAATTTCAATTAAGCAACTAAGATTTCTAGTATTAATGAAACATTTCATATTACTATTTTTCTCATTATTGGCAACCTTCCCTCTCCATTCTCAGGAGAGGGAAAAACAAACTGATGCCGATGCAACCTTCAGACAATACTACGAACAGGCCATCACTTTTGCCAATACTTATCCGCGGGAGAAAGCATACCTGCACTTCGACAATACCAGTTACTATGTGGGAGATACTATATGGATGAAAGCTTATGTAACAGTGGCAGAACAGAATACATTCAGCCCCATAAGCAAACCACTGTACGTAGACATGCTGGACCAAACCGGACACGTGACGCAACGACAAATCATTAAACTGGAAAATGGAGAGGGATGCGGACAAATCATATTAGATCCCGCCACACTCTCCGGTTATTATGAAATACGGGCTTACACCCGGTGGATGCAAGCCTTTGAACAGCCTTCTTACTTTTCACGCGTACTACCTGTTTACCAATCTATAGAAGGGAAACAGAAAGAACGCATAATCAGCACTTATGATTTAAATCCGTCCATGAAACAACGCCCTAAAGTGAAAAAAAAGAAATTAACTATTCAATTTTTTCCGGAAGGCGGCTCTTTGATTGAAGGAGTTGAAACCAAAATCGCCTTTAAAGTTGAGAGTTCCAGTAAAGGTGAAGTATACCTGGAAGGAGATATTTATAATAAAGACGGAGAGAAACTAACAACGATACAGACTCGACATGATGGAATGGGTATATTCCGATATACCCCCGGAAAAGAACCGGCTATAGCCAAAGTACATTATCAAAATAAAAACTATACTTTCTCACTACCGGAAGCACTGAGTGCAGGATATGTATTGAACACAGCAGTTACGGGACAAAGAATCCAGTATACGGTAACGGGTAATCATGCTACACCTGCAGAGGAAGTAGGAGTCTTCATAAGCCATGAGGGACGCCCATATACTTACCGAATGCTACAAGGTGATCCGATAATTTCTAAAAGTTTTGTGTTCAATACGCAAGGTCTTCCAGCGGGAATCTATCAGATTAGTCTGATAAATAAAACAGGAAATACACTTTGTGAACGCTTCTGCTTTGTACAGCCTACAGAAACGATATCTATGCAAGTTACAGGTCTCAAAGAAGTTTATAAACCTTTTGAACCAGTAGAATGTGAACTGCAAATAATGGATGAAAAGGGTAATCCGGTAAAAGGTACACTTTCCGTCTCCGTATGCGATGCGATGCATTCCGATTATGCAGAATACGATAATAATCTGTTTACGGATATGCTGCTAACTTCGGGGCTGAAAGGATATATCCACCAACCCGGATACTATTTTGCCGATATAACTCCAAATAAACTGCAAGAGTTAGATATGTTGCTTATGGTGCATGGATGGCGCCAATATGATATGTCTAAACTCATTACCCCACAACCGTCAGCACCTTTGCAAACACCGGAAACACAGTTACTTCTTCATGGACAAATAAAATCATCGATACTGAAAAAAGAGATGAAAAACATGGAAGTCAGTGTAATGGCGAAAAACAAAGAAGTATGGGCAGCCGGAAAGACAATCACGGACGAATATGGATATTTTCATATACCGGTATCCGATTTTAACGGCGAAATAGAAGCACTTTTCCAAACCGGTCGCCAGGGAGCTAAATTTAAAAAAGATACATCTGTGCAACTGGACCGTAATTTCTCTCCTGCCTTGCGCACTTATGGATACGAGGAATGGCATCCGCAATGGGCAGATAAGTCAGTATGGGAGCTACAAGCCGAACAGACAGACTCTATATGGCAGGATTCAATCCGAAAAGCGGAAGGTACTTATATGTTGGATGAGGTGATTATCACTACTAAACGAAAAAATAAGAATCTGACAACACAAGTTTTTGAGAAGAGCATGGACGCCTACTATGATGTACCTAAATGTGTGGATGAACTACGAGATAAAGGAAAACTTATTCTCACAATTCCGGATTTGTTGCAGGAGCTGAATTCAAGCTTCCGTTATGACAGAAGAAACGGAAACTGTACATACAAAGAAAAAAGGATTTGTTGCATCCTGAATGGTTCTGTTTTAGATCCTGTAGCAGCAGAAATGATTTGGGACGAAATAGATGGAATCAAGCAAATCATAATTTGCGAAGGCAGCAATTCGTTTACAAATGAGATTTTGAATTCAGCCAGAGCCGTTCAAAGAAATAGAGATTTGAAGCCTGTACGAACTTTCGATGATTCATTCTACGCCCAAGCAGATGCACAAAAAGAAAGTCTTAAATCCCAGTACAATCTATATAATGACTATAACTACAAGATCAAGGAAGATGAAATAGATGCAGATAAGAAATTAGAAGAAAAATTACGAATATTCAATTATGGCATTAACCGGAATATCGATGCTACATCTTTAGATCAGTATAGCCTGTTTTACATTATACCTTATGAAAAAAGAAACATACTAAATAGCAATCAGAAAGCCGCCAGAGGTACTCGTCGAACATTCATTCAAGGCTATACCCAACCGTTAGCTTTTTATACTCCGGCTTATACGGACAAGGCTCCAGACATTACGACCGAGGACAGACGGCGCACACTTTATTGGAATCCGGCCACCAAAACAGATGAAAACGGGAAAGCAGTAATAAAATGCTATAATGCTTCTTATTCCACGCCTGTCATTATACAGGCAGAAACGTTGCAGGACGGTAAACCTGGAAGCATTACATACGTCAGTATTACCCGCTAAAGAGAATTATTCAAACCGATATCAGCATATTAATTGATACGTAATCATGATAAAGATGAAACAGTTTTTACTAGTAAGCGCATGTTGCCTGGTCCTCTATTTACCCGGTAATGTAAATGCGCAAAACAATGCGCACGAATGGGCTAATTTCAAACGCTACGCTCAGGCTAATAACAGTCTGAAAGAAGAAGGGATCCCCAGTAAAGGGGTTGTATTTATGGGTAATTCCATTACCGAAGGATGGGTCAGACTACATCCGGAATTCTTCAAGGATAACGGATATATAGGTCGTGGCATCAGTGGACAAACCTCCTATCAGTTCTTATTACGCTTTCGTGAAGATGTAATCAATCTGCTTCCCAAAGTAGTAGTTATCAATGCTGCAACAAATGATATAGCCGAAAATACAGGACCCTACAATGAAGATTATACTTTTGGGAATATCATTTCAATGGTAGAATTAGCCAAGGCAAATGAGATAAAAGTTATCCTCACCACCACCCTGCCTGCCGCAGTCTTCGGATGGAGACCGGAGATAAAAGATGCTCCTCAAAAAATAGAGGCGCTGAATAAGCGCTTAAAGGCTTATGCCAAGGCTCATCGCATTCCATTCGTAGATTACTACTCACAGATGGTAAAAGAGGATAGTAAGGCTTTAATTCCTGAATATACAAAGGATGGAGTGCATCCTACCGTCGAGGGATACAAAGTTATGGAAAGCTTAATAAAGCCTGTCATTGATAAGGCATTGCATTGATAAACGAATTTGCTTATGAATATATCTACAAGACATCACCTGATATGAAAAAGAAAAAAATGTTTTGCCTGCTGACAGGAGTAGCACTCTGCTATACCCTATCCGCCACAGAACCTCAAAAAAATGTAGCGGACAACTGCATGAACAACCGTTATCCATTAGTGAGAAAACCATTGATGGAACTACCCTTGGGCAGCATTAAACCGCAAGGTTGGCTAAAAGAAATGCTGATCCGGCAGAAAAGTGGTGCCAGCGGTCGTATGGACGAACTTTACCCGCTCGTAATGGGCAAACGTAACGGATGGCTGGGCGGTGACGGTGACCAATGGGAACGGGGTCCGTACTGGATTGACGGGTTACTTCCATTAGCCTACATACTGGATGATAAAGAACTAAAAGACAAGGTACAACCCTGGATAGAGTGGGCCTTACAGAGTCAGCGCGAAGACGGTTTCTTCGGTCCGGCAATGGACTATCCGGGTGAAGCCGGACTACAACGGGACAACTCGCACGACTGGTGGCCACGCATGGTGATGCTGAAAATTCTACAGCAATACTATTCTGCAACCCAAGATCAGAGAGTGGTCACATTCATGTCGGAATATTTCCGTTATCAGTTAAACACTCTGCCTCAGAAACCCTTAGGCCATTGGAGTGGTTGGGCTGAATTCCGCGCCTGCGACAATCTACAGGTAGTGTATTGGCTTTATAATATCACAGGAGAATCATTCTTGCTTGAATTAGGACATTTATTACATCAACAAAGCTTCAGTTTTGTAGATATGGTAAACCGGGGAGATTTACGGCGCATCTGTACGATACATTGCGTGAATCTGGCACAGGGAATCAAAGAACCAATCATCTACTTTCAGCAGGACCCTGACCGCAAATATATTGATGCCGTTAAAAGTGCTTTCCAAGATATCCGCCAATTCCATGGGCAACCACAAGGCATGTATGGAGGCGACGAGGCTTTACATGGCAATAAACCTACACAAGGTTCGGAGTTATGTGCAGCTGTAGAATTAATGTATTCACTGGAAAAGATGGTAGAGATAACGGGAGATATCGATTTTGCCGATCATCTGGAACGCATTGCTTTCAATGCTTTACCTACCCAGATATCGGATGATTTCATGACCAAGCAATACTTCCAGCAACCTAACCAGGTCATGGTGACACGCCATCGCCGTAATTTCGATCAGGACCATGAAGGCACGGACATTGCTTTCGGCACATTAACCGGTTATCCTTGTTGTTTCTCGAACATGCATCAGGGTTGGCCGAAGTTCACACAACACTTATGGTATGCTACACCGGACAATGGTATTGCCGCCCTCACTTATTCACCCTCGGAAGTAAGTACACAGGTGGGTAATGATGTATCGGTGGTGATTAGCGAAGATACCTACTACCCGATGGACGACCTTATATGCTTTACTGTCAAGGAGGTAAAGAATAAGGCTAAGCAAGTAGAATTCCCATTCCATCTACGCATTCCGAAATGGTGCAAACGCGCTGAAATTTTAGTAAATGGAAAAGTGGAGCAGGAGGTTGAAGGTGGTCGGATGGTTATTATCAACAGGATATGGAAGCGTAATGATAAAGTTGAACTGCGCTTACCCATGGAAGTTTCTACCAGCACATGGTATGAGAACGCAGTAGCCATTGAAAGAGGGCCATTAGTATATGCCTTGAAATTAGCAGAAAACTGGGAAAAGAAAGAGCTTAAAGACAGTTGGTACGGATCACACTATTACCAAGTTACTTCATCCGAACCATGGAACTATGGATTAGTCGATTTCGACCGGAACCGGGTTAACGAATTTGCTAAAGTCAGTATAAATAGCCAGAAGCAACAGTCAGACTTTCCATGGAATCCGGAAAATGCTCCTATTGAAATAAAAATGAAAGCCAGATTGATTCCGACATGGGAACTTTATAATGAAATGGCAGGGCCTCAGCCTTTCTCATTCTGTAATGGAGCCGAAGGAGAAGAGCGGGAAATCACATTGATACCTTATGGATGCACAACTCTGCGCATATCGGAATTTCCTATTGTAGGGAAATAGTTACCAGTGATAAAAGCGTTACACCTGTTGCAGGATATTAGCTATTATCGTTTGAGCGGCTATTGGCATCCCTTGTTAGCGGATAAACAGAACCATATTTTCAAATCCGGTAGTACGTTTGAGACTGCTTACAATATTTAGCCTGCTTAATTCATACGGACAGGATGTTTACGGTAGTGTTCAAACGAGAAGCAAAGAACTATGCCACAGATGGCATAGTAAATGAGAATGAACAAGCAATAATAAACCTGCTTAAAGCCAAGCCAGGATTAAATGCTTCTGAAATAGCAGAAAGTATTTCTAAAAGTTGGAGAACAGCTATGCGCTACCTTAAATCTTTGAGTGAAAAAGGCTTGATAGAATTTAGAGGTGCTCCAAAAACAGGAGGGTATTATACAAAATAAGGAAGATATGGTAAAGAGAATAAAATCAATAAAGAACCTTGGTGTATTCAGTAATTCCTTAATTCCGCAGTCAATAGATAAATCTTCTCAAAGATGCTTCTCTTTTTAATAATCCTATACACCACGCCCACATGGTAGCCAAGATAAATAAAGAATGTAAGCGGAGCATCAGTTCTTTCAGCCCTCCTATCTCCCTTATTTATCGACCTTTACGCTGAAAGCATCCCTTTAGGGGATACTTTCAGCTTTCAGCCGTCACCACAACTGCAGAAACATTCTTCAGTCTCATTACCTCCTTACCACTTGATACACATTTCCATACTCTGTGTGCCGACGCACCACCCCCGCTTTCAGCAGCACTTGGCCGAAGCGCATAGGATTGACGCTGCGCATGGCAGCGGAATTCTTTTGCTGAAGTTCCCTGAAAATCTGGGCAGCCGTAAGACCGATACACTTCTCACCGGAATTCGCCACACGAAAATAACTATGAAAAACATCCTCTGCGGGACAAACACGGTAGAACGCCGCATTCTGCACCTGCAACACCTGCTCCTCTTCTTTGGTGAACCAATCGCGCCTCCCCGCAAGCAGTTCCGCCTTCAGTTGTGCATAAATCTGGTCATGTTCTATATGGGTACAATCGATCACCCGCTCCACTTCCACGCAAAGAAAACGGCGGCTTCCCGTAGGGTCGGTAAGTAAGTCGAAACGGTTACTGGTACCAAATAAAAGAGGCGACACGAGGCAGTTGGCGGAAGCTCTGCTGATAGGCCTTACGAATATTTGCATCAGGTTCTTCAGCAACGGCATTTTGCTTTCGGCATACTTATCAAACTCGTCCATATTCAGCAAGCCCATTTCCGCCAAAAGGCGTTCCGCCTGCCCTTGCGAAGTAAGCTTCAAATTATCCACATAATATCGCCGCAGAACCATCGGCATCAATGACTTGCAAAATGTGGATTTCTGCCGTCCCTGCTCTTGACTTACAAGAATAGGCGCCACACTGTTGGCATGTATGCCTGCCAGCCCCGACCACTGCGCGGCAAGCCCCAGCATCCAGATATGAAATCCCTGCACCCAATGCGGACAGTCGGAAACCCGCAAGGCGAGCTGTGTCAGCCGGTCAACGCCGTCCCATTGCGGCAATTCCTCCATATAGAGCTGAAAGGGGTGATAATCGGGAATGTAAGTAGAATAGATATAGCGACTCAAATCCTTGTCCCAACAAGGGATACCCTCAGCATGAGCCTCAATGCAGAAAGCGTTCAGGTTTCGCTTACCGACAGGCAGGAAAGCGAAATCACGCTGCCCGGCAGGACGGAATTCGGTCTCTTCCGTCAACAGATTATAACGGAAATCATAACGTTTCGTCAGAAAATCCATAACCTGTCTCGTCAGGCGAACCGTTGTATTCGTGTTGTCTCCGGATTCCGACGCCTCCGATGTTTTCTTTTTCGCTTTCTGCCTTTCCGATAAAGCCAACAACTGTTGTGCCTCGCGCAACAAGCGACGTTGTTCCAATGTCATTAATTTCTTTTTCATAACTTCTTTTCATTTTAATAGTAAACAGGTTTCGTTTTGTCAGTACCAACGCTACGAATTTACTACAACGAGAAAGCGCTTTGCAAGCATTCCATCAACTATTTTTCAGAGAACACAGTTAGAAAGAAAGTAAGGACTTTCATAGGTAAATCTTACTAATATCACTATCTTTGTATGCTGACTTATAAACGGCCCACTCCAGTTGTTCACTCGACCAACTCCAGTCACTCATTCTACCAACTCCAGTCATTCACTCGACCGACTCCAGTGGTTCACTTTCAAGACAGCACCTTCGAGTCAACAAGTATATACATTTAAAGCATTAAGAAACAAGCATTATGGCAATAGTTTAACCTTTTAAGGGTGTTCGTCCGCCGCAGGACTTGGTGGAGCAGGTAGCTTCCCGCCCTTACG
>OODG01002477.1_pt1 | contig 11102 bp, 5 predicted proteins | sample 1671621 | NCBI WGS metagenome assembly OODG01 (sample SAMN06348175, study PRJEB24527) | human gut metagenome | biome: human gut; feature: ankylosing spondylitis patient; material: feces | host: Homo sapiens | place: China | collected 2015-10 | reverse complement strand
TTTCGTTTTCAGGAACCAAAGCGAGACGTATCCACTGGCTGCTTTGTCCTCCTTTGCACGAAGTCGCCAACTGGGTTTCCACGTTTCCAGTTCCTAAGAATTCCTTTTGATAATACTGGCTGATCGCTTTCTGTATATCCGGGATGCTGATACCTAACGTTGCCAGCTGACGGCTATCATATTCCAGTCGCCATTCCATCGGGGTGGCACCGCTGACGTCGATGCGGTAGATGCCGGGAATCCCGCTTAGGCGAGGTTTTATTTGGTCTTCGGCAAAGCGTTGTATAAATATGGGTGTGGCTGCCGCATTCAGTGTGTAGCTCATGAAAGGCCGTACTTCCTTGTCGTCCGGCCGGCTCATTTCCAGGACCGGATAGCTCAGTCCGTCCGGTAGGCTGGGCCATGTCTGTCGGATGATGGTAGACGCTTCGAAACGGGCGGCATCGATATTGGTATGCTTGTCCAGCTCGAGCGTGACATATCCCCATCCGTTGCCGGAAGTGGAATTGATCTCCTTGATCCCCTTGATGCGTGCCAACATCGCTTCGAGCCGCGAGGTCACTTCCATCTCTATCACGCGTGCCGAATTGCCCGGCATGTTATAGCTGATAGTCAACTGTGGCAGCGTGCGTGACGGCGACAGCTTGATCGGCAGCAGCGGTATAAAGGCAATCCCCGCCAGCGCCACGCAAAGGAAGGTGACGATGATGGTGAAAGAGGATATTTTAGGAGATGCACTCATTATTCATTTTTTGTTACAATCCGTATTTATATTCGAACTCGTTCGAAAGGGAAACTCCCGTTTCGAAATCGTGCAACGTCAGTTTTCGGATCTTATAATAGCTCAGCCAGTAGTTCTGTAAAGCCGAAATATAGTTCCGCTGCGCTTCCTGTTGGCGGTTCAGCGACAGAGTAAGACTGTTGATATCCGCTTTTCCGATCATGAAGCGTTGCTTGGTTTCGCTGTAGGCTGTTTCTGCCAGGTCTACCGCTTCTTCGGCACTCCCAATCAGGGCTTGCTGGATATTGAAGTCGCCGACTGTCATAATCACGTCTTCTTCTACTGTCAATTCTTTTTGTTTGGCGGATGTTTCGGTGACAAGCAGGTTGTTCTTGGCAATATTATGCTTCCCTTTTCGTACGCCCCAGTCTACCAACGGGATCGAAACAGACAAAGAGACGATTTCCTGCTGTTGCAGATTTTTGTAGGCGTCCTGTATGTTCTTGGACACTTGGTTGAATCCGACGCTGGCATTGATCTGGGCGTTGAACATCGCTTCTTTCTTGGTTTTGTCTACCTGCTGCTGGGCTTCTAATATTTGCTGGCGCAACTCCAGAAAGGTCGGGTTATTTGCACGTGCCAATTCGAGTGCTTTGTCGACTGAGATTTCCATATTGCGCGGGCGGCTTGGGAGGCGCAGGCGTATTTCTGTATTCTTGTCGAAGTTCAAGTAAGAGGCGAGGCTGAACATGGCACGTTTCAGGGCGATTTCCGCATTTTTCAACGTGTTGCGTGCGTTTACGGCATCCAATTTCAGTGTCAGCAAATCCGCTTGGCTGATAGAAGCTATCTTATGCCGTTCCTGCCCTGTCCGGTACAGTGTGTCGGTCGTGGCGACATTTTCCTTGGCCAGATCATATTCCACCTGTGCCATTGCCAGAGCGAAGAAATAGGTCGTTGCTTGCTCGCTCATTTGCTCTACATTATATAATAGTTCTTTCTTGACCTTCTCGTATTTCAACGGTTCGATTTTCCGTTCCCATTTAAAAGCGTTATACCCCAATAAGTCTTGCTGGTAGCCGAGGCGGATCGGAACCGATGAGAACTGGTTATAAGTTTGGTCGCCGAAATAGCGCATATAATCCAAGTCTGTATCCAAATAGAATGTACCGCCTAAGAGGTCGAAATTCTGTTCGATCTCCAATTGCCCGCCCGCATAAAACGATTGTTGTTTTCTATATACGTCGATATCAGCCTCCGAGTCATATCGTTGGGTAAAATAACGGCGGTATTGTGCCGGCGTCAGATTTAGGGTAAGGCTTGGCAGACGGCCGGCCTTGTAAGTCCGGTATTCCCAGTAGCCGGCCAGATACATATTTTTGTATCGGAAAGCGTCCAGCGAACTGTCGGCCGCCAGTGTGATAGTTCGTTCCAGCGTCAGTGTGAGCTGCGCTTTTCCTCCGAATACGCATGCAAGCAGCAACAACGTGATGACATATCTATAAATGAATTTCCTGTCCATAACTTCCAATTTTCAATTTTCAACATTCAAATTACCAACCTCATGTTTGCGATAAATGAACCAGTATATCAGTGGTATGACAAAAAGGCTGACTGCCGTACCGATCAGCATGGCCGAGATCATGGCGATGGAAAGCGGTTTTTGCAGTTCGCTGCCCATATCGAATGTGAAAAGCAGCGGAACCATTCCGAATATTGTCGTTAATGATGTCATGATGATAGGACGCAGGCGCCGCCGTCCGGCTTCATGTATGGCTTCCATAAGAGGAACCCCTTCTTTGCGTAGTTCGTTGATAGCATCCAGTTTCAGGATGGAGTCGTTGATGATGATACCGCAGGTCACGACGATACCGATGGCACTCATCAGGTTCATGGTATGGCCGCATATCCAGAGCACCAGCAAGGAGGCTGCCACATCGATCGGAATTTCAAGCAGCACGATGAGCGGCTGCAGGAAACTTTCAAACTGGGCTGCCAGGATGAAATACATCAGCAGGATCGAAATGAACAAAATCACGACCAGCTCGTTCAGCATCTGCCGGTTGGAAAAGAAACTTCCTGAAAAATCGATATCCCAGTCAGTATCGATTTCTTTTTTTACATTTTCCATCAACTGTTCGGCATTGTCTATATCATAGAAACTGAATGGAATGTATTCTCCGTTCTTTCCTGCCGTGATCGTTTTCAAGTCCTCTCCCGGAGTGACACGCACCAGTGATTGCAGCGGGATATATCGTACGTTGCCTTCCGTGTCAGGAACAGTGTTTACCAATGTTTTCTGTAAGACCTCGTTAACCGTTTGTTCTTCCCCGGCCAATGCGATTGGCAGATATTGCTGGTAGGAGCGGAGCGTTGCTACTTCATTCTCTTTGAATGCCGTTTTCAGCAACCGGTACACTTCGTTGTAGTCGACGTTATAAAGCAGAAGTTTCTGTCTGTCTATCGTGATATTCAACTGGTTGTCGAAGGTGATACCGACAGGAGTATGTCCTGTTTTCGCCTCGATTTGCTGTTCTATTTTATTCAAGACGGAGGCTTCCGGTGCTTCAGATTTATTGCGGGTGTGTAATTCGGCGACAATGTCGGCTTCACCTGTCACAAACAGCTTTTCAAATACTGTTTCGGGAGGCGAGAAGGATATCACTGCCATCGGGTAATACGTTTTGATCCATTTTTCCACCGATTTTTGCAAAGGAGCGATTCCGGTTGGTTTCTCCGTCTTGAAATATAACTCGCTTTCGGAAACCGACATCTCGCGATCCCGGTTCAACAGGAATTGCTGCTGCCCGACATAGGCCGTGTGTTCTTGTACCTGATTGTCGATAGAGGCGAATAACTGGCTGACACGGCTCTGGTTTTCATCGATATGGATGTTTTCGTTCCATTCCACATGAGCGATCAGTTCGTTCTGGTCTATCTCCGGCATACGGCTTTTCGGTATTTCGTAGAACAGAAAGGCGCAAAGCGGGAGCGTAATGGCAATGAAAATCAGGCTTGCCGTTTTGTGACCGGTATCATAGAAGCGGTCCAATGTATGCTCTTTTACCAGATTATTGATTCGCATATTGAAACCCTTATGTTTGATGTCCGGAATACTGTATACCAGTTTGTAGAGTACCGGCAGCAGCATGATTCCCGTGAAATAGGAAACCATCAGACCGACGGTGACGGCAAAGGCTTGGTCGAAGAAGATCGCTCCTGCTATTCCGCTCATGAACACAAGTGGAACGAAGACGGCAATTGTCGTAAAAGTGGAACTCAGCATCGGAGTAATTACTTCAGTCGTCCCTTTATTGCAAGCCTCTTCCAGCGAGTATCCTCGTGTCCTGTATTGGGTAATGTTTTCCGTTACGATGATCGAACTGTCGATCATCATACCCAAAGCCAGGATCAGCCCGGAGATGGAGATGATATTCAGCGACATCTTGCAGAGGTAGAAAAAAAGGAAACTGATGATCAGGCTCACCACCATACTTAACCCGATCACTGCCGGGCTCTTGATATCCCCTAAGAAAAGGATGGCGACGATACAGATGAAAAGGAAACCCAACGACAGGTTTTGTTTCAGGTTCGAGATGGTATAATCCAGCAATTCCGTCTGGTTGCGGCTGATGCTGAAATCGATGTCCGGGTAGACGGAAGCGAAATAATCCGTCACTTCTGCCAATGCCTCTTTCATGTTATCCATATTTTCATCCGCCTGTTTGATCACAGCCAGTGTCACTGCCCGTTTCCCGTTGGAAAGGGAAGCTCCGGTCTCTTTTTCCGGCACGACGGAGATGCGTGCCAAATCTTTCAATTGAAAAATATGGTTATTTTTCCTGATATAAATATTCTCGACATCTTCCGGTGTGCGCAGCAGTGTCGAGAACTTGATATTGTACTCGTAATAGCCGTCACGTACGGTCATGCTACCCGGTTCTATATTGTTAGATGTCAGTGCGGCCTCCAGATCGTCAAGTGTGATCTCCGACATTTTCAGCAACTTCATGTCCGGAACAATCTGTAACTGCCGTTTCAGAATTCCGGTCACATCTACCATTGCCACTTCGGGCAACTGTTCGATACGACGTTTGATCACCGTTTCGGCAAACTGGCAAAGGTCGAGGAACGATCCTTCGTTTATTTCACTGTAAGCACTGTCGCTTTTCAATGTCAGATTCAAGCAGAATACGGGAATATCAGTGGCACTGGCTTTGATTACCCGTGGGCGTTCTACTTCACGTGGCAGGTAGTTCATAGCTGCGTCTATCTTTTCGTTGACTTCGATAAAAGCCAGATCCGTATTCGTTCCGAAATCGAAGTTTAGGCGTATGATGGCAGCACCGTCGCGTGTTTCACTGTGGATGTCGCGTAAACTGGCAACCTGCATTAATTGCTGGCGGATGGTTTTTACTACTGTGTTTTCCAATTCGCGTGCCGAAGTGTTCTGGCCGGATACCTGTACGGTGATCTCCGGAATTGCAATATCAGGCAGCAACGACACCGGAATGGTGAAGTAAGTAACCAGTCCCACGATAAAGCAAGCCGTAAAAGCCATCAATACCGCGATAGGGCGTTGTAGTAGAAACTTTATCATGTATTAGAACTATGATTTATGATTTATAAATTATGATTTCTGAATTGTCAATTGTCCATTTTCAATTGTCAATTACTTTGACCGGTGCTTCGTGAGCCAGGTTAATGTTACCGCTTGTAATCACGATATCCCCTTCTTTCAGTCCGTCAATGATCGTATAGCTGTCGGCATTTTCCAACCCTGTATGTACATAGTTCCAGTATGCTTTGTCTTCCGTTAATGTGAATACAACCTGTTTGCCGGAACGGAGTACGACAGCGCTTTTGGGAACGACCAACTGTTTACCCAGCGAACGATGGATACTTACTCGTACATTCATCCCTTCGAACAACTTACCTTTATCGTTTACGGCAGCTTTCACCTGTACCATCCCGTCTTTGTCTACCAGCGGGTTTATTTCGGATATACGGCCGTCAGCCGTGACATCGGACAAGGCAAAAGGAGCTACCTCTACACGATCGCCTGTTTTGATAAGCGGCAGTTCGCTTTCCAAAACTGTGAAAGCGGCTTCCAATGTGCGGGTATCGATAATGGAACAGAAAACATCAGAGGTAGAAGCCGTGTTGAACTGTTTGGCGAACAGGTTAGCGACGACACCGTCGAAAGGGGCGGTCAGGACTGCCTTTCGTTGTTCGTATTCGGCAAGCTGCCAAGAGATCAGTGCCTGGTCATACCCGCTTTTTACCTTGACTAACTGCATGGTTGCGGGCGGTACTTTTGTAGAATCTTCCAGTTTGTAGCCCTGTCCGATCAGTACGTCTTGCAATTCCAGTTTGGCGCGTTCGAGTGCATCTTTGGCTTGCGCTGTCTTGTTGGCAAGGCGAAAGGTTGAGAGTTCTGCGAGCTTTTGCCCTTTCGTCACGCGATCGCCGTTCTTCACATATATCTTGGCGATCGGTTCTGCCGATTCGAATTTTAGGTCGACAAAGTTTCGGGCTGACAGTTTGCCGTTACTGATCAGTTCGTGGTTGAAATCAGTAGTATTCAACTTCATCACCGTTACCTCGTTTGTCTCATCCGGCAGAACGGTTTCTACGCTTTCTTCGGAACCTTTCTCTTTCTTTTCACCGGAGCAAGCCATTATCCCGGCCAGAACCAGTATAGCAAACAATTTGTAGTATTTCATATTTTATTGTTTTTATCAAAGTTGTTTCGCAAATATACAAACATATTTTAGTTACGAGCCTTTCGTAATTACTTTTTTTCTATTATCTTTTTTACTTCTTCCCTCATTTCCCGGATTGCCGTACTTTCCACCTTCGGCTTTTTGGCCAGCACGACACTGGCGGCAGCCCGCAATTTATCCGCCTGGTAGAACTCCGGCTCTGCATATAGCTTGGCTAACAAATAATATGGATACAATCTCTCCGGCAGTATCCCGATAGCCTGAAGCAATTCTTCTTCCGCCTCCCGGTAATCTCCGAGCGTCTGCCGGTTTTTGGCGATCATGTACCGGATCATCGGGTCTCCACTCAGCCGCTTCGCCCGTTCCAGCACCCGTATCGCTTCGGCGTGTTGTCCCGTCTTGCTGAGGCATTGCGCCTCTTCAAACAAAAATTCCGGTTTATGCTTCAACTTGTCATGCAAGTCTTTATAATCTTCTGAAACCGACTCATACGCCTTGTTATTATAGACCGTCTGCATCCATCCCCACCGTTTATAAACCTCATATTGCCCTTTCTGCAAGATGAACAGACAGACAGAGGCAAGCGACAACAGGATGATTATGGTTATAAGACACGCGGATGAAACAGACAGGGCAGATGATCTTGTCCGCGTCCCATCTTCCGTCACGCATATCGCCCCCAAAAACACCAGCGCCACCCAAAACGACGGCAACTGCAACGGATAGGACGACACCGCGAACACCGCTAACGCCAACACGCCACCGGCCGCTCCCTGCTGCCTGTTCCGGATTCCATAGTACGCCATGCTCCCCAGCCACGCCACGAACACGATCAAACCTCCGATCCCCCGTTCCAGCCCGATCTGCAGGTATTCGTTGAACGCATATTCGGGACATCCTGCCACCCGTTTCTCCCGGTCTGTTGCGTTCCCTGTTGCGAAATACTCGCCTTGCGCCTCCGCGTATGCCGCCGGGAATCCGCCTAACCCCGTTCCTGCAAGCGGCTGTCCGAGTATCGCTTTCCCTGTCACTTTCCACATCAGCAATCGCCCGTCCGCCGAATCCCGCTTCATCCCGTAACCCCCGGCAATAGCGCATCCTGCCAATATCGCAACAATCGCAACAAAAGGAATTGTAGCATTCTTATACCTTCTATATACAGCTTTCGTCTTCTCCCATCCGATCCGTTCCGTCCAGTACACCCATCCGCAAGCCACGACCGCCGCTATCCACGCCGACCGGCTCATTCCGGCAGGCAGGACAATCAGGATAGCTCCGGCGCATACCCAGCCGAAATAATGCATCCCCTTTTGAAACCGCAACACCGTCCACAGGCAAACCGACAGGATGACCGCCAGATATCCGCAGTAAGGCCCCGGATTAAAGAAAGAACCCGTCAGCCGGAAAAGCGAATGATTGGAATGACTATAACCATGTAGTTGCTGCATGCCCCAAACTGCTTCTATTAGTCCGGTGAACATCAGTACAAACAGGAAAAAGAATTTAAATTCCCGGTATGCTGTCAATACATATCGTAGCAGAAACCATAGAATAACCAACTGGCCTGCAAATATTAGCTTTTCCGGCTCCGGGTTGAGATTCCACTTATACGTTATAAGTACACCCCCTGCAAAGAATAATACCAAAGGATCTGAAAATGTAAAGGCAATAACAGTTCCCTTTTTGGTTAACATCACGAAAAAGACGCAAACCGAAAAAAAGAGCATGGCAAGGTGAAACCAGCACATTTTTCCGGTCACCAGTCCGTTTGCCAGTTCTACCGTATTAATGAATGGTGTGCAGAGCAGGAATGTCCCGGCTGTGGAAAGCAGGAATATATGTAGCAGCTTTAAATTCATGATGCATTCTCTTTTGAAAAATTAATGTCGCAGGAAAATACTTGTTTCCCCTCTTTTATAAAGAATAGCTGTTCCTCATGCCCTTTTGTCAAGTTACGAAGCCAGAATATCGCCCCATGAGGTACGGTGAAATATAATTCTTTGCAAGTTGCAACTTGTTGTCCTAAAGATATCCAGCCTTCTGTTCCATTCTGATAAAATAACTCATAACGCTCTTCCGGTTCTATGAAATTATCGTCATTCCGGGGAATAAATAATATCTTTTTGATCTCAGTAGCTTTACCCAAATCAAAGGTTAATGTCACATTGTCTTCTTTTGACCTAAAGAAGGTTAAAGGGTTACCATCCAATACACATTTGGCAGAGTATTGATCCGTAGGATATAATCCTTCTACATTGCGGTATAGTTGAATAGGGACTGTCTGAGTTTCTGAAGTATCGCGGTAAATAGTGAATTCTGCAAGTTCCACCCGATGATCAAGGGGAGAATTCAGATGCAAATAGCGGAACTTACCCGGTTGGTTGATTGAAATGATCTTACGGTTTGTTAGAAGCGTATCGGTAAACCTGTATAATAGATGCTTTTGAGCCGATACGGGAGAATTACTTCCCTCTATTGTTGCCCCTATCGTATTTCGATTTAGATATTTAAAAAGGTACTCCTGAAAGGGATATTTCCTTTTTAGACAAGCAATTTCCTGTTGTGTCGTATCCGGTCTGAAATAGATAATACGTTGGCTGTCATAAACAAACGGATAATCATACGTTTTGATATTGCCATTATTTACGTATAAAAGCTGAAATACAATATCCGGTTCGATATTATCGAAAACAGCATGTCCTTTTTCTATCTGTGCAATATCGACAGGCTCCCAACTTCCATTTTTGAATACCCCGAGATATGCATATTTGCATCCGGAAACAGTTATAGGCAGAGTAATCTGATTCGATCCCGAATAATTATCCGTAACATCCTTTACAAAACAATTCCTGAAAAAAGGAAGTACGTCGTTATCAGTAGCCCACTTTTTGAAGCGTCCGCTCTGCATGCCGTAACAATCCCTGTATGCTTTCCCTTTGCGTCTGCCGTCATTGGTTACGGAGCGTACCACCTCATCTTTTGTATACCAGAAAGGGTAACACCGACCTGTGGTATCCCTGACTACATTCCAACAATGCCAGGTTCTCAGATCCGGCGAGTAGATATAATAATCCGTTGTGATAGGAATCCCGACCGATCGCATTGCATAAGTTGCCACATCGCAAGCATCCCTGCAATATCCTACCCGGGTGGTGAAAAGATAATCGCCTCCAAGATGGGGCAGGGAAAAATCTGTATTATAATAAAACCATTCTTTTTTGAGAACCTGGTTGACAGCGCTACATGCGTCGATAACATCCGTTCCTTTATAAAGGGAATCCAACTTGGGCATATAGTGTTCGTAATATTTTTTTCGCCAGTTGCTGAGTGGTTCATTGGCTATCCTGTAAGGGAGTATAAACTCGCAAAAGTCATCGAAAGAGAGATGTTTGTTCCATGGATATTTTTTCCAGACTTCAAAAGAGAGGTCTATATTCTCGATCAGATAATCGGCAGTTATTATTTTGGAGTCATATATTTTTTCTCCGTAATAATGCGAATAGGAACTCCATCTATCCAGATGTTTTTTATCTATAATCAGCAAATCATTTCCGTAAACGGATTTTCTTTTAACGGCATCAGCCAAAATTTGTTTAATGGTGTCTTGTTGCCAACTTTCATAACCATAATGATATGGCATATTTTCGATAAGGAAACGGGCGGCCTCCAGTTTCTCAGGGTCTGTGGAATAATGATCGAGCACCTTTTCCAATTCTGTCCTGTTGCTTTCGGCGAACCGCAAAGCATATTCCAACCGGTTGTCCTGAGAAGAACAGGCAGAGAGTAGTATCATTAGGAAAATGAATAATTTTATGTTCATATGCTATTTGTTAGTGTATTGTTTTAAAGAAACGTTCCCAACGAAATTTGCCGGTGTAGGGATCAACCGATTTCCAGATGAAAGCCGCTTTGCCAACAATATATTCTTCCGGTAGTAACCCCCAATAACGTGAATCCTGCGAGTTTTCTCCTTTATCTCCGGCCATGAAATAATAGTTTTTCTGAAAACAGTAGTCTTTTATTGGTTTACCATTAAGGAAAACGGTTGAATCTTTATATTCTACTTTAGCTTTTTGCTCCCAAGCAATCAGTTTATGATACAACCGATAATTTTTTTGGTTCATTGGTAATTGGTCACCTGCTTTAGGAATATAGAGTGGCCCGAAATTTTGAATATTCCAACCGATAATGGAATCGTATGGAAAACAGCGATATACACCACTCGGAAACTCTTCTGGCAAAGTCTGTCCGATCTTTTGTTGTGACTTGATGTTTCCGAGTGGCTCATCTATCCCTTCTACTCGAAATCGACCATTCTTGATGGAAAGTGTGTCTTCCGGCAGTCCGATACATCGTTTGACATAGTACTTCAAAATGTGCATCTCGATCCTGTCCCAATTGTTCGGATGCGGAAAGTTGAAAACCAGCACATCATTCCTTTTGATTTTTCGAAGTCCGGGAGTCCTGTGAATCTCGACTTGCTCCAACCGCAGTGTTGCATTGAGGTTGAAAAGCCTTGCTCCTAACGTCGGTTTCCAGATAAGGATAGCGTCCCCTTCAATCAGTTCAGGCTCCATAGAGTCGCTGGGGATACGGAAAGACGTGAATAAGAAAACTTGGCAAAAGAACCATAGAGCGATGAATATAAAACTTAA
>OODG01002476.1_pt1 | contig 11104 bp, 7 predicted proteins | sample 1671621 | NCBI WGS metagenome assembly OODG01 (sample SAMN06348175, study PRJEB24527) | human gut metagenome | biome: human gut; feature: ankylosing spondylitis patient; material: feces | host: Homo sapiens | place: China | collected 2015-10 | reverse complement strand
TTCCGGCAAAGATATAAATTTATCGGATTTACCCCTCAGATTATTACGTTGACCCGTAAAAACCTGAGGGCTTCATTGTTTAAGCATAAATCTTAGTCAGTCTGAACAAAAAAATGCCTTGTTTTTAACTACCCTGAACTAAGAACGAAAGTTTTTTATTTTTTTTTGTATGTACTGATGGTGGCATCTTTTGTCCTTATTCTCTAAATAGCTTTATAAGTTGGTTTTATTATGGTGGTATGCAGATATGTGCTGTTTAATTCATATCTGGATTATGTCGAGGAGATTTTTCTGATTTGGGAATATTGCGTTTAGATAACTTTAATAAGAGGAATATAACGGTACTGAATAACTATCAGGTTGTGTGATTTTTATATTTTACTTTATGCGGGTATTCGCAGGAAAGCTTGTTTTTTCTTTTAAAGTAAATTACTATTCTGTAGTGTTTTCTTTATATATCAGAAATAGTTCAATGAATTTTCAAGAATTTGATGAAGACGATAATTACTAGTTTTTCATAATTGCTGATGATTTGTTCGGAAAAACATGCGATCTTATTTTTATTGGATTTAATTTTTTGCATTGGACTAATAATTCAGACACTGTTATGTAATATCATCTTTTTTTTAATTTATCATAGATTTGTTCTTTGTTATCTTAATTATATATGTTTTTTAAAAAAAAGTTTATGTTTGTTTGTTGTTATATTAAGCTTTTTGCTTATATTGCAAAGTTAATGTTAGCCTTGTCTCTAATTAGAAGATCAATGCTAGCCTTGTTTCTTAAATCAAATTTTGTTGTTATGCTAAAAAGATTTAGATTAGTAAACGCATTAATGCTGTTATTAGGTGGTTCATTTTATGTAAATGTTCCGCTTTTTGCAGAAAGTCTGACAGGTATTGGACAGCAGCAGGAAAATTGTAATGGTGTAGTAAAAGATGCTACGGGTGAAACTGTGATTGGTGCTTCTATTATTGTGAAAGGCACTACAAATGGTACAGTGACAGATTTAGATGGTAATTTTACACTGCCTGGTGTTAAGGTTGGTGATGTTATTCAAATCTCTTTTATTGGTTTTCAGACTCAAGAGATAAAATGGAATGGTAAGCCATTGACTGTCATTCTAAAAGAAGATTCTCAAGCTTTGGAAGAAGTTGTTGTTGTGGGTTATGGAACACAGAAGAAAGTAAATCTGACAGGAGCCGTTTCTATGACGGAGGGTGACATGCTGGAAGATCGTCCGATTGCGAACTTGGCTCAAGGTTTACAGGGTGCTATTCCAAACCTGAATATTACTATGCCAAGTGGTAATCCGAATGCAACGGCTACATTTAATGTACGTGGTATTACATCATTAAATGGTGGGTCGGCTTTGATTTTGGTGGATGGAGTCGAAACTAATGATATTTCTTTGTTGAATCCTCAGGATATAGAAAGTGTATCAGTGTTAAAAGATGCTTCTTCTGCAGCTGTATATGGTGCTCGTGCAGCATTTGGTGTGGTACTTATTACAACGAAGAAAGGTAAGAAAGATCAAAAGGTAACAGTTAATTATAATAATAACTTCTCATGGTCTGATCCGTCACGCCTTCCTGATGGTATTTCTTCTGATAAATGGATTGATGCTGTACAGTTAGCTAATACAAATGCTAGTGGTAGTGGTTATTTTAGTCAAGAATTGGTGGATGCTGTACATGCTTACTGCCAAGATCCAAGTCGCCCTTCAGCTTTTTTGGATGAAACAGGGGCTTTTACAGCTAAAGGTCAGTGGGCTTATGCAGGAAATACCGATTGGTTTGATGAATTTTATAAGAGTGCGGCTTTTATGCAACAGCATAACGCTAGTATTCAAGGTGGTACAGAAAAAAATACTTATTATGCTTCAATCGGCTATAAAGGTCAGGATGGTTTGTTAGCTTATGGCACAGATACTTATAAACGTATCAATATGTCATTTAATTTTACTTCGCAGGTAACTAAATGGCTGGAAATTGGTTTCCGTGCAAAATACAATCGAAGCGAATCAGATGAGCCTAATACACATGCATATATGGGTAGTTCTCCTTATTACGAAGTATATCGTTCGTTCCCATTTATCCCTGTTTATTTGCCGGATGGAAAGAACTTTGCAGCTATGGAAGGTAGTAACTTCAATTATAACTATGCTGGTATCTTGGCTGAAGCAGGACGTTTGAAGAATGTGTATGATGATATTTGGTATACTGGTTCATTTAATATTACTCCTTTGGAAGGACTTTCAATTAAGGGAGATTATACAGGAAACCGTTATTTCCGTACACAGCGTGAGCATTTGAAAACTATTTATCAGTTGAATCCGGATGGTTCACAAACTGCAAAGATGCCTACAAATAAAGCTGGATTGAGAAAGTATGATGATACTTATGAGGCTTTAAATGTATGGGCAGAATATAAGAAACAGATTAAAGATCATTCATTCTCTATAATGGCTGGTTATAACCAGGAACGAAAAAACACAAGTAATATGTATGGTGTAGCAGCCAATTTGTATGTGAACGATTTCCCAATTATTGATATGGCAAAAGACAAGGAAACATTGTCTGAAGAGGCTACTGTATGGGCTGTTCAGGGCGCGTTCTTCCGTTTGAATTATGACTATAAAGGACGTTACCTGGTGGAATTGAACGGACGTTATGATGGCTCTTCAAAATATGCTTCAGGTAGTCAGTGGGGATTCTTCCCTTCAGCTTCATTAGGTTGGCGTGTTTCTGAGGAAAAATTCTTTGAACCGGCACGTAAAATATTTGACAACTTTAAACTTCGTGCTTCTGTAGGATCCTTAGGTAATCAGGTAACAAATGGAAACTTTGACTACATAGGAACAGTTGGAAGTGAAACCTTGAATTATGTGCTTGCAGGAGGTATTCCTTCAGGTATTACACCGGCTACATTAGCTTATAATAATGTGACATGGGAAAAAGTAACAACTGCTAACTTTGGTCTTGACTTGGGGCTGTTGAATAATCGTTTGACCGCTTCTTTCGATTATTATATTCGTTATACAACTGATATGGTGGTTTCAAAAGCTTATCCTAATACAATGGGTACAAGCGGCGGTAAAGAAAATTTGGCAAGTATGAGAACCAATGGATGGGAACTTTCATTGAATTGGAATGATCGTATTAGTGATGTAGCTGGAAGTCCATTGGATTATAATGTGGGAATTGGACTTTCTGATAGTTATTCAACTATTACTAAGTATGACAATCCTACCGGAACGTTGAATGATCTTTATGTTGGTAAGCGTTTAGGTGAAATCTGGGGGTATACAACAGATGGCTTTATAATGGATGCGGCAGAAGCTGCTGAACAGTCTAAACGTCAGTCTTATATTTCAAATACATGGATCCCTGGAGATATTCGTTATGCAGACTTAAACGGTGATAACGTTGTAAATGAAGGTAATAGTGAGAAGGGTCCTATCAATACTTTGAGTAATCATGGTGATAAATCTATTATTGGAAATGAAACTCCTCGTTATCGTTTTAATATTAACCTCGGATTAAGTTGGAAGAATTTTGATGTACGTGCTTTGTTTGAAGGAGTGCTGAAGCGTGATTTGTGGCTTGGTAATGAGGTGTTCTGGGGATTTAGTGGGGTATGGAACAGTGCTATCAATGATTATCACGTAGATAACTCATGGTCTGAAGATAATCCTAATGCATATTATCCTGTACCTTTGTTTAATAGTGACCGAAGCCGTAAAACGCAAACAAAATATCTGCAAAATGCATCTTATATACGCTTGCGTGACTTGACTATTGGATATACACTTCCGAAAAAATGGTTGGAACCTGTAGGTATTTCTCAATTGAAGATTTTCTTCAGTGGTCAGAATTTGTGGGAAGCTACTGGTTTATATAAGTATGTAGATCCAGATATGACAGGAAATACTTATCAGAAGTCTTCTGATGGAATGGTAGGTACATTAAATTCGGATATGAAGAGCTATCCGTTCTGCCGTTCTTATTCATTTGGTATTAATCTAACGTTCTAAAAGAATTATAAGTATGAAAAAAATATCTATATTAACCGGATGTTTATTTACAGTGGCGCTGTCTAGTTGTAATTTCTTGGATAGAGAACCATTGGATGCTATTGGAAAAGATCAGTTTTTTACAACTGCAAATGCAACTGCATTGGAACAATATTGTAATGATTTTTATCCCAAATTAATCGTTGGATATGGAGCTCCAAAGAGTTATGATTGGGGAATGTTAGGCGAAGATTTCACTGGTGATGATGTGTTGCCCTGGGAACGTAATGGAACAAGCTTTGGTCTGGCTACGGTACCTTCTAGCGCAAGTGATACTCAATGGAAGTGGGAGAATATTCGTGCTTGTAATGATTTCTTGGCAAATTATGAAAAATCTCCAGAAAGTGAGGAGGTAAAACAGAAATATGCAGGGATGATACTTTTCTTTAAGACTTGGGATTATTTTAATAAAGTAAAAGCCTATGGGGATGTTCCTTGGTTTGAAAATGTAATGAATCCGGGTGATGAGGAAATGTATAAAGCGCGTGATTCCCGAATCCTAGTAATGGATAATATGTTGAGAGATATTGATCAGGCAATCAGCTGGTTGCCAAAGAAGACCGATGTGACAGTGATTAGTAAGGATGCAGCATTGGCTTTAAAGGCTCGTATGTGTTTGTTTGAAGGAACCTGGCGTAAATATCATGGACTTGAAAATCCTGATAAATTCTTGAAGGAAGCTTATAATGCAGCATGTGAATTAATGAAACCTGAATATGGATATTCTTTATACCAAGGTTCTAGTCCAGCAACGGCATATCATGAATTGTTCTGTTTAGCTGATCAAGCTAATAATCCTGAAGTGATTTTATCAAAAGCGTATAATCCAGAAATAGATAAAGGTAATAATTTGACTCGTCAGATTTTTGTTGGTGAAACTCCTCTTGGTATGAGCAAGAATTGTGCTGATTCTTACTTATGTGCAAATACGGGTTTGCCTATCTCTTTATGTCAGTGTCCGGGACATACACAGCATACTACGCTAATTGCTGAACTAGCTAATCGTGATCCGCGTATGCTTCAGACAACCGCAACTCCAGATGTAAATGATGTAGATCATTGTTATTACATGGGTGGAATGGCTCCTAATATTGCTTCTGTAACTAATACGGGCAATCCTAGTAGATGTGCTACGGGATATCCGATTGTAAAATTTTATAATGCGGCAGAGTATAGTGCTTCTCATTATCAGGGTACAGAAGATGCTCCAGTTTTTCGTTTAGGTGAAATTATGTTGATTCGTGCTGAAGCTGCAGCAGAATTGGGGACTATAACTCAGACTGACTTGGATGAGACTATCAATAAGTTGCGCAAGCGTGTAGGATTTAATAAAAAGTTAGAATTGGCTGTACCATTTGATGATCCTGTAATTGCAGCTGCTTATCCTAATGTTTCTGGAGATAATGCAAAGTTGATTCGAGAAATTCGTCGTGAACGTCGTATTGAAATGTTTGCAGAAGGAGTACGTTATGATGATATTCGTCGTTGGAGATGTGGTAATTTATTGACTGCTCCACGTTTGGGTATTATAATAGAAGGAGCTGGATATTCAGAGAAAGATATGGCTGCTTTAAAAGAAACAGTGGGTGTTAATAAGGATGGAGCTTTAACCATTTATGAAAAACGTTATGTGGGTCAGAGTCCTACTCCGATATTTGAGGATCCAAAACACTACTTGTCACCAATACCAACAGATGAAATTGGTAAGGCACCTAATATCAAGCAAAATCCTGGTTGGTAAAATTTTAGTTTTAATTTTATGATGATCTGATAATAAATTTATATATTTACATTCAAGAAGTTTACCCAAGCATACATTGAAATCGTAAGCTTGGGTAATTTCTTATTATTATGTATCCTAAAATAATTGATAAGATGAAATCCTTGTTATTCCTTTATTTCTGTGTGGCAATGGCTTTTTCTGCCATGGCTTCTTCGGTATCTGACACGTATGTGATTCCTAATCCTCAGCAGATGGTGTGTGGGGACGGTCATTTTGTGCTTCGTACACAGGCTTCTTTCTCATGTAATCTGACAGGAACTGATAAAGACGATTTTGTATCTTATGTGAGTAACTCTCCTTTGTCGCTGACTTATAAGAAGAAAGGAAAGGCTGACATTACTTTTAAACTTGTCAGTCCGGAAAATGCGAAGATGAAAGAAGAAGCTTATCGTTTGAAAGTGACAAAAAAAGGTATTCAGGCTGAGGCTACTTCAGCTTCGGGGCTGTTTTATGCTTTTCAGTCTATTGTGCAGCTGGCGCGTGAGAGTGGAAATGCTACGTACCAGCTTCCTGAAGTGACGATAGAAGATGCTCCCCGCTTTTCGTATCGAGGCATGCACCTGGATGTGTCACGTCATTTCTATACAAAAGAATTTGTCAAGAAACAGATTGATGCACTGGCACGGTATAAACTGAACCGCTTCCATTGGCACTTGACGGATGGAGCCGGATGGAGAATTGAAATCAAGAAATATCCGGAACTGACGCGTGAAACGGCCTATCGTCCTTTCCCAGACTGGAAAAGCTGGTGGAACGGCGGACGTACGTATTGCAGACAAGATGCTCCCGGAGCTTCCGGAGGATATTATACGCAGGAAGATGTGAAAGAAATCGTAGAATATGCTCGTCAGCGTCATATCACGGTGATTCCGGAAATTGAAATGCCGGCTCACTCGGAAGAAGTATTGGCCGCTCTTCCGCAACTGGCTTGTGGAGGGGATTTGAAACCTGGTGGAGAGTTTTGTCCGGGAAAAGAACTTACTTATGAGTTCCTGACCAATGTATTGAAAGAAGTGATGGAGTTGTTCCCTTCAGAATACATTCATATTGGTGGAGATGAGGCAAGTACCAACCATTGGAAACAATGTCCCGACTGTCAGGCACTCATGAAAGCAGAGGGAATGAAGGAAGAAGGTGAATTGCAGGAATATCTTGTATCCAGAATTGAGAAGTTTTTGAAAGAGAACGGCCGCAAGATGATTGGCTGGGATGAGATTCTGACAGGCGAGCTGGATGAAACTTCTGCCGTAACAGTGTGGCGTGGAGAAGATAAAGGTGCAGAATCGGTAAAAAGAGGATTGCGTACCATTTTGTCACCGGGAGCATATTGCTATTTTGACAGCTACCAGGATGCACCGCGTACGCAGCCGGAAGCCATCGGAGGATACCTCCCGCTGGAAAAGGTTTATTCATACGAACCGATAACGGAGGCTTTCCCTGCTGATAAACTGGATTGCGTGTGGGGCGTACAGGGAAATGTGTGGACGGAATATATACCGACACCCGAGCATGCTGAATATATGATTTATCCTCGTTTGCTGGCTTTGGCTGAAGTTGCCTGGACGAATCCGGAGCAGAAAGACTGGAAACGTTTCCATGCAGAGGCTTTGCAGGAAGTAAAGGTGCTGAACTCAATGGGCTACCATACTTTTGACTTGCAAAATGAGGTAGGAAACCGTCCGGTAGCATTGAGCGTGGATAATCATTTGGCAAAGGGGAAGAAGGTGGAATATGTACGTCCTTATTCGGACTCTTATCCGGCAGGAGGAGAATCGGCATTGACTAACGGCATACATGGCGGTTGGGTATATACCGACCAGCGCTGGCAGGGATTCCTTGGAAAAGGGGCCGATGTGATTGTGGATTTGGAAAAATCACAACCTATTCAGCAGCTTTCCATTGATTTCATGCAGTTGAGAGGTCCGGGTGTGTTCCTCCCGCAGAAAGTCAGCTTCCTGATTTCAAACGATGGAAAAGAATATACACTTTTGAAAACCATCACTACTACACTGCCCATTACGGACGAACAGTTGACCATTCAGACGTATGACTGGACAGGTAGCTGTGAGGCTCGTTACGTACGCGTGCAGGCTGATATCAATCCTGAGGCCGGCGGTTTCTTGTTTACTGATGAATTTGTCGTAAAATAATAAATGTCAGGTAGTCGGGAGCACATAGCTGAAGCGCAATAAGCCAATCAGATAGCGTGCTCCTGCTTGCTGAATGAAATGTAAGGTGGGTTGTATAAATCCGTTGCCTGAACAGGGGATTTTCCATGTAAATTCACTGGCCCATTCGTATGAAGGGGAAAATCGGGCGTAGTCGGTGAACAGTCCGCCTTCTGTTTTTCCACATTGCCAGGTGAGACCTGCGCCGGCATAACTTTTGCATCCTCTGGAGGCACCAGACTGGAATGAACCTTGCAGGAGTGCATGCAGACCGGGAGCAAGGCGTTGCTCTGCATATCCCCAAATTATTTTTCTCCTTTCTTTTTCTGTCTTTTCTGGAGTTCCCTCTTCATAGTCCATATACATGCTGCTATGTAGAGCAAAGCCCACATGATAATTGCTGTCATGGTGCTGATAGTTTAGTGAAGTGACACTGAGTATTCCGTCTTGCTGCGGGCAGAACCGGAATACGTTTTCTTTTCCGGCAAACCGGTAGTAACCTTTTCCGTTGTATACCGATGCTTGTAAGGACCATCGTGTGAATTGCAGTTCATAATGCAGTCCGACGGAAGCTACCGGATAATTGGCTATCTGGTAATCGGCGGACAAGGTAGGGAAGATACCACATGAGCTGTTGGTGAATAACGAGGTGGCAGGGGAGGTGAAATAGTCTTCGTTCAAGTTCCGGATGCCGAAAAAAAGCGAGGAATGACCGAACTGTTGCTGGACGCCCAATGTAGCGAGGGCAAGCGGATGGTTTTCTTCTTCAATGTTGGAAAAGGTCTGAAAATCATCAGCCAGTGATTCGGTGCGGGTTCTGGCTGTACTGATGGTGGCGGCTTGTAATGTCGTGTGTTTGCCTAATGAATGAGTGAAATCCAGTCTCAGCAGATTAACCCAGTTACTTCCTTGCTTGAAATCGCTTTGTAGTTCTGTGGTGTAGCTTACTTGAAACTCCTGAGCCAGGCCGCAGTGACAGGACACTACGGCGAAGGACAGGAACAATTTCATGAATTTTGTCATAACCATTTGGTAAAACGATGAATATACCAGTTCTTAATTAATTGAGTCAGTATGCAGTAGGACAACAGGATACCGAAGAGCCAGGGGAAATAGCTTAATGGCAGTGCTTCCAGTCCGATAGAGCTTCCAAACGGGGTGAAAGGCAGCAGGATACCGATGGCCATAATCAGCAGGGTAAGTCCGGTTACTTGCCAGGAGGCACAGCTTTGTATGAAGGGGAGTTTCCGGGTACGTATCATGTGCACAATCAGGGTCTGCGACAGCAAGCCTTCGATAAACCATCCGGATTGGAACAGCGTCTGATGTTCCATGCTTTGGCATCCGAAAGCATACCACATCACCAGATAGGTAACGATGTCGAAAATGGAACTGATGGGGCCGATGAATATCATGAAGCGGCTCAAATCGGAGGCATCCCATTTACGTGGCTTCCGGAGGTATTCTGCATCCATCCGGTCGAACGGAATCGTGGTCTGCGAAATATCGTACAGCAGATTTTGAATCAGCAGGTGGATGGGGAGCATGGGCAGGAAGGGAAGGAATGCACTGGCTGCCATTACACTGAACATGTTTCCGAAGTTGGAACTGGCTGTCATTTTGATGTATTTGGTGATGTTGCCAAATGTTTTTCGTCCTTCCAGTACACCGTCTTCCAGTACCATCAGACTTTTCTCCAGCAGGATAATGTCGGCACTTTCTTTGGCAATGTCCACTGCAGAATCTACCGAGATACCGATGTCTGACTGACGCAACGCTGCGGCATCATTGATTCCGTCGCCTAAGAAGCCTACTGTGTGCTGTTGCGCCTGAAGCAGGGTGATGATTTCCGTTTTCTGTATCGGAGTAAGTTTGGAAAATACGGTCGTCTGGTTGACTGCTTTCATTTTTTCCTCTTCACTCATCGTTTCGAAAATGGGGCCTGTCAGGGCATTGTCGGTGCGGATACCCACTTGGCGGGCGATGGTGCGAACAACCGCATCATTGTCGCCAGACAGAATCTTGATTTCAATGCCGTGTTCATGCAATTGCTTGATGGCGCTGGCTGCCGATTGCTTGGGAGGGTCCAGAAAAGCCAGATACCCAATCAGTACCATGTCTTTCTCGTCCTCGATACGGAAATCGCAAGTTTTGTCCAGGTAGCTTTTGTGGGCAAAGGCGCAGTCGCCGCGGATCTCCGAAAGATCGGGGCCGTACAGCCAGACCTCGTCCGGCCCGACAAGACGCTCGTCGGTCGTAAAGCAGCTATAGGACACGGCGCTTTTGGCGCTGCCGCCGAGCTCATACGCTGCTTCGCGGAGCATGACGAGCTCGTTTCGGGACGTCTCCGCCCAGCAGGCCGCCGGGTCATACGTCCATTTTTTCGCGGAGGAGCCGCTGAGCAGCTCCTCCGTTTCATGAATACATCCGTTAAAAAGCTCCATCAGAACTTGATGTCCGCTTTCTTGCGGTCAAAGATCCGGTTGACCTGTACATACGCCCAGGAGAGCAGCTTCTGGTCAAGATTCCAGAAATAGACCACAAACAATACGCCGATGACTGCCGTCAGAATACCGGCGATCTTACCAAACACTTTCCAGAATTTTTTCATGGGGAATTATACTCCTTTCGAAAGTCCCTTCTGGCGGGCGTATTCCGCCGCGCCGAGAGCGCCCATGAGCTGCGGGTCGGTCTTGAGGTCGATGACCTTGAGCTTGAGGACGTGCTCAATGGCCTGCTTCAGGCCGGCGTTCTTCGCGCAGCCGCCCGTCAGGGTGATGCTGTCGGTCGCGCCCCATGAACTTGGCAGCGGCGACCAGAATGATTGCGCCGACAGCACCGACGATGGTGCAGAGGATAACAGCAGATGCGATATTCATAATCCTGTTCCTCCTTTACAGCGTCACGTTAAACAGATTCTCAACGATGCCGCCAAAGCCCATGAAGGACAGGCTGGTGATCGCTGCGGCCAGCAGAGTGATGGGCAGGCCCTTGAAGGGAGCCGGGGGATCACAGGCCTCCACGCGCTTGCGCACGCCGCTGAACATGACCATGGCCAGCATGAAGCCGACGCCCGCG
>OODG01002471.1_pt1 | contig 11115 bp, 6 predicted proteins | sample 1671621 | NCBI WGS metagenome assembly OODG01 (sample SAMN06348175, study PRJEB24527) | human gut metagenome | biome: human gut; feature: ankylosing spondylitis patient; material: feces | host: Homo sapiens | place: China | collected 2015-10 | reverse complement strand
CTTGAAGAAAAATACGAGCGCCGCGCCCGCAGTCGTCGCTATGAAAATGATACAAAAACCGAGTACGGTCATTGCCGTCGTCGTCAAATCTGCCCTCCTTTCGTGCCGTTACTTCTTTCCGACCAACAGTTTGGAATGCGCGAGCATATATGCCCTGCTCTCTTTCTTGGTCAGAAACAATCCGTCCGTCGTGTCGATGAGTTCGGCCTTCTCAAAGCCGCACTCTTTCAGCTTTTTCACAAACGCCCGCATATCGCCGTATTCGCGCGGCGACATGATGTCGTGAATAGCGAACGTGCCGCCCTTTTTCAGTATGCGCAACGTCTCCAAAAGAAGTCGCTGTTTATCCTTACCCTTGATGTTGTGATAGACATAATTGCTCGTCACGGCGTCGAACGTTTCGTCCGGAAAGTCAAGTTTTACGGCGTTCCCGCGCGTAAAAGATACGTTTTGCACTCCTTCCGCCTCTGCATTGCGTTCGCAGAGCGGAAGATTGAACGAGGCGTATTCTTTGCCCCAGCGGTCTATGCCGACCATCTGCGCGCGCGGATTGCGCTTTGCACAGGCGATGGCAAAGAGCCGGTTACGGTCGGCATACTGGCAATATCGAAATTACAGGGCAGATTTGTTACCCAACGTGACGTTGACGGGAACATTACCAAGTTTTAACAGGACGTTATCGAGTTATTTGAAAGAGGATGGGACGTATAAATATATTTCCAGTAATTCGATTTCGGAGCAGTTGGCGTTGTCGGTGACGCAGAATATTCCGTTGACGGGAGGAGCGTTGTCCCTACAATCACAGGTGGAGCGGGTGGATCAGTTGGATGGTGACAAGACGACGGAGTATATGAGCGTGCCGTTTAATGTGGTTTTTTCGCAACCGTTGATCACGGCAAATCCCTTGAAGTGGAGTATGAGGATCGAGCCGGAGAAGTACAAGCAAGCTCAGCAGCAGTTTGCCGTGAACATGGAAAACGTGGCGATACAAGCTATATCGTATTATTTCGATTTGTTGCTGGCAATGATTAACGTGGATATTGATCGGCAGAATTTGAAAAATTCGGAAAAACTGATGCAGATAGCACAGGGAAAGCGGGAAAGGGGATTAATTTCCGATAATGATTTGTTGCAGTTGAAGTTGAATTACTTGAACGCCTCGTCTTCACTGATTCAGACGGAACAGGCTTACGAGCAAAAGATGTTTGCTTTGCGTAATTATCTGGGGTATAACGAACGGGTGGTGATTATTCCCGATATGCCGGAAGAGTGTCCGGAAGTCGAGGTGACGTTTAAGCAGGTCATGGAGCTGGCGACCAGGAATAATCCTTTTCGTTATGACGTGGTTTGCCGGATGCTGCAAGCACGTCAGCAGGTGGCACAAGCGAAAGCGGGGAGAGGGTTCAAGGCGGACGTTTACGCTTCTATCGGGTTCACGGGAAGTGACAGGTCCTTCAAGGAAACCTACCGGAATTTGCGTAACCGGGAGGCGGTCAGTTTGGGAATAAGTATTCCGATATTGAACTGGGGAAAAGGACGAGGACAGGTGGAGTTGGCTCGCTCGCAAGCCGAGATTACACGGGTGCAGTTGGAGAAAGAAACATTGAATTTCGAGCAAGATGTGATGACGGCAGTGAAACAATATCAGGAACAGAATCGGTTGAACGAGATCGTGCGTTTGGCGGATACTGTCGCCCGCAAACGTTACAAGACGGCATACGAGACTTTCGTGTTGGGGCAGATCAGCGTGTTGGATTTGAATGCCGCGCAGACGGAACAGGATAATGCCCGGCGTACTTATGTTAGTCAGCTGTATTCGTCATGGGTGTATTTTTATACTTTACGCGGGTTGACTTTGTATGATTTCGAGAAGAGAGAAGATATAATTTATCAACAAGAAAAATATTAGATTATGGATCAGGCAATATCTCCGGAGATAAAAAGACGACGTAAGCGGAAGATGATCGTGAAAGTTTCTATGATCGTGGTTATAGGTGTGGGGGTGTTTTCTTTTTTGGTTAATATGTTTCAACCCAAGATTCGAGGGGCGGAGGTGAATTTCGGAGTGGTGGACGAGGGGGCCGTGGAGGTATCCGTGTATGCCACGGGGAAGGTGGTTCCTTTCGCAGAAGAGATCATCACTTCTCCGGTGTCTTCGAAGGTGTTGGAAGTGTACAAGAAATCGGGTGACCGGGTTCGGAAGGATGAACCGTTGTTGCAGTTGGATTTGGAAACGATACGGACAGAGTACGAGACAAAGAAGGAGTCGTTGGAGATGCAATTAAATAAATTGGATTTGCAGCGTAAAACGATAGCGAGTGATTTGGCGGAAATGAAGATGCAGGTGGACATCGACGAGATGATGTTGAAACGAACTTTGGTGTCGCTGAATAACGAGCGCTATTTGGATAGTATCGGGGCCAGTACGAGGGAAAAGGTGCGGGAGGCAGAATTGAATTACACGGTGAAGCAGATGCAACTGGAGCAATTGAAACGTAAATATGAAAATAAAAAGAGCACTTCACGGTCGGAGATTCGCTCGCTGGAGTTGGATTACAAGATCGCCAAAAGGAATATGGATTTGTTGTTCAAGACGCTTGGGGAGGCACAGGTGATGGCTCCTCGTTCGGCCACGTTGACCTGGATTAACGATCAGGTCGGGGCTTCCGTTTCACAGGGGAGTAATTTGGCTATATTATCTGATTTGTCAAGTTTTAAGGTGGAGGGAGAGATTGCCGACAGTTACGCGGATAAGATTACCGCGGGGAACCGGGTGAACGTGGTAATCGGTGGAGAGAAGCTTTCGGGTACTTCGGTGAATAACGGGGTCATCAAGTTTGTCGTGTTCTTGGATGATCAGGGTAATACCCGGTTGCGTTCAGGGCTGAAAGTGGATGTACACGTCACTCATGCCATGAAGGATGAGACGTTGCGTTTGCCAACAGGAGCTTATTACATGGGTCGGGGAGATTATGACCTGTGGGTTGTCAACGGGGAGCGAGTGGAAAAGAGAAAGGTTATGCTGGGCGAGAGTGGTTTCGAATACGTGGAGGTGTTGCAGGGGCTGACGGTCGGGGAGAAGGTTATTATCTCGGATATGGGAAGATACAGGGATAAGGAGGTGCTGTATGTGAGGTGAGTTGCCAAGGGAAGCTTGTAAATTTATGATTTACGATTTATGATTTACGATTTGTGATTTAATCTAGGTGTTTTTGTTGAGAATATTTGTGCATGAACGAATTTTAACTTATCTTGGCTGTTGTGTTTAAAAATGCGTTTATGAAAAAAATCAGTATTGTTTCAATCGTAGTATTGTGTATTATTTTGTTTGGCGGATGTACCAGCGAACCGAATCAGGAGGTGAATATTATTCCTCAACCTCAGCAAGTAACAGTTGTAGATGGTGGTTTTTATCTATCCCCGAAAACAGTGATTAACGTGGTGAAGGGGGCGGATGATTTGCAACCGGCTTGTACTTTTATGAGCACATTGGTTGAGAAATCTTTCGGGAAGACTTTGACCGTGGAGAACGGGGAGGCTAGGAAAAATGCGATTAATATTGTTGTCGATCCATCAATGAAAACGGATGCTTATGATTTAACGGTGGAGAAGAATGCGGTTAATATAAAAGGCGGAAGTTCGAAAGCTGTGTTCTATGCTATGCAGAGTTTACGGCAGATGATACCTGTGGGCGTGGAGAATGGGGAGAAAATGGATCGGATTCGGATTCAAAATGTACAGATTCAAGATGAACCTCGTTTAGGGTACCGGGGGACGATGTTGGACGTGTGTCGTCATTTCTTCACGGTGGATGAGGTGAAAACTTTTATCGATATGTTGGCTTTGCATAAGTTGAGCGTGTTCCATTGGCATTTGACGGATGATCAGGGGTGGCGTATCGAGATTAAAAAATACCCGGAACTCACGAAAATCGGAAGTCAGCGGAAACAAACCGTGATTGGTAAAAATACCGGAAAATATGACGCTACTCCATACGGACCGTATTTTTTCACGCAGGAGGAAATTAAAGATGTTATTCGATATGCTGCCGATCGGTATATCACGATCATTCCGGAAATAGAGCTTCCCGGACATGCACTTGCCGCATTGGCTACTTATCCGGAATTGGGATGTACAGGTGGACCTTACGAGGTGTGTCAGATGTGGGGAGTGTTCCCGGAAGTATTTTGCCCCGGTAACGAGAAAACGTTTGAGTTTTGGGAAGGCGTGTTGGATGAGGTTGTGGAATTATTCCCCGGAGAGATCATCCATATCGGGGGAGACGAGTGTCCGAGGGATGCTTGGAAAAAGTGTAAGAAATGTCAGACCCGAATGAAACAGGAGAATATGAAAGAAGAAGGTGAACTGCAAGATTATACCGTTCACCGGATCGAGGCGTATTTGAAAGGGAAAGGCAAGAGAGTTATCGGTTGGGATGAAATATTGGAAGGTGATGTTTCTAAAACAGCGATTGTTATGTCGTGGAGAGGTAAGACGGGTGGTATTAAAGGGGCGAAGAGAGGAAACGAGGTGGTGATGGTGCCGAATGACTACGCTTATTTTGATTACTATCAATCCAAAGATGTTGACAAGGAACCTTTTAGTATCGGTGGTTTTGTTGATGTAGCGAAAGTATACAGTTTGGACCCGACAGAAGGATTGACTGCCGAGGAAGGAAAGAAAATTATCGGGGTGCAAGCTAACTTGTGGACGGAGTATATCACTACTTTTAGTCATGCCCAATATATGTTATTGCCGCGTATGGCTGCATTGGCAGAGGTGGCATGGACCCCGCAGGCAGATAGAGAGTATTCTAATTTCTTGAATCGGGCGAAGTTGTTGACTCAACGTTACGAGGCTTTGGGTTATAATTTCGCGAAACATATTCTACAAGAGGCAAAGTCTAATGAATAAAATAGTTTGGATTCTGTTTTTCGGTTGTGTCACCTGGGGAATAATCGGGTGTTCAACCGAAAAAGAGATTCGTATGGAATTGAATTCCGGTTGGCAATTTCGCCAAAGGGATTCGGGAACATGGTTACCTGCTACGGTACCCGGTACGGTACACACGGATTTACGGGCCAACGGGAAGATTGAAGATCCTTTTTACCGGATGAATGAGTTGCAGTTGCAATGGATTGATAAGAAGGATTGGGAGTACCGGACAGAGTTCACGGTTTCGGAGAAAATAGGGGAAAAGGTCAATCAACGAATCACGTTCACGGGGTTGGATACTTACGCCGATGTTTATTTGAACGGGGAGAAGTTGGGAAGTACGGATAATATGTTCCGGACGTGGCGGTTTGATGTTGAGGGAAAATTAAGAGTAGGTCGGAACGAGTTGCATATCGTGTTCGCTTCCCCGACTCTTAAGGGGCGGGAAGAGATGGAACGTTACGGTTTGAGGTTACCCGCGGATAATGATCAGAGTGTTCGAGGTGGCATGGGAGATGATCGGGTTAGCGTGTACACTCGTAAAGCTCCTTACCATTACGGTTGGGATTGGGGGCCTCGTTTGGTGACTTCCGGTATATGGCGTCCGGTGATTTTGGAGGCTTGGAATGACGTGAAGGTGGAGGATGTGTTTATTCGCCAGCCTTCCGTGACAAAGGAAATGGCTCAGTTGGTTGCGGAGGTGTGTGTGAATTCGGATAAGCAACAAAATGTTACAATGGCGATTATGAACGAGGGGAAAGTGTTGTTGCGGGAGCAAAAAGAATTGAAAAAGGGAGAGAATAAAATATCTATACCTTATGTGATCCGGAATCCCCGTTTGTGGTGGAGTAACGGGCTGGGGGAACAGAACCTGTACGATTTCACGATTCAGGTGACCAGTGGGGGAGGTATGGTGGCGGAAAAGAAGGTGACGACAGGGTTACGGTCGTTGAAGTTAGTTCGACAAAAGGATCAATGGGGAGAATCTTTCGGTTTCGAGTTAAATGGTGTACCCGTGTTTGCCAAGGGGGCTAATGCTATCCCGAACGACGTGTTCCTGCCTCGTGTGACCCGGGATTTGTACGAGAAAATGGTGTTGGATGCGGCGAATGCTAACATGAATATGATCAGAATATGGGGTGGTGGAATATACGAGGATGATGCTTTTTTTGAATTCTGTGATAAGTACGGGATCATGGTATGGCAGGATTTCATGTTTGCCTGTGCGATGTATCCCGGGAATCAAGAGTTTTTAGATAACGTGCGTCTGGAGGCTATTGACAATGTTACTCGAATCCGGAATCATCCTAGTATCGCTTTGTGGTGTGGGAATAATGAAAACGCTTTGGCTTGGCGACACGGTGCGCCGGGGGGATGGGGATGGAAGAATGCTTTCACGAAGGAGGAACAGGATACGGTTTTCAAGGCTTACTATACTGTTTTTCACGAGATACTTCCCGAGGTGGTGAAAGATTACACGGATGGGGATGATTACTGGCCTTCTTCGCCGATGGCGGGACCGGAACCGGATCAGCATGGATTGGACGGGACAACTTCGGGTGACCAGCATTACTGGGGTGTGTGGCATGGTTTCCGACCATTGGAAAGCTTTGATGAGGTGACTACCCGTTTTTGTAGTGAATACGGGTTTCAGTCCTTCCCGGAAATGAGTACGATAGAAACATATGCACTGCCGGAGGATTATGATATAGAATCGGAGGTGATGAAATCACACCAAAGGAGTTATATTGGTAACGGGCGTATTCTGGATTATATGAAAATGTATTACCGGGTTCCGGACGAGTTTGAACAATTTATTTACATGACCCACGTGTTGCAGGGACTTTCTACAAAGATGGGTATTGAGGCACATCGTCGGAATATGCCATATTGTATGGGTTCCTTGATTTGGCAGATTAATGATTGTTGGCCAGTTGCCAGTTGGTCGACGACGGATTATTACCATAAATGGAAAGCGGCGCATTACGTGATGCAGGATTGTTTTAAAGAGGTGATCGTTGCCTCTAAATGGGAGGGGGATACTTTGGCGATTTATGCCGTGAGTGACAGATTGGAGGAGATTCAAGGGGAACTGATTATTGAGGTACTGGATTTTCAAGGAAATTCTGTTTCCTTGGTCGAGAAAGAGGTAAATGTAGCGGCAAATACTTCAACGGTTTTGTGGAAATTGAACCGGGAGTCGTTGCTTGGAGGAGGTTCGGAGAAGGAGATGATGCTTGTGGTATGTTTGAGACAAGGTGATCGGGTTCTAGACGAAAAGAATGCTTATTTTGTGTATCATAAGAATTTGAATTTGCCAGAACCGCACTTCTCCATTCAGGCAGGGGAGGAGAATGGAGAGAAATTTATTCAGGTTTCTTCGGATAAACTGGCTTGCAATGTTATGTTCTATATTCCGGGAGAATCGATTTTCTTTTCAGATAATTATATAGATATAATTCCGGGAAGGAGTTATAAAATAAAGGTTGACACGGATTTATCCCCCACGCAAATACAGGAGCGGATAGGGGTGCGTTATGTTCGTTGAGAAATTAAATTTTAAAAGAATCCGGGGGGAGGCGTTCCTTCCGGACTTCTTCCTTCTTTCTTTTTACCTATGGAGTTAAAGCGATAGGAAACTGTTAACATGTAGTAATTCCGCTCATTCGTGCTGTAGCTGGTTTGTGTGTACAGGTCTTGAATGCTGTAATTTAACAAGTTTCTTTGACGTAGAATGTCCATTGCTTTGAACCTGACTTGAAGCTGTTTTCTTTTCAAGAATTTTTTTCCGATTTCCATGTTTAAGAGACTATTGGATTGGTTCACGTTTCCACCTTTTTTACTTAGCGTGTAACTATATGAGTAATCTCCGGCAAGGATGAATTCTTTCCAGAAAACCCATTTGGCACTTGCGTTGACTGATTGAGAGAAAGAACTGGAGCCTTCTGTGGTTGTACTTGTCGAATTGGTGTAAGAGGTGCGAGAAGATACGTTATAATCCAAGTTCTCTGATATGTTGCTATTAATGTTAAGACCGAATGATGCGTTATGAGAATTTGTTAAATTCTTTATATTATCATAGATTGAAGGTGTTCGAGAATAACTGTAAGATAAAGAAGGACTTAATCTTAATTTTAAAGATTTGATTTCGAAGGAATAACTGGAATTCATGGAAAGCCCCCATTGTCCGTTCAAATTTACGGGCCGTGAGAGTCGTGCTCCTTGCAATATTTGGTAACCGTTGATAACCGTGTCTTTTGAAATGAATTGTGTTGCCGTGGCAATATTGTTAAATGAGTTCCGGAAACTGAGATTTACGTTTAGGAAACTGAAATTTTCTTCGCTTACAATACTTCGGCTAAAAGTCATCGAGGCCGATTGTGAGAATGTTTTTTTCAAATTGGGATTTCCTGTTGAAATATTTAATTGGTCTCTCACATCAAGAATATCTTGTAATTGTTCGGCTCTGGGGGAATCTGTATTCCCGTTATAGTAAAAAGTCATGGTTGATCTTTTGGATATATTATAGCTGAAATTTACTTGAGGGGAAAGGTTTAGGTAATTATTTCTCACGTTAGAGTCCGGTGCATTCAAGTATTCGTATTTATTTTCTTCTCTTGATAGATTGATTGAGCCACCGGCACTGAAATAAAATTTTTCTTGATTGTATCCATAACGGATGCCTAGGCTATTACTTGTTCTTATGGTACTGGTTTTATTCGTTAAGGCGGTGTCAATACCAATGACTTCCGTGAAAAGTGCGTCTTTGTATGACATACTTTCTTTGTCAGAACTGTTCTTGTTGTAACTGAAAGAGTAGTTGAATGATAATCGGGCTTTTTCTGTTAACGGTTCTGAATAAGAAATAGAAGCCGTGTATGAATTGGATATACCTTCGGAGGTGTTAATGAGATTTCGTAACGTATCTCTCTTGTTTATAATACTACTATCTTGTTGTGTATTATTGTTTTCGTTTTTACTGATATTTATATTCCCGTTTAGAGTGAATGTCCGGCCCGTTTTCTGGAAGGCGTGCATCCAGGAGAAATTACCCCCGAAGGAGTGATTTTCACTGTGACTTTGATTTTTGCTGTTCGTGATATTTATCGTGTCGTTGTCTTGAATATTGCTATTCATGTTCAATGATCGGCTATCTGATTTGCTAAATGAAAAAGAGGGGGTGAAGTAGAACCTGTTTTTCTTGTTCATGGAGTAGTTAAACCGGGTATTCACGTTATGACTTGAACTTTCAGACCACGAATGTGATTCTGAATTATAAATGTTGCTCTGGAAACTTTCAGAAGGGAAATATTCCTGAATACTGGAATTGGCAGAATAAGACTCGCTGTTGCTACCATTGTAACTTCCTCCGATATCAGTACCTTTACTAAAAGTGTTGGCGAAGTCCACGGAGTAATTTTTCCCTCGATTATTCCCACCTTTCCCGTGGTATTGTGCATTAGGAAGTTCGGAACCTTGATTGGTGTTACGTAGGCTTCCTTGTATGGAAAATTTCTGCTTTTTGTTGAAGGCATTAGCTGAAACGCCTAGATTATAGTTATTATCTTTAAATGAATCTTCTAGGTCTTCTGAAATGCCATATCCTAGGTTAGCTTTACCGAATACTTTCAACTGATTAGGATTTTTGGTCTCAATGTTTAATGAGCGGAATCTTTTTCCGTCATCATATCCTGAAAAATCAGCTTCTTCACTTTTTCCGTCAAACATCTTTATCTTGTTGACAAGACTGGCCGGAAGTGTCTGGAGGGCAGCCATCGGGTTACTAAGGAAATATTCGGTTCCGTCAATATAGATTTTCTTGACTTCTTCCCCGTTTGCCATTAATTTCCCGTCGACGATTTGAAAGCCGGGTAATTTTTTCAACAAGTCTTCCAATTCTGCATCTTCCGGGACTTTCAAGGCGTTTGCATTGAATTCTGTTGTATCACCTTTCTGAATGATTAAAGGTGGTTTTGCTGTAATAACGACTTCTTCCAATACTTCCGGAAGTAATTTAATTATTCCGACATTTGTATCTACTTTTACCAGATATTTTTGGGTTGTAGCTTGGTAACCAACAAAAGATGCGGTAATAACCAGCTCTCCTGGAAGGAGGTCTTTTAGGGTGAATTCTCCCATCGCATTAGTTACCGTAGTTGGTTTTTTATCTTCTCCAACGTAGATGTGTGCACCTGGTAGAGTTTCGTCATCAGTCTCTCCTGTTACGATACCTTTTAGTGTGTATTTGATAATTTTTTCGGGTATTGTGGTTGTTGTATCTTTTCTAATTGTATCATTCTTTTGCGTTTGAGCAAACATGATCACGGGTGTGGTTAGCGTGAATAAAAGAAAGATTATTTTGTAGATATGAAGTTGCATATTATATGTTGTTGTTCTGATTTAAACAAAAATAGACATATAATATGGATGTTCCATGATTAAAAAAAGGTTTATGATTTCTTTAAATACTATTTTAACAAAATATTTAGAAGTCTGTTAGAAAGTGATACAGGCGTGGATTCCAGGGGACTTTGGGAATACAGTAGGGGTGAGGGTGATCCGTGTACGACCGTAGGGTTTGGTGAAAATATAGGAACTTCCGATACCTATGGCAGCACCACCAAGAATGTCCCACCAATCGTGTTTATCGCAAAAAGTCCGTCCCCAAGCGACGTAAATGGATAAAAGGTAAGCGGGGACACCGAATTTCCAACCATATCGGCGTTGTAAAAAGGAAGCTCCTTGAAAAGTAACAGTTGCGTGTCCTGATGGGAATGCATGATGATCACTTCCATCCGGGCGTTTTTTACGAATCGTGTGTTTTAAGATGTAACTTGTTCCAACAGCCATGACTGCAGAAAAAGCAAGTTGCTTGGTTCCTTGATAATCTTTTTTCAATAGGGTGGTTGCCAAACAGAAGACTGGAGTTGCGTAATATATGACATCTCCGGAGGTCTCTACAGCGTTCTTTTGGGCCGAAACGTTCGTGATTAATAATAAAAATAGGGAAAGTGATAGAGCAAATTGAAAAATAATTGTCGGTATCCTTCTTTTCATCTTATTGATAATTAAAATGTAGCCGCAAATATATAAAAAATGTGCGGTTTTGAGTTGAAAAAAATTGATTTATCGTTTTCAAATTACAATTTTCTCGATTTGAGTTTGCAAAAATAACGATTT
>OODG01002469.1_pt1 | contig 11120 bp, 10 predicted proteins | sample 1671621 | NCBI WGS metagenome assembly OODG01 (sample SAMN06348175, study PRJEB24527) | human gut metagenome | biome: human gut; feature: ankylosing spondylitis patient; material: feces | host: Homo sapiens | place: China | collected 2015-10 | reverse complement strand
TAAGTGTGTATTTTTATTTCGGTAAAAATACAGGCTCTTATTTTGATACACTTAAGGTGACTATTGAAATTTTTGTTTGGCGACAAAAGGGCTATGTGTTTTTCGAGGTGCGTAGCTTGTCTATGCACCTTTTTTATTAGAAAAACGGTGAATTTTAAAATTTTTTTAAAGTTTTTAAACTTTTTTTAAAAATTTTCAAAAAATTTTTTGAAAAAATGAACCTTTTTGCCGTTCAAAGTATCTAATATATAGGAACGCAAAAAAATTACAAAAAAGGAGGAAATATTATGAAGAAAATCAAAGAGCTTGTATCAAGTGCAAAGAGCGGAAATAAAAAGTCATTTGATAAGCTGTATGAGCTTACACATAATGATGTGTGGTACAACTGCCTTTCTTTGCTCAAAGATGAAGAAAACGCAAAAGACATAATGCAGGAAACCTACATCACCGCATTCTTAAAACTTGATACACTCAAAGATGAAGAAAAATTTTGCGGTTGGCTCACGGCAATAGCAACAAACAAAAGCAAAAATAAATTGAAAGGAAAGGTGGAATATCAGATTGACGATGAAGTTCTGATTGCGGAAACTGAAACAGATGAGTTAATGCTCCCCGAGGAGTACATAACCAAAACCGAAAAAAGAAAAGTACTTTTACAGATTATGGAAGACACACTTTCATTCAATCAGTATCAGACTGTTTTAATGTTTTATTTTGATGAAATGTCAATTTCTGAAATTGCACAGGGACTTGAAATTTCAGAGGGAACGGTAAAATCTCGCCTTAACTCTTCAAGAGCAAAGATGAAAACTGCAATTGAAGATTACGAAAAAAAGAGCGGTGACAAGCTTCACGGCGTTGTTGTTGTACCTTTCTTTACAACTATTTTCAAGGAAGAAGCAAAGAGCCTTGCAGTACCGAACATTACAATCAAGCTCCCGAACGGACAGACACTTGCAACCTCTGCAACAAAAGGCATTGCAACAGGTGCAAAGTCAACAGTTTCATCTATCGTAAAGGCAACAGCAACTGCGACAGTAAAAGCCAAGGTAATCGCAGTTGTCTGCGGTGCTACAATACTTGCAGGCATATCAGCAGTCGGCATAAGCATTCTTGCAGGCTGTAACGCTGAGAAAGAACCGACAGAACCGTCAGTAATATCTTCAACCGTACAGACATCAACTGTTCCAACAACTGTACCTAAGACTACAGTACCAAAGGCAGTTAAAGACTTGGTAGACAAGGGTGAAATCAAGGTCGACAAAGACGGCAACATCACTGATAAGAACGGTAAGAAAGTCGAAGTAAAAGACGGCAAAGTAGAAGTAAAAACTGATGACGGTAAGACAGTTACAGTTAAGGTTAGCGATGTAAAAACTACGGTATCTAACAAAAACAACAGCAACAAGGGTAACACCGAAAAGAAAGAAAATACATCATCAAAGAAAGACAACACTTCAAAGACAAATACATCAAAGGTTGACACTTCTAAGAATGACAACAAGCCAGCGTCTAAGCCGAACAACTCTTCAAAGAACGACGCAAAGCCAGCTCAGAAGCCGGCATCTAAGCCGAGTGAATCTTCAAAGACTGAAACACCTACAGCAAAACCAAAGCAGAAGGTATGGGTAGATGACTACAAGACAGTACACCACGAAAGAGAGTGGATTGTAACTGGTACTCACGAGGAACCAGTATATGAAACAAGATGGGTAAATGTTTGCAATGATTGTGGTGTACAGTTAGCAGATGCCAACTTCAGAAGAGAGCATCTCCTTTGGGAAGCGGATAACGGTGGTAGAGGTTCATATCATGCTGAAGAGCAGCAGGTTCAGGTAGGCACAAAGACAGTAGAAGACGGCTATTGGAAAGAAGCTTATGACGAGAAAGTCAAAGACGGCGGTCACTGGGAATACAGATAATTAAATTCGATAACAAGTATAAAATCGATATAAATCCTTTAAGTTATTGGGAAGAGAGGGTTCTTTATGAGCCCTCTTTTTCTATGCTAAAAATAAATATTATACTAAAGAAGGTATTTAACTTAATTATGATATACGGTATAATATAAACATATTAAAGGAGATATTTATATGAAAAGTTATAACCCCGAAGAGGGTAATTATGATATGTGAATGCTCTGTAATCAACAAAATAAAAAAAGAGGTTAAGCATTAGAAAAAATTGCTTAACCTCTTTGTTGTTTTAATAATAAAAAATCTTTTGTGCTACGGTGTAATAAAATTTTAAAATATATTATCTTGTTTCTCAAAATCGGCAGGCAAACTAAAATGACAGTAAGTTTGACTGCATTTTATCTTGTTTTAACTTAATTCAAAATTACTCAACTGAATTTTTGAAATCTCAAAAACCCAGTGTTTAAGCCACTTTTAAGGCATTTTAAGTAATTTTGACAAAAAATAAAAGGTGGTTAAAAAACCACCTTTTTGGTCGAGGTGAAATGCTTTGCTGTAATGAAGAACTTTATCTCGCCAATGCGGCTTGTTCGTATTCAAACTCTCATCAACGCTCTCCCTAAAAACAGTCCACAGGACTGTTTTTACCTTCGTTTTTTCGCTAACGCTCGAAACTTGGCACGGTCGCCTTCAAGTCCTGCCACCTCAACCGTATTATGTAAAAAATAAAAACAGGTCACATTTTTTATTGTGACCTGTATGGTCGAGGTGACAGGACTTGAACCTGCGGCATCTTGGTCCCAAACCAAGCACTCTACCAAACTGAGTTACGCCTCGTAGTTGACGTTGCACACGGTGGGGAAAAGTCTCCAGCCACGGAAAAGTTCCAAGCTTTGTGTGCCTTGAGCTTCATAGATGTTTCTGTGAAGCATTTGTCTGCGTCATCAGACAGCTTAATTATTATACTCCCCAATGCCCGTTTTGTCAATAGGTTTTTTATCACTTTGTATACTTGCACAATTATACCCTGCTTAAAAGCGACACAAATGTCATTCTTCAACAAATTACACCGTGATATCATACGAAAACATCAAAAATAATGTCCGTAAAAGAGCCTTTTTTAAAAGAATGGTATAATTTGATGATATTTTGGTGAAACCTGTTGATTTTTAAAATGGTTTGTGTTATCATTATATTTAACAGATAATATTCGGGAGGAAAGTAAAAATGAAAACAAAGGAATGTCCTTTTTGCCATAAGGAAATATCCGAAGAAGCAATACTCTGTAAGTATTGCCATAACCTGCTTATAGACGAAAGCACGCCTGTTACGGAAGACAGCAAGCAGGAGGAGCAGAATTTCACCTCTGCTGACGATGCTGACAGAACAAGAGTGTTCACAAAGCAGGAGGCACAGGAGTATGAAGAGAAAACAAGAGCCTTTACCGTGCCTAAACAGCCGGAAGAGCCTACAGAGTTTTTCTCCACACCAATAGCTGATAGCCATGATAATAATGACGGCTCTGAGAATTATCAGGATAATTATGATAATGGCGGTTATTCTGACGATGAAAACGATTATTCCGATGATGATACAGAGGATAACGATGACGCTTCCAGAAAGAAGCTCTTTGCAATTACTGCCACTATCACAGTGGGTATACTTGTGGTGGTCATTCTTGCTATAGTTGCAGGCTATAAGATCTTCGGCTTTGGCGGAACAAATAATAAGACCACTACTACCACAAAGCCAAAAACAACTGTTTCCGCTGATGACGACAGTAAGGGAGGCGTGTTCGTCGATACCGAGAGCAGTGCAGTTTCTACCGACACAAATACCACTACCTCACAGCCGGCTGACGAAAGCTCAACACCAGCCACCGAAACTTCTGCACCTGATACAGAAACAACGACAACTACCACGACAACTGCCTCAGATACAGAAACTACAACAACTACCACAACTACAGCAGACTCAAAGTCTGATGAAACTACAACGACTACATCAGCTGAGAGCGGAGATTCTGCAAAGGCTGTCGCCGCTATCACAGCTCAGATAGACGGCAAGGTGTCTTCATATGAATACAGAACTGAGGATGCAGGCTTCCTGTATTATTACTTCTTTACAGAAGACGGTCACGGCTACAGCGCTGCATATAATAAGGCAGACGGCTCAGTTGTTCTTGAACAGAACTACTGATTTTAAATAGAATATCACCGATTTTACAAAGTGCGTTTTCCTTGTGAGAACGCACTTTTTTTGTGTGTAAACTCCTTTGCAAACATCTTACAATGACTTTACTTTACTTCGGTTACTGATTTTACAATGCTGATGTATCATAAGTATATCACCTGAATAGAAATAACATGAAGACCTGCACACAGGGTGCAGAGAGAAAAGGTGCAAATCAAAAAGCCCCAAGGGCAAGTATAAGAAAGAGGTTTTATATCATGAAAACAAGAACATCAAAACTGGCAGCGATCTTTACATCAGTTGCACTTGCAGCCACAATGCTCGCAAGCTGCGGAGGAAACTCAGATAAGATCACAGTTATCTCCCGTGAAGACGGCTCAGGAACAAGAGGCGCATTCATTGAGCTGACAGGAATCGAGGAAAAAGACTCTAACGGCAATAAGACCGATAATACAAAGAAAGACGCCCTTATCTGTAAGTCAACAGACGTTGTGCTTACTCAGGTGTCAGGAGATAAGAATGCTATCGGCTATATCTCATTCGGCTCACTGAACGATACAGTAAAGGCTCTTAAAGTAGAGGGCGTTGAGCCTTCAACAGCAACTATCGAAAGCGGCGATTATAAAATAGTAAGACCTTTCAATATCGCTGTTAAAGACGGACTTTCAGACGCCGCTCAGGACTTTGAGAACTATATCCTCAGCTCAGAGGGTCAGGATATCATCGAAAAGGCAGGCTACATAAAGATCGACAAGAGCGCAGCAGCTTACGCTTCAAACAACGCTTCCGGTAAGGTAGTAGTCAGCGGTTCATCATCAGTAACACCGGTTATGGAAAAGCTTGCAGAAGCATATCAGAAGGCAAACACAAACGTAACAGTAGACGTTCAGCAGTCAGACTCCTCAACAGGTATCAAGGATGCTATCAACGGCACATCTGATATCGGTATGGCTTCAAGAGATATCTCAGACGACGAGCTTTCACAGGGTATCAAGTCTGTAACTATCGCTCAGGACGCTATCGCAGTTATCGTAAATAAGGATAACGCAGTTGACGACATCACAATGGACGAGATAAAGGCTATCTATACAGGCTCAAAGACAACATGGTCTGACGAAAGCAAATAAGCTATCAAGTTAATTCTCCATAAAGATTTGCACAAGACAAAACTTTGGGCGGCACAGCAAATTGTCGCCCCGTTTGTCTGAGCAAAAAACAAGTGAAAAATTTTCAGAGGTGATAATTACGTTGACGGAAAACACAGCGGTGGCAGCGAATACAGCCGCTCAGAAGCCAACAGCAAAACAAAGTTCCCACCTGCTTGAGAAAGCGATGAAAGCATTGTTTTTCCTTTGCGCCTGCGTTTCAGTTGCGGCAGTAATAGTAATATGTATCTTCATGTTCGCTAAAGGCTGTCCTGCAATTGCCGAAATAGGCGTGGGAAACTTCCTCTTCGGAACAGACTGGAGTCCTAGAAACGTCCCTGCTTCATATGGTATCTTCCCTATGATAGTCGGCTCTCTCTACTGCACCGCAGGAGCAATAATGATCGGTGTGCCGATCGGACTTTTAACAGCGATATTTATGGCAAAGTTCTGTCCTAAAAAGCTTTTCAAATGGCTCATGCCTCCAATAAATCTTCTTGCAGGCATACCGTCCATTGTATACGGCTTTTTCGGCATGGTAGTTGTAGTTCCTGTCATAAGAAACCTTTTCGGCGGAACAGGAAACAGCGTGCTTACAGTTTCCATTATCCTCGGTATCATGATACTTCCTACTATCGTGGGCATGAGCGTGAGCGCACTTAAAGCCGTTCCTGACAGTTACTATGAGGGCGCAGTCGCCCTTGGCGCAACACACGAAAGAGCAGTGGCAACAGTCGTTTTCCCTGCCGCAAAGTCAGGCATACTGGCAAGCGTTATCCTCGCAGTGGGCAGAGCCATAGGCGAAACAATGGCAGTCATCATGATAGCAGGAAACTCCACTATCATTCCACACTCTCTCCTGGACAGCGTCCGTACCCTCACAGGCAATATCGTAATAGAAATGAGCTACGCCGAGGGACTTCACTATGACGCTCTTATCGGAACAGGCGTTGTGCTGTTCGTGTTCATTCTTCTTCTGAATCTTTGCTTTAACCTTGTCACAAACAGAAAGGATAAAGGGTGATAAAAATGTCAGACAGAATGAAAACCTATAAAACACACCCCATGTCATTGGTGTTCAATATCCTAACCAAAATAGCAGTTGTGCTCACCATAAGCGTGTTCGTTCTTATCGTGGGCTATGTGGTGATAAAGGGCGTTCCTTATCTGAAACCGTCCCTCTTCGCAAAGACCTATACCACCGAGAACGTGTCAATGCTCCCCGCTATCGTGAACACCTTTGAAATGCTTCTGGTGTCCCTGGCAATAGCCGCACCTCTGGGCATATTCTGCGCAATATATCTCGTTGAGTATGCAAAGAAAGGCAATAAATTCGTCAGAGTCATAAGACTTACTACAGAAACACTTTCAGGTATCCCGTCCATAGTCTACGGACTTTTCGGAAATATGTTCTTTGTGCTTGCCCTTAACTGGAAGCTTTCGATGCTCTCAGGCGCTTGCACATTGGCGATAATGGTGCTTCCGCTAATTATCCGTTCTACCGAGGAAGCTCTGAAATCTGTAGACGACAGCTTCCGTGAGGGCAGTTACGGACTTGGCGCAGGAAAGCTCAGAACTATCTTCGTTATCGTTCTGCCTCCTGCAATAAGCGGTATCCTTTCAGGCGTTATCCTTGCAATGGGAAGAATTTTCGGCGAAACAGCCGCCCTTATCTATACCGCAGGAACTATCGCCAAGTATGCAGGCCTTACAGACTCAGGACGTACCCTTTCTATCCATATGTATTCACTTTCAAACGAGGGACTTTATATGAACGAAGCAAGCGCTACAGCAGTTGTCCTGCTGGCAGTAGTCCTGCTTCTTAACGGACTTGCGTCCCTTGTTGCCGGAAAGCTTTCCAAAGGAGGAAACTAATAAATGACACAGCCAAAACTGCAGGTGAAAAACTGCGATCTCTTTTATGGAGATTTTCAGGCTCTCAAAAATATAAACTTGTCCATAGCCGAAAAGGAGATAACCGCATTCATAGGCCCTTCAGGCTGCGGAAAATCTACTCTTCTTAAATCCCTCAACCGTATGAATGATCTCGTGGAGGGCTGTAAGATAACAGGGGATTTTACTCTTGACGGGGAGAATATCTATAAAGATATGGAAATAACCGAGCTTAGAAAGCGTGTGGGAATGGTTTTCCAGAAACCAAACCTCTTCCCGATGTCCATATATGATAATATCGCATACGGTCCAAGAACTCACGGCATAAAGAAAAAAGCCGACCTTGACGAGATAGTCGAAACAACTCTCCGTCAGGCTTCCGTGTGGGACGAAACAAAGGACAGACTTAAAAAGTCAGCCCTGGGTATGTCAGGCGGACAGCAGCAGCGTATCTGTATCGCAAGAGCCCTCGCCGTAAAGCCGGAGGTGCTTCTTATGGACGAGCCTACATCAGCCCTCGACCCTATCTCCACTATCAAAATAGAGGAGCTTGCCACAGAGCTTAAAAAGAATTACACTATCGTTATCGTCACCCATAATATGCAGCAGGCGACCCGTATATCCGATAAAACAGCCTTTTTCCTCCATGGCGAGATAGTCGAGTTCGACGAAACTCAGCGTATCTTCTCCAATCCTAAGGAACAGAAAACTCTCGAGTATATCACAGGACGTTTCGGATAAACGCTTTGGAAATATAGGTGAAAGGAAGAAATATCTATGCGTGCGAATTTTGACAATAAGCTCAGCGAGCTTAACAAAAAGCTGCTTTCTATGGCAGCAATGACAGAGCAGATAATCGCAATGTCAATAAAATCTCTTGAAGAGCAGGATACAAAGCTTGCCCGTGAAACGGTGGAGTTTGACGCCAAGATAAACGAGGCGGAGCGTGAGGTAGAGAGGATCTGTCTTAACCTGCTCTTGCAGCAGCAGCCTGTTTTTGCCGAGGATCTCAGACGTGTGTCCGCCGCACTTAAAATGATAACCGATATCGAGCGTGTTGGCGATCAGTCAGCAGATATTGCAGATCTGAATATCCGGCTTATAAAGAAAAAGCAGAAATGGGATCTTAGCGACATCAGTGAAATGGCAAGAGCCGCCACACAAATGGTGAACGACGCTATCGACGCCTATGTGAACGACGACGAGAACCTCGCCCGAAAGGTCATAAGCTCTGACGATAAAATAGACGAGCTTTTTGTAAAGACCAAGGATAAGATAATCGACGAGATAGCAGCCGATAAGGCAAACGGTGAAAAAGCCATAGATACCTTAATGGTGGCAAAATACTTCGAGCGTATCGGTGACCATGCGGTAAATATCGCAGAATGGGTGGTATTCTCCGTAACAGGCGTCCATAAGACAGAAAGGATCATGTAAAATATCATTATAAAAGGCGGAAATACCGCCTTTTTGCTCTTCTTGTACGATTTTACTCAGATTTTACTCAGCCTGATTTGTTATTTTACAATTATGTTGTATAATGTTCATTGTAAACATTGTAACAATAGTGTAAAATTATTATCAGGGAGTGTCAGTATGACGATTTTTAATGTTCTGACCCTTATAGGCGGTCTTGCAATGTTCCTTTACGGAATGAATGTAATGGGTAACGGGCTGGAAAAACTCGCAGGAGGAAAGCTTGAAAAAATATTTGAAAGGCTCACCTCAAACCCTATCAAGGCAATGTTGCTTGGACTTTCTGTAACAGCGGTCATTCAGTCCTCCTCAGCCACCACAGTAATGCTGGTGGGCTTTGTAAACGCAGGCATCATGAAGCTCCATTCCGCCATAGGCGTTATAATGGGCGCAAATATCGGTACTACCGTAACAGCGTGGATATTGTCTTTGTCAGGACTTAACGGCGACAGCTTTCTTATAAAAATGCTCAAGCCGTCCTCGTTCTCGCCTATCCTTGCGATAATAGGCGTTGCAATGCTGACGTTCTCAAAAAATGATAAGAAAAAGGATATCGCATCTATACTCGTAGGCTTTGCAGTGCTCATGTTCGGAATGGACTCAATGAGCGGTGCAGTCGCACCTCTTAAAGACGTTCCTGAGTTCGCAGAAGTGCTTCTCTGGTTCAAAAACCCTATTCTGGGCGTTCTTGCAGGCGCACTTCTTACCGCTGTCATTCAGTCCTCATCTGCTTCCGTTGGTATCCTTCAGGCTCTCTCAGCCACAGGTGCAATAACATTCGGTTCAGCTCTCCCTATAATTTTAGGACAGAATATAGGTACTTGCGTAACAGCTCTGCTTTCATCAATAGGCACAAGCAAGAACGCAAAGCGTGTTGCAGTTGTCCACCTCTATTTCAATATTATAGGAACAGTGCTTTTCCTTACAGTTTTCTATCTGCTCAATGCCTTTATCGGCTTCTCGTTCGTTGACGGAGTTGTGGGAGCAAAGGAGATAGCTATTGTGCATACTATATTCAACCTGTCAACATCTATCGTGCTTCTGCCATTTATCAAAGTCCTTGAAAAGCTTGCCTACCTCACTGTCAAAGACAAAGAGGGGGAGGGAAATAAGGACAATATCGAAGAGCAGTTCAAGCTTCTTGACGAAAGATTTCTCCAGTCACCGTCTTTTGCAGTTGAAAAGTGCAGAGAGCTTACAAACCGCATGGGCGAGATAGCAAAAGAAAGCATAGACATGGCAATGAGCATCTGCGTCGATAAGTACGATAAGGAAAAGGCAGAGCAGATAGCCGCAAATGAAGCAGCCGTCGATCTCTATGAGGATAGACTCGGCACATATCTTGTAAAGCTTTCGAGCCGAGATCTTTCTGCAAAGGATTCTCAGTCAGTTTCAACTATACTTCATGTTATAGGCGACTTTGAGCGTATCTCCGACCACGCCATGAATATGGTGTCCGTTGCCGAGGAAAAACAGCAGAAGGATCTGAATTTTACATCACAGGCAACAGCCGAAGTAAAAGTCATGTGCAGTGCTGTAAGAGATGTTTTGGATATCGCCATGGAAGCCTTTGAAAAGCACGATCTGGAGCTTGCCACAAGAGTTGAACCGCTTGAGGAAGTGGTGGATAAGATAAGAACAAAGCTTAAAAACCGCCATGTAAAAAGACTTCAGACAGGCGAGTGTACCATAGAAATGGGCTTTGTGTTCTCCGACCTGCTAACAAATTTGGAAAGAGTTTCAGACCATTGCTCAAATATAGCGGTCTGTCTTATACAGGAAAACGACGAAAGCTTTGACGTCCACGAGTATGTTCAGATGCTTAAAAATTCAGGCGAGGGCTTTGACGGACAGGTCAAGCGCTACAGCGAGAAATACGCTTTGCCTGCTAAAGAGTTTTAAAGAAAAGGGGTAAGATCTATGGCACTTATATATTGTGTAGAAGACGATGACGGAATAAGAGAGCTTATATCCTGCGCGCTTAGATCGGGCGGATATGAGGTGAAAGCATTTCCAAAAGCAAAACCGTTTTATGAAGAGATAAGAAACAAAGAGCCTTCGCTGGTGCTTCTTGACATAATGCTTCCTGACGAGGACGGATATTCTATACTTTCAAAGCTCAAAAAAGACAGCCGCACTCAGGACGTTCCTGTTATAATGCTCACCGCAAAATCAAGCGAGCTTGATAAGGTGTCAGGGCTTGAAATGGGCGCAGACGACTATATAACAAAGCCGTTCGGCGTAATGGAACTGCTTTCAAGAATAAAAGCCGTTTTAAGACGTGCAGGCAAGCAGAACGCCGAAGCTGACGTAATAGAAGAACAGGGGCAGGAAAGGAAAGCTGGGATCATCGGAAGAAAAAGAAAGAAAAGGGGAAGAGAGAAATGAAGAAAACGGGGTTGCGGATTTTGGCGTGGATCTTGGCAGTGCTTATGACGGTGCAGATTCTTGTTGTTGCTTGTAATTTATTGTTTATCAGATTATTAAAGCATGTTTT
>OODG01002465.1_pt1 | contig 11141 bp, 5 predicted proteins | sample 1671621 | NCBI WGS metagenome assembly OODG01 (sample SAMN06348175, study PRJEB24527) | human gut metagenome | biome: human gut; feature: ankylosing spondylitis patient; material: feces | host: Homo sapiens | place: China | collected 2015-10 | reverse complement strand
TTCGCCACATCCCGTATGGTAGCAGACATGGTTCGCCCTCCTTCCCGCATTTATGCAACCGTTTGCATATCTGGCCGCAAAGCGCCCTTTTTCCGCCGGAAGACGATGGTGTATCTCCGGAAATTCAAAGAAAAAAGATCATGCAACCGTGTGCATTCTCATGCTATCACAGGGGCAAAAGAGCGTCAACGCTGTTGCATGAATGTTGCACGCGGCCCAAAAGGTTCGGCAGTTCCGCTAATTTTTCCGCCGTATTTTATGGCAATCCGCCATCCCCCGGATGTGCAAAGCGGGTCCCAATGTTGGGAGGCGTCCATGGCTCTGCCGCTTTTATGTGCTGCGGAATCCTGTTCTTATAAATACCGGCCGGTGATGCTGTTTTCGTCGGCACGGATCTCCTGCGGCGTTCCGACCGCCACGATGCGTCCGCCCGCGTCACCGCCGCCGGGCCCCATGTCAATAACATAGTCCGCGTTGCGGATCACATCGAGATCGTGCTCGATGACGATAACGGTCGCGCCGTTATCAAGCAGCGCCTGAAAAACGCCGAGCAGCACCCGCACGTCGAGCGGGTGCAGACCGATGGACGGTTCGTCGAACACGAAAACGGAATCCGTCTGCGTTTTGCCGATCTCGCTGGCCAGCTTCAGCCGCTGCGCCTCGCCGCCGGAGAGACTGGGCGTTTCCTCGCCCAGCGTGAGATAGCCAAGACCCAGCTGCCGGAGAATGCCCAGCTTCTGGCGGACGGCTTTTCGGTCTTTGCAAAATTCCATGGCCGGAAAACGGAAGCCTTTCTTTTTCATTGCCTGGGTAAAAATTTCACTTTTCTTTTCCAGAATGGTGTTGGTTGTCATATCTATAAATTCGATCCGGTCGCTTAGCCGGAATACGTCTCCCGGCATTTGCAGGTCTACCCGTCCGGACATCGCTTCCAATAGCGGATACAAATGGGGAACCGTTTTATTTATGTCCGAAGCGGATTGTCTGAAAATGAAATTGGTCAATCCTATTTTTTGCGGAGTTAGTTTTATTCCGTTCAGGCTGTCCGGCAGACGGCCGTCGGAAGCGAGCTGATGGTAATAAAAGAAAGGCAATATGCTGTCGAACTGACGATCGGAATAAAGATGTCCGTTCCGGTCTTTGTATTGTATCCCTTTGTTTTCACTGTAGTCGAGACAGGCAAAATCATCGATGATGCAGCTGTATAGAGTGAAAGGATTGCGTATTGGCTGGGCGGTCATGAAATGGTAAAACCAGGGAATGAGCCAAAAGGATAAGACAAGGAGGATAAAAACGAAAAATATTTTACTGTAGCGTACCATTGATTTTATTTTTTAATGATGATCAGTCTTGTTTTCCGGCTTTAAAGCGTGTGACAGATAGCCAAGGCAATATGAATGTGAAACCGGTAAAAAGAAGCAGGATCCATATAAATCCGTCATATGCCTGAGGAACATTCGAGAGAAAAAAAATCCGTATAATGCCGCAACTGATAAAAAAGTTGAGAAGCTTCCGTTTCCAGGTCGGTTCGAGGCAAATCCAGCTTGTCAGGGAATAGGCAGTAATACCGCCAATATACCAGGGAAGCGAGGTCAACAGGATGCGGTCGGTTAGTTCCGGAGCCAGTATGTTTTGAAGATAAGCATACAGGATGAGGTAGTTGATGAGATAAATGACGGTCAGTTCACTCAGACCGGCAATCAGCATCAGCATTAGCATCCGGTTTTGAGGATATGGAAGATGCAGAGTCAGCTTTAGCCGTTTTTGCTGCATTTCGGGTACAAATTGGACAATAGCGAGCAAGAGTCCTGCCAATAGGGGGATATAGGTCAAAGTTTCGATAAAAACGACGTCCCTGCTCAATAGGATTTCCCATAAATGGGCTACCCCCCTGAAATTGATCACTCGTTGTATCCCAAGCAGGGCGTAAATGATGAATATGACCGATACGATTAAAGCGATAGGAAAGTAACGGCGTGTTTTGATCCATTCTTTGTAAAAAATTGCTTTTTTCATAAATTCAATATTTTCCGGTTAATCCGATAAAAACGTCTTCCAGATTCATTTTTTCAGCGGACAAAGAAGTGTGTGGGATTCCGTTTTGTGCCAGCCACTGTTTGACATATTCCATATCCTGAAAAGAATAAGTCTCGGCATGCCCGCGGATTACGGAGGTGTTGTAGAGTTGGGGATCCGCCGGTAATTGTGCTTCTCCGTTCCTGGTGGTAAAACAGTAACGGGTGAATGTGTTCAGTAACTCGTTTACCGGTTTTTGAATCAGAATTTTTCCATAATCCATGATAATACAATCGTCGATCAGACGTTCCATATCCTGAATGATATGGGAAGTCAGGAAAATGGTCTTCGATTCGGCTTTAGCGTATTCTTTCAGGTATTCGATAAACAGCCGGCGATAACCGGGATCCAAACCGAGCGAGAAGTCGTCCAGAACGAGTAATTCTGCATTTTGGGCGAGGATTAGTCCTAAAGCTACCTGTGAACGCTGGCCACAGGACATTCGTGAGATTTTTTGTCCGGGAGCGACTTTCAGTTTGTGCATCAGTTCATAGTAGGCATCTTTATTCCAGGCCGGAAAGAAGGCGGAATAAAACCGTTCGATTTCTTTGATCGTCATAAATGTATATTGTACGTGCCCTTCGATCAGTAAAGCCATCCGTTGCCGGGTTTGCGGGTTCATGTTCCGGATATTTTCCCCGAATATCCGGCATTCTCCGGAATGGGGCTGTAAATATCCGCTGAGAATATTGATCGTTGTGGTTTTACCTGTTCCGTTCTTACCCAGTAAACCCAGGATACGACCCCGGGGAACCTGAAAACTTAAATTTTCGTATATCAGCCGTTTCCCATAGTAGTGAGTCAGGTTTTGGCATTCTATGATATTATCCTGCATATTGAATTGAATTAGAATTTAAGACTGCAGCCGACCGTGATCCGGTCAGAATGATTATGGTTCCGGAACCTGCAATGTTGCCAGCCGATGTCTGTGGATAAAGCGAACGTATGGTTTAACGGACGGTTCCATACGATGGACAGTTCATAGCGGCTGAAATCACTTTTCAGGTTTTCATATTGTTGCCGGACAGCATCTTTGATCAGTTTTTCGGAACTTAAGCGGTTAATATCCAAATGGCTGGCTGTCGTTCCGAAATAGTCTCCCGCTAGGGAAATCCGAAACAATGATTTTCTGAGCATTAGCAGGGATGAAACGGATAGACCTCCCTGATATTTGGAATCTTTCAGGGAAAGAGAGGGGGACAGATACCCTGTGCTGACAGAGCGGAAACCGATCCGTGGCTCTACCCATAGTATATCCTGCTGTTCATTTCCCCAGCCCCATATTCCGTTTAACAACAAGGCATATATTTTATTGCTGTATTGTTCCAAATCGTTGATTTTCGGATAATTGCTACTACTGCCTTCTCCGTAGACAAATTCAGTACCTTTTCGTTTATGGTACAGCCCTTCCAGTTGGATACCCTGCTGATGTCCCGGGGCAGACCGTTTCCATCCCCAGGTGCCCTGGATGCTGTTTTCCTCCAACCGGGTCAATGGCAGGTAATTGTGAGCCAACATGGTTCGTTTGATGTTCAGCTTGTGAAAATGGACACTGCCGTAAAAGCCTTGCCGGTCGTGCGGAACGAGGTCGATACCTCCTCCGATGCTTCCTCCGTCGTATTGTATTCCTGTATTTCCGTCTGAAAACCGGGTACTATACATACCTAATCCCAGCATTTGATACACTTTGGATACGCCCAGGTCCGAAAAGAATTTGATACTGTTCCGTTGACGGTAAATCCTTCCGTAAACCGCGGCTCCGATGAGGTATCGGGTATGGACCTGCCAGGCAGCACCTCCCGACAATTTCAGATCGGAAACAATATTGCGCGGCCGGGGATCGGTTTTCCGGTATTCGATCATTGCCCGGTAGTCTCCGCTGAGTCCCCAGGAAAAGCGTTTATAGATCCGCGAGTAGCCTCCGCAGAATGTATAGGATTCGGTATTCAGGTCGCCTCCGGCTGTGTCGGCCATAATGTATGGGTACAGCAGTTCGAAATCGGAAGTTTCGTTCCAGCAAACCGATTTGATTTTTCCGGACCGGTATCCGGCATGCCCCCAGACAGTGGTTCGGGGATTCAGGTGGAGGTAACTTTCGGCCCGGAATACTCCTTGCCGGTATCCGCTCCCTTGTTGTACGATAACGGCTTCCTTTTCATTTTTGTATTCTCCGCTTAACCGGAGAGAAGAGAGACTGAATTGCCGGGCATAGGGTTGTAAGGCCGGATTGGCATATGACTTTTCTCCGAAGGCGAACAGAGGGGAAAGACATTCCCGGACGGCTTGGAGGCTGTCCGGGTTGTCTTTTCCTATTCCTAAGATCGGTGTCGTATACAAAAACAATATGATGAATAGATAACCGTTCCTTTTCATGGATATTTGTTTATTCTTTCAGAGACGGGGTCGCATCGGCTTCGAAGTCTACTGTCGAATTGTTGGTGTCTTGTAATATTTTGCGTCCGTTAACTGTCGATTCGACTTTCCGCCGTACGGATTTGTTGTACCGATTGGGATCGTGATCTATGCTACCACAGTGTGTCCAGCCGGCATCCAGGGAAGAAGAGGTGACGATCCACTGGAATTTGGATTCTACACTTAGATTGACGGCATCGATGATCCAGGAATTGGGGACGTAATAGGTTTCTTTTTTCATGGGAAATGAATATTCGTTAAAAACGAATGTGTAATTGGCTGTATAGGCATATTTTGCCAGGAAAGTTTCTTTGTCTGTTTCCATTTTGGCTAAGGCATAGCTATGGAATCCCCGGTTGTGTAAGCCGGTGTAAGTAGCTGTGTAAGAATACCATTTGTCCAGGTTGGGTACTTTCGGATTATCTGTATCCAGAAAGTTGGGGTTCGAAGATTCGTCATAAAATTCGAAGTCTGCAACACTCAGATCGAATGAGTTGGGATTGGCTTCTGTATGATTGCTGGCATCCAGGGCCAATAGCAGGGATTCGCCCGGCTGTACAGGATGATCCTGACCGGAACCCGGAATGACGAAAATGAAGTCTACAGAGAACCCTTGTTCCATAATATCCGGGGTATAATCTTGCTTGTCTACGGTCATAAATTCCGATTCCAGAATTGCCAGACCGTCGGCATACAGTACTTCTGAAGAGTTGTTGTAAATTTTGATGTATTGGTCTGCGCTGTATTGGTCTCCTGTAGGAGTCGTACTACCGGCGAAATAGATCTCTTCAATGACGAAACCGTTGGTAGAGGGGGTATAGAAAGACATGACCTGTGCGGGCAGGGTCACTGTCGTTCCGCTGATGGTTACCGATTCCTGATAAGCACGGATATTGGCAACTGTCGGAGTCTGGATACCACTGATCGAGTAGCTGACTTTTCCCTCTGCAATAATTCGGTATAAACCTTCCGGGACGGTTGCCGTGACGGTGACGGTTTGTTCGTTCATACTGACACTGCCATCGTATTGGGTGTTGGTGTTGATGTTGGTGACGGTTACCTTCAGATCCGATAGGGTCGGGTTTTCGATATCTTCCGGTAGTGACAGCGTCCAGCTTACCTGACTTTCGGGGACTGCTTTATCATCATCATCGCAGGCTGTGAATGTGAAAGGAATGATAAATGCCAATAAAATGGCCTGAAATAGATTGTACTTAGATTTCATAATATTAAATGTTAAAATTTAGTTCCATACCAAAATAAGGAGATTGACCGATCTGTCTGACCTTTACACCATTGGAGGTGTAATCGGGATGACAGCTGATCAGGCGGTTGACAAAAAGCGCCAGATTGATCCGGTCTCTATATAGTTGTTTTGTGACTTTCAGATTGAAATTGACATTGAAAGCCTCGCTGATTCTCCGGTCGAATAGGGCTTCATTGTATGATTTTTTCAGCCATTGCAAATACATATCCTGGCTGGATTCTTCGGTATAAGGATAACTATTGCCCTGACTGTCTATATAATATTCGGGAATCCCGCTTTTCCATTCCGTTTGCTGATTGCTGAACCACAGGCATTGTGCCGACAGGGAAAAGCCTAGTTTCAGGTTGGGAATATGGGTGTCGAACATAAAATTTGTATTGAAGCTTTTTCTGATGTATCCGTCGGGATCGGTGTACCAGCCGACATAAGGTAACCGCCGGTTGTTGATGATCTTGGTACTGCTTTCATAGTAACCCTGACTATTGGAATAGACGGTCCGGAAGTAGGCTCCTGAAATGGTGATCCGGGTGGCCAAAGCCGGAATCCGTTTACTTGAAAACTGAAACTCGACGCCTGTTTTCCGGAGTTTTGTCCCATTGGTCGTGATGCCGTATATACACATCAGGGTATCTTGTGTATAAGTCATCTGGCTTAGATCGGGGGGACCGTCTAAAGTCGTTGCATCGATGGAATTGTTATCGTATGTTTTGTAAGCCAGCGGTAGCAGCCGGGTTCCCGTCCGGAAACCGGAGGTCATATTTTCTTTAAAATAGGTGACACTGAGATTGTTTTCAGCGTATGTTATATTCCCCCGGATTTCCCATTTGAAATTCCGGGCAGCCGACAAATCGGGGTTCGTCCGGTCGATGATGTAAGTGATCATCTGCAGACGTCTGTAGGCCGGATTGTTGTGATAATAGTTCAGTTGTATGATGTCTTCATATAACAGATTGGGATACAATTGAGTCAAAGAAGGCATCATGGAATGCCATCCGATCCCTCCTCCTATTTCGTAGCTTAGTTTCTGGTCTCCGATGAAGAAAGCGGGAAACAGCCATTTCATGTTGACACGTGGATCGAAATAAAATTTGTTGTGGAGTTTATATGCTTTCGGTAGATTCAGAAGGGAAGAAGCCCGGACTCCAGCCTGTATTTCCAAGGTATGGGTACTGACCGGTAATGTAAAATAATCCTCGGCAAAAAAGGATAGGTCGTGTCCTGCCGGTATGTCGTTATAGGGGCGGGGACGTGTAGAGATGGAGGTGTAGTTGACCGGCCGCAGGGGATCGTAAAGTTGTCCTTCTCCGAAATTTTTATCCATCTGCCAGTCTGTACCTATTTTCAGTTCCTGTCTTGTTTTGGCTATAAATAACCTGAAATTACCCGTTAACCGGACATAGGCTCCGAAAGGACGGTTGTCTACTTTTTGAGTACCTACGAATTGAAAGGGCAGAAAGACGCCGTCATGTTCACCTGCTTCATTGCTGTTCGGAGCAGCCATGGCCCGGCTGAGAGAATTATAGCGTACCTCATCGACCTTGTCTTTGGAAAAACTGACAGAACTATTAAAAGATAAGGAATTGAAAAATGCGGTTTGGTTTTCCGATTGCCATTCGATATTATTGATCCAGGACAGCCGGTTGATTCTGGATTTGTAACTGTCTTCTTTATGACGATTGATGTCCGGGTCGATTTTTTCGGTATTGAACGAACCGTTATAATCGGCGTGAGTACTGTAAAAGACATTGTACGGACCGGTTTTCCAGGTTTTTTCCAACCGGAGGGAAAAGGTCAGGCGTTTGTAGTTTTCCAGATTGTCCCGGGGGTCTGCCTTGGCATCCAGCCAGTCGATATCGCTGTTGATTTTGATTTGCCGTTTCGGAAATTCGAATCCTTTTCCCAGGTAAACCAATTTACTGCTTTCATCTGCTTTAAATCTGGCATTGAAATGGTTACCTCCCATTTTACGTTTGATTTTTACGATTCCGCTGGTCAGATTTCCGTATTCTACCGAGGGAATACCCCGGATGATTTCTACTTGTTCGATTCCATCGGTAGAAATGCTGCGCATATCGACTCCCCGGTTTACGGTACTTCTTTTCCGGTCGTCTGTACTTGCTTCACCGCTGACGTACAGCATATCGGCTCCGGTATTGATCGGTGTACCGTTGATGAAAAAAGCGACACCGCGGGAAGCGACATCGTAGTCGGAACTCGAAGAACCTTCGCCGGCTTCCCGCAACCGAATCGGGTTTACCTGATTTAGGGCCGGATCCGCTGAACGTCCCCCCGGTAACAATTCCAGGAGATCGCTGAAACTGGAAGGTTGAAGATGTTCCATGGCTTTGCGGTCGATTATCGAGGAGGAAGTCATACCATGAGACTCCCGGGCGGTAACGATAACTTCCTGCATGACAACCTGATCGGGAGCCAGCAGAATATGCCGGGAAAAATCACCTGTAATCCGGATGGTGTCGGTATAAGTTTTATAACCGATAAAACTGACTTTCAATTTATAGACTCCTGTCTGAACAGAGGGGAATAAATATTCGCCTTGTGCGTCGCTACTTCCTGCAATGATTTTATGATTATCCTGTGTTAAGCTGATTGTCGCCAAAAAAAGGGGTTCATGATTGATAGAATCGCACACTGTAATCCGGATGGGGAATGTATTCTTTCTTGTGTTTTGACCGGTCAGATTATCAGTCAAAACAAAAATCAGAATGATTGCCCATAGTGTTTTCATGTTTTTATTAAAATTTAATTTGAGATCGCAAAGTTTGTAAAGCTGTCAGAGAAAAAAAATCCCCATTTATTGTTATTTTTTTTCTTACTGGGATAACGGGATATGATTACTTGATTTTAGAGTAAAGACAGGATGTATTTACCAGAATAATCGGAAAATCCGGATTTGTCAGGTAGTTTAAAATACCTAAAAATTGTGATTGCAAAATCGATAGAGAAAGCTTTGCTTCGCATGCTTAATTGAAATTTTGTATGATACAATTTAGAACATTATTCCTGTCTGTATTCGGACTGTTCATGATGGCCTGTGCCCGGGAGGAAATCATCGTATCTGAAACTTCTGTACAGGACACTCCGATCGGGATGCAGGCACAAAAAGGACGCCTTCGTTTAAAATTTAAATCCCGGTTTGCCGGGAAAGCTGAGCAGGCGGTATATACCCGTGCCGGAACCGGAGATATCCGGATCGTATCTATGAAACGGTTATTTCCCTTTGCCGGGAAATTTGAAGAAAGGACCCGGAAAGCGGGTCTGCATCTTTGGTATGAGGTCGAGTTCGACGAACAGACACCTGTGACCCGGGCTCTCGCCTTATTGGGAGATACAACGGAGATTGAGATCGCAGAACCGGTATACATTATCCGTAATACCGGAGGAGAGGGAACGGTTCCTGTCCGCTCTGCCGGAGAGCGGAATTCGGATGGAACTGCACCTTTCAATGATCCGGAACTATCCAGACAGTGGCATTATTCCAATACCGGAGAGTTACCGAATTCTGTGGCAGGGGCGGATATCAATTTATTTGCGGCCTGGCAAAAAAATCAAGGGTCGAGGGAAGTTATTGTGGCGGTCATCGACGGAGGTATTGATTACCGGCATGAGGATTTGAGCGGAAATGTAGGAAATCCTGCAGAATTATTCGGAGAGCCGGGGGTCGATGATGATGGGAATGGGTATATCGATGATATATATGGATGGAACTTTATCAATGGAACGAATCAGATCGAAGCGGATGATCATGGGACCCATGTTGCCGGTACTATCGGGGCTGAGAATAACAATGGTGTCGGTGTTTGCGGTATTGCCGGTGGACATGGCGGAAATACGGGAGTATGGTTGTTGAGTTGTCAGCTGTTCGGGACGATAGATGGCCGGGAGGTTTCTGCTTCTTTCCCGGAAATGATCAAATATGCTGCGGATGCCGGTGCGGTTATCGCTCAGAATAGCTGGGGGTATGAAAATATCACTTATTTACCCCGGGCAGATCAGGAAGCGATCGATTATTTTATTCAGTATGCCGGAGTCGATGAACGAGGGGAGCAGACGGGGCCGATGAAAGGAGGAGTAGTCATATTTGCTGCAGGTAATGAAAATAAAGATTACCGGACTTATCCGGCGGCTTATGAAAAAGTCGTTTCTGTTGCGGCTTATGCTCCTGATTACAAAAAAAGCTGGTATTCCAATTTTGCCGACTGGGTCGATATCGCTGCTCCGGGCGGGACATACGGCTATGGGAGGAAGTATAACGGTGAATGCCCTGTATACAGTACGTTACCGGATAACCAGTACGGCTATATGCAGGGGACATCTATGGCTTGTCCTCATGTTTCGGGTATCGCTGCTTTAATCGTATCCCAATTCGGAGGGCCCGGATTTACTCCGGAAAAACTTTTGGCTCACCTGTATCAGGGAACCCGGGACATCGATATTTATAATCCGGAGTATGCGGGTAGATTGGGGATAGGGGCCGCTGATGCCTATTTGGCTCTTGCTGAAGATCAGGGAATCGCTCCTCAGGCTGTCGATACCTTATACTGCGGAAATACTTCCGGAGTGGTTGACGTGACCTGGCAGATCTCGGCCGATGAAGATGATGGCAAACCTTTTCAGTATTTGGTTTGTTGGAGTGAAGACCCTTTGGGGCAATTGGATCCCGGACGGTTACCCGAAGGAGTTGCTTCGGTACGGGTTACTGTTCCCAGGGCCGGGCAGGTCGGGGATACGATGGCGTGCCGGCTGACAGCTATCCGGGGAGAAACCCGGTATTATGTAGGTATTGTTGCTATTGATCCCTGGGGACATTATTCCGGGACTACGACGGTTTCTTTTGTGTCGCCGCATAATGAACCCCCGATGATTACTTCTGAATATGAGGAACAAGCGCTTACTTTGAAGTATAACCAAACCGGAGAAATAGTTTTTTGGATTTCAGATCCTGAAAACCAGGAATTTAATTATGAATTGGAAGATGAAAACCATCTGGCGGCAGCGACACAACTGAATGACCGGATTACGGTGAAAATACGTAATTATGGATTTCAGGCCGGGACATATCGTTTGTGTCTGAAAGTGACGGATAGCGGAGGGGCAATGGCTTCCAAAGAATTTACGGTGGTTCTGGAGCCGAACGAGAGTCCCCGTTTGCAATCTCCTTTTGAAAATGTATGGTTCGGTTCCTTGCAGGAAGTGCGTACGGTGTCGCTGGCCGCTCATTTTACTGATGAAGGTCCCGGAGGCTTGAGTTATGCTTATGAATATGATCCGGCCTATTTGACTTTAACTTCCGGGCAGGGAGAATTTAGACTGAAACCCTTGAAATTCGGTCTTTCCCAAGTGAAAATCACTGCGACGGATGCTGAAG
>OODG01002448.1_pt1 | contig 11208 bp, 9 predicted proteins | sample 1671621 | NCBI WGS metagenome assembly OODG01 (sample SAMN06348175, study PRJEB24527) | human gut metagenome | biome: human gut; feature: ankylosing spondylitis patient; material: feces | host: Homo sapiens | place: China | collected 2015-10 | reverse complement strand
TACCGCCTGCGGGATCACCGCCGTGCTGCTGCCCGGCGTGCCCCATGAGTGCCGCTATATGGCCGAGCACTGCCTGCTGCCCTGGCTGGAGCAGGTCCGGGGACAGACGGTGCGGTCACACACGCTGCATATCTTCGGCCTGACGGAGCCGCAGGTGCAGGAGCTGCTGGACGACCTGCTGCGGCGGGAGGCGGACATGACGCTGGCACCCTATGCCAAGCCGGGCGAGGTGATGCTGCAGCTGTCCGCCCGCGGGGCGGACGAGCGTGCCTGTGAGGCGCGGATGGCGCCGGTGCTGGCGGAGGTAAGGGCCCGGCTGGGCGCGTATCTCTACGGCGCGGACGTGTCCGGACTGGAGGAGACGGTGCTGGCGCTGTGCCGGGAACGGGGACTGACGCTGGCGGCGGCGGAGAGCTGCACCGGCGGACTGATCGCCAAACGGCTGACGGATATCCCCGGCGCGTCGCAGGTCTTTCTGGGCGGCGTAGTCAGCTATACGAACCATGTGAAGCAGCAGGTGCTGCACGTGCCGGAGAATTTGCTGGCGCGCTGCGGTGCGGTGTCGGCGGAGGTGGCCCGGGCCATGGCCCTGGGCGTCCGGGTGCTGACAGGCGCGGACCTGGCGGTGTCCGTCACCGGACTGGCCGGTCCCGACGGGGACGACCGGGGAAACCCGGTGGGCACCGTGTTCGTGGGGCTTTCCGCGCCGGAGGGCGTGACCGTGCGGCATCTGACCCTGGGCGGCGATCGGGAGCGCATCCGGACGCTGTCTGCCCACCACGCTTTTGATATGCTGCGGCGTTATCTTACCAATCTACCGACAGAAGGAGAATAAAACCATGGCAAAAAACAGCTACAAGGCCAACGTGAACCAGTACGCCAACCAGGAGGAGGCCATCCGCAAGGCCAAGGGCAACCCCAATAAGAATATCCATTCCAAGAAGAAGAACAGCAACTACGGCGGGTACACCACCGGCGCGTACATGGCCCAGAAGGTGGCCGAGAAGGTAAACCAGCAGGAGAAGGTGAAGCTGCCCACCTGGCTGAATGTGACGCTGATCGCGGAGTTTGCCGTGGTGCTGGTGATCCTGATCCTGCGTCTGACGGCCTTCAAGGACAGCGCGGTAATGACCCACCTGTCCTCCCTGACGCTGGGTATCACCTGCGGCACGCTGTTCTATATCCGCAAGTACAAGCACACGAAGAAAACCAGCGCCATGTACAGCATTATCACCATTCTGCTGGTGGTCATGTGCCTGATGTACACCACCTTCGGCATTCTGGGCCTGCTGGGCTTTTTGGGCTGAGCGCCCCGCGCCGTAAGGCGCAGACTTCCCGGAGGGAGAAAGGAGCCGAGCTATGGCTGAGCTGACACCCATGATGCGGCAGTATATGGAGGAGAAGGAGAAGCACCCCGACTCCCTGCTGTTTTTCCGGTTGGGTGATTTTTACGAGATGTTCGGGCCGGATGCCCGGACGGCGTCGAGGGAGCTGGACCTGGCCCTGACCACCAGGGACAAGGACAAGAGCAAGTCCGACGAGGAGCGCATTCCCATGTGCGGCGTGCCGTATCACTCCGCCGAGGGGTATATCGCGCGGCTGATCGCCAAGGGATACAAGGTGTCCATCTGCGAGCAGATGGAGGACCCGGCTCTGGCCAAGGGGCTGGTGAAGCGGGAGATCATCCGTACCGTCACCCCCGGCACGGTGCTGGACGAGGCCTGCCTGGACGCGGGACGCAGCAACTATCTGTGCGGCGTGTATCTCAGCGAGACGGCGGCGGGACTGTGCGCGGCGGACATCTCCACCGGGCAGGCCCAGGTGACGGCGTTCACCGGGGTACAGCGCATGACGGGGCTGATCAACGAGCTGGGGCGCTTCGCCCCGGCGGAGGCGGTGATGAACGCCGCGGCCTATGACGACCCGGCGCTGACCGCCGCGCTGGAGGAGCGCTTTTCCTGCCGGCGGGAGAGGCTGGCGGAGGGACGGTTCGACGTGTCGGACGCGGAGAAGAAGGTGCGGCTGCAATTCGGCGAGGCGGCGCTGCGGGACCTGCCCCGGAACGAGAGCGCACCGCTGCTGGCGCTGGGCGGACTGCTGACGTATCTCTACGAGACGCAGAAGACCGACGTGAAGCAGCTGGATAAGCTGGAGTGGTACCGGACGGGGCAGTTCATGGAGCTGGACCTGACGGCCCGGCGCAATCTGGAGCTGACGGAGACGCTGCGGGGCAAGGAGAAGAAGGGCAGCCTGCTGTGGGTGCTGGATAAGACCAAGACACCCATGGGCGCGCGGAACCTGCGGATGTGGCTGCAGCAGCCGCTGGTGAACGTGGCGGCCATCGACCGGCGGCTGAATGCCGTGGCGGCGCTGACGGACAACACCGTGGGCCGCCAGGAGCTGCGGCTGGCCCTGACCGGCATGGGCGACATGGAACGGCTGATGAGCCGGATCGTCTACGGCACCGCCGGAGCCAGGGACCTGGTGAACCTGCGGGCGGCGCTGGAGCACCTGCCGGAGATCAAGCGGTGCCTGACGCCGTTCCGGACAGGGGCACTGGGAAAGCTGGACGAGCAACTGGAGACGCTGGAGGACATCAGCGGGCGCATTGCCGCCGTGCTGGTAGACGAGCCGCCGTTCTCCGTCCGGGAGGGCGGCATGATCCGCGAGGGCTATGACGATGAGGTGGACCGGCTGCGGGGGATACTCTCCGGCGGCAAGGGGTTTATCGCGCAGCTGGAGGCCCGTGAGAAGGAAAAGACCGGCATCCGTACCCTGAAGGTGGGGTACAACAAGGTGTTCGGGTACTATATCGAGGTGAGCAACTCCTTTAAGGACCAGGTGCCGGCGGACTACATACGCAAGCAGACGCTGGTAAACGGCGAGCGCTATATCACCCAGGAGCTGAAGGATCTGGAGCATGAGGTGCTCACCGCCCATGACCGGGACGCGGCACTGGAATACGACCTGTTCGCCGCGCTGCGGACAGAGGCGGCGGGACAGGTGACGCGGGTGCAGCTGGCGGCATCGCTGATCGCGCAGCTGGACACGCTGTGCGCCTTTGCCGAGGTGGCGGCCCAGAACCACTACTGTCGGCCGGAGGTGGACGAGTCCGGGGTCATCGAGATCACGGCGGGACGCCATCCGGTGGTGGAAAAGGTGCGGGGCGACGCATTCTTTGTGCCCAACGACACCCACATGGGCGCAAAGGAGGACCGGGTGGCCATCATCACCGGTCCCAACATGGCCGGTAAGTCCACCTATATGCGCCAGGTGGCGCTGATCGTGCTGATGGCCCAGGTGGGGTGCTTTGTCCCCGCCCAGCGGGCGCACATCGGCGTGGTGGACCGCATTTTCACCCGCATCGGCGCCAGCGACGACCTGGCGGCGGGACAGTCCACCTTCATGGTGGAGATGACCGAGGTGTCGGAGCTGCTTCGCTGCGCCACGAAGAACAGCCTGCTCATTCTGGATGAGATCGGCCGGGGTACGTCTACATTCGACGGAATGTCCATTGCCCGGGCGGTGCTGGAGCACTGCGCCGGGAAGCTGAAGGCCAAGACGCTGTTCGCCACCCATTATCATGAGCTGACCACGCTGGAGCAGGAGCTGCCCAACGTGCGGAACTACAACGTGGCCGTCCACGCCCGGGGCGAGGATATCGTCTTTCTGCGGAAGATCGTCCCCGGCGGCGCGGACCGGAGCTACGGCATCGAGGTGGCCAAGCTGGCGGGCCTGCCGGACACGGTGCTCAAGCGGGCGCGGGAGATCTTGCGGGAGCTGGAGAGCCAGCCCCGGCAGCCCCACACCCCGGCGGCGCGGGAGGACCAGGTATCCCTGGAGGGCATGGCCGAGGGCGCCGTGGCGGATATCATCCGCCGGACGCAGGTAGACGCGCTGAGCCCCCTGGAGGCGCTGAACCTGCTGTATGAACTGAAGAGCAAGCTGCAATAGAAAAGGAGTGAATACCATGCCGCAGATACAACAACTGCCTGCCCATATTGCCGATCTCATCGCTGCCGGCGAGGTGGTGGAGCGCCCCGCCAGCGTGTGCAAGGAGCTGCTGGAGAACGCTTTGGACGCCGGGGCGTCCGCCGTATCCGTGGAGCTGGAGCACGGCGGCATGACGTATCTGCGGGTGACGGACAACGGCTGCGGCATCGCGCCGGAGCAGCTGCCTACCGCGTTTCTGCGCCACGCCACCAGCAAGCTGCGCCGGGCGGAGGACCTGGCGGCTATCGGGACGCTGGGCTTCCGGGGCGAGGCGCTGGCGGCCATCGCCGCCGTGTCACGGCTGGATATTTTCTCCCGTGTGCGGGGCGCCGACAGCGGCGCGTCCCTGCATCTGGAGGGCGGCGTGCCCGGTGAGGTCACGGCCGCCGGGTGCCCGGAGGGCACCACCGTGTGTGTGCGGGACCTGTTCTACAACACCCCGGCGCGAATGAAATTCATGAAAAAGGACAGTGCCGAGGGCGCGGCGGCTGCCGCTGTGGTGACACAGCTGGCGCTCAGCCATCCGGAGGTGTCCTTCAAGCTGCTGCGGGATGGGCAGGAGGTGCTGCACACCCCCGGCGACGGGCAGCTGCTGTCAGCGATCTACGCTGCCCTGGGCCGGGATTTTGCCAAAAGTCTGCTGGAGGTGGACGGCGGCAGCGGCGATGTGCGGGCCAGCGGCTTTGTGAGCAGTCCCGCCGCGGGACACGGTACCCGGGCGCGGCAGCTGTTCTTTGTCAACGGGCGGCTGGTGAAAAGCCAGCTGCTGACCGCCGCCGTGGAGGAGGCCTACCGCAACCGGCTACTGAAGGGGAAGTTCCCCGGCTGTGTGCTGCACATCACGCTGCCGGTGAACGAGGTGGACGTGAACGTCCACCCGGCCAAGACGGTGGTGAAATTCGCTGCCGAGAAAGCGGTGTTCGACGCGGTGCACTACACCGTGAAAGACGCGCTGGACGGCGAGGGGCGGCCAAAAGCGGCGGAAAAGCCCTTCTATCAGACCATGACGGCACAGGAATTCCTGAAACGGCCGAACGCGCCAAAGCCTTCGCAGGCGGTGACGCTGCCCGCGGGGAAGGCCATCGGCTCGGTACCCGCAAGACCGGCGGCCACGGAGCCGGTCAGACCCGCACCCGCTCCCGCCCCGGTCACGCCGGTGATGGCGGTGCACGACGTGGTGTGCCAGCCGGACAAGCCGTTCACGGCACCGGCCGCGCCGGGCGTGGTGTATCACATCACACCGCCGGAGGTCCGAACACCGGCGGAAGAAACGGCGGAACGACCGGAGACGACGCCCTCCCCTGCCCCGGCCGCAGAGCCGGAGCAGCAGGAGATCGCCATGCCGGAGGGCCCCGCCGCGGCGGAGCAGCCCTGGCGCGTGGCGGGCGAGGTGCTGAAGACGTATATCATCTGCGAGGACGCGGAACGGAACGTGTGGCTCATTGACAAGCACGCCGCCCATGAGAGGATGCGGTTCGACGCGCTGAAGGCGCGCACGGAGCCGCCCATGCGGCAGCTGCTGCTGACGCCGGCGGCGGTGACGCTGGCGGCGGAGGAATACACCGCCGTGCTGGAAAATCTGGAGCTGCTGGCGGACTGCGGATTCCTGTGCGAGGATTTCGGCGACGGCACGGTGCTGGTGCGGGAGGTGCCCGACGATGTGCGGGCCGAGGACGCCGCCGCCACGCTGGAGGAGCTGGCGCAGAAGCTGCGCCTGCACAGCGCGGACCGGGCGGCCCTGCGGGACGAGGTGCTGCACACCGTGGCCTGCAAGAGCGCCATCAAGGCCGGTATGACCAGCGATCCGGCGGAGCTGCGGGCGCTGGCGGCGCAGGTGCAGTCCGGCGCGGTGCGCTATTGCCCCCACGGGCGGCCCGTGGCGGTGAAGCTGAGGGAATACGAGATCGAAAAAATGTTCAAACGGGCGTAAAGCCGCGTCTCTTCCGTTCTGCCATCGCCGGGTCGGCTTGCTGTACACAAAGTACAGCGGCACCGTCCCGTCATCGGCAGAACGAAAAATCCACGACTTTACAGGCCATAACGGCGCTGCGGCGCTTTCCAAAACGGATCGAGGTGAGGACATGGACAACAAGGTCGTCTGCGTGGTGGGGCCCACGGCCTGCGGCAAGACGAAGATGGGTGTGGCGCTGGCGCAGCGCTTCGGCGGCGAGGTGGTGTCCGTGGACTCCATGCAGATATACCGGGGCATGACCGTCGGCACCGCCGCCCCCACGGCGGAGAAGATGGAGGGCGTGCCCCACCACATGGTGGCCGTGGCGGACCCGGCGGAGAGCTGGTCCGTGGCCCGGTACGTCCGGGAGGCGGACGCGTGTGTGCAGGACATCCTGCGGCGGGGAAAGCGGCCGGTGCTGGTGGGGGGCACGGGGCTGTATCTGGACGCGCTGGTGCGGGGGCAGGACTTTGCCGCCGGCAGCCAGGGCGGGGAGATACGCCGGGAATTGCAGGAAAAGCTGGCGAAGGATGGCGCGGAGGCGCTGCTGGAGGCGCTGCGGGCTGTGGACCCGGAGAGCGCGGCGCGGCTGCACCTGCGGGACGAAAAGCGCATCGTCCGGGCGTTGGAGGTCTATTACGAGACGGGGGAGACCATCGGGGCGCACGACAGAAAAAGCCGGGAGATACCGCCCCGGTACGACGCGGCGTACATCGGCCTGGCCTTCCGGGACCGGGAGGACATGAAGGAGCGCATCGACCGGCGGGTGGACGCGATGGTGGCACAGGGGCTTTTGCAGGAGGTGGAGACACTGCTGCAAAGCGGCCTGCCCCGGGGCGCCACGGCCCTGCAGGCCATCGGGTACAAGCAGTTTCTGGCGGTGGCCGAGGGCCGCGCCACCACGGCCGAGGCCATCGAGGAGGTGAAGCTGCGGTCACGGCAGTACGCCAAGCGGCAGCTGACCTGGCTGCGGCGCAACGAGGCCATCCACTGGATATTATGGGAAAAAACGCCGGATTTTTCGGCGGGGTTACAAAATGCGACAGAATTCCTCCTGTCCGCCGGGGTATGCTGATAGCGGCGGGCGGAGGCAGATGTTGTGCATATCGTCCGTACAGACATACAAGGAGTGGACGATCATGCAGAAGACAAACAACTTACAGGATATCTTTCTTACCAAGGCACGGAAGGAGAATGTGCCGGTGACACTGTTCCTGGTGAACGGCTTTCAGCTGCGGGGCGTCATCACGGGGTTCGACTGCTTCGTGGTGGTGCTGGACAGCGAGGGGCGGCAGCAGGTGATCTACAAGCACGCCATCTCCACCATCGCGCCGGCGCGGAATGTCACGCTGTGGGAGGACGCGGAGTAAGAGAACATAGACAAAGAGGAAAGCCCATGAACAACACCCCAGACAACAACACGAACATCCCGGCGGGGAACAACAAGCGCTCGTCGCCGCTGCTGAAGGTGCTGCCTATCGCGGTGCTGGCGGCGGTGCTGGTGTACTTCGCCGCGCAGGTATACAACTACTTTGCCGACCCGATGACCATCACGCTGGTCTATGAGGCACAGGCGGAGGATGTTATCTCCATGGAGGGCTGGCTGGTGCGGACAGAGGAGCCGCTGCCCGGCCAGACCGGCACCGTGTCCCGGGCCGTGCAGGAGGGACAGCGGGTGGCCGCCGGCGAGACGGTGGCCACGGTGTACAGCGACGACAGCGCTTTGCAGACCGTCAGCCGGATCGAGACGCTGGAATTGCAGCTGCAGCAGCTGCAGTTCGCCCTGACGTCCTATCTGGACCCGGATGCGGCGCTGAAGCTGGATACATCCATCACCGGCGACATCCTGACCCTGCGCCAGACGCTGAGCGCCGGGGACTATGCCGCGGCGGAGAGCGACCTGGCGGCGCTGAAGGCCGCCGTGCTGAAGCGGGACCACGGGAGCTATACGTCACAGGAGGAGATACAGGCCCAGATCAAGTCGGTGGAGAGCGAGATACAGCAGCAGAAAGCCGCGCTGTCCGGTGCGAAGACCGTGACCGCCAAGGCCTCCGGCACCTATTCCGCCGTGTGCGACGGGTACGAGAGCGTGCTGACGGAGGCATTTCTGGAGGACGTGACGCCCAGCAAGCTGAACGGCGTGAAGGCGGCGGCGGAGCAGAGCAACGTGGGTAAGCTGATCTACGGCGATACCTGGTACTATGCGGTGGTGCTGCCGGCGGAGCAGGCGGCGGCGCTGAAGGATATGGGCCGGGTGGATGTGCGTCTGGCCAAGGGCTTTGACCAGAGCATCCGCATGAGCGTGGTGTCCGTGTCCCGGGAGGAGAACGGTCAGGCGGCGGTGGTGCTGTCCAGCACACGGTATCTGGCACAGACCACGCTGCTGCGTCATCAGGCGGCGGACGCGGTGCTGCACACCTATCAGGGCTTGCGGGTACCGGCCGACGCGCTGCGGGTCAGCGCGGACGGCACCACCGGCGTGTACTGTGTGGACGGCGAGAACGCCTCCTTCCGGCCGATCGAGCTGGTATATCAGGGGGAGGGCTACGCGCTGGTGAAGCCCGCCGAGGGCGTGCGGGACACACAGACCCTGCGCTCCGGCGATCAGGTCATCGCCACGTCCGGCGAGCTGTATGACGGCAAGGTCATCCGATAAACACGGCGGCACCCGCCTCCAGCGGGCGCACGCGGCTTAGATACGAAAGAGACAAGGAGGCACAAGCGATGTCTATTCGGGAAAATTTGGAAGCGATCCGCGCCGAGATCGACGCGGCGGCACGGGAGACGGGCCGCACCGGGGCGGATATCACGCTGGTGGGCGCCAGCAAGATGAACGATGCCGCCGCCTGCCAGGAGGCCATCGCCGCCGGCATCGACGCCTTGGGCGAGAACCGGGTGCAGGAGATGACCGCAAAGCTGGCGGAGGACGCCTATCGCGGCGCGCCGCTGCATTTCATCGGCCACTTGCAGCGCAACAAGGTGAAGCAGGTGGTGGGCAAGGTGGCCCTGATCCAGTCCATCGGCTCGCCGGAGCTGCTGGCCGAGGTGGACAAGCAGGCGGAAAAGCTGGGCATCGTGCAGGATATTCTGCTGGAGGTGAACATCGGCGGCGAGGCGGCCAAAAGCGGCTTTGCGCCGCAGGAGGTGGAAAACGCAGCGGCACAGGCGAAGGAAATGGGCCATGTGCGGGTGCGGGGACTGATGACCATACCCCCGGCGGACGCCACACGGGAAGAAAATGTGGTATATTTCCAAAAAGTACAGGCACTATATGTTGACATAAACAGAAAAATGTACGATAATGAATTAGAATATCTTTCTATGGGTATGAGCGGCGATTTTGCCGATGCCATTCGCGCGGGAGCCAACATGGTCCGCGTGGGCACCGCCATTTTCGGCGCAAGAGACTATTCCAAATAATACGCGGGAGGTATTGCACATGGGCCTGATGGACGAGCTGAAGAAGATCATTCATCCCTACGATGATGAGGATTATGATTATGAGGACGATTTTGAGGAGCCGGTAAAGGAGTCCTCCCGTTCCCTGTTTGACGACCGCAAGGACGACCGCCGTGAGGATCGCCGCAGCGAGGACCGCCACAACAAGGTGGTGAACATCCACGCCACCACCCAGCTGAAGGTGGTGCTGGTGAAGCCGGAGCGCTTCGAGAACGCCTCGGAGATCGCGGACCATCTGAAGGAGAAGCGCACGGTGGTGCTGAACCTGGAGTCCACCAACAAGGACGTGGCCCGGCGGCTGATCGACTTCCTGTCCGGCGTGGCCTATGCCGGCGAGGGCAAGATCAAGAAGGTGGCGGCCAACACGTACATCATCACCCCCTACTCCGTGGATATCATGGGCGACCTGATCGACGAGCTGGAGAACAACGGACTGTACTTCTAAAGAAATCATATAACGGAGGGATCGGCAATGTTTACACCCCAGGAAGTTTCCGAAAAAGTATTCCCGAAGGCGTCATTCGGCGGCGGCGGATACAATATGGCGTCTGTGGATGAGTTCCTGGACGCACTGACGGAGGACTACACCGCCCTGTTCAAGGAGAATGTCACGCTGAAGGCCAAGCTGAAGGTGCTGGCCGAGAAGGTGGAGGAGTACCGTTCCACCGAGGAGGCCATGCGCCAGGCACTGCTGACGGCCCAGAAGATGGCCGCCAAGCTGGTGCAGGAGGCCCAGAGCGAGAAGGAGAAGATCCTGGCCGACGCGCAGGTGGAGGCCCAGGCGGAGATCCATCGGCTGGACGACGAGCGCAGGGCGGCGGAGAAGAAGCTGCAGGCCGCACAGGAGAAGACCGCGGCGTTTATTCGCCGCAGCGAGGAGCTGTGCCAGGCCCAGAGCGCCTTTTTGCAGTCCCTGCCGGAGCTGGACTTCGTGCCGGAGCAGCCGGAGTCCCCTGCCGCTGAGCCCCAGGCCGATGTGGTGTCCGCCATCGAGCAGGATATCCTCAGCAAGTACATCGACGCGCCGGCGGAGAAGCCCGCCGAGAGCGCCGTCACCGACGAGCCCACCATCAAGCTGCCGCCGGTGGACGGCAGCGCCATCCCCAGTGATTTCCGGCTGAGTCTGGACGAGCTGAAGTTCGGTCGGAATTACAGCGGAGACAAGTAAGCACAACAAAAAAAGGCGGCCTTGCGCCGCCTTTTTTCCACGGAGGAAGACGGTATGACAAAGCCCATCATCGCGCTGCTGTATGACTTTGACAAGACGCTGTGTACCACGGATATGGAGGACTACGCCTTTATCCCGGCCCTGGGATACACCCCGGCGGAGTTCTGGCACAAGGCCAACACCTTCGGCCGGGAGAACCGGATGGACGGGCTGCTGGCGTATATGTACACCATGATCGCCGAGTGCCGCGCCCAGGGAAAGGACCTGAAGCGGGACTTTCTGGTGGCGTGCGGCCGCAGCATGGAGCTGTTTCCCGGCGTGCGGGAGTGGTTTCAGCGGATCAACGCCTTCGGTGAGCAGCAGGGCGTGACCATCGAGCACTATGTGCTGTCCTCCGGGCTGAAGGAGATCATTGAGGGCAGCGGTATTGCCCACGAGTTCAAGCAGATCTACGCCTGCGAGTTCTACTATGACGAGGCGGGTGCCGCCTGCTGGCCCAAGCTGGATGTCAACTTCACCAACAAGACCCAGTTCGTCTACCGCATCAACAAGGGTGTGCTGGACGTGGCCGATGACAAGACGCTGAACGACTCCATGCCCGACGACAGCAAGCGGGTGCCCTTTACCAACATGATCT
>OODG01002444.1_pt1 | contig 11226 bp, 10 predicted proteins | sample 1671621 | NCBI WGS metagenome assembly OODG01 (sample SAMN06348175, study PRJEB24527) | human gut metagenome | biome: human gut; feature: ankylosing spondylitis patient; material: feces | host: Homo sapiens | place: China | collected 2015-10 | reverse complement strand
GTGTCCGTCTTTCGCGCTGCCTTCTCAGCAGAATGCGGATTACGCCGGAACCGCCCTGCCGGTGTTCGGGGTGATGCACCGCTAAAATAAGCGGCCGAATGTCGGGCTGGTTGAGCCATTGCGGAACCCGTTCTTTCAAAACCCCGCGGCCGGCGAAGATGCCGTCCTCGTCGTTTTGGTGCAGTCCTTTGCCGGTGATGATCGCAATGCAGCGCCGCCCTTTCAGGTACGACCGTTTGACAAACGAAACGACGGCGTCAAAAGCCTTGTTTTCGGTATAGCCGTGAAGGTCAAGCTCCGCTTCGGTCTTAAATTCGCCGCGTTTGAAACGGCGGGCGGTGTTGGCGTCGATGTTGTCGGTGCCGCCGATGACGATGTCGGCAAGCGCCGCGCCGCGGTAAACGCGGTCGGGGCTGATTTTCGGCACCACCCGAAGTTCCGTTTTCCGGCCGGAAAGCGGCGGTTTGTCATGCGGCAGCCGGCGGACGTCCTTGATCAGTTCCTGCCAGCAGCGTTCGTCGTCTTCACTTGTCACCGGCAGCCTCTTTCGGTATCAGAATGTAATAGTGCCCGGCGGAGTTCATTTTGCCGGCCTGAGCCAGAATTTCGTCACCGCCGCTGCCCCAGAAATAGTCGCCGCGGACGGCTCCTTTGATGGCGCCGCCGATATCCTGAGCCGCCACCATTTTGTTCAGCGGCTTGCCGTCCGGGGTGCGGGTGGAAAGCCACATCAGCGCTCCGAGCGGCACATACCGCCGGTCTACCGCCAAACTGCGGCCGGCGGTAAGCGGCACTCCGAAAGCGCCGACCGGTCCTTTGCCTTCGATGATGCGGTGGAAAATGTAGCGTTCGTTTTCGCGCATCAGTTTTTGCGCCTCGGCGGGATTGTCGTTCAGCCATTTTTTTATGCTGATCATGTCGGCTTTGCCGGGTTTAAGCAGGCCTTTGGCCAGCAGAATGCTGCCGATTCCCCTGAAACGGCGGCCGTTGTTGTCGGCATAGCCGATACGCACGCTGCTGCCGTCGTCGAGCTTGGCCACGGCCGATCCCTGAATCTGCATGATATGGATGTCGACCGCGCTGTCGCCCCACAACAGCACCGGCGCGGCAAACGGCGCCTTTTCGATTTCTTCCCGGGTGTAGTAAGGCAGCATCTTCTGACCGCTGACCCGGCCGACCAGCCGCATGTTCGGCAGATCGGGATCAAAGTCTTTCAGGTTAAGTTCGATCAGGTCCGCCGGCCGGCCGTAAACGGGATAAACATATTTGTCGTGACGGCTGCGGGAAGCGTGAATTTCCGATTCGTAATAGGAAGTGAATTTTCCTTCCGCGTTGCCGTCCGTCTGAACCAGGAAGGGGGTGAAATTTTCTTCGACGAAAACCTTGAATTCGCTTCCCTTGTTTATTTTCCGGCGGAAAAATTCCGTGCAGACGCGCCGATAGCCGGCGCTGTCGATTTTGATCCGGCTGTTGTCGATAAACGGCGTTTTCAGCTTTTCTATTTTGCCGCAGTTGGCGGCAAAAAGATCCGCCATTTCCGCCATTTCGTCTTCCTGCCAGCCTTCCAGTTCGTCAAAAGCGGCTTCGCTCAGTTCCACCTCTTCGTCGGGCATGCTTCCCGGCGACGGCTTTTCTTCCCGACGGTCGGGACAGCCGGTCAGAAGCAGCGCGAACAGAAAAAGCAGCGGGATTCTTTTCATTTATTTTTTCGTCGATACCAGAAGCCAGTTGGGGGTTGTCGCGTTCAGACCGCGTTCAAAGGTCCACACGTCGGTGATTGACTGAATGAAGTTTTCGTCGCCTTCAAGCACTTCGCCGTTTTTGTCGCGCAGAATGTTGACCTGTTCGGAAACGAACTTGACGCTGATTTTGGCCAGGTTGCTTTTGGTGATTTTGGCGTCGGTGATGATCGCCTCGTTAAACCCGATAAAGTCGGTTTCGGCGCTGATGCCTTCTTCTTTGCGGCGGGCAATGATGTCCTTGAATTTTTTCAGAAGCGTTTTGCCGACAAGGTTTTCCAGCGTGTCAACGTCGCCCTTGGCAAACGAGGTGACGATGATTTCAAAGGCTTTTTTTGCGCCGTTTAAAAACTTGTCGCGGTTAAAGCCGGGAATGGCGCGCAGGTTTTTTTCGCTTTCGCTCAAGCCGCTTTCGTCGGCTTTCAGTTCTTCGCCGCCCTTTTCCGCCTGCGGATGGCGTTTGTTGTGTTCCTGCATCAGGATGTCAAAAATTTTGGCGGCGCTTTCCTTGCTGATTTCGGTTTCGTTTTCCGGCCGGGTTCCGAGCAGGTTTTTAAGCTTGGCGAAGACCATCACCACCACGAACAGCAAAATTATGATATCCAGGTATGCAGACATTTTTTCCTCTGTAAAAGCATCGGTTGAACTCTTATATAATATAGAGGCAAAAGCCGACATTATCAACCGGAAATGTTGACCGTTGGAATTATTTATTATAAGATGACGCCGTTTAAAATCAATTTGCCGTTTTAGGAGAAACAACAATGGAAGAACAGGCTCAGAACAAGCAGATCGGCGCAATTGCCGTCCACAGCCAGTATATTAAGGATCTCTCGCTGGAAATCCCCCATGCGCCGGAAATTTTCTCGGAGATCAAATCCGCGCCGAAAATTGACGTCCATGTTGACGTCAAGTCCGAACCGAAAGGGAACAACACCTATACTTCGCAGCTCTCGATCAGCATGAACGGCAAGGTGGAAGACAAGACCCTTTTTGTGCTGGAGCTGACTTATGCCGCCTTTGCCGAAGTCAATGTTCCGGCCGAGCATCTGGAGCCGGTTTTGATGATTGAGCTGCCGCGGCTGATCTTCCCGTTTGCCCGTAATGTGGTCACGCAATGCCTGACCGAAGGCGGATTGCCGCCGTTTATGCTCAATCCGATTGATTTTGCGGCGCTTTATGCCGCCCGCAGACAGGCGGCTGCCAACGACGCCGCCCACTAGACGGTGCCTTTGTCCTCGCAAATCCGCTGCCGGCGTCAAATGCGCCGGCGCGCTTTTTGTATCCCGAAAACTCCCGGTTGGAACAAGGGGGGCTTTTTTTTAATGGTGCCCCAAAAACGGATGCGCTTTTTTCCGTCGGCGGTCCGGTTGTCTCGTTGTCTTTGGATCCGGCCTTTATAATAAGCCGCTTTCCGTTTCGTGCAAAGAGGATTTTTGCCTCTTTTATTGCTCTCGAAGTTTTTTGTCCATTTTTGATTATACATTGTTTTTGCTTTTATATTTTTTATAAAAGCGCATTTTTTGCAACTAAAGGTTTACAAAATTTTGGGCTTGCAATCATTTAATATTTTGTTTAAGCTGGCCGACAGGCGTAAAGCAAAACTTTGCGTTTAGTGCCCGAAAAAGGGGCGCGGGACATTCGAAAGTCCTGGTATAGACGGTACTTCGGATATGGTGCCGTAAGAGTTGTGAGGTATATATCCCGCATCTTCATATATCCCCGCTGGAAACGGTCGGGGAGCCTTGAGTGTATGTTCAGAAACTTTAAACGGTTTTAAAGACTTAAGGGTCATTTCTATACATGATTTTCGAACTCTCCGACCACCTTCCATACAGGTGGTTTTTTGTTGGGTTTCCAGCCAAAAATCATGGTCTTGGTGGTCTCTGGGTGTTGAAAACAGATATAAGGAGCCTTGATTATGATCAGCAAACGCCAACTTGCCCGCGGCCGCATGCCCGACGGACAGCCAAACCCACTGGACGTGCATATCGGAAATCGTCTGCGTCTCAGACGCGTTTACCTCGGAATAACCCAAAAAGACCTGGCGACGCTTGCCGGTATCAGCCATCAGCAGATCCAGCAGTATGAAATCGGCGGCAACCGCATTTCCGCCCAGCGCCTGTGGATTTTCTCCCGGCTGCTCAATGTGCCGGTCGGCTTTTTCTTTGAAGACATGGATAAGGAGATGATTGCGAAAGTGTTCAGCATGCTGCCTGTTTCCGATTTCCGCGATTTGTGCATTGACGAATGTAAGATTGAGGAAAGAAGCGACATTCAGGAACTGGTCAGCGCCTATATGCGCCTGATCCGCAGCCGCCGCAAACCGCTTGCGGAATGTTTCCTGCGGTTGATCGACGAAATATCGCGCACTCCCGGCCACGAAGGCGAAGTTTCCCTGCGTGCCTGCCTGGGAACAAAACTTGCCGGCTTGAAGTGAGGTGTCCGCTTCTTTAAAAAGCCGTTATTGAAAAAGGCCTCCGCCAAAGGAGGCCTTTTTGCCGGGATGACCGTAATGCCGCCTGCACCGGCAGGCAAAGACCGGCATACTGCCATCGGATCGTAAAACTCATCCCCCCGGACGGATCAGCTGCATCAGGTCCTTGTCCGCCGACACGACCGCCGCTTCCATGCTTTTTTCGAGCGCCGGCCGCACGTAGGCAACAATCAGGTTGTCGGGCTCATAGCCTTCCATTTCCAGATAATTGAGCTTTCCCGGCCGTCAGGATTGTACGGCCGGGGGACGGATTTTCTTATTTAAAACGGCGATGCCGTTTGCAGTGACCGGCAAAGCTTCGTCAGTCCTGCTTGTCTTTGAGGTCGGGCGCGGTCTTGACATAGTTTTCAACCATGATCGCCGATTTCTTGGCCAGCGCCACGCAGCCCGGTCCGGCCACGCAGCCGCCTTCGCAGCACATCACCTCGATCATGTTAAAGTCAGAACCTTTGGTCGCATACTGCTTCAGCAGCTTGATGCTGGCTTTGTTAAGACCGTTTATGGCTGTCGGCTTAAATTCCGCCTTGCCTTCGACCAGCGAGGCCACTGCGCCGGCAACACCGCCGCTGACCGGGAACCGGCGTCCCTGGGCGCAGGAGATTTTGGCGAATTCCTGCGGTTCGCAGTCGGCCACGTTAATGCCTGAAGCCACCAGCATGGCGCCGATTTCCTCAAACGTCAGCACATAATCGACGTTGGGATCGTTTTCCGCCTCGAAACGTTTGGCCAGACAGGGGCCGACGAAGACCGCCGTGCATTCCGGCTGTTCCTGTTTCAGCAGTTCGGCAGTGTAATACATCGGCGTGCGGGTGTGGGAAACGAAAGGTTTGATTTCCGGGATGTGCAGATCCGCGGCCTTGTAATAAGCCGGGCAGCAGGAAGTGGTCATCATCTTTTCGCCGTTTTCCATCTTTTCGATAAACTCGGCCGCTTCTTTGCGGGTGGTGATGTCGGCGCCGATCGCAACTTCGACAACGTCGGCAAAGCCGAGCTTTTTCAAGGCGCCGATCAGGTTGTTGATGGTGCCGGGGAACTGGCCGAGAACGGCCGGCGCCAGCATGGCGACCACTTTTTTGTTTTCGTCGGCCAGAAGCTTCAGCACGTCAACCATCTGCGACATTTCGACCACCGCGCCGAAAGGACAGGATTGCAGGCATTTGCCGCAGAGGATGCATTTTTCCGGATCAATGTGCTCTTTGCCGGATTCGTCTTTGCTGATGGCGCCGACCGGGCAGGCTTCCTCACACGGGATCGGCACCCGGATAACGGCGTGATAAGGGCAGACTTCCTGGCAGCGTCCGCAGGAAATGCACTTGTCAGGGTCGATGGTTGAGCGTCCGTTGACGATGGTGATTGCCTGTTTGGGGCAGTTGACCTGGCAGGGTTTGGCAAAACAGCCGCGGCAGGCGTCGGTAACCAGATAGCGGGAGCGGATGCAGCCCGAGCAGGCGTCGGTGATGACCGACAGCTTGTTGACCGCGTGTTCGCTTCTTGCCAGCGCGCGTTCGCCGTATTCTTTTAAGCTTGTCAGTTCGTCGGTTTCGTCTTCGGGGGCAAAGCCCATGCTCGCCATGCAGCGGTATTTCAAAATGGCGCGATCCTTATAGATGCAGCAGCGGCTCACTTCGCCGCCTTTGGGTCGCAGCTCAAGCGGAATGCGGTCGGCGTCGGCAAAGCGTCCCTGTAAAAATTTCTCGACGATTTTAACCAGAATGCGGGTGCGCATCTGGTTGGCGTTGTTCTTAGGTATCAGCATTAGTTTTCCCGGTTCAAAATTTCTCTTACTTTGTTGACTACTTTTTCAAAATTGGCTTCTTCGATAAGCTCGTCGTTGACCAGCACGAACGGTCCGCGGTTGTATTTTGCGGTGGTGTTCCTGCAATAGTTCATGCAGCGGGCCTCTTCGATTTCGATTTTGTCGGCAATGTCCGCCGGCGGGGCGAATTCCAGCACCTGAATCTGAGCCGCTCCCATTACGAAACAGGAGGTTCCGCAGCAGATTTTGATTTTCACTTTTTCCATAATTATGTTCCTTTACTACAAGTATCTGACCGAAATTTCCTTCAGGTACTGGCTTTGCAGCAGCCTGAATATCTTTTTGACGATGTTGCGCCTGATTTCAAGCTCCATCGGCAAACTCGGATCCTGGTGGGCGACGTTGATTTTGGTGCCGACCACGAAATCGATCCGGTCGCTGCCAAGCAGCAGGTTGACCAAACGGACCGAAGCGACGTTGGGTTTTCTGTCGATCCCTTCTTTTAGCATACGATACGCGTCGGTCAAGGTTAAAATGCCTTCCGTCACCAAATCGACCCCTTCCATGGTCGAGGCCATCGGGATCTGGGTGTCGAAGCTGGTCTTGTCGATTTCGCATTTCAGACACAGCTCGCGTTCGATAATGTTGGCGGTGGTGCCGCCGCAGATAGCCACCTTGCCGTCATAGTCGGAAACCAGTTCGGCAAATTCGCGGTCTTTGTCCTCGTCAAACGGCGGTCCGGTCAAAACCAGCAGTTTGCGCGGAGTGCGGAAGTAAATGGAAACGCAGCTGATGTCGTCGCCGGCCTTGTGGTCGATTTCCTTGGTCAGCGCTTCTTCGACGATCTTTTGCGCCAGCGTCTGCGACGACATGTAAGGGTCTTTTTCAATTTCTTTTAAAACGAAGTCTATACAGCCCTGCCGTCCCCAGCCGAGCGGATAGCGCTTGTTGCCGAGCCCTGCCTGGGTGACGCCGTCCGACATCAGGATAATGCGGTCTTCCGGCTGGGTGGTTATCTGCGAAACGCTGATGGTGCGTTCTTTCCATTTCGGCGAGGAAAATTCCCGTCCTTTGATCGCCAGCAGCCGGTGGTTGCGGATGAAGATGTAGCGGGGGTTGTCCATCTCGAAAATCCGGGTTTTGCCCTCCAGTTCGCTGTCAACGATGGAAAAGGTGGCATAGCTGATCTTGCGTATCTGGCAGATCGGCAGCGCGTCCATCATAATTTCGCTTGAACGCAGCAGGTCGGTGTTGTCTTCCATGAATTTCATGGCCATCCGGGTGGTCATCGACGACAGGATGTTGGCCTTTACGCCGCTGCCCAGCCCGTCGGAAAGAATGCTGATCACCCGTCTTTCCTCTGGAATTTTCTTGGAATATATGGTGTCGCCGAAGCAGTCTTCGCCGTCTTTCTGCCTTTGGCAGGAACCGATGTCGATAAACAGCGAATTGCTCATTTGTCGTCCTCGTAAGATTTGATCGGTTTTTCCACGCTGCTTTCGGATTCGCCGCCGGCATAGTCTTCGGCGATCGAGCGCAGCAGAATTTCCGTTTCCGCCATATGTTCGCCCAAAGTGCAGGCAATCTGCTGGACGGTGGCCAGGTTTTTACGGATCACGTCTTTGGCCTTTTCGGCGATTCGCTCCTTTTTCATCTCCATTTTGGTCACGTCCTGGATAATGCCGCCGACAATCTGTTTCTTGTCGATGTTGAAGACCACCACGTCAAACAGCCGGTCGCCGAAGCGGACGTGTTCGCGCCGGATGTCCTGTTCAAGGTCGAGCGAAGCCGAAAACAGGTTGGTGAAGTCTATGAAGTCGCGAAGGTCGGCGCCGCGAAGGTCGTTTCGTTCGTAAATTTCCCCGTGTTCCGCTTCCGACCAGAAAGTTTCGGCGAACTTGTCGTTATATTCGATGATGTTTAACCGGCTGTCGGCAATCACGATCGGCGAGGGAATGCAGCGGAGAAGGGCGTTGGCCTTGCGCTGGGCCTGCTGTTTCATGTTGGAAACGCACATTTCCGGTTCGGCTTTGCCGGAAAGCATTGCGCGGGCAAAGTTGCGGCAGGTGTCATAACCGCAGCCGCCGCAGTTCAATTCGTCTTCCACGCCGTATTTGCCGATCACCGCCAGCGCCCGTTTGATTTCCGCTTCGCCGAATTCTTTGTCTTTGACGGCTTTTTCGCCGTATTGCAGGCTGATGTCTGCCTGCGGTTCGCGTTTGCCGGCACGGTCGGAAAAGTCGCTGTGTTTCAGAATGTTCAGCCGTTTGTCAAAACCGGGATTGCGGTTGCTCATGCAGGGGCCGGCCACACAGCCGCCGTGGCAGGCCAGGCATTCGATAAAAACCGGCCGGTCGAAATTTTCCGCTTTCAGCCCCGCCAGTTCGCGTTTGATGTTCTGGATGCCCGATACCTGCATCATGTAGGCGTTTCGGGCAGCCGTATAAGGTTTGACGGTTTCGATCATGCCGCCTTCGATCGGATAGGCGGTGCCTTCTTCCGCTTTGGTCATTACGAATTTGTCATAAACGCTGGTGCGGATTTCCTCCGGAAAAATTCCGGCTTCCCGGAACCATTGACGGATGTCCCCGAAGCTGAGGCTTAAGCTCAGCAGCTCGGGATGGGCGTCGGCTTCGAGCTTTTTGGCGATGCAGGGGCCGACGAACACCACTTCGATGTCTTTGCCCAGCTTATCTTTCAGCATCCGGCAGTGAGCCAGCAGCGGCGACGAAAGCGGCGTCAGGTGCGGCGTCATCTCCGGCAGGTATTTGCGTACGTACTCGACCACCGCCGGACAGGCGGTGGAGATCAGCAGTCCCGATTCTTTTTCTCCGAGCAAGCAGGCGATGTGGGCGGAAACTTCCTCCGCGCCGGCAGCGGTTTCTCCCACCCCGCGGAAGCCGAGCCGGCGCAGGGAAGCGATCATCTTTTCCGCCGGCAGTCCGTCAAATTCGGCAATCCAGGAAGGCGCCAGGGAAACGTAAACGTCTTTGCCCGATTCGATCAGGTGTTTTGCCCGTGTCAGGTCGTTGCGCGGCTGTTTGGCTTTGGCCGGGCAGACCCGGTAGCAGGTGCCGCAGGCAATGCACAGGTCGGGCACGATCTGGGCGCTGCCGTCTTCGATCTTGATTGCCTTGACCGGACAGCGGCGGACGCATTTGTAACAGTCCACACAGTTGTTTTTGATTGTATATAGAGGGTATTCGCGGTCGGACATGGTTTTGTTCCCGGTCGGTTATTTGCGGAAGTTTTTTTCCAAAATGTCAAGCAGGGTGCCGTTGTCGACGTTGTGATATTCCACCCCGTCAATGGTGATGTTGGGACCGACGGCGCAGCGGTTGCAGCAGCGAAGCCCGGTCAGTTCGACTTCGGCCTCAATTTCGTTTTGTTCCAGAAAATTTTGAATCAGCTGGAGGTTTTTGGCGTTTCCCCGGGCAAAACAGGAGCTGCCCATACATACTTTGATAACGTGTGCCATTGCACATTTCTCCCTTTTGGAAAAGTCTGTATCTGAAAGTATAGCCGAGAGCACGAAAAAAACAACAGTATTTTTAGCTAAGCGCGGTACATAATTTTGCTTAAATACAGTCCGCAGGCCGGTGCCGTCGGCCCCCGATGGCACTGCATACACTCAGGCATTGTCTTTCACCAGATGGCAGAGGAACAGGCGGCAGTCGTGCGACTTGATGTGCGGATTGAACGAATCCTTCTGCGCCCCCAGATGCTCGCCGGAGAAAACGTCCGTCATGTCCAGCGCAACGCCGCCGGTCGCGGGCTTCAAGGATGGTTTTTATTTCTTCCGGCGCCAGATGTCCGTCGCCGACCATTTTCAGCGTGCCGACCATATTGCGCACCTGATGATGAAGAAAAGAACGTGCTTCCGTATAAAAGAAAATGTTTTCTCCTTCCTGCCGGATGTCGAGCCGGTCGAGCGTTTTGAGCGGCGATTTGGCCTGACATTTGACCGCGCGGAAGGAAGTGAAGTCATGATGTCCGAGGAGATAAGCCGCGCCTTCGCGCATTTTTTCGACATCCAAAGGAACCACTACCGGCCAGCTGCGGTTTTTGTCAATGACAAGCGGCGCCCGGCGGTTGGTGATGCGGTAAATATAAACGCGTCCGACGGCCGAATAGCGGGCGTGAAAGTCCGGTGCCGTTTTTTCCGCCGCCAGCACCGAGACCGGTGCTTCCATACTGCGGAGATGAGCGTTTACCGCCTCGCGCAGGCGAAAAGGGTCAACTTCGCGGTTTAAATCGAAATGAGCGACCTGCGCCAGCGCATGCACCCCGGCGTCCGTGCGACCGGCGCCGTAAACTTCGGTTTTTTCCTGACAAAAGGCTTCGACCGCCTTTTCCAGAAACTCCTGCGCACTCGGCCCGTCCAGCTGTTTCTGCCAGCCGAGCAGATCGGTGCCGTCATATTCTACGGTGATTTTGTAGCGCTGTATCATTATTTGTTTTTTTAAGCGACGGCGGAAGCTTTGCTTTGGGCGGAAGTTTCCTCATGCGCCAAAAGGCCGAGTTTGTCTTCCACTTCCCAAATGACTTTCAGGGCGTCAAAAGCATTTTCGCCGGAAATGCGCGGCGTCGCCTCGCCGTTAACGCAACTGATAAAGTGGCTCAGCTCGGCGGTCAACGGCTGATTGCTCGGAATAAACAGTTGTTCCACGCTGCCTTTTAAGCCATAGTTCATCCATTCAGGAATATTTTCCTGATTAACATACGGCATGCGGCCTGCGCCCCCAGGTGCTGCGGGAATGGAAGGTGGACCCCATTGAAACGGGCACCTTCTATCATGCGGCGCTCAATGGCTTTGCGCGGCTTGTCCGGCGAGAGGCGGCCTATCCCAACCTGCCCGACGAGGCCGTGTCACGCCTGGCGGACGAGGCCGTGGAGCCTCTTGTGGAGGAGGCGCTCGCGGGCCCCATGGGCGACGGCGACCGCAGCCTGGCCCGCTTTGAGGCGGCGCGCGGCGCTATCCGGCGTGCGGCGGTGGCCATCACCCGGCAGCTGGCGGCGGGGCGCTTTTCCCTCTTCCGCACGGAGGCCGCCTTCGGCTATGAAGGCGGCATGCCCCCCATCGTGCTGCTTTTAAGTGATGGCCGCCAGGTGGCCCTCCGTGGCCGGATCGACCGGATCGACCGCTACGACTCGCCCGATGGCGTGTATCTGCGCGTAATCGACTATAAATCTGCCCGGCAGAGCCTGGAGGCGGCGCGCGCCTGGTGGGGGCT
>OODG01002443.1_pt1 | contig 11231 bp, 15 predicted proteins | sample 1671621 | NCBI WGS metagenome assembly OODG01 (sample SAMN06348175, study PRJEB24527) | human gut metagenome | biome: human gut; feature: ankylosing spondylitis patient; material: feces | host: Homo sapiens | place: China | collected 2015-10 | reverse complement strand
CGTCCGCCGCGCCGTCCGCAGGCGCGGGCGCGTCGCCGTTCTGCCCGCCGAAAAGGCGGCCGAGGAACGGGAAGGTCGCGGTCTTGCCGTCCTCCTCGTCGTCGCCGTCGGGCGCGTCGATGCCCTCAAGGTTTTCGGCGCCGCCGAAAGCGCTCATCATCTCGTTGGAGATGTTGTCGAGGTCCTCGTCGGTGATGCCCATGCGCTGCATCATCTCGTTCACCTGCGGCAAGCCGAGATTTTTGGCGCACTTGAGGCACAGGCCCTCGTTGATATTTTTACCGTTCTCCATGCGGGTGATGAAGACGACGGCAACGTTCTTTTTACATCTGGAGCAAAGTTGTGGCTGCATAATGGGAAACCTCCGTTATGTGAGAGATGCGATGATGGATCGCGGGGTGTTGTTCAGAAACCACGCGAGCAGGTGCGTGCCCGCCGCATGGTCCGCAAACCACGTCACGCCGAGGCGCGGCGCAAGGAATACAATGAGAAAAATAAGCAGCGCGCCTTCCATGAGCGAGAGCGCCGCGCCGCCGAGGCCGTTGAGCTGCGCGAGCACCGGCAGCGAGAAAAGGCGGTCGAGCCCGTGCGTGAGCAGACGGAGCAGCAGCATCAGCGCAAGGAAGAACGCGAGGAACAGCGCGGCCTGCACGATGGTCTTGACGAGCAGGTACGCCGCCCGCTCCGCCGCGGAAACGGCGGAATCGGTCACGCTCTTTGTCACGCCGTCGATGGCGTCGTCGGAGACGCCGAAGCGCTTGAGCGTGTCGAGCGCTTCGCCGAGCAGATCGCTCAGCTCGTCGGGCAGCAGTCCGCCGGCGCTCAGGTCGCCGTCCTCCGCGGCCAGCGCGTCGGACGGAATGTCGCGCTCAAACTGCTCAAGCACTCTCTCCTCCACCTTGGGGTAGACGAGGTCGGTGACCGGCTCGACGAACATTGCGGTGAGCAGCGTCGCGCCGATGAGCGCGACCACCACGCTCACGAGCGCCATCAGGCTGCGGATGAGGCCCTTTCGCGCGCCGAGGAGCGCGAACAATGCCAGCACGGCAGCCAGGACGAGATCAATGATAAGTGCATTATCCATGCTTTTCACTTACCTTTCAAGTGAAACATTTTTCTAATTACGGCACAAAGAGCCAGCCGTGCTGCGAGCCGAGCAGCACCGCCGAGCCGTCGGCGCGCATCCGCACGCCGCGCGCGTACTGCGTGTCGGCAAGCGAGGCGTACTCGGCAAGGTCGGAGGTGTAGATGACCAGCTCGTCGCTGTAAAGCACGGCGAGGTACTTGCCCGCCGCGGAAATGTCCAGCACGTCGCGCTGCGTGTCGAGCGAGGCGATGAGGTTGCCCTCCGCGCCGACGGTGACGAGCTTGCCCGCGCTGCCGGAGCGGTAGCGTGAGAGCACGAGCGCGCCGAAATCCGTCCCGCCGAGCGTGCTGCCGCGCAGATAGGGATAGGCGTAGTCGTAGGAGCCGCCGAGCGATCCGTCGCCGCTGAGCGCGAGGAAGCGGTCGTCCGTCACGGCGACGAGCGTGCCGCCGAAGCTCGAGAGCTCGTAGAGCAGCGAATCATCCAGCACGCAGGCGGAGACCGCCGTCTCCTGATCGAGCGCGTAGCGGCGGATCGTACTGACGAACATGGCGTCCTCCGAGCCGAGCGTCGCGACCGCGACGTGCTTGCCGCCGCGCTCCACGCAGGCGTCGATCATGTAGCGGTTCGAGGAATTGAAGGTGAACACGCGCTCTCCCGAGGCGTTGTAGACCGAGACGGAGGACTTGTAGCCGCTCTTGTCCGTCACGAGCGCCAGCATATCGGAGGAGTTGAGCTTCGCCGAAATAATGCCGTTTTCCGTCTCGGTACTCAGATCGCGCACAAGGCCCCTTTCACCGAGGATATAGAGCGTCGTGCCGCCGACGTCGTAGACCGCGGCGGTGCGGCCGCCGAGCGCGATGGCGGGCGAATCGAGCTTGACCTCCTGCGCGTAGACCTCGCTGCCGTCGTCGGCGAGCACGCTCACGCGCGTGGTGGAAACGACCAGCAGGCGGTCGCCGAGGAGGGCGAAGCGGTTCGTGCGGTCGTTGTCGTAATCATAGGTGTTCTCGCCCGCGGCGTCGGCCTTATCGTAGCTCAGCGCGCGGCGGAGGCTGTCGAAATTCGACAGGTCCAGATACGCCGCGGCGAGCACCGCTCCCAGCACGACCGCGAGCACCGCCACCAGCACCAGAATACGGTGGAACGTGCCGCGGCGCGGCGGCGCGGCGCGGTCCGCGCGCAGATCCTCGCGCGAGAGCTTATCCTTGTCAGTCATTGAGCCGTTCATCCTCATACCAAAGTCTGGTCATGTACAGTCCCCCCGGCGGCACCGTGGGGCCGGCGAGCGTGCGGTCGCCGGAGTCGAGTATTTTGGGAATGTCCTCCGCCGTGAGCTTGCCCTCGGCGGCGTAGAGCACCGTGCCGGTGATGGCGCGCACCATGTTGTAGAGAAAGCCGTCCGCGCAGACCTTGAGCTCCAGAAGCTCGCCGCGGCGCGTCACGCGGCAGTAGTGCACGGTGCGGACGGTGGTCTTTGTTTCCGTACCGACCGAGCGCACGGCGCGGAAATCGTGCGTGCCCTCAAACGCCCGCGCCGCCGCGTCCATCACGGCCTCGTCGAGCTTTTTGGGGTAGAAGTACGCACGGTTCACATAAAACGGGTTCTTGATGCGCGAGTTGTAGATGCGGTAGGTGTATTCTTTCTTCAGGCACGAGCCGATGGCGTTGAAATCGTCCGCCACCTCCAGCGCCTCGCGCACCACGATGTCCTCGGGCGTGTGGGTGTTGACGGCGAAAGGCAGGCGGTCGATGGGGATGCGGGAGTTCGTGCGGAAATTCGCAACATAGCGCTCGGCGTGAACGCCCGCGTCCGTGCGGCCGACGCCGGTGAGCCTGACCCTCTCGCCGCAGACCATCGAAAGGCCGCGCTGGAGCGTCTCCTGCACGCTCGCCTCGGTCCGCTGCATCTGCCAGCCGTGATAGGCCGTGCCATTATACATCAATTTTAGCGCAATGTTACGCATGATTCGTGTCCTTTTTTTGAATTTTAGAAAAACTTTTTCAGGGCGATCATTGCCGCGCACAGCGCGGCATAGAACGCGAGCGTCAGATAGTCCCGCGTCTCATAGCGCAGGACATGGAGCTTCGTGCGCCCCTCACCGCCGTGGTAGCAGCGGCACTCCATCGCCGTCGCCAGCTCGTCCGCACGGCGGAACGCGCTGACGAACAGCGGCACGAGCAGCGGAATGAGCGCTTTCGCGCGCTGGAGCAGGTTGCCGCTCTCAAAGTCCGCGCCGCGGGCGCGCTGGGCGGACATGATCTTGTCCGTCTCCTCGATGAGCGTGGGGATGAAGCGCAGCGCGATGGACATCATCATCGCCAGCTCATGCACCGGCACGCCGAGCTTCTTGAGCGGGCCGAGCAGGTCCTCCAGCCCGTCGGTCAGGCGGATGGGGCTGGTGGTATAGGTCAGCAGGAAGGTGCCCATGATGAGCAGCGAGATGCGCAGCATCATGGCGACGGCGGTGATCACGCCCTCGCGCGTGACGTGGAAGATCCAGAACTGCGCGATGACGGTGCCGGGGGTGTAGAAGAGGTTCAGCACCGCGGTGAAGGCGATGATGAACAGCACCGGCTTGAGGCCGCGGAAGAGCGCCCTCGCGCCCACCTTCGAGATGCGCACGGAGACGATCAGCGTCAGGATCAGCACGCCGTAGGCAATGGGGCCCTTTGCCAGAAAGATGGCTATGATATAAAGAACGGTCGCCAGCAGCTTGGTGCGCGGGTCGAGCCGGTGGGCGAGCGTGTCGCCTGGGAAATACTGGCCGAGGGTGATGTCCTTCAGCATACGGCTCCCCCCTTTCGCAGCGCAAGCAGCGCCGCCTTCAGCTCCGCGACCGTGTAGACCGCGGGGTCGATGGGCAGCCCCTTGGCGCGCAGCGCCATGGCGACGCGCGTCACCTGCGGCACGTCAAGGCCCGCGGCGACCAGCTCGTCCGCGCGGGCGAACACCTCGCGCGGCGTGCCGCTCATGAGCACATGAGCGTCGGAGAGCACGGCGATGCGGTCCACGTTCTGCGCGATCTCATCCATCGAATGGCTGACGAGCACGACGGTGTTGCCGCGCTCCTTATGATAGGCGCGGATATGGGCGAGCAGCTCCTCGCGCCCGCGCGGGTCAAGTCCCGCGCTCGGCTCGTCGAGCACCAGCACCTCCGGCTCCATGGCGATCACGCCCGCGATGGCGACGCGGCGCTTCTGCCCGCCGGAGAGCGCGAAGGGCGACTTTTGCAGCAGGCCCTCGTCCAGTCCCGCGAAGCGGGCAGCGTCATGCACGCGGCGGTCCAGCTCCGCGCCGGTCAGGCCCATGTTGGTGGGGCCGAAGGCGATGTCGCGGTAGACGGTCTCCTCAAAGAGCTGGTACTCCGGATACTGGAACACCAGCCCCACGCGGAAGCGCACGCTGCGGATCTTCTTCGGATCGGCCCAGATGTCCTCGCCGTCGAGCAGCACGCGGCCGCCCGTCGGCTTGAGCAGACCGTTGAGGTGCTGGATCAGCGTCGATTTGCCGCTGCCCGTGTGCCCGATGAGGCCGAGAAACTCGCCGCGGTAAATGTCGAGCGACAGATTTTCCACCGCGCTGCGGCGGAAGGGCGTTCCCTCGCCGTAGGTGTGGGTCAGATTTTCAATATGAATGATCTCGTTCAACTCAGTTGTCCTCTTTTGCGGATTTTCCAAAGCACCTTGCAATGGCGTCGGCGCACTCGTCCACGGTGATGGCCGTGAGTGGCAGGTCGCAGCCCGCGCCGCGCAGCTCGTATAAAAGCTCCACCGTGTCCGGCACGGTCAGGCCGATGGACTTGAGCTTTTCCACCTGCGCGAACACCTCGCGCGGCGCGCCGTCCATGGCGACGCGGCCCTCGTTCATCACGATCACGCGGTCGGCGTGCTCGGCTTCGTTCATGTGGTGGGTGATGAGCACAACGGTGATGCCCTCGTCGCGGTTGAGCCGTTCGATGGTCGAAATGACCTCGCTGCGGCCGATGGGGTCGAGCATGGCGGTCGCCTCGTCGAGCACGATGCACTGCGGGCGCATCGCCAGCACGCCCGCGATGGCGATACGCTGCTTCTGTCCGCCGGAGAGCAGATGCGGCGCGTGCTTTGCAAATTTCTCCATGCCGACGGTGCGCAGCGCGTCGTCCACGCGCCGCCGGATCTCCTCCGTCGGCACGCCGAGGTTCTCGGGCGCGAAGGCCACGTCCTCCTCCACCACGTTCGCGACGATCTGGTTGTCGGGGTTCTGGAACACCATGCCCACGCGGCGGCGGATCTCGAGCAGCAGCGTTTCGTCCACGGTGTCCATGCCGTCGACGTACACCCTGCCGCCCGAGGGCAGCAGCACGGCGTTGAAGGCCTTGGCGAGCGTGGATTTGCCGCTGCCGTTGTGGCCGAGGATGACGGTGAAGCTCCCGCGCTCGATGGCGAGCGTCACGCCGTCAAGCGCAAGCGTCGGCTGCTCGTTTTCCTCGCCCGCGGGATAGGAATAGGTCAGATTTTCAGTCTGCAGCATGGTTGACATAATTTGTTCTCTTTTCGTTTATTCACTGCACCATCTTCCGGTCGCGCCGCAGGGCAGCGCGAGCCCGGTCTCGGTGACAGGCAGACCCAGCTCGTCCCACGTCACCCTGCCGCCGTACTTCTCCGCGACGAGCAGATGGAGCATATAGCCGAGCACCGAGGGCGCAAGGCCCGTGGTGTAGGAATTGATGATGACGAACAGCGGCTTGTCGCTGAGCACCTGAGAACAGAGCTTCACGAACGGAAAGAGGTTATCCTCCAGCTTCCAGACCTCGCCGCCCGGGCCGCGGCCGTAGCTCGGCGGGTCCATGATGATGGCGTCGTAGGTCTTGCCGCGGCGGATCTCACGCTCGACGAACTTCGCGCAGTCGTCCACGATCCAGCGGATCGGCGCGTCGGCCAGACCGCTGACCTTTGCGTTCTCCTTCGCCCATGCGACCATGCCCTTGGCGGCGTCGACGTGGCAGACGCTCGCGCCGCTCTTGGCGCAGGCGACGCTCGCCGCGCCCGTGTAGGCAAAGAGGTTCAGCACACGGATAGGACGGTTCGCCTGCTCGATCTTCTCACGCGCAAAGTCCCAGTTCACCGCCTGCTCGGGAAAGAGTCCCGTGTGCTTGAAGTTCATGGGCTTGCACTGGAACGTCAGGTCGCGGTAACGCATCCGCCACTGCTCGGGCAGCTTTTCCTTGTCCCAATGTCCGCCGCCGGTGGACGAGCGGTGGTAGCGTCCCTGCGCGTTTTTCCAGCCGCGGTTCGCGTGCGGCGTCTCCCAGATGGCCTGCGGGTCGGGACGCACGAGGATCTGCCGCCCCCAGCGCTCCAGCTTTTCGCCGCCGCCGCAGTCGAGCAGCTCGTAATCCTCCCACTTGTCCGCGATCCACATAGGCTCTATCTCCTTCGCCGGCGCACAGCGCCGCATATTAAATCAATGTATTATACTATAATCGCGCACGGTTCGTCAATTGAAAAAAGGGGCGTTGTCAAAGGCTTTACAATATGTTAAACTTTTGAAGGACGGCTCCTTCGCGGGAACCTTTTTCCGCGTTCGCCCGTCCAAGAAAACACCGATAACGTTTCGTGAGATGACTTTTATGGATAAAATTCTTTTACATTCCTGCTGCGCCCCCTGCTCGGTCTACTGCGTGGACACCCTGCGCGGCGAGGGCATCGAGCCGGTGTCGCTGTGGTTCAACCCGAACATCCACCCGTGGACAGAGTACGACCAGCGCCGCTCGACGCTGCTTGAATACGGAGAAAAGGAGCGGGTCGAGGTGCATATCTTAGAGGACTACGGCCTGCGCGACTTTGTCCGCGCCGTCGCCGCGGACATCGACCACCGCTGCGCGCACTGCTACACCATCCGTCTCGGCACGGCGGCGAAGTACGCGAGCGAGCACGGCTACGAGGCGTTCACCTCCTCGCTGCTCATTTCCCCCTACCAGAACCACGAGCTGCTCAAGGCGGTCGGCGAGACGATGGCGAGAAAGTACGGCGTGGAATTTCTCTACCGTGACTTCCGCCCCGGCTTCCGCGCGGGACAGGCAAAGGCTCGTGAGATGGGGCTTTATCTCCAGAAATACTGCGGCTGCATCTTCTCCGAGGAGGACCGCTACGAGAAAAAGATCGGTCGGGCGCGCACACGCTTTGCCGAGGAATGAGAAAGGCTGGACTGCACGATGAAAAAGCTGCTTTTCGCCGCGCTCTACGACGCCGTGTTCGAGGGCGTCACGGAGGATAACCTCTACACAAACGCCTACAGAGCCGGCGCGTGAGCGTCGCTGCCTGTCCGAACCAAATTCAAGGAGGTCTGCGCATGAGGTTGAGCGTCATTCAGATGGATATGCGTTTGGGTGAGAGCGCCTATAATTTCGCGCACGCGGAGGCGCTGCTGCGCCGCGCGGCGGCGGAGGGCGCGGACACCGCGCTGCTGCCGGAAACTTGGAACACCGGCTTCTTCCCCGCCGATCATCTGCCGGAGCGGAGCGACCGCGGCGGCGAGGCGGTGAAGGCGCTGTGCGCGCCGCTCGCCCGCGAGCTGAACATGAACATCGTCGCCGGCTCGGTCTCCGACCGGCGCGGCGGGCGCGTGTACAACACCGCCTATGTCTTTGACCGGCAGGGCGCGTGTCTCGCGGCCTACGACAAAACGCATCTCTTTACCCCGATGGGCGAGCACGAGCACTACGCCGCCGGCGATCACCTCACGACCTTTTCGCTCGACGGGCACAAATGCGGCCTGCTCATCTGCTACGACCTCCGCTTCCCCGAGCTTTTCCGCACGCTGGCGCTTCAGGGCGTCGAGCTGCTGCTCCTGCCCGCGCAATGGCCCGCCGCGCGGCGGTATCATTGGGAAACGCTCACAGCGGCGCGCGCCATCGAAAACCAGTTCTTCCTCGCCGCCTGCAACTCCTGCGGCACGGCGGGCGAGACTGTGTTCGGCGGCGCGTCGCGCATCCTCGGTCCCCGCGGCGAGCTGCTCGCCGCCGCCGGAGCGGGCGAGGAGATCATCACCGCCACGCTCGATTTTTCCGTCCTTGCGGAGGTCCGCAACTCCATCAACGTCTTTCACGACCGTCGGCCGGAGCTGTACCGCATCTAAAATAAAACGCCGTCCCGAGGTCATCGACGCCGTCTGGCACGAGGTCTGAGTCCTCCCGATCGTCCGCTGCGGAAAAAAATTTCCGCGTCGGTCGATTTTCTCTTGCATTCTCCGTTCAGTTGTGGTATAACCTTCCAAACGTATGGGAGATTTGGACTGTTGTTTTTCTCCCATATGACCACAACGAGCCGCGCCAAAAGCGGCCATTCTTTCTTTAAGGCGGGTGAATGATCGGATGGACACCTTTTTTTCGCAGCTCTCCTCGCTCTCGCTCCTTTCCATCACGGTGCGGCTGCTGCTCACGACCGTGTTCGCCGGCACGCTCGGCTATGAGCGCGAGCGGCACCGGCAGGCGGCGGGCTTCCGCACCTACATCATTGTCGCGGACGCTGCCGCGCTGGTGATGATGACGAACCTCTACATCGGCGACGTCTTCGGCTCGACCGACCTCGTGCGTATGCCGGCCTCGGTCATCACCGGTCTGGGCTTTCTTGGCGCGGGCACCATTCTCGTCACCAAGAGCCATGAGATCAAGGGCCTGACGACCGCCGCCGGACTCTGGGCGGTGTCCATCATCGGCACCGCCATCGGCGCGGGCTTCTATACGGGCGGCACGGTGTGCTACGCCTTCATTCTGCTGGCAATGAACGTGCTGCGGCTGGTGGACGTGCGCATCCAGAGCCGGCAGAAGACCGCCACCGTCTACTTCGAGCTCCGCTCGAAGCTGAGCATCGGGCAGCTCGTCCGCCTCGCGCGGGAAAAGGACTGCACACTCTCGGAGCTGGAGCTGTACGCCGATTCCGGTTACGGCGACAACCTCGTGTGCGGCACGTTCACCCTCTGGGCGGAGGGCCGCACGTCGCTCGACGATATCCTTCGGGAGCTCAGCGCCGTCGAGGGCGTCATCTACCTCACCAGGATCTGACCACCGCGGCATGGGACGCCGAAGCATTCGCTTCGGCGTCCTGTTTTTCTGCCGTCCCGACGGGACGTTCCCCCTTGCAAGCGGGACCGCTATCCCCTATAATGGAGAAAAAGCACGGGAGGCGGCACGTCATGGTGACCGACGATATTCTCTACCGCCGCTATCTCGGCGGCGACGAGGACAGCCTGAGCGCCCTCATGGAGCGCCACGGCGACAAGCTCACGCTCTACCTCGACGGCTGCCTTCACGACCTCCACGAGTCCAAGGACCTGATGATCGAAGCGTTCGCCTACCTGATCGCCAAAAAGCCCCGCATCCGCGACGGCGGCTTTCGGGCATACCTCTACCGATCCGCGCGGCACATGGCGCTGCGGCTGCTTTCCAGAAAGCGCGCACAGCTCTGCTTCTCGCTCGACGCGCTGACGGAGGAGCCGGAGGCGCGGGAGCTGGTGGAGGAAGCCGTAGAATCGGCAGAGCGCGCCCGCATCCTGCGCGCGTGCATGGCGGAGCTGCACGCGGACTACCGCGAGGCGCTGTTCCTCGTCTACTTCGAGGGCTTGAGCCACGCGGAGACCGCCGCAGCCGTATTGCCGCCGTTTCCGGCGCGGCGGCCTGTCTTGCGGCGATCCTCGGTCTCGCGCTGGCGATGCCGTCCGTCACGGCGCGCTTCTCCGGCGCGGACTACTATGGCGGCATGACCGCCAATCTGTTCACCGGCGAGAGCCTCGGCTATCTTTTAGTGGGACTGCTGGCCTTCGCGCTCGGCGTGTGCGTGACGGTGCTGTGCGTCCGCCTGCATGAGCGGGAGCGGGACGAGGGCAGCGAGGAGGAGCACGGCGATGCTTGAGCTTTGGGATTACCTCGTACAGTTCCTTGTGACGGCCTACGGCTTCTGCGCCGCGCTGCGGGAATACTACCGGGCGCGCCGCCAACCGTGGTTCCTGCTGACCTGCTTTTATGCGACCTTCGCGCTCGGCACGCTCTACTGGTCGCTGCATTTGCTGCTGCGGCAGGAAACGCCGCAGGTCTTCTACGTCTCCGACCTCGCGTGGCTCGCGAGCTTCTCCACCTTTGAGAACGTCTGCTACCTGACGCAGAACGGCGTGGGGCAGTTCGTTTATCTGCTCATCCGCGGCTTCGGCACGGGCGCGATGCACATCGTCTGCGGCAGCGTGTACGGCCGCGTCCTGCGCCCCGTGTGGGGCAGCCGCCCGCTCCGCGCGGCGTGCCTGTTCGGCCTGCTCTGCGTCGCCATCATCTACCACGCCATCTATAACCTGCTCGTGAGCGTCGGCGGCACGGCGCAGCTGATCGCCTACGCTATCCCCCTGCTCACGGCGCTGTGCTTCCGCCTGCTCAGGCAGCAGACCGCAGCGCAAAAGCAATAAGATCATCGGACCGTCCGCATTCGAAATGGGTGCGGACCATTTTTTGTCAAAAATCTTCCAGCTTGTTCCTTGGATAAACTGGCGCGATTTTCAAAGACTAAGGCCAGTAAAACGACATTAAAGGAGAATCGGCATAGATGAAAGCAACCGGAATCGTGCGCCGGATCGACGACCTTGGCCGTGTGGTCATTCCCAAGGAGATCCGCCGCACCATGCGCATCCGCGAGGGCGACCCACTATTGACATCATTGACAGCAGATGAGAGAGCGCTCCGGTACATAACCGAGCTTGGAAACCGGCTGGAGAGTTGAGAAAAACGCCTTGTGTGGTGGTCGTGGCCAACCGTTGCGATTGCCACACTCAATCCAATTTTTGAGGGGGGCGAAATCTGCCTTTATAGCAATACCACAAGCAGCACAAAACTCCGAACTTATCGCCCAGTTTTCCTTTGCAAATTCAAAAATATCTATCTATCAGAAATACAATCTTTCTTTAGGTGTGTATGAAGTCATCGGCGATTCCCATATACTATCCAATAGTTAGAAATACTGACTATTCGGAGGATGTGCCGGTGAATTTATCAATGATAGGTAGTCTCCAACAATCTGTTGTCGCAGCTTGTTTCCGTGGAGTAATCGAGTTTTACTCTCTTTGAATTGGTACAAAATAAGCATAGCACCCGAAGCGTATAGGAAGCCTCGGAAGCTATGC